>ULWU01018819.1_pt1 | contig 11388 bp, 11 predicted proteins | sample 1960661 | NCBI WGS metagenome assembly ULWU01 (sample SAMEA4835821, study PRJEB28245) | human gut metagenome | biome: gut microbiome; material: fecal sample | place: Denmark | collected 2008
TAGTATAACACAGATTACGATATTTTGCAATGCGTTTGTTCAGCTGAATGAACTTTTGTTTTGCAAAGTGGAGTATCATCAAGCTGATTCAAGTCACACTGTCCGCAGACTGACCGCATTTCGATAATCGTTATTTAGCCAGTACAGCCTTTTAATTTTCTCCAATTGTCATTTTCTATCAGTTGTTAATATTATACCATCCGTCGGTAGCAACGCAAGCGCTATCTCAAACATACTTTTCCGCCTGCATATTGAACATCGCCGCGTACTTGCCGTCCTGCTTCATCAGCTCCGCGTGACTGCCGAATTCCGCTATCTCTCCGTTTTCGATGAGGTATATGCAGTCGGCGTCTCTCACTGTTGACAGTCTGTGCGATATCATAATCGTCGTTGTGTCGCGCAGTTCCATAATGACCTTGTTCAGCTCGTATTCCGCGATGGGGTCAAGCGCAGCGGAAGGTTCGTCGAGGATGAGCAGACCGAACTGTCCCGTGAACAGACGCGCGAGACCTAGCTTTTGTGTTTCGCCACCGGAGAGAACGATTCCGTTTTTGTCAAATTCCTTTGTGACCTGTGCGTCAAGTCCGCAGTCGAATTTTTTGAGGACGGATGACAGCCCGAGCTTTCCGACGACTTCGTTCAGTTTTTCGTCCGAGACCTCGCGGTACAGCTTCATGTTTTCCGCAAGCGTCATTGCGAAAAGGTTCGTGTTCTGGAACGCTATGCCTATATCTGAACGTAGAGCGTGAACGTCGTAATCCTGTATCGGCTGACCGTTTATGAGAATGTCACCGGAGGAAGTGTCGTACAAGCGAAGAAGGAGTTTTGTTAAAGTGGATTTTCCCGCGCCGTTTTCACCGACAATAGCGATTTTCTGCCCCGGTTTTATTGACATGGAGATGTTTTTCAGCGCGAAATTGCTGTTGTCGTATGAGAACGAGACGTTTTTCATTTCAACCGCAAACGGCATATCGGTGGTTTTTGGGGTGAGTTCTCTGCCTGTGGGGGTTTTCGGGGATTCTATGGTGGATTCCGCCTTAAAGAAACTCTGGAGCTTACGGGAATAGAGAGCGTACCTGTTTATCATATTTCCGATTCCAATAATCGGGTCAAACGAATTGTACAGATACTCCGACGCTTTGATGGTAGAGGAAAAAGAACCGACACTGAGCGCACCTGAGGCAATTTTTCGGATCGCGGCACCCATAGCGGCAAGGTCAACAAAAAGCGGAACCGAAAAATCAAGAAGATGAAAGCTGAGCATAATCGCTTTGAAACGTTTGCGTATAGAGCAATCCTGCTCCACCGCCTCGTCGTACTGTTCCATCATATAGCTTCCCGAACGGTTGCTTCTGAGGTCTGCCGCGTATGTATTGAGATATATAATTCTCTGGATATAGCTCTTTCTGCGGTTGATTTTTGACGTCTCTTCCCATTTTTTCCCACTGTATTTGTTATCAAGCCTTCCGTAAAGACTGGTCGCGACAAGAACAGCGACGGTAACAACAAGTATCACGGGGCTGACGGACGAAACAAGCACAATCATTGTAAAAAATGTGATGATATTTGCTACTATCTGCTGTAAATAGGAAAATGCTTTCTGACTTTGACCCATATAATCCGTGAGGGTAAGAGTATAGTTCTGATAAAACTCGGGGTCATCGAAATTTTTGTAGTCGCATTCCAGTGCTTTAATGAGTATGTTTTTGGATATTCTTGCGTTGATCTTTGCTCCCCATTCCGGGCAGAAATTAGCAAGAGGCGAGTTTCGCAAGAGGTCAACGACTACAACGCCGAGCAGGAACAGTGCGATTACTGTCATGATTGAGAGAAATGATTCCCCCGCGACAGCCATATCGAGAATCACCTTGTAAAAATATACCCAAAGAATGTTGTTCCCCACCTGTCCTATCTCGTAAAGGATGAAGGATAGGGTGTAGTAAGCTCCGCCATACTTGAACTGCGGCTTCAGCAGAAACCAAAAATCCTTGAAATCCGTGAAAAAGTCCTTCACGACGCCTATAATTTTTTTCATTGTTTTACCTCCGATGTAATTTCAAGCTCATTATAAATCACACCGGACGTAGAATCAACATAGCCGATTTTGGCTTTATCCCCAATTCACAGACAGAGAAAATATTTTCCCACAATCAGGCAAGCACCAACGGAGACATTATACCCCATCGGTGCTTTTGCATTACATAATCGGAGATTTTCTCTCATAGCTGAACGAATTTATCCCATTCTTAGCTACTGTACACGCATACGCGGCGGCAAGGAGCATCAAGATACTGCACGAATAATTATATGACACAATTCTGTACGACGTCCCGTCAATGTATTCCTCACGCACTTTTATTGTCCCTGTGTCGATATGTGTCAGCTTTTCAGCAATCTCATCCATACGTGTCAAAGGAACTCCGGCTTGTTTCAGCAGAGCGGAAAGTTCCATGCTTTTCTCTTCCTGTGTCAGGAGATACATTACGCACCGATACACATCACGGTCGCCTAAAGCCACAAACAGCTCCTCTATATTTGTGTTGTCCTTGAATACTTCGGCATATCCTTTTTCCGGCTCTAACAGCACGGCAGCATACGGAAACAGCTTTGACTCAAACATCCACATCGCGGCTTTTTCTCTAATTACCGCTGACTGACTTCTCGCGACGGCAGTATCGTATCTCGGCTCTGTCTTTACACTGCTGTAATAATCCCAGTATTCGGGTTCAAGCGGCTCTTCTTCACCTCCGTCATACCCTCTCTGAGCTTTGCTGCCTGCAATAATAAGAGAATATATCCTCTCAATTTGCTCAGACAAAAGCGATTTTTTATCTGCCGCGGGTTTAGTTATGTATTCTCGAACCGCACTATATACATTCATGTTGTCACTGCTGTGGTAGGAAAACAGCGCGTCAATGCTCGTGTCAAGCGCCCGTGCTATCTTCGGCAGCAGCGCAGTATCGGGAAGAGTGTCGCTCGTCTCCCATTTGCTGACCGCCTGAGAGCTGACGTTGACGAGATTTGCGAGTTGCTCTTGTGTGAGATTTTTCTTTCGGCGTAGTTCCCGCAGATTTTCAGCGAATTTCATGTCTTACTCCTTTATTTTTTGTCAAATATCGGCTTATAGTCCGCGTTGAGCGTTCGTGTCGCATCGCTTGTCGTATCGAGAAAAGCTTCGTATATCGCGACAAAAGCTGTCAGCAGATACCCGTTCCCGCATACCGTGTAGACAGTCTTATTTCCTTCGTCAAATTCAATGACGTCTTTGCGCACTCCCATTAGTTCAAACAGCCGCCGAGCAATTTCCGCACTGCACCCAGTTCTCTCGGAAGCATACTCTGCGGTCAGGCGCACAGAAGTACCGTCGGTGTGGATAAGCCTGACAAGTGAAATGACGTTCGGCTCTGCGAAAAGCGCAAATATCTCACGCAGCTTGTCCGACTCGCGCTCCATCCAACCGTAGTTATCCTCGTTCTGCATCAGGGTGATGAGCATATTGACCTCACGTGAAGACCGTGCGTGGACAAAAATTTCGGGAGTCTGCGCTCCTGTATAGCTGCCTTCATCCCCCTTATATGAAACTCCGGTGTGCGGGAGGAGCGGCTCGTGTTTTTCGACATCGTTATATGATGCGCCTGCGTTTTCCATGAAGACAAAGGTGCTTTTTATTCCGTCGTAGAAATGTTTCAGCGCCGCTTCTCTGTAGGAAAGATTATTCTGTGAGCCGTAAGCCGAGTCCGCAAAGGAATCTCCCCGAATCAGAGAATCCATGCTGACCTCATAATGCTCCGCAATCGCGGCTATATACGACAGCTCCGGTTCGCTTTCCGCCGTCTCCCATTTGGAGATAGTTTTATTTGAGACGCCGACAGCCTCAGCAAGCTGCATCTGCGTCTCGCTTTTCTCTTTCCGAAGTTTTGTGATGTTTTCGGCAATGCGGATGTTGTTTTTTGTCACTTTTTCTTCCTCCAAGGGGGGATGTTATGATGTAATTATAGCACAAACGCCGGTAGTGAGCAATACGCTGTAGGTTGCGCGATTCTCTGATTTATAGAATCATAAGGCAATGGTTAGAGCGCGCGTTGGTTTTCCGGCTCATTTCGCAAACACAAAAAAGGCAAAGGATAATCTTCATAATCATCGCTTTGCCTTATTGAAATATCAGCTTCTCGTAATATTCTTACCGAAACCTATAAAGTAATTGCCGCTTGAAACCTTGAACAAATACCTGACAACAAACACATCAAAGCCGAGGCTATACCAATACGGCATAATGTCTTCTTTCCGATGCAAAATGAACAGCTGAACGACGCCGTTTTCCTTTGCCATGCTGAATAATTTTTCGAGTAATCCTTTTGAGATACCCTTATTGCGAAACTCAGGCTTTACGTAAACATAGGGGATGCACCACTGCTTTCCGTCGAGCGGCGGCATGAGAGGTGTTTCGAGCCATGTGATAATTCCAACCTCTTCGCCATCGCTTGTGTATGCCGTGATTCCGTCTATTTCGTCCTGCTTTCCGTGATACATATTGACGCATTCTTTTTCTATATAGCTGCTGTAAGCCGAATATATCTGCTCTCTCGTTGCTTTTTTGTAACGCAGACTGTTATTGCATATTCCTACAGGCGCGTTGTCTACCCGTCGAAAGATAATATGGCTGTAATTTCCGTATCTGTCTTTCTTGGACGGGTCGTTGTGCATTGCTCCGTATTTGTAAAAGCAGAATTTATTTTTCAGCCAGAAATAATGCGCTTCTTTTGTGGGATTGGCTGAGCCTTGGAAGTTTCTGACTCCCAGCTGTCCGGCTTCCGCAAAGGCATGTTTTACCAGTTCAGTTCCGATTCCGCGGCAGCGATATTCAGGCTCGACCACTATCGTTAAGATGAACCAGTCTTTACCAAACGGCGGTATCGGTATCTCTTTTTCCTCGAGTACCAGATGACCGATTACATTCTCCTCAGAATCTACCGCAACAAACCAGATATAGCCGTATCTGTTTTCGCGCCAGACAGTACTTCTTTTCCAATATGTATCCGCTACTTTGTCGATTTGCTCCATTGTCGGTTTCGCAATTTTAAAATTCATTAAATCCCTCCAATTTTTGTTTTGATTTTCAGATGAGTATTCTTTCAGGAACGTCGTAGTTCTTCTTGTTCAACACTGTCTCAATAGGCTTTCCCTCCTAAAGTGGTTGGTTTTTGTGGCACGAGATATAGAAGCGGATTATGCCGTCAAAATCCCGATGGGTATAGAAATCAGCCGAATTGCACCGCTGAATAGTGAAAGTAGCAGCAGCTCTTTACGTCGGATGGATTTAGGTTTCATGTGTCATGCTCTCACGTTTATGTGGTTGGTAATTTGTGATTGATATAATTCAGTTGTTAGGTTTATTTTAACATATTAGTTTGTATTTGTAAATATATTATACACAAAAAATTCGGATTATGTCATTGTACAAAGTTTGCAAAAGTACCTTAGCCATGATCTTCATATACACCTCATTGAAAACGCACCGATTTTGCGATATAATAATTAAAAACAACCGAGCCAAACCCCGCCGTATGACCGCTTTTTTGAAAATTCCACATTCCCACCAACCTTTTCGCAGCTGCTGCGTGTAAGTAAATGAAATCAAGAAGGAGGAGGAAACGGTGAATGACAAAGCCTTAATCAAAAGATGCCAACGTGGAGACCGGCAGGCTTTCGACGAGCTGATTCGGCTGTACTACGACTATGTTTCCGGCTTTCTTCTCAAAAACACCGGCGATGAGACGCTTTCGGAAGATTTAACGCAGGAGACCTTTTTGAAGATGATCCGGAGCATCGAAAAATACGATACAGGCGGCAGCGCTTCTTTCGGAACATGGATCATCACCATCTGCGGCGAAATCGTATTCAATTGGAAGATATTGATTCTCTCCCTCTCGAAGATGAGAAAAGCGTAGCGGACGAGGTGGAGAAAAAGTTCCAATACGAGCAAATCATGAAAGCCTTGGAAACGCTTCCGTCGGAACAGGCTCTGGCAATCAAGCTGAAATATGTGGAGGACATGACCCTCGCGCAAATAGCAGAGCGTTTCGGAGTACAGCAAAAGACCATTAAAAGCCGCATCCATGACGGTACGGTAAAGCTCCGAAAAATGCTGAATCTCAAGGAAATGGGAGGATGATACATGAACTCGAATGTAGACCGCATGATAAGTAATCTTACACCGGCGATTGAACAAAAATGTGCGGAGCTGCAAACGGCGCGCAAAGAACGGCTGCAATCCCGCTTGTTTGTTCTGCTCTGTGCCATGGTGGTGCTGATTCCCGCGCTGCTTGTTTTTGCGGGTGTTTCACTTACAGTTTTAATCGCTCCGCTTGCTTTTATGGCGTTGAGCGTACTGCTGCTGCTTCCGGTGCTGCTCTCCGGCAAGGCAGGAAATAAAGGAGGAGGAATTTATGAACAAACTTGAAAAGATTTTATCAAAATGGAATTTCAAAAAAATTGCCGCGTGGTATCTCATCCTTGCCGTTGTCGCGGGTCTTGCGTGTGTGGGAACGGTGGGATTCATATACCGTGAACGGCTGAATTTTGCATGGCAGTATTCACGCTTGGAGGAAGCAAAGGACGAGAGCGCGTTAAAGACAGCCGTGGACAAAACCGCTTCCGCGTCTGCTGATGTTGTGGACGTATTGATTCTGGATGGCGGCAATCAGGTGACGTACTCCGCCAAAAACTCAGAGTTTGCCTCAGGCACATTGGAGCTTGTAAAGTCCGGAAGCGAGAAAAAATACCTTACTTCCGCCGAGCATCCCGACGCCGTATTCCAGTATGTCAAGGGCGAGGAATTTATGCTCAAATCCATAATCAACAAGGATTTCGGTAAAATTCGCTCCGATTACGACGATGACAGCGCTTTTGAAGTCGGACTGGCGCAGAAATCCATCTATATGCTCAGCCGTGTCGGTGTTCACGGAAGCGATGACAAGGTATATGTGATAACCATCCCCACTACAGTTCCCGGCGGTATGACAGTCTGCCCGAATTGCGGCACTGCCCAGAGTATGGATCACCTGTATTGTTCCTCATGCGGCGTGCAGCTTGGTACTCGCTGTGACAGCTGTGGATGTAAGGTCGGCTCAAAAGACAGCTTCTGCCATCACTGCGGCAACAAAATTAAATAAGCTCCCGCGTAACTTATTCTAATCGGCTTCCGAAAATTCAAAATTCGGGGGTCGATTTTTTCTCCAACCTTTTCCCTACTCCTGCGTGTAAGAGAATGAAAGAGCAAAAATCAGGAGGAACATCCATGAACAAAGCCACAAAAACAATCCCGCAGATTTTGCGAGACAATATATGCACCGTATTCAACCTGCTGAACCTGATGATCGCCGTCGCACTGGCAGCTGTTGGAGCGTGGAAAAACATACTGTTCATTTTCATCATTCTCATCAACACTGCGGTAGGTATCGTGCAGGAGATAAAAGCAAAGCGTCAGATAGAGCGTCTCACATTGCTTGCACAGCCTGTTGTCACAATACTGCGGGACGGAGCGGAGCAAACAATACGCCCGGAAGAGCTAAAAAAAGGCGATGTAGTTGTGCTGACTGCCGGATGCTCTGTCTGCACAGATTGCACTGTACAGGAAGGTCAGCTTGAAGTCAACGAGTCCATTCTGACCGGCGAATCGGAAGCGGTAGTCAAGTCGGCGGGAGACAAGCTTCTTTCCGGCAGCAGCGTCATTTCAGGAAGATGTCTTGCTCTGGCGGAATGCGGTACGGACGAATGTTTTACCTCTCAAATGGTAGCTGAGGTGAAAAAAACAAAAAGCGGCACCTCCGAATTGCTCGCCTCCATGAAAAAGGTCACTAAATTCACGGGATTTCTCATTGTACCGCTCGGCGTGCTGCTGTTCGTACAGGCGTATTTCTTCCGTGGAGCACCGATAGACACCGCGGTAGTTGCCACTTCAGCCGGACTGCTCGGAATGCTCCCGAAAGAACTGGTACTTCTCATCAGCATCGGTCTTGCGGTAGGCGTAATTCGTTTGTCTAGGAAAAATGTACTTTATGAGAGATCTGCAATCGCTTGAAAACCTTGCACACTGCGATGTGGTATGTCTGGATAAAACCGGCACACTGACTGAGGGCAGCTTAGAGGTCGAGCGTGTTTATCAAAATACGGATGAGAATGAGCTTCGGCGGCTGATGGCGACCTATCTTGTCAACACCGACGACAACAACTCAACCTATCATGCACTGAACGAACACTTTTCGCGCACGGAGCCATACGAAGTCACCGCAGCAACGCCGTTTTCCTCGGAACGCAAATGGTCGTCTGTTACGCTGTCTGACGGTCGGGTTCTGGTAATAGGAGCGCCGGAGAAGCTGTGCCGCACGATTCCTCAGAAAGCAGAAGAGCTTATGTCGCAGGGCAAGCGTGTCCTTTTCGTCGGATTATGCCATGGTGAAGAGGATGCCGCTGATTCAGAGCTTGCCACAATGATCGTAATTTCCGACAAGCTGCGCAAAAATGCGGCACAGACCATTCGCTATTTTTATGAGCAGGGCGTGGACGTCAAAATCATCTCAGGCGACAACCCGATGGCAGCTGCGGCGGGAGCCAAACTCTCCGGCGTAAAAAATGCGAACCGAATGCTTGACGCCACAGGCATGACTGACGAATAATTGTCCGAAGCCGTCGAGACTCACACCGTATTCGGCAGAGTAACACCGGAGCAGAAGAAGGTGCTGATTGCCGCGCTGCAAAAACACGGACACCGAGCAGCCATGACAGGAGACGGCGTAAACGCTCTGCTTGCTATGCGACAGGCAGACTGCTCAGCTGCTATGGGCAACGGAAGCGACGCCGCAAAACAGACAGCTCAGCTGGTACTGCTCGATTCCGACTTTGCCGTTCTCCGCGATGTTATCTCCGAGGGACGCCGTGTTATCAATAATCTGACAAAATCGGCGGGCGTGTTCTTTATAAAGACTATTTATTCGGTGCTTCTGAGTGTTCTGTGTCTCCTGTTGAACACGGATTTTCCGTTCATCCCGATTCAAATTACACTCATTGACGCTGTGATTGAAGCGTTTCCTGCGTTCTTTATGTCCTTCGAGCGTAACGACAGCAGGGTTGAGGGAACATTTTTGGACAGTGCGTTCCGTTCAGCCTTACCAAACAGCATCGCCATTTTTCTCGGCTGTATTGCAGTATTCTTTGCCGCGCCGCACTTTGGTCTGAACCACGCGCAGATGAATCTGGTTATGTATTTGACTGTCGGTATAATCAGCCTTGCCGGTGTATTGAAAGCAAGCCTTCCCATGAATCTGCTGCATGGCTTTCTCAGTATCGCCTCGGTGCTTGGATTCTTCTGTGCCGTGCTGCTGTTTTCACCTCTGCTTCAGCTCCCCCATTTGGCGGTAAGCGGAGTGGTGCTTCTTCTGCTTGTTTCGATTCCGTGCATTCTGATTGCAGTGCTGTTAAAGGTTCCCGCGCATGAAAAAGCTCCTATACTCGTGAGGAAATAACCATGGAAACTATTAAAGTCATCAACTATGTCATAATGGTGATATTTTTCGCCTGCTATGCCTACCAGTTTTTATACATTCCGATAGCATGGCTGAAAAAGCAAAAGCCGCTGCCGAAAGGACTCCTCCACCGTTATGCCGTGCTTATCGCCGCAAGAAACGAGGAGACAGTGATTGGCAGCCTTATCGAAAGCATAAAACGACAGAACTACCCCGCTGACCGAATCGACATATATGTGATAGCCGACAACTGCACCGACTGCACCGCGAAAGCAGCAAAATCACACGGCGCGACTGTATTTGAGCGTTTCGACAAAGTAAGGATAGGCAAGGGGTACGCGCTGAATTATCTGCTCGGCAGGATTAAAAAAATCTACGACGCTTATCTTGTATTCGACGCGGACAATGTTGTCGACAAGAACTTTGTCAGGGAAATCAACAAAACATTTTCCGCCGGATACGACATCGTAACAAGCTACCGCAATTCAAAAAACTACGGCGACAACTGATATCATCGGGCTACGGTCTGTGGTTCCTACGTGAGGCACAGTATCTGAACCGTCCTCGTGCTGTACTGGGAGCGAGCTGCGGAGTATCAGGCACAGGATTTCTGTTTTCGCGTCGTATTTTGGAGCAGTGCGGCGGCTGGAACTTCTTCCTTTTGACGGAGGACATCGAATTCACCGCGCACAACATCGCAAACGGAGAAAAAATCGGTTATTGCCCTGCCGCCGTGTTTTATGACGAGCAGCCTACAGGATTTCGCCAGTCCTTCCGACAGAGGATGCGTTGGGTTCAGGGATATTTGCAGGTGCTTCGCCGCTACGGTGTGAAACTGATAAAAGGCTGCTTCCGCGGAAGTTTTTCATGCTTCGATATGCTCATGAACATTGCTCCTGCCGCGATTCTTGCGTGGGTAAGCGTAATTATAAATATCGCCTCCACCATATTCAGATTCGCAAACGGAGCAGATGTGCTGACGGTGCTCTCCTCCATCGGACAAAGCCTTTTGAACCTCTGCCTGACCGTATTCATTCTCGGACTGATCACAACGATAAGCGAATGGAAACAAATCCGCTGCTCCGTATGGCGGAAGATTTTGGCTGCTGTGACGTTCCCACTCTTTATGCTGACATATCTTCCGGTTACGGTCGCCGCGCTCATATGCAAGCCGGAGTGGAAGCCTATAACGCACAGCAAAAGAATATCCGTAGAAGAGCTTGCCTGTAGCGGTAAAGAAAGGAGCTTATAAAATGCAAAACAAGGATCACTATCTTTTAGGATGCTTTATATTGAAACGATATGGTGCGTGCATTGAACCCATATGCCAAAAGCTGTTTTTGCTCGGCTGTGTTGAACCTGATTGGAATTTGGTTACATACACAAGAGGGTCAATAAAACACAGGTTTCTTCACGGACACAATGCGGAAAACGTTCAAAAGCACCTGACGCACATGACGGAAAGACTGATGAAGACCGGTGTACGCACTCCGCTGCAATGGTTTTATTTCGGAGCGGCGCTTCACTATCTGGCGGACAGCTTTACCTTTGCGCACAACCGCATTTTTACCGGCAGCATAATAGAACATCGCCAATACGAGAAGGTGCTGCACACGTTTTTTACCGAGTATCTGCAAACGCACCGCGATGATATTTTTACTGCCGAAGAAGTCTGCCATGAAAGTTATTTGCTCGACCGCCGCTCATATCAAACGGACTGCCGATATATCCTCGGAGCGACTGTAATGCTATGCAGCCGACTTGACATCAGGTGGTGTGCAAATAAAATAGGAGAGCGCAACTATGCTTGAATGAACCGAAAATCTTGTTTACCGACGTTATTTATCGGTAAGCCGTTGTGTGCGTT
>ULWU01013136.1_pt1 | contig 11168 bp, 8 predicted proteins | sample 1960661 | NCBI WGS metagenome assembly ULWU01 (sample SAMEA4835821, study PRJEB28245) | human gut metagenome | biome: gut microbiome; material: fecal sample | place: Denmark | collected 2008
CGATAATACGCAAGCCGACAATCTTCTCATAATATCCCTCCTTACCCTTACTATTATAACAACCATGCAAAGAATTGTAAACCTGTAATAACATATTTTAAGCAAATTCTTTAAAAGTTCGGCAATAATATTTGCAAAATTTTAGACGGTGATGTAAAATTTTAATTAATTTAAGGTAAGGTAAAGTTATGCTAACTTCGAAAGAATTTCAGATAATGGATACTTTCGTTTTTTTATCTAATTTTCTTTTTAAGTCTTCGTATTCATAGTCCATTATCATTGTGCACCCACGATTACCTTTGAGTTTTCTATATATCAAACTCCAACACAATCAGATGTATGATTCTTCCCTTGAAAAGAATCTAAGTATTCGTGCTTAGTAACGCCTTTTCTATAGACTTGTCCTAAATTAATATTCGAAAAGACAAACCCTTGCCGAGTTCGTCTTTTAAATAATTCAAATCGTTATTCTCATCAAAAAATGGTTCTGATTCAACTTTAAATATCACATAAAACATCCCGGGAGTACCATTATGTGATTGCAGATAAAAAACAACATTATCACCTATTCGGATTCTAGAAATATCTGCCACCATACCGACCGACATTCTTTCCGTTGTTGCGGGAAACGAAGTATTTGAATTCAACAAGAAGGAAAACACTTTGAAAAAGCATTAATACCTTACAAATTATTACTACTATTAAACATAATTTTTTTACCAATTCAATATTATAACCAATTCATGAAAATAGCGGTTATAATGACAGTACCGATTGATACTATAGCAAATAAAGACTTACAAGAAAAAATAACAAGCCGAGAAATGCTTGTTATTAAACCACTTGATAAAAATGTTATTTATTCGTTCTTGTGTTCTTTTAAAGATATTGACCTAACTGACAAACTTGCTTGTCAAAGACTTGTTGATATGTTTATAAATAAAGTTGTTTTATATGACAAGTATTGTGAGATTTATCTCAACACAAATGGTGATAAGGCTAAACAACTTAAACTTAAAGAGCAACCAGACATTGATAGTGAAATTTTGTTTGAGAGCAAGAAAAAAGAGCAATCTAAACTAAAAAGTTCGGATTACTCTCTAATGGCGGAGCGGAAGTAACCTAAAACGAATTTTATTCTCAAAAGCGAGTCTTTCAATAGTGTTTGACCTTCTCATAAAAATTACCAGACGTTAATCATCCTACTTATGCATTATGACTTGACCGTTATCCAAATACCCTATTTGTTTGTTTGTAGTAATATCAAACAATTTATTATCCTTTAATAGATATGTTTCGTTCCCGACGGTAATTGTTATATTGCCATTATTTAACTTGTTTTGCGTATATGTTTTATTGTTTTTGGCACTTGCATTTGTCGTCCCTCCCTTAGTGGCAAACCTCAGAAAACCAATAAATAGAAAAATCGGTAAAATGAAAAAAAGACTTTCTATGAGAGTGTAGATAAAATATTTGTTTTTGTGTGATAAGCCTGTTGCTTTTACATCAGGATTTTTGCAGGAGTAAATATATGACAGATATACGACTGTAATTCCTATAAATTGTAATGTGATTAAAACAAGAAGTAAGGTGCTGATATCCCAGTATAGTATTACCAACCCAAATGTAAAAATGATATTGAGTATGCTAATTACTGTGCCAATGTAGCCAAAAGGCAAGGTTTTTATTGTGTCTTTTTTTAATATTTTTATCACAGACAATGACAAATACAGCAAAAAATTAACTATAAAAATAATAAAATAGATAAGTCCGGCAATAGGAAATAGTTCATTTTCGTCAAACGCAAAAAACAATGAGTAAAAGTTGTATTCATAAGTTTCAACCCCACATGGAATTGCAAACAGAATAAAAAGTATTAAAAACCCCAAAAACCCCAAAAAATGTGACAAATTTTTAAAATTGAGTTTTGATAGCATTTTGTTTTTCCTCCGTTAAATTAATTTTTGTTATTCCCGAATGTGCGAGTGGTAAAGACTTCTTTCCAATAATCTTCACGATGTCTTATGTACTCTGCATTTCCGTCGCGGTTTAAAAAACTTTCTATTATCGTAAATACGAAATTATTCGCATAATCGGGATTTTGTTCGATTAAAGCTTTTAACACAACGTCGCCGCCGTGTCCGTTTGAGTAAACATACGCGCTCCACCGTTGCCAAACGCCGCTATAACCGTATGTGCTGCCTATATAAATTCTGCCTGTCGATTTATCCGTAATAGCATAAACGCAATTTATATTTTCGAGCAAAATATGCCAATTATCTACATTACTGCGAATAATCGATTTTAAGTCTTGAAATGTTAAAGAAATTTTATCGTATCCATCGAATTGTTTATTTGTTTGCGCATACTTCTTTTCTAATACCGAACTGACAGCAATAGTTTCAATATTTGAAATATTTATTTTTGCTTGTTTCGGTCCTTGTTTCTTTTTATATTCGACAATTAACCGTTCGATAAAGTGCGAAAAACGGTCGAGAGGCTTCAAATTATATATTTGGTGTCCGTCATCAAAAGTATTTACACCGCAATTCTCATACGCACCCAAGAACAACCACTCATCATACTTTTGGTCTTTATCCAACCGCACAAACTGCAAACAATATTTTGTAGAAATGTTACGAAAACTTGTAGTAGAATTCGGGTGCCTTTTCCAAGATATATGTTCAAGTAGTCGTTCATAGTTATCCTCAAAAGAATATACCTGTTCTCTATTCGCATTGTTCAAACAAATAGTCCAATCGGCATAATCGTCTTTTGCGATATTCAATATTTCATTTAAGTAGATAGGCATAAATCCTCCATGAAATAAAAAGTGCGTCTACCGAAGTAAACGCACAAAAAACGCAAACTCCGATAGTCGCCAAACTAAACGGATTATATGCAAGAACTATCTTACACAACTTACCGAATGGAATTTGCATTTTTATCAAATTCAAAAGTAAGTTGTATAAAGGGGTAGAATTACCCTTAAAAATATAAGGAGTCCTTGCAAAATAAGGATTCGTTTAGTTTGGCATAATTAGTATAGCATATTTCAAAGCAAAAGTCAATGCTTTTACAAAGTCAATTTAAAAAATGGCACTTTGGCGGGTGCTTGACTTATACAAGCGCGACGCTTCGCGTCGCGGTCAAGCACCCGCCAAACAACTCACTTAAACTCGGATAAAAAGGTCAACTCAAAGCCGAGCGAAACGGGGCGTTCGCCGCTAAACCGCTTGGCGAATCGCCCCGTAATTCTTCGCACGGCGGCATATTTTGAGTTTTTGCTCCTTTTCTTTCTTCCGAGTGTTTTCGTTTGCGTTTTGTTTCGGGCGGCGTTTCCCTGCGCCGTCCCTTTTTACTGCCGCAAAAACCATTTTTTAGTCCTTTTCGAGTATGGCTTTACTCCCTGAAAAACGTCAAAAATCCACGCAAAACCTATTTCAACCCATTCACGCTTTTTCGCTTTCGCGGCATAAAACCGTCTGCAACTGCTACGGACAAAGAGATACGAACACACCTATACGAACCCCGAAAAGACCGAAACAACGGCACGCCGACAGCCAAAAAAGCAGATAAAACCTGAATTTTTGCAAAAGAAAAAACCTAAATCAAACACTTTCGTATTCGATTTAGGTTTTGCTTGGCGGAGCAGGTGGGATTCGAACCCACGAACGGTTGCCCGTTACCTGATTTCGAGTCAGGACCGTTATGACCACTTCGATACCGCTCCACAGCCTACCGAATTATTCTATCAAAAAAGCGGGCAATTGTCAACTGTTTTTTTGCCGTAAACTATAATTTATTATGCTCTGCTTCCGACTGTCCGTGTCAAATACCTTTACCTTGACATGTGCTTTGATTGGACAAAATCGTATCGACTTATTATTCGTAACGTCAATCGACAAACTCTATTTTCAGCTAATATCTAAATGATATTGACGTAAAACAAGCTCATTAACCGGATTTCGCTTTATTAAAACCATGGCGGCAAGCATAGTATCCGAACATCTTGTCAAGGATAGAACTATCATCTATGACATAAACGGTCAAAACGTTGAAGTATTTTTTTCGTATCTGCAATCCGACATTCTGCGAAACATAGTTAAAATTTTACTTAGCGCATTACGAGCAAAGCCAATATCGGAAATTTTTAAACTATCTGTTTTTACGCAAAGTCTTATTTTGCTTAAGTGTCGACGGCATACCGATGTACCTACCGTATGTTGTTTAACTAATTCAGACTTGGCAGAACCATTGCTTTTACATTTAAAATTTGTAACATGCATGCTTAACCGACAAAAATATAATTCGGTTTTATGCTCGATTTCTCTACTATCAAAAGTCAATGCTGCAATTTAAAGCGGCAACTATTCTATTAACAGCAGTAGTTTTTGAACTGTAATGCAAATAAGTCTTTACACGTAAATAAAAACGCAAAACGTATATTAAACAATATTACGATTCGCTGTTTTTTTATTGCTGATTGCTTGTAGACAAAGCAAGTTTGCTTTCTGCAAACTCTTTATTTGTCTTTTTTATAAGCGGGAAATAGATACAAGCAAAAATCGCTATAGTCAAAGCCCAGCTTATCGGATACACTACAAAAATCATATTAAGCGTCGGGCTATACGGATAAATAAATTTAATCCATATTATTCTAAACAGGCAACTGCCCGCCAAGCTTACCAGCATAGCAATGGTAGATCTACCCAATCCTCTAACGGCATTACTAAACACGTCCATGATTCCGCACAAAACATACGACATCGAAAGTATCATCAGCTTTTCGCTACAGATCTTAAGGACTTCGGTATCGGACGACATAATCGAACACAGCTGATAACGCAACGCCATTACCAATGCTCCCATTATCGCCCCTATACCTACGGCATAAAGCATGGAAATACGCACCGATTTGCGCATTCGTTCTACGTTACCGGCGCCGTAATTTTGGCTGACGAAAGCAAGAGCCGACAATGAAACCGAATATGTAGCGTTGTAAATAAAGCCTTCCATTTGGCTGGTTATCGTATTCGCCGACATTGCTGCCAATCCGAAAGTGTTTATGGTAGATTGAATTATTACGTTGGAAATCGAAAAAACGCAGCCTTGCAAGCCTGCCGGAACACCGATTTTTATCATATCGACAAGTTCACGTTTGTAAAAACGCATATATTTAAACTCTAATTTGCAGTAACCTTTTTCTCTCGCTATGGTAACGATGCACAGCGTTGCGGAGACGGCTTGAGAAACCACGGTAGCAATAGCAACGCCTTCGACGTCCCATCCTACCACAAGTACGAAGAATATGTTAAGAATGACGTTTGCAACTCCGCCGATTACCAAAAATATCAAAGGTCTGAAAGTATCGCCTACCGCCCTAAGAATAGATGCCGCAAAGTTGTACAGCATCATAATGGGCATACCCAAAAAGTATATGGTAAGGTAAACCGTCGCTTTGTCTAATGCCGCCGCATCTACGTGAGTCCATTCCAAAAATCTTCTCGCCATTATCGTACCGATTACAGCCAAAAAGATGCCGACCAGAACGCTCAGAACGACTGACATGCCTACGGTGCGTTTTGCGCTCTCTCTGTCCTGCATTCCCACACACCTTGCAATAAGCACGTTTGCGCCCACCGAAAGTCCCACAAAAAGTCCTATGACGAGGTTTACTATAGCTCCGGTCGAACCTACCGCAGCAATAGCCAAATCTCCATCCTGCGCAAATATTGAAAGAACGGCAACGTCAGCGGCGTTAAACAACAACTGTAAAATATTAGTCGCAATAAGCGGTAAAGCATAAATAATAATCTGCTTGTACAAATTACCCTGCGTCATGTTCATTTCTTTACTTTTTCTCATACGTACATTTTAACATTAAATACGCCTAAAGTCAAAGATTTAATCGGCGATTATTATGTATGTAATGTGAATGTATTACGAGCTTTACACACGGTATAATCGGCAATGCCGAATCAATTGCATTGCCGCACTTTAGTCCTGTTAGCTGTCGATAAACGTTTTTAAAGCCAAGCAATTCCTGCGGCTGCATGTCGTCACCTTTTCTATAATAATTCAAAAATACTTTATTCTGATTTTGCGACGTTAACATACGTTGTTATCAAAATTTTATGCGCATTAAATAGCGGCATATCGTTTAATGTTATATTGATAACACTTCGAGTCGCACCATACTCATCTACATCCTTATCCGCTTGATTATAAATTAGAAAAGTAAACTAATTCGAGCAAAATCGCCGGACATAAGCTAGGCGAATACGTTTATTTTACTTCTGTCGTTTTAAAATAAGGTTGCACGACTTCCTTACTAATTTATAAGAATAAGTTTGGATTTCTCATATACGTCCGCAAAAATCGATAACGAAATTAATCTTCGCTCACAGCTTCCGAAAGTCTGTAATACTCACCGTGTTTTGCCATAAGTTCCTCATGCGTACCTTGCTCGACAATTCCGTCTTTGTCCATAACCACTATCAAATCGGCTTTGCGCACGGTTGAAAGTCTGTGCGCAACGACAATGGTTGTTCTATTTTTACTAAGTTCGTTAAGCGCCGATTGCAGATGCGCTTCGGTCACGTTATCGAGAGCGCTTGTCGCTTCGTCCAATATAAGTATCGGTGGATTTTTTAAAAACGCTCTCGCTACGGAAACCCTCTGTTTTTGACCTCCGCTAAGTTTGACGCCCCTTTCACCCACATAAGTATCGTACCCGTCCGCCAGCGAACAGACATACTCGTGAATGTCGGCTCGCTTTGCAGCCTCTACTATTTCGTCCATAGTCGCATCCGGTTTTCCGTATGCTATATTTTCTTTTATAGTACCGCAAAAAAGAAAAACGTCTTGCGCAACTATTCCGACCAGGCTGCGAAGATCTTTTGCGGAAACGTCGTTTATGTCCACACCGTCTATCGTTATCTTGCCGCTCTGAGCCTTATAAAACCGAGGCAACAAATGACACAAAGTCGTTTTTCCTCCACCCGAAGGTCCTACCAGCGCCACGGTTTTCCCGTTAGGCACAGTGAGAGTGAAGTTCTCGATTACATTATTGCCGTTGTCGCCCTTATATGAAAAAGTAACGTTTTCGAACTTTACGTCCCCTTTTACGTCTTTGAGCGGTATCGGATTTTCGCAATCGGTTTCGCCTTTTATGTCCATCACTTCCAAAAATCTGACAAAACCGGTCATACCGTTTTGAATTTGTTCGAATACGTTTGCAAGCGTACGAATGGGATTGATTATCATGGTTGTGTATAAAACATACGCAACGAAGTCGCCGTTGTCAATCCAATCTTTATACAAAAACAATCCGCCGGCAGTAATTGCTGCGAGATACAAAAAGTCGTTAAAAAAACCCAAACCGCTTTGAAATACGCCCATTGCTTTATACGCCGAAGCTCGTGCTTTCATAAATTCTCCGTTACGTTTGTTGAATTTCTTGACTTCGGTTTCGGAAGCGTTGTAGGCTTTGGCTACTCTTATACCTGATACTGCGGACTCGACCTCGGCATTGACTTCAGCCATTCCTTCTCTGCTTTTACGCATAGCTTTGCTCATATTTCTTCTTGTTTTTACGGCAAAAACTATCATTACGGGAAGTATAGCAAGAACAATCAGCGCAAGATATACGTTTACGGAAACGCAAAGCATGGCAACCGCTCCGATAATCGTGATAGTTGCCGTAAGAGTATCCTCGAAACCGTGATGCGCCAGTTCGGACACGTCAAACAAATCGTTGGTTATTCTCGACATTATGGCACCCGTTTTATGCTCGTCAAAGTACGAAAAAGACAGCGTCTCGATATGCTCGAAAAATTCACGACGCATATCGCCCTGAATACGTACGCCCAAAACATGTCCGTAATACTGTACACAATAATTAAATATTGCCTTGATACAAAAAATTACGAGCAGAATACCGCACCACATCAGCATCGTATACAGCATTTTGTTGGGCGCATACGTGTTAATTACGTTTTTTGCGACAAACGGATAAAACATATTGCAAGCCGCAATCATCAACGAACAGACTATATCGAATGCGAACAGTTTTTTATGCGGTTTGTAATAAGAAAAAAAACGTCTTATCATACAATTTTTCCTTGGCTTTATTAGGTCTTATATAAGTTAAGGCAACATCATCCTTTTCGTTTGTTATTTTATCACAATTCATACTTACAGTCAAACAAAACAAGCATACTGCCGTTATACAAAAATCAGCGGGCTTCCATTGACAAAATTATTTGTAAAAATGTATAATATTCGCATTGCGACAAATTTTATTCAGGAGGTAGTTATGTACGGAACTTTTTGGGCTTTGGTGCCTGCATTGGTAGCGATAGTAGTTGCGCTTCTTACTAAAGAAGTATACATATCGCTTTTTCTTAGTATTATAATAGGAGCTTTGTTTGTAACGGAATTCAATATAGCTCATGCGATTCAAAAAGTGTTTGTAGAAATGGCTGCCGCATTCGGCGCAGAGTACGACGGAGGAAATTTAGCGGGTTCGGGCAACGGAGGAATTATAATCTTTATATTGGAGTTAGGCGTTTTGGTTGCGCTTATGAATAAAGCCGGCGGAGCTAATGCTTTCGGTAAGTGGGCAATGAAAAAAGTGACCACTCGTAAAGGCGCTCAAATTGCTGCCACCGGACTGGGTTGTATGTTATTTGTTGACGACTATTTCGGTCGTCTCGCCAATGGTTCGATAATGCAACCCATTACAGACAAATTTTACGTTTCGCGCAGCAAACTTGCTTATATCGTAGGAGCGGTTTCCGTTTCGATTTGCATCCTTATGCCCGTATCGAGTTGGGCAAGCGTAATCGGCGACACAATCGACGCCGGTAACGGAACAGAAGCTTTTTTGTACACAATACTGTGCAATTTTTACCCCTTCCTTATGCTTGCTTTTTTATTTGTATCGATTTCGCTCGGAATAGACCTGTTTGGTATACGAAAACAAGAATTAACCGCCCTTAGGACAAAGGACGTAACTTGCGGATTAAAAGCCACAAGCAGCGATGAAAAGATAGAAATTTCAGGCAAAGGAACGCCGCTTGACTTGATTTTACCTGTCGGCGCTCTTATTGTCTCGGTATGTTGCATGTTGTTCTTTGCAAACACGGACACGAATACCGCTCTCGCATGCGGCGGCTGCATAGCGATAATATTTACAATGATACTTTATCTCCCTCGCAAACTTATGTCTTTAAGACAATTTACGGCATGTTTCGGAGAAGGATTTAAGTCGATTGCCGAAGTGGTAATAATTCTCGTCTTTGCCTGGACTTTGGTTCGCATGTGCGAGGCGCTCGGAATGAAAGAATTTATCGAAACGATTGCCGACAAAATGCTCGGTCTGACTTGGCTTTTGCCTGCCATATTCTTCTTATGCGCAATGGGAATTTCTTTTTCCATCGGCACGAGTTGGGGTACCTTCCTTATTATGGTACCCATAGTGGTAGATTTCGGTCTTAGCGGTTCCACACACTGGTTGACTATCGCTGCCGTTTTGTCAGGTTCGGTATTCGGAAATCAGGTTTCTCCCATTTCGGACACTACTATTTTATCTGCGTCCGCATGCAAAGCAAATCACCTCGAATACGTAAAGGCGCAAATGCCGACTGCGCTGATTATAGCTGCTATCGCCCTGCTTTCCTTCCTTGCAGCCGGACTTTCGGACACAGTATGGGTAGGTTGGATAGTAGCAATCGTATTATTAGGCGCATTTATTACAACAGCGTATTTTGTATTAAAACGCAAAAACGAGATTATGCCTAACATAAAATTATCTGATCTACATAGCGACGAGCAAAATTCGCAAGTCGCAGCCTGATGCGGAGCTCGACCAAACGGAGCAAAAACGGTAACGGTTAGTTTGTTATCGTTATAAAAACAAATAATAACACAAAAAGAGACAAGCGCAACCGATTCGTTTCTAAGACAGATAATCTTAGCGAGCGCATCGAAAACGCTTGTCTTTTTAATTTATTCCAATATTACATTTCAAACAATAAATATTGTCCTCTTATCGTTTTACAAAACCCATTATGCCTAATGCAGCTGCTCTATGTTAAAGTCAAGTTGGCGCAACACCTCATACAACACTATTGCTACCGAGTTAGACAAATTTAGCGAGCGGCACACTCCGTTCATCGGTATACGCAACGCCGTTTCGGGATTGTCATAAACAAGCTGCGGAGGCAAACCTTTGGTTTCCTTGCCGAACAATAAAAAACAACCGTCTTCAAACTTTATGTCGCTGTAACGCTTCTTTGCTTTTGTCGAACAATAATAAAATTTGCCGCCTCTGTTCTTTTCAAAAAATTCGTCCAGGGAATCGTAATACGATATGTCAACTTTGTCCCAATAATCGAGCCCGGCACGCTTAACAGTCCTATCGCTTATTTCGAATCCGAACGGTCTGACAAGATGCAGTTTAGAACCTGTACATGCGCAAGTCCGAGAAATATTGCCGGTGTTTTGCGGTATTTCCGGCTCTACCAATACTATATTTATCATGCGATTATATTTACGAGTCTTCCCTTTACTACTATCACCTTTTTGGGTTCAGTGGCAATATAGCCTTTTTCTTTCGCCTCTTTTACTGCGCCGGATTTAATTTCTTCTTCGGTAAGCTCCGACGAAATCATCATCTTTCCTCTAATCTTACTGTTAACCTGCACGACTATTTCCACTTCGTCTTTAACGAGTTTGCTCTCGTCGCATTTAGGATATTCAAAATCGAACACCGTCGGCTTAAAGCCCATACGTTCGTGCATTTCTTCGGCAAAATGCGGTGCAAACGGCGCCATGACTCTTATAAGTCTTTCCGCAGAATCAAACATAAGTCCGCCCACTCCGCTCACTTTGTACATTACGTTGACAAGTTCCATTATTCTTGCCAAAGCAGTGTTAAAGGAGAAAACCTCAAGGTCTTCGGTTACTCGTTTTATACAATAATTAAGAGCATACTCAAGTTCTTTTGCCTGCGCCGCATCGGTTACGGGCGTACCTTTTTGCTCGACGGAAGCGTCGCAAATTCGTTCCACTCTGTCCAAAAATTTGCCGATCGATTTTATTCCGTCATCGTTCCACGGACCGCCTTCGGTATATGAAGCAAGGAACATTATATACATACG
>ULWU01002120.1_pt1 | contig 11137 bp, 11 predicted proteins | sample 1960661 | NCBI WGS metagenome assembly ULWU01 (sample SAMEA4835821, study PRJEB28245) | human gut metagenome | biome: gut microbiome; material: fecal sample | place: Denmark | collected 2008
CCTTTCAGATCCTTGCCGCCCTCCATCTCCGCGAGCACGTCCTTCGCCTCGTCGTTAAGCGCGCTGCAGGATATAACCTTTTCGAGGGAGTTGATTTTCAGCTCGATGCTCGGATTCACGTCAAGCGAGACAACGGTGCTGACAGTGCAGGCGCGTGTGTAATATGCTCCTCCGCCGCCCATGATTGCAAGTGCGAGACAAGCCGCGATTGCGCCCTTCAGATATCTTTTTGTATTGTTCTTTGTTTTCATAACTTCTAAAACCGTACCTTTCTCGTCGGAAATGCGGGAGAGGACACCGTTTATATCGTTCGGCGCGGTTTTTGCTATTGCGTCCGCAAGCTTTCTTTCAACTTCACGATTATTCATTCGTGCCGCCTCCTTCTATGTGTTTTTTGAGCTTTTTTATTGCTCTTGCATATTTCGACAGGACGGTTGCCAGCGCCATATCAAGCTCCGATGCGATTTCGCGGTGCTTCATTCCTGATACGGCGTGCAATATTACTATGCGTCTTTCGGTTTCGTCCAGCTTTTTCAGCGCGTCTCCGAGTATTTCTCTGTCCTCAAACGTAAGGCTTTCGCTTTTCTCGGGTATCGCGTTCCATTCGCCATCGTCAAGGTATGCTTCACGACCGCTTTTTCTCAGCTTCATCAGACAGATGTTGCGGCATATCGTGAATATCCATGCCATCGGAGTTCCGTGCGGTTTATACTGTCCCGCCGCGCTCCATATTCTGACATATGTGTCCTGCATGGCGTCTCCCGCGTCATGAGTTGAGCCGAGGCAGCTCAGTGCAAAGCCGTATACAGCAGTTCGGGTCAGCTCATACAGCCTCTCAAGTGCATCGCGCTCACCGGAAGCTATTCCCGACAACAGCTTCTCAAGCTCACGCTTTCCCGCGGCACTATTTGTTTTTTCATGTTCGCGCAGTTCACTCGGAACTATCTCGCGCTCTGCCAAACTAAGCATAGTTTTCTCTCCTGTCGTACTATAAATGCTCGACAAGTCATTTTTATTGCACGCTTCCGAAAAATTTTTTTTGAAAATATTTTTTCGGTACGGTTTAGAAAGTTTTTCCTTATAAAATGTCAAGTATACCGTAAAGGCTTGTGCTCATCTTATCCGTGAACTGCAGGAGTGTGTCGCGGAACCAGCCTATGTCCGGATTGAGCTTGTCGTATATCAGCACGCCGACTATGACAAGCACGAGTATCGCTATGATTATCGCCTGTCCCGTTATGAGTTGGGAACGCTGGAACAACACCTTACGCGCGCTTTGGAGGGCATCCTCATTTGCCGCGAGGAGCTGTTCCTTTGCCGCAAGCTCAGCGTTCAGCCTTTCGTTTTCGTACCTCAGCTTTTCAAGCTCACGCTGTAATTTGTCCGTGTCGCAGCCCTCTATGCCGAAGCCGTAGTCAAATGACGCGCCGCAAGCCTTATAAAGCTTCACGACCTGTATCAGATCAGGCGACTTCTGTCTTCCGGTTTTCAGTCTGCTTATTATGTTCGCGTCGACTCCCGACTCCTCAGCGATAGCCACCGCCGTAGTCAGCCCCTTCTTTCGCGCGCACTCAAAGAGATAATCAAATTGCTTGGTATTGTCCCAAATATCTTCGTCTAACATCATAATCTTATCTCCTAATATTATCTGTGAAAATTTAATATTCACCGGTCAAGCCGCGCTTTTTGCCCATAAAATGGTAAAATATTAAATTTGGCTATCAAATGTGGCATAATCATGTATGAATATCAGCAGTGAGGAGGTATAATGAGGTCAGAGAAGCAGACGGTACCTCCCCGCAGGGATACGGAAAATATCGGAGGTATCGCGCCGCTTCGGATCACGGTGATACCACTCCGCCGTTTTTGGCAGGCTCGCGTCCGTAGTTTGACGACAGCGGGATGCGAACCGAGCTTTACGGTGGGGTGTTATCATATAATAAATATTAACTTTCCCGCCGTATATACATTAATTATAACACAAGCGTAATATCCAGTCAACAGTTTTTTTGCTATTTTTTACCACAAATTTTACGTGCGGGTTTCGGGAGGCAAGTATAATGCAGGCACAGAAGTACATACTCATCAAAAGCAGCTACACACTTGAAGACGCAGAACACACGACCTACGGAATTGCGCTTGCCGACGGCTCTGACCTTATTCAGTCGGTGAGCGGTCTTTCCAGTGACAAGCAGAGGGTCGAGCGCCTTGCTGAGCTATGTACACAGCTTGACTTATCCCCCGAGCATCTCTCCGACGTAATAGAAGACTTTCTCGCGGAATAAAAAAACGGCTCACCTAGCTTTGGCAAACCGTCGTTTGGTTTTTTTACAGTCATAAGGCAAAAGTCGCAGCATTCGTTTCCCCTGCCGAGAGTTTTCGTCCTGCGCCACACGAGCTTTTTATGCAGTCCCTCGTAGGTGATATCGTCGCTGTCGCAGAAGCAGTGGCAAAGCTCGGGGCAGTTGTACCTTGCGCAGGTGTCGTGATACGGGCATTTTAACATATCGACACGCCACACGCCGCCGCTTGTCTGAATTTCGTTTGCAAGAAAGCCTGCTGACTCGCCGAACATTTTACGCGTACCTTTTGTGAACATCCATGGTACGGCTTTATAGATGAGCGGAATACGCACGATACGGACGAAGGTCTTATGCAGTCTGTGGGCGTTGTCCTCGATGTAGCCGTGGATTATATCGAGCGCTTTTTCCTTCGGCATGACTGCGGAGAGCGTTTCGTAGGCGGCGATACCCGGCATAATCTGGTTTTCGAGATGGAACTTTTTGTCCTTTGTCTCGCCGGAGTTCTCTTCCCGAATGACTGCTATCCGCTTTTCGAGGGCAGTTATCAGCTCTTGTGCCTTATCGGGATACATTTCGCGGACGGTTTTCTCTAGTCCCGAGACAATGTAGTTTTTCTTCATATGCACTCCCTTGATGTGATTTGCGGTTAGAACAGGCTAACCACATTGCGTAAAAAAACCGTATCACGTCAGTTTTGTTTTGCAATATGGTTTTATTATATCACCGACCGTGCGTTTTTTCAAGAATTTCGGGCAATTTTGGTTTTCAGGTGTACTTTTCGGCTTGGAGCTTGAACATTTCCGCGTATCTGCCGCCCTGCTTCATCAGCTCATCGTGACTGCCCTGCTCGACTAAGCGTCCGTTTTCGAGATATAGTATCTTATCCGCCAAAAGTCCAATGCTCAGCCTGTGCGATATGATGAGGTTTGTACCGTTAGTAACGGAGTTACTATCAGAACACAGCAGGCTTTCCGCTACCTTTTGCTCGGACATTACATCCAGTGCGCTCGCGGGTTCGTCAAACAGCTTTAGCCTTCTGCCGCCGAAGCAGTTTCTCGCAATGACAAGCTTCTGCCACTGACCGCCTGACAGCTCTACTCCGTCACTCTCGAACTCCCGCCCGAGGTTTGTGTCCATGCCGCAAGTCATTAGATGCTCCAGTTCCGCGCCGCCGGATTTATAGAACGCGTCGTACAGCCTTTTCTCGTCATGCACCGCCTCCATATCCTGCGCGGCAATTATCTCACGGAGCTTCAGCTGATATCGGCAGAAATCCTGATATACCACGCCGAAGAGCTTGTACAGCGCGCTTTGGGAATACTCACGCACGTCCACTCCATTTATGTAAATGTGACCCTCTCGGCATTCGTACAGACCGCACAGGAGCTTTATGAGAGTGCTTTTTCCGCTGCCGTTTCTGCCGATTAGCGCGATGTTTTCTCCCTCGTTCCATTCAAAAGAGACGTTTTTTATGACATCCCGCTCATCGTAGCCGAACGACACGTTGTCAAAGCGAATGCTCAGCTTTCCCTCGGGTAAGTCGTCTCTCCCGCCCCTATCGTCAGCCGAAAGCTCGGAAAAGCACATGAATTTGTCGTACTCGGAGCTTGTCAGAAGCGCGGAGCGTATCACCGACATTATATCCGACACCGAGGTAAACAGCAGTGCGAAGTCAGCCGTGTAGATGAAGAACTCTCCGATACCAATCTCGCCGCGAACCGTACTCAATGCGCAGATGTACATTATCACGCCGGAATATACAACCTCTGTCGCTCCGATGAGGACTGATATCGCGCTCTTTCTGCGGTTCACACTGTTCACGAGCCTTTGATTCTTGTGCTTGCAGCTCGTCCATTTTTCGAGTATCTTTCCCGATATGCCGAAAAGCCTTGTCTCCTTTGCCGCAGTTGAGCTGTTCAGGAGGTCCGTGTAGTAGTCCTCGGCGTGTCTTCCGCGGTTCAGTATGCCCTCGGACTTCTCGTCGTACCGCTCTCCCGCAAGATTCAGCGCAAACAACGGAACTGCGGCTACCATAGCAAGGCAGGTGAGCAGAGCATTATACGGCATTAAGATAACGCAGACGCCGACAATTGTAATAAAGCTCGTCAAAATCTCGTTGAGACAGCCGTTGAGCGACCACACGGAAAAATCGTCGCGTATCACATCCTTCAGCTTGTCGTAGCTCGCCGATGAATCGAAGAATATCTGCTTGAAGCGCGTGGTTTTCTCCATCGTGTACAGCATCATAGACTCGTCAGCCGCCAGCGCCATCTTGTAAAACACCTTGCTTTGCAGTTTCGAAAACAGTCTGTCGCCGCCTTTTATGAGCACGAGCAGCACAAACCAGACTAAAACCGTACTGAGGCTTCCTCCCTCGAACAGTTCTCCTATTCCGCCGAGCATTCTGCCGTTTACAACAGTAGAGACGACATTCACGACTGGGGAGACGACGAGCGCTAGAAGCCATAGCAGCATTTTTCCCTTGCCGTAGCTCCATATCATACGCATGGAGAGCGCACTGTATCGGCAGGTCTTTTTTATTTTCTCAAACATCACCGTTGTCATGACAACACACCTCGCTGTTTCCGTGGTACGACGACGACTGAACCTTCCACATTTCCGCGTATGCGCCGTTTTTCGCGAGAAGCCCGTAGTGAGTGCCGCTTTCCGTTATCCTGCCATCCTTTAAAACGATGACTCTGTCGCATAGCTTTGCCGCGCTCAGTCTGTGCGAAACGAGGACGGTCGTCTTTTCCTTATTGACTTCAAGGAAGCTGTGCAGTATTTCCTCCTCGGCAAACGCGTCAAGTGCGGATGTAGGCTCGTCAAGCACCGTTAATGCCCTATTTTGAAGCAGACAGCGTGCGAGGGCTATTTTCTGCTTCTCACCGCCGGACAAGTCTATTCCTGTTTTGTCTCCGCTTCTGCCTATCACGGTGTCCATGCCGTCGCGGAATGTTTCCTCACGCAGATTGCCGCCGCCTACGTTTTCCATCGCGCGCCACAGCTCATCATCGGAATAAGCCTTGCCGCATCCGAGCAAAAGGGATTCTCGCAGTGTGGCGTCGTAGGTCAGATAGTCCTGGAACACAACGGAAAACAGCGTGTACAGAGAAGACTGCGAAAACTCCGACACTTCTCTCCCGCCGATGAGAATCCTGCCTGACGTAGGCTCGTACAGACCGCACAGCAGCTTTATGAGGGTAGTTTTTCCCGCTCCGTTCAGTCCGATAAGCGCGATTTTCTCACCCGATTTTATCGTAAAGCTGATGTTTTTGAGCGTATCGCTGTCAGTGCGGTTATAGCGGAACGACACGTTTTGAAACTCAATTTCGGGAAGCCGCTCATGCCATTCAGCCGGTATACACTCTCCATGCCGCTCATCAACGGGTAGACGGAGGTACTCGAAATAGTCCTCGATACGCACCGCTCTGATGTTGTTGTCGCTATAGAACCGCACGATATTCTTCACTGCCTCGCCGCACAGTCCGACCGCGCTGAGATAATACGTAAATCCCGCGACGTCAAGCCTTTTCTCCGACACCGCAAAAATAAGCACAAAAACCGGTACAAAATACTGGAAAACGGATATTATCGCGTCGATAAACAGGCTTTTGCGAGAGTATTGGCTTGAGTATTCCTGCTCGGCTTCGCTCCATTTTCCGTGGTAATACTTATGTCTCTCGGCGATGAATGGCATATTTCCGAACAGCTTTATCTCCTTTGTATAGCCGCCGTCCATTGACATGTTTTTGAAATAATTCATGCGGCGCACCATGTAGGTTCTTTTTTTGTCGAAGTCCTCGTACTGAGTTCCGAGCTTTGAGTAGAGTATGAGGGGAATCGCGCCGACAATCGTAGTAATCATGATGATTCTCGACATTCCGAAGAGGATAATCGAATACATGACCGTCGTAGAAACGGAGCTTATGAGCTTAAAGAAGCCTGCGATGAACTCCGTGACGGTTTCGGTTCCGATTCGGCCCGCGTTCTGCATTTTCTCGTACAAATCGGGGTCGTCGAATGCGTAAAGCTGAATGCGGGAGCTTTTCTCAAACTTTGCGCGCTCGAGCTTTACGGCAAGAGAATCGTTCAGCATTCCTTCGAGCAATGAGAGCAGTGCGTCCACTATCTTCTGCACGAGCATAACGGACACGACCGCCGCGACAGAGATGAGGATTTTTTCGCCTGTTCCCACTTCGATGTTTTCAACAAGCGCGCTGATATTTTATGATGACGAAAGGAATGGCGACTCCGCAGAACAGGGAAAGGACTCTCAGGAGTATGCCGAGCCTTTGCGACCTGCCGAGCAGCCTGAACATTGCTCCGACGTTGCGAAGATACTGTGATGTTTTTGTCATTGGTATTCCTTTCCCGATGGGGTTATGGTTGTATTATAGCATATCAGCGGGGGTTGCGCAAGGTGGGGGTGGGGGATTGAGCTCACATCACTGACAAAAAACATTCGGAAAAATTGAGTGTCAGATGTTTAAATAATTAATATCAACTGTCGGCTCAAACAAATATGCAATGTCTGCAAATTTACCGGGAACCGTTGCTTTTTTTAGCTTTTCGCAACCTGAAAAGGCACCTTCTCCTATGACCTCACAACCTGAGGGAATAAAGACTTCGGAAATAGGTGTATCCTTAAACGCATATTTACCTATTTTTTTAATTCCATTTGGGAAAAAGAATTTTTCAATCTTTGTCCTAGCAAATGCATAATCGCCTATTTCTGTCAACGAATCAGAAGAATGCACGGTACGAAGAGCGAAACAATTCTCAAAAGCGTTATTGCCAACAGAAATAATATTACGCGGCATAAATAAATCTTCTATTTCTGTATTGGAAAAAGAATTATCCCCAATTACAGTTATGGTGTCCGGCAGATAAACCTTTTCAAGAAATTTTTTATAAGGCACCGACTCTGAAGTAATTATGCTTGTTCCGTAAGATGGCTCAAACTTAGTAAAATATCTTCGGTTATGAATTGCGTTGTAGTACAAAAATTGAAGTTTTGCCAACTGTGAGTTTTCTGGGTAGAGAAGACAATATCTGCGGAAAACAGTATCGAGATCAGGCTCCCATCCATGATCATATATACCGCCGTCTTTTATGACATATGGAAGAATATATTCCATATAACTAATTAGCCTATCGAGTGATTCTACCTCAATCAGCTTTTCTCGATAAAGAGAATCAAGATTAATTCTCGCATTACAAACCGGGCAGGTATAATCAGGATCATATTTTAAATGTGCACTCTTTTCACTATATCCGGAAAAAGCGAACACTTCCGTCCAGTCATCTGTTGCAAATCCATCCGAGTTATTCTTAATATTTCCACACTTAGGACATTTAATTGTAAAATTCAAAAAGTGTTCAGACATATATAAATCCTCATATATATTTTAATTGCATACAACTTTCAAATGCTGCTTTATTCATTAGTCTTTGTCAAACGCAAGGTATTTCTGTCGGGTTTTCCGTCGAAGAACTGCTCCAGCACTGCGTCGAAGAGGGGTATATCGGGTGCGGCTATACTGAACAGTGTCATGCATGATCTCAGCTTTTTCGCGTCAATACCTCCGAAAATCTCTTCCGCGCTTTTATCTTTATGGGCAATGACAGCGTCGGTTATCTCGATAAGTCTTGCTTTCAGAATAGGATCGGATAAATACGCCTGTGCCTCCTTTATGCCTGATAATCCGTAATACTCAGATGTGCTGCTTCTGCCAAGTCCTTTGAGCTGCGGAAAGATGTACCACATCCAGTGAGACGCCTTCTTTCCGGCTCGTATTTCGGCTAATGCAGTGTCATAGTCTCTTTTTTGGGCTTGTATGAATCTGGTTAAGTTGTAGTTGGGTGACATACTATTCTTTTACCTCCTAAATCTGTTCAAGCACCTCTTTCACGTACTCCGACAGCTTTCTTTTTCTTTCGTCAACCTGAAAACCAAAATCCACAGAAATAATATCCTTCTGCGCCACTTCTCTCAAACGTTTGAGTCCCTCCTCGCTCCATGAATGCGCAAGCTCAGCTGCTATCTTGTAGAGCTGATTACGGAATCCGAGCTCATTGTTTTCCGAAAGATGCTTCAGAATTACCTCTTCAAAATCCTCGGGATTACCGCAATTCAAAATCGTTTCCATCCTGCTTTCTATAAGCTTTTGCTTGTCCTTGCTCTTGTTTTTATTCTTATTGGAAAACAGATTTTTCAGCACATCTATCTCATTTGCGGGAATAAGCTCAGCACCACTGACCGGTATTATTCTTCCGCCGCCACGGCTCTTTTCAAGTGGAGCTCCTATCGCGAACTCAACCGAGCCTGTTTCTATCTGAACTCCCGATTTACTTAAAAGATATGCTTTTATCGCAAGAAGACCTGTTTGGTCAAAATTGGCTTCTATTTTTAAATCTGTAGAGGTTTGATATCCTTTCTTAAAGCTGATAATACCGCGTGCGATTGTCTGGGGTTCTCCCGTTTCCTCGCCGCGTTTTATGGGAATTTCTATGGCTTGAGTTCCTTGTACAATTCGATATCCTTCGATTTCTTTGGTATATGGCAGCTCGTCCCCTGTTGCGATAAGAAGATCGTTCACACCCGCCGAAAGTCCTAAGTACAAATCGTCGTTCTGTATGTGGCGTTTTATGGTAATGCGATTCTGCAAATGATAAATTTCCTTGATTGCGGCATATACTGCTGCTCCGTTTGCAACGCTCAAGTCGGGGTCAGCCGTTGTGATAGGCTCAAGGTCAAAAAACTCTCTTATGCGATCCTTCACCAAATACAGCTTGGACATACCTCCGTTCAGAATAACTGCATCCACCTCAAGCTCTTCACCGCACCTGTCGTAATGACGCGCCGCCTTTTCAAGTACATCGAGGATGGGCGCAATTATGGTATTACGGCGAATCTTCTTATTTTGGGAATAACCGCGGTAGTCCTCAAAGGTATATTCATTTCCGAGGAATCCTTCAAGCATAGCCTCAAACTCACTTTTAGTGATGGTATCGTTATACACCCTTTCATCACCGATAGATTGGGAAATATCGTATGTAGCTTCTGCTTCATCCTTCTCGACAGGCTCGCTGAACCAATCGTCTACTGCATTAAAGAAGTCGCCGTCGGCGGAAGCGTTCATGTTTATCTTAAGCTGCTCAGCCGCAACTGCAAGCATCTTTTTTATCATTGCTTCTCTGCTGCGTATTCTCTGAACTGCTTTAGGCTCATATTCCTTGAATTTTTCCACGCATCGCTTGTAGAGTGCATCAGCAATGGCAGCGTCAAAGTCGTCTCCCGCAAGCTGTGTGAATCTTGAAGCGGCAATTTCAGAAATATTCAGCGTAATGCCGTTATCCGGGTCTCGTTCTATCTCATGGAAAGTCACGTCAAGCGTACCTCCTCCGATGTCAAACACAAGAACCTTTTTCTTTGTTGAAAAATCAAGCACGCTCTCTGCCACTTCACCGTTCAGAATTTTCTGTGCGAGGTCGTAGAGTACCGCATTAGGCTCTGATATGAGAATCGGCTTCCACGATCCGTCAGGCTCACGAACGTCAAAACCGGCTTTCTCCGCGGCTTTCATTGTTGCTTCCCTGCGCGCAGTATCAAAGTTTGCGGGAACCGTAATTATTACCTGATTTATCTGCTGACGAATCTGCTTCTGTGCAAAGCCTTTAAGATGTGCCAGAATGCGTGCGCTGATGTCCTCGGGAGTTTTGTCGACTACATCCGGAGAAAGTCCTCGTGCCACAGGATTGCCCATCTGGCTTTTTATTGATTTTGCAACTCTTTCGGGGTACTTTTTATATTGCTCTCTCGCATAGTCTCCGACAATTATCTGGTCTTCATAATAATATACACAGGAAGGCAGAGTTTTGGAGCGGCTGCGGGTGTAGTTGACTTTACCTTCAATACCGGTTCCTGAATCCATAACACGATCTATTTCTATCGGGCTAGCTATGATTCTGCCGTCCTTCATAACCTGAGCAAATGAAATTACACTATTCGTTGTACCCAAATCTATACCAATATACATGACTCGACCTCCTGTGCATTATCTGTTGTTCTTATAATCTTCCTGAAGCACCGGATAAGAAATAACGGTATTGCCAAGCTTCCAACCCGATGAGAGAACATTTACTATAACGGCTTCACCTTCTTTTATCGGAGCTTTTCTCTCCGGCAGAGGTTCAAAGCGGCATCCTTGCATTTGTTCAAGCGTAAGCTTCTGTGTTGAATGCGGAGCAAATCTGCTTGCCGGAGATATTCCCGCGTCACGCAAAAAGCTGAGAAGGCGATCCATGAACGCAGGGACACCTTCAAGCGAATACGGGAGCTTTTCACCGCTCTTCTTCAGATCCATGCACGCTCTCTTTTGCAGATACAGTGAATCTATAAGAAAACCGTATTTTTCATTGTTGAGTGCGGAGAAGAAAGAGGCGATTTCCTGCTGCTTCAGCTCTTCAAGTTTATCTTCAAAATCAGCGTCAGCGGCTTCCACAAGCTCTCTGTATTCCTGCAGCTCTTTGCGTGCAAGGTACACTTCTCTACGCAGTGCGGAAATGTCGGTCATCTGCTCTATTTCCGTGTCACCTTTGCTTTCGGCAATATCGTAAGCGATGCTGTTGAGTATATTCTTGAGGCATACTCTGCAATATTTACGACCGAGCTTCAAAATGGCGTCCCTCTCCGCTTTATCGGCAAGCTCGGGAATACATTCAAACATCGCTACCAGAACGATCTGCTCCTGCGCATAATGGTATTTTGCTGCTTCGGAGTATTTTCCCGCGATCATTGCGTTGGCGTTCTTTATCGCTTCTTCATCCCC
>ULWU01008170.1_pt1 | contig 11134 bp, 8 predicted proteins | sample 1960661 | NCBI WGS metagenome assembly ULWU01 (sample SAMEA4835821, study PRJEB28245) | human gut metagenome | biome: gut microbiome; material: fecal sample | place: Denmark | collected 2008
AGTTTTTTTTATTTATATTGGGAGTTTTGACACACCCTCCTTGCTTTGATCTGTATTGCGTAAACAGAACTTTTACAGTCCTCTGGCCTTGAGCAGTCCCGAAGCATCGGGTTTCTCCATACCAGTGAAGTCTGTGAACATCAGCATTTGATCCTTGGTGTTGCCACGGCTCAGAATCTTGTCGCGCAACGCCTGTCCAACAGCGGGATCGAGCGCGCCATGCTGCTTGAAGTAGTCGGCGATATTGACCGCCAGGACTTCCGTCCACAGGTAGCTATAATAGCCAGCGGCATAACCTCCGCCCCAGACATGGTTGAAATAGGAGGTGGAGTAGCGCGGGGGAATCTGCGTATTGAGGAGTCCGGCATTGTGGAGCTGCTCCTTCTCGAAGGCACCGGCCATATAGGGCGACGGCACCTCGTCCGGACTGATTTTGTGCCAAGCCAGATCGAGCCAGGTCGATGCGAGGTTCTCGCCGAGGGAGTAGGCCGTCTGGAAATTGATGCTCTCAAGCATACGCTCCTTCAGCTCTGCGGGCATCGGCTCTCCCGTCACGGTATGGCGGGCGAAGTGGTCGAAGATCTCGGGGATACTGGCAAAGGACTCATTGAACTGAGAGGGCATCTCGACGAAGTCGCGGGCCGTAGCCGTGCCAGAGAGGGTGTTGTACTGGCAGTCGGAGAGTATCTCGTGGAGGGCGTGGCCAAACTCATGGAACATCGTGCACACCTCGTCCCAGGTGATGAGCGAGGGCTGGCCATCGGGAGCCTTGGCGCTGTTGCACACGTTATAGACCACAGGAAGCTGCTTGCGCTGGCGGCTCTGCTTGGCAAAGGCATCCATCCACGCGCCACCACGCTTCGTGGGACGGCGGAAGAAGTCGCTGTAGAAGAGGGCCAGGGGCTTGCCGTTCTTGTCGATCACCTCAAAGACTTTCGTGTCGGGATGATAGCTGGGGATATCCTTACGCTCCTTGAAGGTCAGGCCATAGACGCGGTTGGCAGCATAGAACACACCATTCACCTGCACGCTATCGACATTGAAGTAGGGCTTCACCTCGTCGTCAGAAATGTTGAGCATCTCCTTCTTCATCTTCGCCGAATAGTAGAAGCGGTCGTAGGGCTGGAGCTGGAAGTCGCTTCCCTCGGTCTTGCGGGCATACTCCTCTATGGCCTTGGTTTCGGCGTCGGCCTTGGGTGCATACTCCTTGATGAGCTGCTCAAGGAAGTTGTCCACGTTGGCTGAGTTTTTGGCCATCGTGTTCTCAAGTGAGTAGTCGGCATAATTGGCATAACCCATGATCTGGCCTTTCTCGGCACGGAGTCTTGCCAACTCAGTCACTATCGGGAACGTGTTGTACTGGGGATTGGTGCCGTCGGCACGATGGATGCTTGCCTCGAACACCTTGCGACGGAGCGCGCGGTTCTGAAGGCTTGCGAGGATGGGTTGCTGCGTGGTATTGATGATGACGATGCAATAGGGGGCCTTGCCACCACGCATCTCCGCATCCTTCTTGCACTGGGCGATGTCGGCCTCGCTGAGACCAGCGAGATCCTCCCGGTTATCAACCCAGACCACGGCATGGTTGGTCGCCTCGGGAAGGAGGTTGCCCCACTGCTGCTGCAACTCCGAGATACGGGAGTTGATTTCCTTCATACGCGCCATCTTCTCGGCAGACAGGAGTGCACCTGAGCGCACGAAACTCTTGTAGATTTCCTCCGTCAGGCGCTGGTCCTCACCCTTGAGCTTCGCATATTCGTTATCGTAAACGAACTTGATGCGCTCGAAGAGCTGCTGGTTGAAGGATATCTCGTTCTCAAGACCCGTGAGCAACGGCATCACCTTGTCCTCGGCTTCGGCCAGCACGGGAGTCTTGTCGGCATTGGTAAGGCCGAAGAAGACGCTGCAAACGCGGTCGAGCAGGATACCACTCTCCTCGAAAGCGAGAATGGTATTCTGGAAAGTCGGCTTCTTCTTGTTGTCGACGATCTTCTGAATGTTGTCGCGCTTGATCTTGATGGCTGCCTCGATGGCAGGAAGGTAATCGCTCTCCTTGATGCGACTGAAATCGGGCGCACCGAAGGGCAAATTACTCTTCATCAGAAGAGGGTTCTGTTGACTCGTACCAGAAGACTGGGCCGATACGGTGACTGGAGCCTGCAAGAGCGTGGCGGCCAATCCGATAGCAAAGAATAACTTGTTGTTCATACGAAGGTATTGATTAGGTTGCAAAGTTAAAATAAATTATTCTATAAATCGGCTTATATTTCATCTTTTATGAAATAATTAACAAAATCCACCCTGTTATCGACGTATTTGTGCTAACTTTGCACTCATAGGCATAAGCTAAGACGTAAGTTAAGACATTAACTAGGCATAAGTTAAGCATAGACTAAGACATAAGCTAAGCATAAGTTAAAACCAAGACAAAAATGTTTATAGTGATGATTTTCATATTCCTTGGCATCGGTGCGGGCTACGCACTACGCACAAGGACGGCATCGGAGGCCCGGCTTCAGGCCATCGGCGCATGGGCTGGCCGTGCCACAACGTGGCTCATCTGGCTACTTCTCTTCATGCTCGGCATCGAAGTGGGTGCCAACGAGCGCATCATCTCCGCCCTGCCCACGCTGGGCGTGGAAGCGCTGCTACTGTCCCTCAGCGGCCTGTTGTGCTGCTGTGCCCTGGCCTGGGTGCTATGGCGGATGACAAGGAAAGGAGGCGAGGGATGAAAGGCAGTGTGATCGTGGTGGGCTTCTTCGCCCTCGGACTGTTGGCAGGACGCAGCGGCTGCATGCCCACATGGCTCATGGAGGGCGACATCAGCATGGTGGCTCTATGCGCCCTGCTCCTCTTCGTAGGCATCGGCATCGGTCTCAACCCAGACATGAAGAACGAACTCAAAAGCCTAAGTCCCCGACTGGCTCTCCTACCACTCGTCACCATTCTCGGATCATGGATGGGAGCGGCGGTGGCTTACCTGTTCCTCGGAGGTGGCATCTGCACCTTCCTGCAACATCGGGAACTGACGGACTGCCTCGCCATCAACAGCGGCTTCGCCTATTATTCACTATCAAGCATCTTCATCACCGAATACCGAGGTGCAGAACTGGGCACCATCGCTCTTTTGGCCAACATCATTCGCGAAATGGCCACACTCCTGCTCACCCCGCTATTGGCTCGTTGGTTCGGCCCGTTGGCTCCTATCTCATCGGGCGGCGCGACGAGCATGGACACCACCCTGCCCAGCATTACCCAGTCCATCGGACAACGATATGCGCCCCTGTGCATCTACCACGGTTTCGTGACCGACTTCACCGTCCCCTTTCTCGTCACCCTTTGGTGCGCATAAGCGTCGCAAGCCTAAGGCGCATGGTGAGAAGATAAGTTACCATGCGCCTTAGGCTTAACTTACGACAAACTCCTACCTCTACCCATTCTTATGGGGAGGGGGGAGGGGGAGGGGAACTGATGGGACTACGAACCATGGTCAAAAAAGGTAACTTCAGCGCGCGTCTTAGCGCGCAAAATCTTGAAAAAAATACTTCAAAAACGACTTTTCTGAACATTAGATAATCATTAGTATATCATTAGATATATTAGAGGGTCGCGAAACGGTTTGATTATCAATTAGTTAAGTCGGTTATCGTCGACAGATTGGTAACATGTCGTCGACAGATTGGTAACATGTCGACGACAGATTGGTAGCATGTCGTCGACAGATTGGTAACATGTTGGGCGCAAACTTCGACAGATTGGTAACATTGATAATATTTATTTTTACAAAAACAATTAAATTTGACGCGTTCTTTACATTATTGGGTAAAATGATAGGTATTCCCCTATTTTGTCTTGCTTTAACCCTTTTGAGTAATTCTATTTTTAAGTTTTATAAAATATAGTATATCAGTAAATTAACAACAACTTCGACAAAAAGGTAACATCTTTTGCAATTTCGTTTCTCTCAAAGTACGACATTTAGGTAGTATTTTGAAAAATGCATACATGAATTTCATAGTATTTTGGTCCACCATCTCCCTCTCCTATTTTTCCAGTCTGCTCCCTTGTTTCACCCGGCGTAGAATCTATTTTTTCCTACCCTCCTCCCCTACCCTTCCGTCTTTATGAGCTATAGCTTTAGTAGCTTCTGTCGGTCTGTTAGGTGCTGGATAGTGTGCGAGCACAAATCATGAATTATCCTCGATAATGTAAATAAATATGTTTCAAAATAGAAATGCTACCTAAATGTCGCACATCGCTTTTGTCCACGGTTGTGAACCAATGCTACCAAAGTGTCGTACTTCCTGTTTTTGCCGTTTGCTGAAATGTTACTAAAGTGTCGTACTTCAATGAGAATGCTTTCCATAAGATGCTACCTAAATGTCGTACATCGGCGCGACATTGACTGGTAAATGCTACTAAGATGTCGCACTTCCCTCCTTTTTCTATGCCCAACAAGCTACCAAAGTGTCGTTGATGGCCGGAAAAGTGATATAAAGATGCTACTGAAGTGTCGAAGTTGACTACTTGGTGGCCGTAAGAATGCTACTTAAATGTCGTACTTAGGCGTATTTTCTCCTAAAATAGCTTCTGAAGGTGCCGTACTATTTTGAAAAGTAGGGTATAAGATGCTACTAAAGTGTCGAAGTTGGGCGTTTTTGGGTCCTTATTCCGTTTCACAAAATAAATGAAAGATACCAAATAGTAGATAATATAAACCGTAAACAACTTGATGTAATTTGCATTATATACTTAATAATCAATGATATAAAAGTTTGAAGAAGACAATTCACTTGAAAGTAAAAAAACATTTCACTTTTTTGTCGAACTTACATGGATTACCAGGGACTGTACTTTTTCTTGCTCTTTCCTCTTTGCCGCCTACTGACAGTGGTTTGCTTATCATACTCATAGACCCATTAAAATCAACTTATGACACTTTTGTAGTAGCAGTTTCCCTCTATAGATAAAGCGAACAATGTAAAACAAATTCACTCAATGGAAAGTGCAATATTCAGGTTAAAATCGTCTTTAGAAGGTGTAAACCAGAATAATCCCCTAATTTTGCTTCCTTAGAATAAAAAGATTGCGTAGGTTTGTGATTTTTCCAAGAAAATGCTTACCTTTGCAGAGTGCCTTTTCTATTCGTCTGAAGTCTTCTATACTTCCTGATGGAAAGACGCCCTATGGAGCATGGGAGGTGCGCATCGAAATGTAGAACTCTCAAAGCCTAAAAATCATTGGAACGAAAGACCTATACACATCTCCACAGACACATGGCGAGACGCGGGCTGCTACTCGTCCTTCTAGCCCTGCTTGCTTTGCCGCTCCTTTCCCAAACCAAGTATGCCTTGGTCATCGGATTGGGAAAGCAGGAGGACCGTGCCTGGCCGAAAATCAACGGCGACAAGGATGTGCCCCGTGTGCGGCAGATGCTGCGCAAGGGCGGATACGACAAGATTATATCGTTGGTCAATGAGCGCGCCACGAAGCGCAATATCCTCTCGGCGTTCAATACGCTAGTAGGAAAGGCCCGTCCTGGCGACATCTTCTATATCCACTATTCTGGCCACGGACAGCAAGTGGCCGATCCGCATCACGATGAACCTGATGGGCTGGATGAGTGTTGGATACCCTACGACGCCTACAAGAAGGCTTGTGCCCGCGACCGAGGCGAGCGTCATCTATCCGATGATGAGGTCAACTACTACCTTGGGCGATTGCGCGACAAGGTGGGCGAACGGGGCAAGATCCTTGTCGTCATCGATGCTTGCCATAGTGGAGATGCTACCTGTGGCGACGAAGGCGAGGAGGTGCTGCGCGGCGTGAGCGAGGTCTTTGATGCGACATGCCATTTTGCCGAGCCCATCCCCCGTGCTGTGTCGCGACGCAAGGAGCGCTGGATCACCATCAGCGCATGTACCAGCGCCCAGTCCAATGCAGAGCTGCGTAATCCAGTGGCGGGCCGGTTGACCTACGCTCTGTGGCAGATATTGTCCGACCAGTCTTCGATGAGCAACGCTGAACTGGAGCGACGTATCAAGCGTTTCTACCAGGGTATCCGGTCCCGTGTCTATCAGACCCCGGTAATAACGGGTGAGTATAAAGACCAGCAACGTATATCCGATTTTCTCAGATGATGGAGGTGATGACCGGGATGGACAGCGACGAACGGTTGTGGGAGGCACGTCTGGTGGCCGATGTGCGTGCCGGCGTGCGGTTGGCGGAGAATGAACTCTACGCCTATTGTGCCGATTATTTTTGGCGTAAATACCGCGGCGTGTTCTTTGTGGGAGAAGAAGAGGCGGCAGAGATATTCCAAGATGCTTTCATCGCCTTGTGGGAGCACATCGAGCGGGGGCGCCTGGTCTGTCTCGATGGAAACATGGTGGGTAAAAACGGCGCACCCCTGACCTGCAGCATCCTCACCTATTTCATGGGGATAGCCCGCTTTAAATATCTCGAATGGTCCCGAGACCATGCCGAAGCCATCCGTACTGCTGATGGCGAGGACCAGGAGGACGACGTGACGCTTCTCGATGTCAAGGAGATGGCCGCCGTGCTCTACGACGAGGGAGACGGGGCGATGCTGGACATCGTTTGCGACCTTGTGGCCGGAATGTCGGATCGGTGTGGAGAGATTCTCACCAAGTTCTACTATGAGGAGAAGGATCTCGACACGATCCTGGAAGAGTTGCCGACCATCGGCAGCAAGAACGCCCTCAAGACCAAAAAGTATAAATGTATGGAGGGATTGAGGAATGCGGCCAAGGAGGTCTATCATAAGTATCTCAACGAGGAATAATAGATCAAGAAAAGAATACTTTCTAATGCTTTAACCATTCAACATAAAAAGACAAGAGCTATGGATATTAACTTTCAAGACCGAATAGACGAGTATCTGCTCCACCCAGATAGACTTTCGGAAGAAGAAAAGTCGCAGTTTCTGAGCGAGTTGGAGGCCGATCCCAAAAAACGTGCGCAGTTTGAGCTGACGCGCGATGTGCGTTTGGCCGTGACCAGTCGTGCGAGGAAGATGTCGCGTATGGAGGAGATGCGGACAATGTACGGCCACGTCCGTTCGCATGTGGCGATGAACTGCCTGAACGTGGCGGAAGACCGTCAGGATGCCCCGCGACGCAAGCGGTGGGTGTGGTTGTCGGGTATTGCTGCAGCCGTAGTGCTGGGATTCTTCGTGGCCCGACTAGTGCCAGGTTCTTCTTCGTCCGACGACGGACTGCGTGGCGATGGTCAAGTCTTCGACGGTACGCCGTCAGAAGGTCACAGCTCCGCCCTGCCAGGCGACACGTTGTCGGCTGATACCATTGGCTTCGATCCCAATTGATAGTTCATTTATTCAATCGTTTTTCATGAGAAAAATACTGTTGCTTCTGCTTGCTTTCGTCAGTCTCACTTTGACCTTGAAGGCGCAGACGCAGTCCCTGGAGGACATGAAGCTCCAGTTGGAGCAGACCGACACCCTGTATGAGGCCGAGAAGTATGACGAGGTCCTCGAAATCTGCCTGTCCATTGGGCGCAGTACGGAGCGGTGTGACTCGGAGCAGGAGCGCACGGTCTATGTACGCAGCCAGATTTTGGCGTGCCGTTGTTATGACCAGCTGGAGCGGTATCAGGAGGGATACGAACTATCCAAGCGGTTGATGGCAACCCAGTTGACCGGCGAGGAGAAAAAAGAACTGTCGGATGCTTATGTGAATAGTGCCTATTTTCTGGCGGTACCGATGATGAAAGGAAAAAATACCGACTATGGCAAGGCACGCGCCCTGCTCGAAGAGGTGCTCCCTTATGCTAACGAGAACGATTGGACGATCGTGATGAACAAGATAGGTGCTTCTTGGTATTTTGAGGGTTCGGTTTACTACCGAAAGCAAGATTATGACAAGACCAAGGAGTGTGCGCGTCGTGGTGTGGAGGTGTTCAGAAAAACAGGCAAGGTGAGTGACGAGATAGCCACGCTGAACCTCCTGGCTGACGCATACTATTATCAGTATGACTTGTCCAGTGCGATGGAGACGTACCGCTACGCTTTGTCGCAGGCGAAGGAAGCCGGCGAGACGGATTTGCAGATGAATGTCCTGAGTGATATATGGAGGTTGTGCAACCTTATCGGCGATGTCCAGATGGCGCAGGAATGCAATGTGGCCATGGATTCGCTGGCGGAGCAAACGACCGACGAGGTGTCGAAGATGACTTATTATAACCTGCAGGCAGAGAAGGCCATGAGGCAGGAAAACTATCGCGTGGCGGAACAGTGGCTCTTTCGGAGCGTCTCTTTGGCCGAGGCTTCGACGAGCGGAAAACTGGGCTCGCTGGCGGGAATTCCCTATTTCAAATTATCCGAACTTTATCTGAAGGCGGGCCGTTATGACGACTGTATAGCTTATGCGAAAAAATACATGGAGCCTCCCCATGAGGAAATGTCGGCCGTAGGCCTGTACCGTTTCATGGGATATGGTCAGTTTATGGCAGAAGCTTATCGCTACAAGGGGGACAAAGCGGGCTGCTACGAAGCGGTCGATACGCTCTTCCTGCTCCTACCCTATCTCTCGGACCCAGAAGTGATCAATTACCTTTATATCCGGCGCGGCTTCTGTCGTGCTGCCTTTGGCGATCACGAGGCGGCGCTGGCTGACTATCAGAAGGCGGACGAGATACTCGCCACAAAGTATAAGCCATCGGACCAATGTCGGGTTCAGCTGCTTGCTTTTTTGACCCGCCAATTTCATGCAGTGGGGCGTGATGCGGAGGCGGAACAATGCAGCCGCAAGAATCTGGCTTATACCAAGGAACTGAACGGCGAGAATAGCTTACAATATATCGAGTCGCAGATACGGTTGGCTCAGGCCGAAGAATGGTCTGGGATGATAGTGCAAGGGTGTCAGGACTACCTGCAGGCCGAGGAGCGTCTAGAGCGGTGGGTACGCGACCGTCTGCCATATATGGATGCCAATGAGCGCAAGGGATTTTGGAGTCCCCTCTCAGAGCTGTTCACGCTCATGACCCCCTATGCGCTGAAAGCTGGCGAACTACAGACGGCATTTACCCGCGGATGTTATGATGCGCTGGTGATGTCGAAGGCGTTCCTCTTGGACTCCGAGCGTTCTTTGTACGATATCATCAAGCGGGAGGGAACAGATGAGGACATGCGGCAGTATATGGCCATCGTGGCAATGAAGCAACAGATGAAAGGCTGGGAGAAGGATTATCAGCAAAATGCCGACCGTATCTTGGAGGCTTCCAAACAGCTTGAGGTGATGGGACGCGGACTGCAGGCACGCGTTCGGGGATATGGAAACAACACGGAGTTTATGGATGTGGACCATGAGGCGGTGCGCCAGTCGCTGCACAAGGACGAGACGCTCATCGACTTCACCGACTATGAAACGAAACCATCGGGTCGCCACTATGCTGCCTATGTCGTTCGCCAAGAGCAGCAATACCCGCTCTTGATGCCTCTTTTTGACGAGTGCCAAATCGACTCGCTCTGTATACCGCAGCCCTATCTTTATTATGATCAGGAGTATTCGCCCGCGATATTGCAACTTCTATGGACTCCCTTGGCCTCGCAGTTGCATGAGGGACAGACGGTTTACTATGTTCCATCACAGCTTTTGTTTAATATAGCATTGGAGTCGATTCCTCTTGCGGATGGTACGCTCTTGGGAGATCACTATCGCTTTATTCGTTTGTCGTCGGCTCGCGAGCTGGTGCGGATGAGAAAGGCAGACACGGTAGCTAAGGAGCGCACGGCGGTGCTCTATGGAGGACTGCAATATGATGTAGCCTCGACGACCATGCAGGGTGAGGCAGAGAAGTCTGGGCAGTCCCCCTTCCCTCTCGACGAGGAAGATGTGGTTTGTGGGGGTGGAACCTTTGCTTACCTTCCAGGATCAGAGGAGGCTATCCGAAAAGTGGAACGTATCCTTGGCGAGCACCATTGGGAGGTCTGTACCTACACGGGGGCGGAGGGAACTGAGGAGTCTTTCCTGGCCATGAACGCTCACTCACCACGTATCTTGCAACTCTATACTCATGGATTCTATTATACGCCAGACAGGGCAAGCGGTATTGATTATCTCAAGGGATTCACAGATGCGATGCAGCTCTCGGGTATCGTTCTCTCTGGAGGCAATGCGGCATGGACGGGTAAGGAGTTGCCCGATGGCGTAAGGGGTGGAATACTCACGGCGGGAACGATTGCTGGTATGGACCTGAGTGGCACCGAACTGGCTGTCCTGTCAGCTTGTCAGACGGGTTTGGGCAAGGCTACTCCCGAGGGGCTCTATGGCTTGCAGCGCGCTTTCAAGAAAGCGGGTGTCTGTACGGTAGTGATGTCACTATGGGAGATCAGCAACAATGTCTCCCAGGAGTTTATGACCACTTTTTACGAGCGATTGATGGCGCAACCCAACGGGTGGGACAAGCTGAAGGCGTTCAGAGAGACTAAGGCCATCATCCGCGCGCGCCACCCCGAACCCTACTATTGGGCAGCTTTCGTGATGCTGGACGGATGCTTCTGATCGAGAGAGATTGGACGGATGAGTTTTTCCTTCAGCCTCTCCGCCCGCGAGTTTGGAACGAGAAGGAGGTATACAGTCACCTCAAATTCGCAACTAAGCCCTTCAACGTCCTTTTTGCGTGTACACGTCTTCTCATTACTGAAGCATCAGATAAATTGAGGCTGAAATACCCACTTCTGCCTACACCATCCCCTTACCCCACAATGCGACCTGTAGCCTTGAGTCCGAACCTCTTTACTTCGAGTCTGTGGATAATGGTCTTGTAAAAGTTACGGATAAGTGCTGTAAGAAGAAGGAACACAGTGTTCTCTGCCATGAAGAATTTGGGTAATCTGTCCTACCCGAAACCATTGTTCATATCCTAAACAGGAAGTCGCCAAACGTGACTTGTTATGCACTGCGCCGTGAGTTAAACTTGCGCATATCAAGCAATCAAGTGGAAAAGGAAAATAATTTTGTCGTTGCAACTCGTCAGAAACATATTTGATACGACCATGGAATTATGCAATTCTTTGCAAGCAAAAAACGTTCGTTAACATGTTTGTGTGTGTGTGTAACTATTCAGCAATAACACCCCTTTGAGTTTTTGTCAA
>ULWU01020491.1_pt1 | contig 11124 bp, 5 predicted proteins | sample 1960661 | NCBI WGS metagenome assembly ULWU01 (sample SAMEA4835821, study PRJEB28245) | human gut metagenome | biome: gut microbiome; material: fecal sample | place: Denmark | collected 2008
TGTTGCTGCTGGTCCTGCTGCTGGTGCAGCTGCTGCTGAAGAAAAAACATCTTTTGATGTAGTTTTGAAGAGCGCTGGTGCTGCAAAATTGCAGGTTGTTAAAGCCGTTAAAGAAGCATGTGGTCTTGGCTTGAAAGAAGCTAAAGACATGGTAGACGGTGCTCCTAGCACAGTAAAAGAAGGCTTGGCTAAAGACGAAGCTGAATCACTGAAGAAAACTTTGGAAGAAGCTGGAGCTGAAGTTGAGCTTAAATAATATTAGCCTGAGTATCAGGTAATACGGTTAGGAATCCTCTGGTAGAGGATTCTTAACCTTTTTGTGTCTATATTATTATTAAGTTCTACAAAATATTAACAAATGTCTTCAAATACTGAAAATCAAAGAGTTAATTTTGCTTCCATCAAGAATCCGATGAAGTATCCGGATTTCTTGGAAGTGCAATTGAAGTCATTCCAAGACTTTTTACAGTTGGATACCCCGCCCGAAAAGCGTAAGAATGACGGGCTGTATAAGGTGTTCGCTGAAAACTTCCCTATTGCTGACACTCGTAATAACTTTGTCCTTGAATTCTTGGACTATTACATTGATCCGCCTCACTATTCAATAGACGAGTGTTTGGAGCGCGGGCTCACATACAGCGTGCCTTTGAAAGCAAAACTGAAGTTGTATTGTACTGATCCTGATCATGAAGATTTCGATACGGTTATTCAGGATGTTTATCTGGGTCCTATTCCGTATATGACTCCGAAAGGAACTTTTGTTATTAATGGTGCTGAGCGTGTAGTTGTTTCTCAGTTGCACCGTTCTCCGGGCGTGTTCTTTGGTCAGAGCGTACATGCTAACGGTACTAAATTGTACTCTGCCCGTATTATTCCATTCAAAGGTTCATGGATCGAATTCGCTACAGATATTAACAATGTAATGTATGCGTATATCGACCGTAAAAAGAAATTGCCTGTTACTACTCTGTTAAGAGCTGTAGGTTTTGAAAATGATAAAGATATCCTCGAAATCTTCAATTTGGCTGAAGACGTTAAGGTTAATAAGACTAACTTGAAGAAAGTCGTAGGAAGAAAACTCGCTGCTCGTGTTTTAAAAACATGGACAGAAGATTTCGTAGATGAAGACACAGGTGAAGTTGTTTCTATTGAACGTAATGAGGTTATTATCGACCGTGAAACTGTGATTGAAGAGGATCATATCGATGAAATTATAGACTCAGGCGTTCAGAATATCCTTGTTCACAAGGAAGAAGCGAATTCATCCGACTACTCTATTATATTTAATACCCTTCAGAAAGACCCGAGCAACTCTGAAAAAGAGGCTGTACTTTACATTTACCGTCAGTTGCGTAATGCAGATCCGGCTGATGATGCCAGTGCTCGTGAGGTTATCAATAACCTGTTCTTCTCTGAAAAAAGATATGACCTTGGCGAGGTAGGACGTTACAGAATCAACAAAAAGTTGGGACTGACTACGGACATGGATGTGAAGGTATTGACAAAACAAGATATTATTGAAATCATTAAGTATCTGATTGAGCTGATTAACTCTAAAGCGGATGTTGATGATATTGACCACTTGAGTAACCGTCGTGTACGTACTGTAGGAGAACAGTTGTCCAATCAATTTGCGATTGGTCTGGCACGTATGTCTCGTACCATCCGTGAGCGTATGAATGTGCGTGACAATGAAGTGTTTACTCCGATTGATTTGATTAATGCGAAGACTATTTCTTCTGTTATCAATTCATTCTTTGGAACAAATGCTTTGTCGCAGTTCATGGATCAAACTAATCCATTGGCTGAAATCACTCACAAGCGTCGTTTGTCAGCGTTAGGACCTGGTGGTCTGTCACGTGAACGTGCTGGTTTTGAGGTTCGTGACGTACACTATACTCATTATGGTCGTTTGTGTCCGATTGAAACTCCTGAAGGTCCGAATATCGGTTTGATTTCTTCTTTGTGTGTGTATGCTAAGATTAATGAACTTGGCTTTATTTCAACTCCTTATCGTAAAGTAGCTGATGGTAAGGTGGATATATCTGATGAAGGTATTGAATATCTGACAGCCGAAGAGGAAGAGGATAAGATAATCGCTCAGGGTAATGCTCCATTGGATGATGAAGGCAAATTTGTTCGTGAGAAAGTAAAAGCTCGTCGTGATGCTGATTATCCTGTTGTTACTCCTGACCAGGTAGAGTTGATGGATGTTTCTCCACAGCAGATTGCTTCTATCGCTGCTTCTTTGATTCCGTTCTTGGAACATGACGATGCTAACCGTGCATTGATGGGATCAAACATGATGCGCCAGGCAGTTCCTTTGTTGCGTACAGAGGCTCCTATTGTAGGTACAGGTATTGAAAAACAGTTGGTTGAAGACTCTCGTACTCAGATTGCAGCAGAGGGTGATGGTGTTGTAGAATATGTCGATGCAACAACTATTCGTATCTTGTATGACAGAAATGAAGATGAAGAATTTGTAAGCTTTGAACCTGCTTTGAAGGAATACAGAATTCCTAAATTCCGTAAGACTAATCAGAGCATGACCATTGACCTCCGTCCTACTTGTGATAAAGGACAGCGTGTGAAGAAGGGTGATATCCTGACTGAAGGATATTCAACTCAGGGTGGTGAGCTTGCATTGGGTAAAAACCTGTTGGTGGCTTATATGCCTTGGAAAGGTTATAACTACGAGGATGCTATTGTATTGAATGAACGCGTTGTACGTGAGGACTTGCTGACTTCTGTACACGTTGATGAATATATTTTGGAGGTCCGCGAAACGAAACGCGGTATGGAAGAATTAACTTCTGATATTCCTAACGTGAGTGAAGAAGCTACTAAAGATTTGGATGAAAACGGTATTGTACGTGTAGGTGCACGTATCGAACCGGGTGATATCCTGATTGGTAAGATAACTCCGAAAGGTGAATCAGATCCTTCTCCGGAAGAAAAATTGCTTCGTGCTATTTTCGGTGATAAGGCAGGTGATGTGAAGGATGCTTCATTGAAAGCTTCTCCGTCATTACGTGGTGTCGTTATTGACAAGAAGTTGTTCTCACGTGTTATCAAGAGCAGAAGTGAGAAGAATGCCGATAAGGCTATTCTGCCTAAACTGAATGATGAATTCGAAGAAAAGGCAGCAACACTGAAAGATATCTTGATTGAGAAACTATTGGTTTTGACTAATGGTAAGGTTTCCCAAGGAGTGAAAGATTATTTGGGAACGGAAGTTATTGCCAAGGGGGCGAAGTTCACCAAACGCGATTTGGAATCATTGGATTATACTATTATCCAGTTGAGCAAGTGGACAGCTGATGCTCATAAGAATGACATGATTCGTGACTTGGTGATGAATTATTTGAAGAAATATAAAGAATTGGATGCTGAATTAAAGCGTAAGAAGTTTGCTATCACTATCGGTGATGAACTTCCTGCGGGCATTATTCAGATGGCTAAGGTTTATATTGCCAAGAAGCGTAAGATTGGTGTAGGTGATAAGATGGCGGGACGTCACGGTAACAAGGGTATTGTTTCTCGTGTGGTTCGTCAGGAAGATATGCCGTTCTTAGCAGATGGTACTCCAGTAGATATCGTATTGAATCCGTTGGGTGTGCCTTCTCGTATGAATATTGGTCAGATTTTCGAAGCCGTATTAGGTCGTGCCGGAAAAGAGTTGGGTGTGAAATTTGCTACTCCTATTTTTGACGGTGCTTCTATGGATGATTTAAATGAATGGACAGATAAAGCTGGATTGCCTCGTTATTGTAAGACTTATCTTTGTGATGGTGGTACAGGCGAACGCTTTGACCAACCTGCAACAGTGGGTGTAACTTATATGTTGAAACTAGGGCACATGGTTGAAGATAAGATGCATGCCCGTTCTATCGGTCCGTACTCCCTTATTACTCAGCAGCCGCTTGGTGGTAAGGCACAGTTCGGTGGTCAGCGTTTCGGAGAAATGGAAGTTTGGGCGCTTGAAGCATTCGGCGCAGCACATATCTTACAGGAAATCCTGACCATTAAGTCTGATGACGTTGTAGGACGCTCAAAGGCTTACGAAGCTATTGTGAAAGGTGAACCTATGCCAACTCCGGGTATCCCCGAATCTCTGAATGTATTGTTACACGAACTGAGAGGTCTTGGCTTGAGTATCAACCTTGAATAATAAAAAAATATAACTCTTTACATTATAAATAAGGAAGTATGGCTTTTAGAAAAGAAACTAAGATAAAGAGTAATTTCTCGAAAATCTCAATTGGCTTGGCTTCACCCGAAGAAATCCTTGAGAATTCGAGCGGTGAGGTGTTGAAGCCTGAAACGATCAACTACCGTACCTACAAACCGGAACGTGATGGTTTGTTCTGCGAGCGTATTTTCGGTCCGGTGAAAGATTACGAATGTCATTGCGGTAAGTACAAACGTATCCGTTATAAAGGTATTGTTTGTGACCGATGTGGCGTTGAAGTGACTGAAAAGAAGGTCCGTCGTGAACGTATGGGACATATTCAGTTAGTTGTGCCTGTAGCGCATATCTGGTATTTTCGTTCATTGCCGAACAAGATCGGTTATTTGTTGGGGCTGCCTACAAAGAAACTAGACGCTATTGTATATTATGAACGTTATGTGGTTATCCAGCCGGGTGTGAAGGCTGAAGATGGCATTAATAAATATGATTTGCTTTCTGAAGAAGAGTATTTGGATATCTTGGATACACTTCCTAAAGAAAACCAATATTTGGAAGATACAGATCCGAATAAGTTTATAGCTAAGATGGGAGCAGAAGCCATTTATGATCTGCTCTCAACTTTGGATTTGGATGCTTTATCTTATGAATTACGTCATAAAGCAAGTAATGATTCTTCGCAGCAACGTAAGAACGAGGCTTTGAAGCGTCTGCAGGTAGTTGAATCGTTCCGTGCATCTCGCGGACGTAATAAACCTGAATGGATGATTGTACGTATTGTGCCGGTTATTCCTCCTGAACTGCGTCCATTGGTTCCGTTGGATGGTGGCCGTTTCGCTACCTCTGACTTGAATGACTTGTATCGTCGTGTGATTATCCGTAACAACCGTTTGAAGCGACTGATTGAAATCAAGGCTCCCGAAGTGATTTTGCGTAACGAAAAACGTATGTTGCAGGAGGCTGTCGATTCCTTGTTCGATAACTCACGTAAATCAAGTGCAGTGAAGACTGACGCTAATCGTCCATTGAAATCACTGTCCGATAGCTTGAAGGGTAAGCAAGGACGTTTCCGTCAGAACTTGCTGGGTAAGCGTGTTGACTACTCTGCTCGTTCGGTTATCGTTGTTGGTCCTGAATTGAAGATGGGTGAATGTGGTATTCCTAAACTGATGGCTGCAGAGCTTTACAAGCCGTTTATCATCCGTAAGTTGATTGAACGTGGTATTGTGAAGACTGTAAAATCTGCAAAGAAGATTGTAGACCGCAAGGAGCCTGTGATCTGGGATATCTTGGAACATGTCATGAAAGGTCATCCTGTATTGCTGAACCGTGCGCCGACTCTGCACCGTTTGGGTATTCAGGCTTTCCAACCGCATATGATTGAAGGTAAAGCTATTCAGTTGCACCCGTTGGCTTGTACAGCGTTCAATGCCGACTTCGATGGTGACCAGATGGCGGTTCACTTGCCTTTGAGTAATGATGCGATTCTGGAAGCACAGATGTTGATGCTTCAAGCTCATAATATTCTGAATCCTGCTAATGGTGCTCCTATTACTGTGCCTGCACAGGATATGGTACTTGGTTTGTATTATATTACCAAGCTGAGAAAAGGGGCTAAAGGTGAAGGCTTGACTTTCTACGGTCCGGAAGAGGCTTTGATTGCTTATAATGAAGGTAAAGTGGATATTCATGCTATCGTCAACGTAGTGGTGAAGGACTTGGACAAAGATGGCAAAATCGTAGATGTGATGATGAAAGAAACCTCCGTAGGGCGTGTGATTGTAAATGAAATCGTTCCAGCGGAAGTGGGGTACTTGAATACCATTATTTCCAAAAAGTCTTTGCGAGATATCATTAGTGATGTTATCAAAGCTGTCGGTGTTGCACGTGCTTGTGAATTCTTGGATGGTATTAAGAACTTAGGTTACTATATGGCGTTCAAGGGTGGTCTGTCATTCAACTTGGGTGATATTATTATCCCGAAAGAAAAAGAAGAACTGGTAAAACGTGGTAATGAGGAAGTGGAACAGATTATGATGAACTATAATATGGGTTTCATTACTGACAATGAACGTTATAACCAGGTTATCGATACATGGACTCACGTGAACAGTGACCTGTCTGATATACTTTACAAGACGATTAAGAATGATGACCAAGGCTTCAATTCAGTATTTATGATGCTTGATTCCGGGGCCCGTGGTTCTAAAGAGCAGATTCGTCAGTTGTCTGGTATGCGTGGTTTGATGGCAAAACCGCAGAAAGCCGGTGCTGAAGGCGCACAGATTATTGAAAACCCTATTCTTTCAAACTTTAAAGAAGGTTTGTCTGTGTTAGAGTATTTTATTTCTACCCACGGTGCTCGTAAAGGTTTGGCGGATACAGCGTTGAAGACTGCTGATGCGGGATACTTGACCCGCCGTCTGGTAGACGTGTCGCATGATGTGATTATCAATGAAGAAGACTGTGGAACACTTCGTGGTTTGGTTTGTACGGCTTTGAAGAATAACGATGAAGTTATTGCTACTTTGTACGAACGTATTCTAGGACGTGTTTCTGTACATGATATCGTCCATCCTACTACTGGTAAACTGATTGTAGCCGGTGGAGAGGAGATTACAGAGGATATTGCGCAGGAAATCGAGGATTCTCCGATTGAAAGCGTTGAAATCCGTTCGGTATTAACTTGTGAATCTAAGAAAGGGGTATGTGCTAAGTGTTATGGACGTAACTTGGCATCCAGTCGTATGGTTCAGAAAGGTGAAGCAGTCGGCGTAATCGCTGCCCAATCTATTGGTGAGCCGGGTACACAGTTGACATTGCGTACATTCCATGCCGGTGGTATCGCAGGTAATATGGCTGCTAATGCAAGCATTGTGGCCAAGAATAATGCACGTTTGGAATTCGAAGAATTGCGTACGGTAGATACGGTTGATGAAATGGGTGAGGCTGTGAAAGTGGTAGTCGGTCGTTTGGCTGAAGTCCGCTTTATCGATGTGAATACAGGGATTATCCTGTCAACTCATAATGTGCCTTATGGTTCAAAATTATATGCTGCGGACGGTGATATTGTTGAGAAGGGAAAACTGATTGCTAAGTGGGATCCGTTCAACGCTGTTATTATTACAGAGGCTACTGGTAAGATTGAATTCGAGAGTGTGGTTGAAAACGTAACTTATAAGGTAGAGTCTGATGAAGCTACCGGTTTGCGTGAAATTATCATTATCGAGTCTAAGGATAAGACAAAAGTACCTTCTGCCCATATTGTAACCGAGGATGGTAATTTGATCCGTACTTATAACTTACCCGTGGGGGGGCATGTTGTGGTTGAAAACGGTCAGGCAGTGAAAGCTGGTGACATTATTGTGAAGATTCCTCGTGCTGTAGGCAAGGCTGGTGATATCACTGGTGGTCTTCCTCGTGTTACAGAACTGTTTGAGGCTCGTAACCCATCTAATCCTGCTGTCGTTTCTGAAATAGACGGTGAAATTACTATGGGTAAGATTAAGCGTGGTAACCGTGAAATTATTGTCACATCTAAGACAGGTGAAGTGAAAAAGTATTTGGTGAATCTGTCTAAACAAATATTAGTTCAGGAGAATGACTACGTTCGTGCCGGAACTCCGTTATCTGACGGTGCGATTACTCCTGCTGACATTTTGGCCATTAAAGGTCCCACGGCTGTACAGGAATATATCGTAAATGAAGTGCAAGACGTTTACCGTTTGCAGGGTGTGAAGATTAACGACAAACACTTTGAGATTATTGTTCGTCAAATGATGCGTAAGGTAGAAATCGATGAGCCGGGCGATACTCGCTTCTTGGAACAGCAGGTAGTGGATAAGCAAGAGTTCATGGAAGAAAACGATCGTATTTGGGGCAAGAAAGTAGTTGTTGACTCTGGTGATTCTCAGAATTTACAGCCGGGTCAGATTGTTACTGCCCGTAAGTTGCGTGATGAGAACAGTATGTTGAAACGTCGTGATTTGAAGCCTGTTGAGGTACGTGATGCTATTCCTGCTACATCTACTCAGATTCTGCAAGGTATTACCCGTGCCGCTTTGGGAACTTCAAGTTTCATGTCTGCTGCATCATTCCAGGAAACAACGAAAGTTTTGAATGAGGCTGCCATCAATGGTAAGGTTGATAGATTGGAGGGTATGAAGGAGAATGTGATTTGTGGTCACTTGATTCCTGCCGGTACCGGTCAGCGTGAATTCGAAAAGATTATTGTTGGTTCGAAGGAAGAATATGATCGCATTCTTGCTAATCGTAAGAATGTACTAGATTATAGTGAGGTAGAGTAATTTTTAATACATACACTGTAAAAGAGGCTGATTTCTGTTTAAGAAATCAGCCTCTTTAGGTTTATAGTAAATGCTATAGGAAAATTATATAGAATAATCAGTATGTTGTATTATTACAAATAAATGTCTATATTTGTACTCCAACCAAAGAATAGAAGTTGGGGACCTTGAAATTCAGAATATTTTTTTAATGCTAAAGTATAAAATCATGGAAAACGAAAAAAATAACAATCAGTTGCAGATAGAGTTGAAAGAAGAAGTAGCTCAAGGAACGTATGCAAATCTTGCCATTATTACCCATTCCAGTTCGGAATTTATTGTTGATTTTGTGCGTGTAATGCCGGGATTACCTAAAGCTGGAGTGCAGTCACGTATTGTACTGACTCCTGAACATGCAAAACGTTTGATGTATGCATTACAGGAGAATGTTGCAAAATACGAACGTAATTTTGGACCTATTCGAATGCCGGAAGAAATGAATGGGGGAAATAATGGACCGGATGGAAAAACATTCATTCCTCCTATAAGCGGATTTAAAGGGGAAGCATAAGGGCTTTTGTAGCAAAAATAACATAGTAGTCTGTTTTTCAAAAACTTTTTTGAGAAACAGACTATTTTTATTAGTAGAAAGTATTGTTTATTAAAATGTTATTCGTAACTTTGCAGCCCAAAATGTATAGTTTTGGACTTAGTACAGCAAATTAATAAACAATATATAATAATTAAAAATCAAACAAAATGCCTACTATTCAACAATTAGTAAGAAAAGGAAGAGAGGTTTTGGTTGAGAAGAGTAAATCTCCGGCACTGGATTCATGTCCTCAAAGACGTGGCGTTTGTGTTCGTGTGTATACTACTACTCCGAAAAAGCCGAATTCAGCAATGCGTAAAGTTGCTCGTGTGCGTCTGACTAACTCTAAGGAAGTAAACTCTTATATTCCGGGAGAAGGTCATAACTTGCAGGAACACTCAATCGTGTTGGTTCGTGGTGGTCGTGTGAAAGACCTTCCGGGTGTACGTTATCACATCGTTCGTGGTACTTTGGATACAGCAGGCGTAGCTGGTCGTACACAAAGACGTTCTAAATATGGTGCGAAGCGTCCTAAAGCAGGACAAGCTGCAGCTCCTGCAAAAGGAAAAGGAAAGAAGTAAATTGTAACTGAATTCCTGAAACAAAGAATATTAATTTAAGTTTTGGTTTGTTGGAATAAGCTATAAAGGTTGAGTAAATGCTTCAGAGGAAGCGTTGAAGTAAACGGAAAAAGTGCAGCCCCAAACAAAAACATTATTTTGAGAAAAAATGAGAAAAGCAAAACCAAAAAAACGTGTGATCCTTCCGGATCCGGTATTTAATGATCAGAAGGTTTCTAAATTCGTAAATCACTTGATGTATGATGGAAAAAAGAATACATCTTATGAGATCTTCTATGCAGCACTGGAAACAGTGAAAACAAAACTTCCTAATGAAGAAAAATCAGCTTTGGAAATCTGGAAGAAAGCTTTGGATAATGTAACTCCGCAGATTGAAGTAAAGTCTCGTCGTGTAGGTGGCGCTACTTTCCAGGTTCCTACTGAAATTCGTCCTGATCGTAAAGAGTCAATCTCAATGAAAAACTTGATTCTTTTCGCTCGTAAACGCGGTGGTAAATCAATGGCAGATAAACTGGCAGCTGAGATTATTGACGCTTTCAACGAACAGGGTGGTGCTTATAAGCGTAAAGAAGATATGCACCGTATGGCTGAAGCTAACCGTGCATTCGCTCACTTTAGATTCTAATCAAGTAATAATTAATAAGTAAAGGACGAAGATGGCTAAACATGATTTGCATTTGACCCGCAATATCGGTATCATGGCTCACATTGATGCTGGTAAGACAACGACTTCAGAACGTATTTTGTTCTACACTGGCTTGACTCACAAAATTGGTGAGGTGCATGATGGTGCAGCAACAATGGACTGGATGGAGCAGGAGCAGGAACGTGGTATTACTATTACATCTGCTGCTACTACTACTCGTTGGAAATATGCGGGAAATACTTATAAAATAAACTTGATTGACACTCCGGGACACGTTGACTTTACTGCTGAAGTAGAACGTTCTTTACGTGTCTTGGATGGAGCTGTTGCAGCTTATTGTGCGGTTGGTGGTGTTGAACCTCAGTCAGAAACCGTATGGCGTCAGGCTGATAAATACAATGTGCCTCGTATTGGTTACGTTAATAAAATGGACCGTTCTGGTGCTGACTTTTTCGAAGTTGTTCGCCAGATGAAGGATGTATTAGGCGCAAATGCTTGCCCTGTGGTAATTCCTATTGGTGCTGAAGAGAGCTTCAAAGGAGTTGTTGATTTGATCAAAATGAAAGCTATTTTGTGGCACGATGAAACAATGGGTGCAGATTATAGCGTAGAAGAAATTCCGGCGAACTTGGTTGATGAAGCTAATGAATGGAGAGAGAAAATGCTCGAAAAAGTGGCTGAATTTGACGATGCTTTAATGGAGAAATTCTTTGATGATCCTTCTACAATCACTGAAGAAGAAATCTTGCGTGCTTTGCGTGCAGGTACATTGAAAATGGATATCGTTCCGATGTTCTGCGGCTCTTCATTCAAGAATAAGGGAGTTCAGA
>ULWU01009153.1_pt1 | contig 11120 bp, 10 predicted proteins | sample 1960661 | NCBI WGS metagenome assembly ULWU01 (sample SAMEA4835821, study PRJEB28245) | human gut metagenome | biome: gut microbiome; material: fecal sample | place: Denmark | collected 2008
TACGCCCTCCGGCACTGCAAACGATGTATCCGCTTTAGACTGGGGATATCTTATAAGAGTGGATTTATTTTTGTTATACAACACTCCGCCTTCGGCAACGAATGAAGTGTTACCCTCTTCGACAACGAATTCTTCGCAGCTCGTCAGACCGACTAACACTCCGTCACTAAGCAAAGCGTCTTTAGCGAGAGTAAACTTCTTTACCGCCGAACTCGAACCGAACAAACGACTTGCAGTGTCCGACTTGGGTAATTTGAATTCGATAAGAGAAGTACATCCGGCGAATATCGAAGAGTCGAGCATTTTAAGATGCGTACCCTCCGCAAAGTTTACGCTGTTAAGCAAAGTACATCCTTTGAAGGCATATCCTGCGATCTCTTTGATAGAATTGGGAATATTTACGGTTACCAGTTTTTGGCAATCATAGAATGCATTATTGCCTATGCTTACCGTGCCGACCGGCAAAGTAAGGCTTGTTATCGCCGTTTCCCTAAACGCATAATCGTCTACGGTAAGCACTCTGTTCTCTGCTCCCTCTTCGAATTCCACGACAGCAAGATCGGCGCAATATTCGAACGCATAGCGACTTATGCCAAACTCATTCCCGTCATCGCCGACTGCTCCCGGGATCTTTATAGAAGTAAGACCGGAATATGCAAATGCGTATGGTCCTATACCGACAGTGCGAGAAGGAAGTTCTATCGAAGTAAACTTGGTAGCCTTGAATGTGCCGAGAGGGAAAGTATCGGGATAAGCAGAAATCTTAAGAGGAACTGCCGCCTGTCCTTCGGGCGTAGCTTCGAACTTAATCGAAGTAATAAGTTCGCAACTCGCAAAGGCACCTCTCCATATATCGCTTACGGTATACGGGATAACTACCTCGCCGCTTACCGACTTAGCCGCAACGATTATCTCTTTTTTTACTCCGTTCTCGGTAAGATAAAGGATATTGTTTTCGGCTACGTAATTGCCGCCTTCGTTTACCGCAATTTGACTGAGCGGGCAATCGTCCATGGCGTCTGCGCTTATTGCGGGAATAACTTTATTTCCGGCATCGAGAGCGGTAATCATATTTGCCGGCAAAACTATGCTTGTAAGTTTTTCGCATTTACTGAAAGTATCGTAGATCGTAACGCCGAGATAGCCTTCGGGCTTTTCGCCGCTCATCGGTCTAAACGTTATGTCGATAAGAGCGGTGCAACTGCTGAATGCAAATCTGCCTACGCCGAGTATCTGTACGCCGTTATCGCTTTTCTCAAGGTTAGTTACGGTGCTCGGTATTACAGCCGAAGTAAGCGATTTAGACTGCAAAAACGCATAGCTGCCTATAGTAAGCAACCCTTCGGGAAGTTCTATTGTCTTAAGCGAACTTTGCTCGAATGCCCGACTTCCGATATGCTTAAGCCCGGACGTAGCGTCCGTTCCGCCCATCTCGCTGTCGGTAAACGTAGCCTCAGTCGCCTTTACTGCGTAATATGCTCTCTCACCTATCGATTCGGTACGACTCGGAAGTGCCAACGTAGTAAGCTTAGAGCAAAGGTGGAAAGCCTGATCGCCGATAGTAAGTGCGCCTTCGCCGCCTGCTTCGTACGTTACGCTCGCAAGGCTGTAACAGCAGTAAAACGCTCTGTATCCTATGTCGTTTATCGTATTAGGCACGTTAAATGACTTAAGCTTTTTACAATCCGTAAACGTCTCATCGGGGATGTTTACAAGCGCCGTGCCGTCTAAACTTACCGAAGTAAGCTTCTTTGCGCCCTTAAATACGCCTTTACCCAAAGTAGTTACGGAGGAAGGAAGCGATATAGATACGAGGCCGCTGCCGGTAAATGCGCCGTCTCCTATGGTAGTAAGGACGCTGCCTTCTTCAAAAATTATTTCGCTTGCGGAAACGTTTGCAAACGCTCTGCTCTCGATAACCTTAACCGACTTGGGTATGGTTATCGTACCTGCCGCCACGTTTTCGAACGCCGACTCGGGAATGGTTTCGATATTGCAACCTTCCGCAAATATTATTTCCATAAGTCCGGTACAGCCCGTAAATGCGTTTTTACCTATAACGGTAACGCTCGAGCCTATCGTTACGACGGCAATCGCCGAATTTCGGAACATTTCCTCGCTTATTTCCCTTATTCTGGACGGCAAAACGATATTGCCAAGCGAGCCGGTGCCCTGCAATACGCCTTTTCCGAGAGTAAGAGCGGAAGTAGAATCTTCGAAGTTTACGGTGGTAAGCGCACTCATACCCGCAAATGCGTAATCGCCTATTTCTTCGATGTTTTTGCCTATATTAAGAACTTTTATCCTATCGTTGTTTCTAAATGCTCCGCCTCGGATTTTTACTACCGAATCGATAGGCGTATATTCGCCGTTTTCGGGAGTATTCGTCTTGGAATAGAAGAGAAGCTCGGTTTTGTTTGCATTGTATATTATAAGTCCGTCGGAGCTGAAGTATGGATTATTTTCCGCAATATCGATACTACGTACGCTCGGACATGCGGCTATCGCCTCTATAGGCAACGTTTCCATAGTGGACGGAATGGTTATCTTCAAAAGTCTTACGCAACCCTCGAATGCGTCCATAGCCACGTCTATGTTTTTATTACCCTCTGCTATTACAATCTTTCGAATAGACAAGCAGTTCTTAAACGCCAAACTTCCTATCTTGGTAAGAGTGGTAGGCAAAGTCAAGTCTCCAAGTGCGTTGCAACCCGAAAATGCCTCTTCGCCGATTTCGGTTACCGCCGATTCTTTTTCGAATATTACGTTTTTGAGCGCATAACATCTAATAAACGCCTGCTTGCCTATCGTCATACCTACTGCGCTCGGACTGCCTTCAAACGTAAGCGTCTGAAGGCTGTTGCAAAGCTCGAATGCGTTATTCTCTATAGTAGCTACCGAATACGAAACGTATACTTCGGTTATGGAATAATGCTGCATAAACGAACCTGCGGCTATAGTCGCTATGCCGGCAGGTATACGAACGTATCCCGTTCTGCCGCTCGGACAATATATAAGGGTATCGCCGGCTGCATTGGTTACCATACCGTTTTTGGATGCGTACATACTACTGCCCTTAGCAATGTTTATGGTCGAAAGTCTTGTGGTGCTACTGAATATCGCCGGTGAGAACGAGCTGATTCTTGCCGGCAAGTTTACCGTAGTAAGATTGGTTAGATTATAAAATGCGTGGTCGGATATTTTAAGTCCGTTTTCCTCGTTAGGATTGTCCGAGTCGAGTATGGTCAAAGTCTCGATGTTTCTGCAACCCATAAATGCGCTGGGCATTATGATTGCTACCGAACCGGGAATGGTTACGCTCGTTACATTGTAAGCATTATAAAACGCTCTCGAACCGATCAATTTCGTGCCGTCGTAAATTACGTATTCGCCGCTCTTTCCTATCGGGAATACTGCGAGTTCCAAGCCCGCCACGTCCTGGCTGTAAAGTACGCCTTCGTGCGAACTGTATCTCGGACTAACCGCATTGCCCGTCTCGTATATGTTTATCTCTTCGAGTTTACTTGCACCGGTAAATGCTGTACCTACTTCTATTATTTCAATAGTGTCCGGTATATTTATAATTTTGATGCCGGTGGCATAAGCAAACGCTGACGCCGAAACTACGCTTACCTTTGCGCCATTGTAAGTTTCGGGTACGGTTACAACTGCAAACTTGTTGAAATATGCGCCTTTTTTTACAGAGTACGTTCCGTCCTCTCTCAGCGTAAAACTAAGCACGTCAGTGGCAAAATATGCATACACTTCGTAAGTGTCGGTCAAAAGCCACGGATTAACCGAATTACCTTCGTTATCGGTAAGCTGTACGCCTGCGCCGTTTTTACCCGTATACCAACCTGCAAATGTTTCGTCTGCATTTTGAGATTCTATCGGTTCGATACGATAGTCTTCTCCGTAAGTTATGTTTGCTGTGCCTACCTCGTTGTCGTTTGCGTCAAAAAGCGTTACTTCATACTTTTTGGCTGTCCAATCTGCGTAAAGAGTTATGTCGCAGTTATCCGAGAATACTATATCCTCGTATTTTGCTCCGTTTCGAGCTGCGCCGCCGTATACGTTATACCAGCCCGCAAATTCGTAACCCGGCTTCTCGGGATCGGGCAGTTCGAGCTTGTCGCCTACTGCCGCATATATTACGCTCACGTCGCCGACACGGCTGTCTAACATTACCATGTATGCAGTTACGTCCATGCTTACGAACTCCGACCAGCTTCGGTTATCGAAATACCTTACCGATACCGTGTTTATGCCGGACTTATTCAAAACAAGCTTAATGTGACTGTCCGTCACTCTCTCCTGCGTTTCGCCGTTTACTCTTACTTCGTACATCTGTGCGCCTATTACGCTGTTCCAGCTAAGTTTGTTTTCGCCGTACTTAAGCGACGCCGCAAGCTGAAGATACCTTGCGTCGAGTCCGCTCCATACCGAGTTGTTTGCGGCTTGCGCTGCGTTTGCTCGTACGCTGACGCTGTATTCATCGCCTTCCGTAAGCGATATTTGCGCAAAATCAAACGTGGTTGTACTTTCGTCGTACTCTCTGCCGTTGATCCTTACGGTATAGCCCGTTGCGCCTTCTACGCCGTTCCAGCTAAGCTGCGTGCCGAGTATCTTTACGTTAGTCGGCGAAGCAAGTACCGTCTTATTTACTTTGTAACTTACCGCCGACGACGATGCGTATCCCTTGGCTACTGCATAAACTTCCATGTTTATTTCGCCTATGCCGAAAGACTTAAGCGAATAACGATTTGCCGTTGTCTTTACTTCTTTGCCGTCGATACCGATTACGTATCCTCTTGCGTTTTCCACTTCGTCCCAAGACAAGTATCCCGTGGCTACGTCGTAGTTAAATCCGCTTACTTTATCTAACTTTCTTTCGCATACAAACACTTCGGATACCGAAGACGCATAGCCTTCTGCCGACGCCGTTACGACAAACTTGATTCCGCCGTCAATCATCTTGCAGTTTGCAAAGTTATATACGTTGGAATTTCCGTTATGTAACATCGTGTGGCTGTGTCTTTCGTCGCCGCACTCTATTGTCAGGTAATAATCGGTAGCCTTTGCCACTTTATTAAAGAAAAGCATACTGCCGTCCGCTCTAAAGCGAGATACTCTCGTAAGCGCTTTATTCTTGTAATATACGCTTACTGTCTTATTGCCGCTCGTTATGCTTATTTCGTAATCGCCTGCGGGAGCCGAACCGAAGTTTACGGTGTAAGCCTTACCGCTTACCTGCTGCTCGATGCTCGTAAATCCCTGCGGGCCTTTTACGCTTACGGTAACTACTTCGGTAGACGCTGTCCAATGCACGCCTTCGTTATTTACTCCGGCGGTAAGAGCATTTTCGCCTGCCTTATTCCATACCGCAAAAAGAGTGGTGTTTGCGTCAAATTCCTTCTTTGCGTCAAACTCTACGGTAAGTTTTTCTCTCGTTTCGTAATCGCTTATCCACCATCCCTTAAATTCGTATCCCTCTCTCGTCGGATCCGCCGGCATGTCGATAAGTTTTGCGTTACGAGTGGTTACGGGAGCTATCGCCGCCCCTTCGTATCCGAGATCGAAATCGATTACGTACTCGGTCTGCGAGGACTTTAACTCCCATTTTGCGTATACGTTTACGCCGTCGCCCGTTATAGTTCTACCCTCGAATAAATAAGGCGTTACAAACTTATCGTCGGCGTACCAGCCGTAGAAGTCGTATCCTTCTCTCGTAGGATCTGCCGGCTTTATCGCCGTCTTGCCGTTAAGGACTTTTTGGACTTCCGTCTTTCCTTCGTACACGTTGAACGTTACGTCAAAGTATTTCTTAAATAAGTATAACTTAGATACCCCTCCGTCCGTTATCGTTACGGTCTTGTTTGCTTCGTTGTACGTAGCCGTACCGCTCGGCTCTTTTTCGTTAGCCTTGGTAAAGCTTATAGTTCCGCTTTCTATAACGTAGGTACCGTATTCGGTGCCTTTCTCGTTTACCAGCGTAAACTTATTTCCGTCGTACAGTGACAGCAAACTTTCTTCGTTTTCCGAGCCGTAGTAATAGGTACCGGTTTCGGGACCGGGAACGACTACTTCGGCAGGGCAGGCTACGACGATCATCGTCGTAAAGGCGATGCATAGCGCAACCAAAATCAAAACAAATTTGTTCTTCATTCTGCTCATTCCTCTGTGTGTGAAAATTATGCCAAGATTCGATGTCCGAACCTATCGCATTATACACATCATACCCCCCCCCGTCAAAAAAGTCAACCGTATTTTCACCGTTTTAATGAAGATTTACAATAGGTTTGTTAAAAATTGATAAGCCTATTGCCCGCAAGAACTAAAAAACACCGCAATTTATAGGTTTGTCAATGCGACAAGCCTATTTTTATTTTATTTAGGAGGTATCCACAATGACCGACAACGCAAACGTAAAACAAGAACGAGTAAGCATAACGGCATTTATCTCGAAAGATACCCGCGATAAATTGTTGCGTATCGCGGAGGACGAAGATTTGACGTTTTCCGCCCTCGTTCGTCGTGCGCTTAAAGAGTACGCGGACAAAAAGGCAATTTAATTCAAGAGGAGGCACAAAATGAACAACCAAACCAAAACACAAGAGAACGTTAAAAAGGCTTTGGCAAAGCAAACGCTCGGACTTCCGTTGACCCCGCACGAACACGCGCTTGTTACCCTATACGGACAATCGCCCGTACAGCAAAAAGAAAATAAACCCGAATTTGTCGAAAAGTATCTAAAACCCCTCGTTGTTGCGTTGGGCGTCGGCGTTGTAAACGTCGTCTATCGAAAAACAAGCGAACACGACGAAATCGTAACACTTATTTACGAAAACGGTTTTACCACCGACAAGGACGTTTCGGCAGACTCGCTTTCCGCCTTAACGTGCGACACGATAAAAGGACTTTGAGGGGCGGCGGATATGAAAAGCATTGTAACAAAACTTGTTATCTATAAAAAAGATCCGCGCTTTGATTATTGCCCCACGCCCTATTATTGCGAAGGGCATTTCGTCGGCGGCGGGCAATTTTGCTCTTATTGCGGTATAACGGACACGCAAGCGCAAGAAAAGGAAATCGAAAATACATTTATCGGCGACGACGCAATGCGCGAATATTGGACGATTAAGTTTAACAACTTACAAGAGCAAGATCGAAAACTCATTTTGTCGGCGTTCCCCGATATTGAAAGCAAAGACAAAATAACACTCAAAGACCCGCAAGAACTTTACGCAATAGCGTTTCGCAAAGTGTTACGCCGTTTTGCGGTGGTTTGTCCGCGGTGCGGTGGTTGCGGTAATTATTCAACCGCGGTTGCCTATACAAGGGTTGACGACGGAATTTGCCACAAATGCAACGGGCGCGGAAAAGTTTTACCGCGTTTAACCGTGAAAAAACTCGAAGAAATTAAAAACTATTTCAAATCGGAGGCGAAAAAATGATACTTAACGTTGTTTTATTTTTACTTATTATTGTTTTAACGGTGGCGGTCGCCTTGTGGTTTACGATTGACTATAAGCGCGCAAAAGCGGGCAAAAAGTCTTTTCTATGGGAACGCAAAAGCGACGCCCACCCCGACCGCGATACACAAACGAAAGATTAAGGAGGGGCGCAATGAAAAAATTAACCGTTGCTTGGCTTTCGGCGGGCGTTTCGTCATTTATCGCCGCTTACTTGATACGCGACGAAATCGACGAGTTTTACTACATAGACATTGACGATCAGCACCCCGACAGTATGCGTTTTATAAAAGATTGCGAAACCGCACTCGGACGTCCGATTAAAATATTGAAATCGAATTACGGGAGCGTCGAAAACGCGATACTTGCGCAAGGTTGTATAAGAATAGTAAAAACGGGCTTTGCACCTTGTACGGCTTATCTTAAACGTCGGGTACGCAAAGAGCAATTCGAGTTGTTACACCAAAACGACGAAATAACGTACGTTTGGGGGTTTGACAGCACAAAGCACGAACAAAACCGCGCCGACCGTATCGTCGAGGCAATGCCGCGATATAACCACCGTTTCCCGCTTATCGAACAAGGACTCACAAAACAAGACGCTCACGCGGTTTTACGGCGATTAAACATACGCCGCCCCGCTATGTACGATCTCGGTTATCAAAACAATAATTGCGTCGGTTGCGTGAAGGGCGGTATGGGCTATTGGAATAAAATACGTCAAGACTTCCCCGACGTTTTCAAAGCCCGCGCGGAATTGGAAAGAAAACTCAATTCGTCTTGTTTGAAAGAGTGTTTTCTCGACGAACTCGCACCCGATCGCGGTAAAGCGGATAACGAAATTTTGGAAGATTGCGGCATATTTTGCGAAATAGCCGCAAGAAAAATCGAGGAGGCGGCGGACAATGGCGGAAATTAAAATTACAAAATGTAAAAGTTGCGGAGCGTCCATAACGTGGATAAAAACGAAAAACGGGCGCGTAATGCCTTGCGACGTTCCCGCGGTGGACTATCAAGAGAATTACAAAGGAACGGACACCGTCGTTACGGACGACGGGCGCGTATTGCGTGTAATGGTATTCAAAAACCCGTCGCCGTCGGGCTTGCAACCTATAATCGACGGCAAAGGTTATATATCGCATTTCGCAACTTGCCCGTATGCAAACAAGTATCGGAGGCGCGACAATGATTAACGACGCTATGTTTTCAAGCAATACGAACGAATGGGCGACTCCGCAAGCCTTTTTCGACGAATTCAACAAAGAATTTGACTTCACGCTCGATCCGTGCGCAACGCCGCAAAACGCAAAATGCGCCCGCTACTTTACAAAGGAAATTGACGGACTCGCGCAAAGTTGGCGCGGCGAAGTTGTTTTTTGTAATCCGCCGTACGGTCGGGATATTTCAAAGTGGGTCGCAAAGGCTTATGTCGAAACCCTATCGGGGGCAAAACTTGTTGTTTTGCTTATACCCGCCCGAACGGATACGGCGTACTTCCACGACTATATATACAAAAAGCACGAAATACGTTTCGTCCGCGGACGCTTACACTTCAACGAAAGCAAATGCGGCGCGCCGTTTCCGTCAATGGTTGTCGTAATGAGAGGTCGCAATGACGATTGATCGTAACCATATCTACAATATGGATTGCCTCGACGGTATCCGCGATATGTTACGGGGGGGGGTACGCGTTGATTGCGTGATTACCGACCCGCCCTACCTTATCAACTACCAAACCCACCGACGGCAAGATAAAGATCATAAGTTTTGCAAGGCTATACAAAACGACGACAACCCGCAACTCATAATCGACCTTGTACCGCTATTGTACGACGTAATGAAAGACAATACCCCGCTTTATATGTTTTGCGGGAGCGATAAAGTCGATTTTTTCAAACAAGAAGTCGAAAAGTGTTTTACCGTCAAAAACCTTATTGTATGGGATAAAGGCAACCACACCGCGGGCGATCTTGGCGCGCAATACGGCAAACGTTACGAGTTTATCATTTATGCAAACAAAGGACGCGCCCCGTTTCAACCCGATATGCCGCGGTTGGAGGATATATGGCACTTTCCAAAGGTGGCGGGAAAAGAACAAATACACCAAAACCAAAAACCGACAAATCTTTTGTCGCAAATTATCAATCAGCACACCAAAGAAGGCGATTTGATACTCGACCCGTTCGCGGGTAGTTGCTCGACGGCGGTTGCCGCCTATCGCCTAAAACGCGATTATATCGGCTTTGAAATTGATCCCGTCGAATACGCGGCGGGTACGAAATGGCTCGACGCCGTACGGTCGCAAATGTCAATATTCGATTTTATGTAAAGGAGTAAAAGCAATATGGAAACAAAAATATTTTACGACGCCCCGCGATCAATATCTATTGGCGATATTTTCTACGTTATAGACGCGCGCGAAAGAAACGACTTCTCGTCGCCTTGCCGCGTATGCAATGACGAGAAAAAACTAACGGTAAACGGGATAACTTTTGATTGCCCCGTTTGCGGCGGCTATCGCTCCCGCGAAACGGTCGTCAGCGTGCAACATTTTACCGTTGCAACGGTTAAAGTGTACGTTATCAAACAAGAAGTATCTACGGATTATTGGACGATACAAAACTATCGTGATTTACATTTTAGGGTATTTCGCAAACGCGGACACGGATACAACGGCGACGGCAATAATTTTACTCGCGATTTTACGTCGAACAACATAAAAAACAACCTAAACACACTCCCCGACGAAAAGTTTTTGCAAATATATTCGCAAGACGGATATTTTGCCCGTAATTGCGAGCATTTTATTTTTGACGATTATAAACTTGCTTGTCGGGCGGCGGAAATCCTAAACGAAAGCGAACTCGCAAGACTCAACAAATACAACGCCGAACACGGTACGTCGTTTGCGCCGATATGGGATAAAACAAACGATCCGAAGAATTAACGGGCGGCGGTTATGACAAAAACGAACAAAGAAAGTAAATATATCGCCGCTTGTCAAAATTGTACGTTGCCCGTAAGTAAATGCAAGGGCGATTGCACGCGAAAACAAATCTTAAAAAATGCCGCAAATGCGGACAAAACGGAGGTTAAAAATGGAAAACACAAAGCACCTTAACGGTTATATCGAAGAAAAAGACGACACGTTTTACCCGACTTGTCGTTTTTGCGGCAAACAAACATTGCCCGACGCGCCGTATTTAAGTCAAGACGAGGCAAACGAGGCGGCAACGATACGTTGCGATTGTTTCGAGGCACGGGAATATCAAGAAAAATTACGCAAAGAAAAGGAACGCGCCGACAATATCATAAAACTTCGTCAAAGACTCGACGATTTTTCGGAATATAGCGCGTCGCGCGGCGTTGAACTCACGGGCGAGTTACACGATTTATTGTTAAACGTCGGTATCGCAATTATCTACGGTCAAATACTGAAGGCAAATATCAATGTCGGACGTATCAAAGTAAGTATATCAAGCAACGCAAAAAGCGTACTTACAATTTGCTTTACCTATTCCGACGGCGCAAAGTTGGAGGTTTAAGAATGAAAGACAAAACGCCGAAAATAATTGCCGTTGATTTCGACGGCACATTGTGTACAAACGCATATCCCGAAATCGGCGAGCCGATCCCCTATTCATTATT
>ULWU01020295.1_pt1 | contig 11107 bp, 10 predicted proteins | sample 1960661 | NCBI WGS metagenome assembly ULWU01 (sample SAMEA4835821, study PRJEB28245) | human gut metagenome | biome: gut microbiome; material: fecal sample | place: Denmark | collected 2008
ATGGGCTCTTTTTTGATGCTTTTAGTCTTAATTTTGCAGTGGTTTTAGTTGGTTTTATGGTTATTTCATAATTCTTTAAACTACTTTAAAAACTTGGTTTGCACAGGTGACCTGATAAATCCCTTACTTATCGGCTTTTTTAGCAAAGGCCTCACGAAATCTGATCACTTTATGCGTTAAAATCGCCATCTGAAGCAACTTTTTCACCTTGTCATCAGTTGGAATTTCACGAGAGGATAGTAATTTGATTCCATCCGATTTGCTTGCTCATATGTTAAGAGATGCATTGAAGGGAAATGATTTCTTTTGCCTATAATGAGGCTCAAAGAAACGCTGTATCAACAATCATAGAAACAGTAAATGATGCTAAATATTACAACTATAAGGCCACAATAATTGTAAAAGGCGGTGCTAGAACAGGAAAGTCTGCTGCTGCAATAAATACTTTGGGTCAATTGTTGAATCCTAAACATGAAAAACGACTCAATTGTGCATATTTCACCGCCCATGGAGCACCAAGTTATTTGTTTATCCTTTTTTTAAAACCGATTCTATAAATCTAGCTTGAAATTTATTCACTTCAATCAACTCCGAAGAAATTGTAAATGAAACTGTCAGATAATCGCTCGATATCTACAATATTTAATTTAAGTAATTGTTTTGGTAAATAACCTCTAGTAAAATATTTAATAATAAGATTGGAGGCTATTAATAACATGTTCAAAAAGATACTATCAATGATTGCCTGTGCCGTAACTTTGGGTACCACTTGTTTTGGCTTAGTTAGCTGTGGCGACAATGAAGAAGAGACAATAAACCAAGAAAGACATGATTCTACTAAATGGTTTACCGATGAAGAACTATCTAAAGTAGGGCTAAGGGGATTAACTGCCCCAACAGGTTTAACTGGAGAAATAAGTTCAGATATCAACTGGTTTAATAATGGTTATTCATTTTCGCAACCTTGCCCCGATAAAGATACATTTGAATTGAATGCCGATACATATTTCTCATATTTCAAAAACCATTATGATGGCAAGTTTGGAAAACCAAGAATCGAAAAACTAGGCATGGATACAAATGAAACCTGGTATGTTATAGAGCAAAAAAATTTAATATCTGAATATTATAGCGATAACCCAAGCGCTCTTTATGATTTCTATTATGTAAGAAACACTGATTTAGATAATGGCTATTTTGTAAAAGGATCAGTTTGGAGTTTTGATATTCGCTATGAATTCGATACAATTTCTAACGAATATTTATTCAAGATGTTTATAGAAAGTGCTGACACCAACCATAGTGGGACTTTCAAAAACTATTATAGGATTAAATAAGGTTTGCAAAATTCTATTGTTAGATGACATAGTTATTGCAACAAAATAGAATTGTTTAGCCATTTTCTTATCTTTTCTCTTTTTCCTGTTTGCACTAGTCAATGAAAAGTAGACAGTGTTCTTTTGAATATTATTTCATTTTGTCTTGCTTAGAGGCACTTCTTAAGGCAGGCGTAAGCACTCGCTCGGCGGATGGGGCTGTCATTACGGAGTCAAAGTAGAGATAGGATTCTTCTGGAGCAGTCATGATATGTACGATTATGGAGGCTATTGATAATGTGGTATCACATAGGAATTATATGTATATCATCAATTCTAATTTTATTTTTTATTGCATTTATTTTATTATTCAACAAAAACATTAGGATTAATAAGATAGAGGATGCTTTTTAAAAAAAGACTAATATTTGCATATTAGTTTTAAATATCTTTTCAATAATTACTTCAATTCTTGTTTTTTTCTTCTACTACAAGTCAGAAAGCAAAGATTTTTTCGAGTCAAACCCATCTTTATCATTAGTTCAAGTCATTCTTATTCTAGTTTGTCCTATCCTAATCGTATTTTACTTCAATAAAGTTTTAACTAGAAACGATGATACACTTATATGTGTCGATAATCTTTCAATAAGAACTACTCTAGACTTTAATTTAATACTATATTCTGCTTTTTCATTCTTCTTTTTAGGGTCTTTGATTAATGAAATCTTATATTTTATTTTAGCTTAGCAAAGGATTGAAAACATGATCAATCACATTATTTTATGGCTTTTAGGAATGCTCAATCTAATCTATTCAATTGTTATACTCTTAAACAATAAGAACATCTATTATAAGTATATAGATGATAGAGATAAGTTTTATTCTAGTTTTGAAATTAGAACAATGCTTTGCTCTATTTTCCCAATTATTTCAGCAGTTTTACTTTTTGTTATTTGTTCAAATATGAATAAATTCATAGAAAAGCCTATCGGCTTTTCTTTTATGCCCTTAATGATTCTCTTCATCTCATATTGCTATACTAGCTTTAAAATTACAATAAAAATATCAGACTATAGAAGAATGAAATTTCCTAACGATGATAGCATTCATTCATTTATCAAGTATTCGTCGATAAATGTTAATTTTTCTTTAACCTTACCAGTATTGCCTTTAGGATTTGCTATAGCAGACTTGATAAGTGGATTTGCATCAAATTTCATATTAATGGAGTAATACATGTGTGAAATCACATGTATCTTTTATTATTAGGCAAATCTCTCATAATTTACTCCTTTAAAAAGTGATATCCATAATTAGGGTATCACTAAAAAACTATTCGCCTAGAACTATTTCTTGTCCTTTCCTTTGATTATATTCTTCACCTTGACTCCAAAAGTCATTCCCTGGAAAACTAAATACAAGAAATTACCTACCGCTATCGGAGCCCCAGCTATAACCGATGTATATATACAAACTAGTGTTCCATATATGACAAACAATGTTCCACTAGTCAAAGCGAGTATTAGCATCCACAAAGATAAACTACTTGTTTCTTGAGTTCTCAAAGTTCTAACAGCTTGTGGAATGGTAGAAAACACTAATATGGCTGTAGCAAGCCATCCAAATACAGAAATGATAATATCTATCATAGCCTTACTCCTCTTAATAACTATGAATATCATACTATTACTAGTATATTTGTATGAAAAATATACCTTTATAAAGCAAGAATAACAATCAAATACAAAGATAATCGTTCTATTCTTTAACCATTTTATAGCTTATAATTATAATGCGTTGCAGGCGTAGTTCAGTGGTAGAACTTCAGCTTCCCAAGCTGATCACGCGGGTCCGATTCCCGTCGCTTGCTCCATATTGAAAGCATAGGTTTGATACAGTTAAAATAGCTGGTCAAACCTTTTTTTGTGCCTTTTTTAAACTTTGTACGGCCTTTTTATTAAAAAAAAGGCATCATTTATCCTGGTTTCCACTAAAAACGCAATAGTGGGCCAGGTTTTTTGCTTATTAGGCTTTCTTAAAAAAACGAAAGGTATTTTTGAATAATTACCATTTGGTGATGGTATAAAAAAAATTAAATTTCAATTTATCTGCTTGTTCTACGAAATCTACAAAGGTGCGTTGCTCATTCATTGATGGCAGCTCGATATCTAACTTAAGTAAATCTGATTTTGTCAGACTTGGTTTTGTGGTTTGTTTGTTCATGTCTTTATAGTCATAAAATTTAGACCTGTAATAGAAGAATACAGGATTTAAGACTTTACTATCGGTTTTTATTCCAAAAGCTGTATCTATGTTCCATATTTTTCCTTTTACTAAAATAGGTCTATCGATAGTTCCTTTCCTGCCAATTATTATTAATGTTCCTTCACAAATAAATCTATCAGCGTAAACATACATAAAACCACCGCTTCCATAAACAGGAAAGCCCTCAGTTTCATTGGAAACGTTTTTCTTATAATCTCGACCATTGTAGATTGTCAAAACATCAGCCCATTTCCTTTTTGGCAAGCCTTTCCTGCTAAGAAACATCTCTTTAAATCGTGATTTATAGAGATGTTTGGTGATGTTGATTCTAATACACGAGGATATCCAACATTCAAAATTGGAACTCAATTTTCTTTAGGAGCAGGAGGTACCCCATCTACACAAAATAAAGAATATTGGGATAATGGAACAATCTCGTGGATTGGATCAAATATGTGCCAAAATGCTGTTCTTTATGAAAATGACGGAAAATATATCACCGAGAAGGGATATGCAAATTCCTCTGCAAAACTATTTAAAAGAGATACAGTATTAGTTGCTCTTGTTGGTGCAACAATTGGAAAAGTTGCTTTATTAAAATTCGAAACAACGACTAACCAAAATGTGCTTGGAATATGGGACATTAAAGAGAATGGATATAATCCATATTATGTTTACTACTACATGCAAGCGATATATGGAAAGTTTACCGCTATTGGGGATGGCAACTTTAAAATGGCCTCAAAAGCGTTTGTTAGTGATTTAGATATTTTAAAGCCTTCATTAGAAAAGCAAGATGAGTTTGCATCGTTTGTAGAACAAGCAGATAAATTGTGGTTTATATAATTCATGAAACTTAACTAAATCATCTAAAACTATTTTAAGTTTTAAACCTAGTTTTGTAAGACCATATTCAACTTTTGATGGATTAGTTTTGTAATCTTTACGATAAAATATTCCATCACTTTTTAACTCACGTAAACTCGTGGCTGATTAAGCAAATTAATTTTAACATCAATTAAATGCCTTTCATGGTAAAGTCAGTATGGCCTATGAAAAACGCATAGCACGGGCTTTTTTCTTATAAAAACAGTTATAAATGTACATAAAAAAGTCACCTTACATGGTGACGTTTCATCAAGCAATTTAGCAAAATCGCTATTAAATATTTAATCTAGCGAAAGTTTTGAACATTACAAGCTTGCATTAATGTTGTACTTCAAATCGAGTAGTAAGCGTAGTAAGAATCACTTTTACTATTTGAATTTTATTATAAAACCCGCGCAAATCGCATTTACGATCCACGCGGGAATAATCAATAAGGAGTAGAAAAATATAATATTTAACAGTACAAACTTGTCTTATTAATTACGTTTTGTCTTCTTTTCGTTATTCATAAACGATGCAACTATAAGCGTTATTGAAGTAATAAGCATAAACACGAATATGACTATAACTGTTATTAGATTACCGCCACTTTCCATCATCCCATAAATATGATTAAGATGTTCTTCTATCATTACAAGTCTATCATTGATATAATAGCCAAACGCTGCAGAAGAAAAAATTATAGGAACGATAGGAGTAAACTTCCATTCAGGTTTTACAAGGGGCAAGACACAGGTAAGCGAACCTAATAGCATTAATACGAATATCAACGTATTGAAATGGCTGCCAACTTCAGACCCTCCGTTAATTTTGCCATAAGCAGAACCGCTATAAGCTGCATATATTATTGTACCTACTAAGCCTACTACGCTTGAAGCAAGGAAAAGGTAGAAAGCAACAGATTTGTTTTTGAAAGAATTAAGAAATTTCATTTTTATTGCCCTCCATCACATTTTTTTCGCTTCACTTATTTCCACAATGTTTTTTTTCTTTAAAACATATGTAAAAAGAACGAAGCAAACTAATAGACCTAATGTTATTACACCTATTACTACGTTAACAGCAATCATCGCTGTTTGCCACCAAGGAGTAACCTCAATGACGTCAAAGTCGGAAGTAAGTCCATTCATAAGATTAGTATGTGCGTAGGTATAGAGAATTTCCTTTGCGTTTTCTTGTAGTACCTGTAACAAATTGCCATCGTCGCCATTTAAAATCGCACGTCTTAATTCTCTTTTTACTTCTTCTGCATTTCCACAGAAGCAGAACATATTTCCGCCACTTACAAGGAAGTCAGGAATCGAAGTATATCCGCCTCCTGCATCGGTAATTACTATGCCATAGAAACCCCATTCGTTACGCAATATATTTGTTGTAAGCTCTTTATATTGACCTACGTATTGTAATCCTACGCGACTATTTGTAGTCATAGTTGCAGTAGCGCTACCTTTTACGAAAGCACCTTCGAAAGGACGGAGATAAATTTCTCTAAATGCTTGTTCAGTAGACCAAGTGAATATGCCTCCACGCATTGTTTCTTGATCATTAGAGAAAAAGTGCTTAATACCTACGGCAACGCCTTTGCTTTCTGAGCCCTTTACCTGAGCTGCAGCCATTTCATAACCGATTAAAGAATCTTCTGAATAATATTCAAAGTTTCTTCCACAGAATGGATGACGGTGATAGTTTGCGCCTGGTCCCCAAAGGAACTGAACCTTTTTAAATAGACAATCTTCGCCAATAAACTCGCCACGTCTTTGTAAAAGAGTTCTATCCCACGATGCTGCCGCAACGTTTTGGCTTATGTAGCAGTTAACGTTTACACCATCTATTCCATCTGAGTTAGTTCCTCCTAAAAAGCCGATATCTTTAATAGCGCTGATAGCGTTTTGGTCGCACATAAGTGACACAAGCTCGTCGATGGAGAGTTGGCTTATGAATTTATCCCATATATTTTCGCCATTTGAATCAACGGCGTCAATATCAACACCCCACATATCAGCTATTTTAATACCGAGGTTTTGGTCGTTTTTAACATCGTTTGAAGATATTGCGTTTTCAGGCTTTTTATACTCTTTATCTTCTGAAGCAGCAAGCATTTCAGCAGTGCTTTCTATTGAAAGCTTTGTTGGGTAAGTATTTTGCCAATCCTGACGAGTAAGGTATTTAACTTCATTTGTCTTCCAAGTGTTAATATCCGCTGCTTGTAGTTGATTTTCTACTGTTCCACCTGCTTTTGTTATCTTATAGAGATCGGAATTGAATTTTTCGGTCCAATGATATACTTTGTTTTTATCACCGTTAATAGATGTACCATCAAAATCAACCATACCAGTAGCGTTTTTCGCTGCAAGCACGTTGTTTAATGCGTCATGCGCGTTATCACCAAGAGCGAGATAATAATCACCAGCACTTAAATAATATCCGCCAAGCTTCTTATAATCGTATGAAGCTAAGAAATACTTATCAACGGCAACTTTTACGTCGACGTCATCGCCTGCGTTTAATTTATCTGTTTTTTCAAAGCCTGCAAGTTGTATAGCTGACTTTTCAACAAGATTTTCTTTTTCGTAATCTCCATAAGGTGTTTGCGAATAAATTTCAACAACCGATTTACCTGCGACCTCGCCCGTGTTCTTTACGTTGACGGTAACTGTGAGGGTGCCATCACCATTGTCTTTAACGCCCTTTAATGTTTGTGTGAAAGTAGTGTAGGAAAGTCCGTATCCAAAAGGATAGGTTACTTCCTTGGCATAATCCCAAGCGCCTTCTGAAGCGTAAACTCCTACAGTGGAATTTGCTCCATATCTATTCAAAATCACGTCTTCGTAACGGGTTTCATAATATTTATATCCTACGTAAATATTTTCCGCATATACGAGATTATTAGTGCTCATCGCGCCGAAATTTTGCATTGCAGGGGCAGAAAGCGAACTTGTAGAATATGTATCGACTAATTTACCAGAAGGATTAACCTCGCCAGTAAGTAAATCCGCCACACCATAGAAACCGGTACTCATTCCAGGGCCTCCAATCCAAAGGCAGGCATCTACTTTGTATTCATCGAGCCATCCGACTTCCATAGTATTACAAGTATTGAGAAGAACTATAATCTTTTTAAATGTGCCATTCTCTTTATACTCCTTAACGAGATTAAGCATATCCTTCTCGTTTTTGTTGAGAGCGAGAATTGAATGAACGGTGCCATCGCTATCTTGATAATTTGTAATTAAGTCGTCGTTTTCGCCAGCTTCACGCGAAAGTGTTACTATCGCAGCTCCGTTATACGATGCGAATGAACTTTTAACCGATTCACTATATACGGAAAGAGGCGCTTCAGCAACCGATTTATAGTTTCTTTCATATGAAAGTCCGCTATATAAGTCAGTCAATGTAGTGTTATACTTTATATTACGGCTTTCCAAAGCCTCCAAGAAAGATACCGTTCTTTGAGAACCGCCACCGCCTGAATGTGAACGATAGTAAGGCGAAACAGTGGTATAACCGAAGAGGCTTACCTTTTTTTGTTCCTCTGCTGTAAGAGGAAGTGCATTATTATCGTTTTTTAAAAGAACTGCGCTCTCTTCCTCTTCGCTTTCGATAAATTTCTCAGCCGCTTCGTTTTTAGCCTTTAACTCATCTTGGGTAAAATTGTTTATATCTTTTGAGAATTCACTCTTAAAGTAGGTTGGGATTTCTTGTGTTCCGTTTTCCTTTTTTACATATATTGAAGTTGGTGTGTTAAGCGCTTTATTAATAAAGCCCGCACTATTAAACATTCCGACGGTAAGTCCGTTTATTATAAAGAAAAGGAATATGGATACTGCCGAAAGCCCTCTGAAAAGTTTAGATGACTTCATTTAGCTTTTCCTCCGAAGTTAACCTTTAACGTGATCCGTTTGCTTTGAATATTTACCCTTTAAATTTTGATCGCCATATGTTTTAGAAGGAGTAAGTCTTCTTTTAACGTCGCTCTTGGATACGGTTCCACCAAAAGTATAGGTTTTAAATCCTCCGCCTGGAAGAGCTTCAGTTCTTGCTGCCCATTCATATTTGAACGTGAAAGTGCCATCGGCATTCTTTGTTACGTAAAGTTCACGATATTCATCAGCAGGATTTTCACTGATATTTGAATTATAATTTTTCATAGCTATTACAAGTTCAGTGCCATTCCAACTCCATTTACCGCTATTTGTGCCATATTGCCAATACTCATTGTTCCATTGAACGCCATAAGACTCAACGTGACCATCGCCATAGAAATATACCTTGTCGTTAGTACCTACTGTAAAAATAACAGTATCCGCTGAATTTGGATCTTGCACATTTAAAGGTTGAGTAAGATTATAGGTGAGGTCGTATCCTTGACATGTAGTCTTATATTCGATATAAATTTCGGTATCGTTTCTTGTCATTGGTGCAGTAAGTTCTACATCTTTATCCTCGTAAACCCAATTTTCTTCGTCAACTAATACGCTTTCTTGCTTTCTTATAAATTGATAGCCACTTGTTACGTTTTTAGTTGCCCCATCTGAATAAATTTCTTGAAGCAAGAAGTCGCCTTCGTCAAACGTATCGCCATAAAGATAATTGACTTCAGGTGCATTTAAAATAACGACATCTTTTATAAAAGGTGTCTTTTTGCATGAGCTGTTACCGCCATTACCTCCTTCGTTTCCGCTTCCACAAGCAGTAAGCCCTAACGTTGTTGCAACGAGTGCAAACATAGCCGTTACGGGGACAAACTTTTTAAAGTTTCTCATAGGGTTTCCTCCATAAATGATTATTATTTTGTGATTTTTTATCACACTAATAAATTAAAAGAGAAAGGGCATTCAGTAAATATCAATGTCCTAAGCCGTGATTTTTTGTCCTAAGTCGTCAATTTTTTGTTTAAAGGAAACAAAATGTTTATTCTAAATACACCGTTATCGATAGAGCAGGAAAAGCTGCCTTGGTACTTATCTGCTATCAGTTTTATGCTTTTCATTCCAAAACCGTGATGTTGCTTGTCCCCTTTGGAGGAAACAGGCATACCATTATCCATTTTTGGCTTTTCCGCATAACTATTCTCCATGCAGAAAAAAACTTGACCTGCAACAGGTCTGATATTTATATTTATTATACGTTTGCTTTCATCTTTGACTTTATCAACGGCTTCGATAGCGTTCTCAAGCATATTACCAAATAGGGAGCACATATCCGAAGCGCTTATAAAATCTAATTGCGATGCGTCGGCTATGACTGTTAGTTTGATATTATGTGCAGAACAATATAGGCTACGGTCAGCAATAAGTGTATCTATTATTTCATTACCTGTTTTGATCGTTAATTCGTAAATGTTTACGAGTTCATTTAATTCGGATACATTAACGCCGCCGTTTTCTCCTGCCATAGCGATATAATGTTTTATGTCATGACACTTTATACTTATAAGTTCCATGTCTTTTTTGAGTTTTTCAAAGTGCCTGCGTTCGGATTGGTTGAGATTATTGACAATATCTAAGTCGTTTTTATAAGAACCTGCTTCAAGCATATTATAGTAAAATACTAGAATAAAGATACAACAAACGACGAGTAGCAGTTTACCGAATATAGAGGTTGCGATATTAGATGAAGCGAACACGTCACAAAACGCATTAAATATAAGCACAATCATAATTGTAGAGCCTGTGATAAAGCATACATTTTTTTGAACAAAGCCTACTGGCGAAATTTTATTGGTCTTTCGTGCTACTAGAAAATAACAAAGCGTAAGTACAATCGATGCGATAGCAAGCTGAATAAGCATGCATAGAAAATTGCTACATACAAATACAAGATTGATATCCGAAAAATGAAATAGCCCATATATAGTGTTTTCAAGATTGGTTGCAATGTTTATTATTGAATAAGTACCATAAAAAATATGCTGGGAGGCGTAACCGGCAAGCCCTGATAAAAGGCAGGAAGTAAATGATTCGTCGTAACAAAGTTTATTGGCTATTACCGTTAAGGTAAACATTGAAAGGTATAAGACGATGACAACAATGTTTGACCATACTATTTCTTTATATATAACATCGACAATATAATAGGGTATGGTAAGTGCTACGCTTAAAGATAATGTGATAAGTAAAGAAAGGCTATATCTCAAGACAAATTTATCTTTTCTTTTATAGTTTAAGGAGAAAAGAAATTCACCACAAAAAGTTACTATTATAAATGTTATCGAGCCGCCGATATAGGATAATAAATATGAAAATTCCATTTTAGATACTTCCGCCTTTTGCTATCCAATTATTGAATTGCATCATGAAATTTTTCTTTTTTGAGCGGCTTATCTCTAAAATATCATCGCCAACTTTGACTGTATATCCGCTAATATTTTTTATAAAGGTAGGATTGATGAGAAAACAACTGTTGCAGAGCATAAAATCATATATCTCGAGCTGCTTAGAGAGCGAACTTAAAGTATTTCTGCCTTCAATGATTCCGCTTGAAGTATGATATATGCATTTATGCCCCGATACTTCGATATACATTAAGTCTCTAAGTAAAATTCTAAATTTAGTAGTACCGCTTGAAATAATAAGCACCTTATCATCACGGCTTTTTATGGTATAAATAGCACGGTTCATTTTCTGCTCGAAATCGAA
>ULWU01062392.1_pt1 | contig 11093 bp, 9 predicted proteins | sample 1960661 | NCBI WGS metagenome assembly ULWU01 (sample SAMEA4835821, study PRJEB28245) | human gut metagenome | biome: gut microbiome; material: fecal sample | place: Denmark | collected 2008
GTATCCGGGTCGTCATAGTTCAGATCACGGATGGAGAACTCCGGGTGCTGCTTTTGCACCGCAACCTCCGCATCTCGGATGACAGTCAGGGTGCGCAGACCCAGAAAGTCCATCTTCAAAAGACCCAGCTCTTCGATCTCGGTCATGTTGAACTGGGTCACCGGCAGGCCGTCGTTGGTGGCCAGCGGCAGATAGTAGTCGGTAGGTTCCGGCGTGATGACCACGCCCGCCGCATGGGTGGACGCATGCCGCGGCATGCCCTCCACCTTCAGGGCGGTGTCGATGAGCTCGGTGACCTGCGGGTCGGTGTCATAGAGCTTTTTCAGCTCGGTGGAAACTTCCAGTGCCCGTTTCAGGGTCATCTTGAGCTCCATGGGCACCAGTTTTGCCACCACGTCCACCTGCTGATACGGGATACCCATCACACGGCCCACATCGCGGATGGCGTTGCGGGCGGCCATGGTACCGAAGGTGACGATCTGCGCCACATGATCGGCCCCGTATTTTCGATTGACGTAATCAATGACCTCCTGCCGACGCTCGTAGCAGAAGTCCACGTCAAAATCGGGCATGCTGACGCGCTCCGGGTTCAGGAAGCGCTCGAAGATCAAATTGTACCGGATGGGGTCGATATCCGTGATGCCTACGCTGTAGGCCGCAATGCTGCCTGCACCGGAACCACGGCCCGGGCCCACCGGGATGCCCTGACTTTTGGCGTAATTGATGTAGTCCCAGACGATAAGGTAGTAGTTGGTGTAGCCCATGGTTTTGACCACGCCGATCTCATAGCTCAGGCGGTCCTTGTTGGCCTGCGGGACATTGGGCCCATAGCGGCGTTCAAGGCCCTCCCAGCAGAGCTTTTCAAAGAATGCCTGATTATCCATGCCGTCCGGGGCTTTATAATAAGGAATCTTGGTGTGGCCAAACTCAAAGTCAAAGTTGCACTGTTCTGCAATTTTCGCCGTGTTTTCGCAGGCTTCCGGCACCATGGAGAACAGGTCATACATTTCATCTGTAGTCTTGACGTAAAATTCGTCGGTCTGGAACTCCATGCGGTCGGCATCCTGAATGGTCTTGCCGGTCTGGATGCACAGCAGGATGGCCTGCATCTTGGCATCTTCCTTGCGCAGATAGTGGGAGTCATTGGTGGCCGCCATGGGGATGCCGGTTTCCCGCGCCAGCTTGATGAGCTGCGGCAGAACGATGTTGTCCTCTTCCAGCCCATGGTCCTGCAATTCGATGTAATAATTGCCTTCTCCGAACAAATCCCGATACCACAAGGCCGTGGCCTTGGCCCGCTCGTAGTCCCCGGCCAGAATGGCCTGCGGCACCTCACCGGCCAGACAGGCCGACAGGCAGATAAGGCCCTCGTGATACTGTTCCAATAGCTGCTTGTCCACGCGGGGCTTGGAATAAAAGCCCTCCACGAACGCTGCCGAGACCATCTTGATCAGGTTTTTGTAGCCAGTCTCATTCTTGCACAGCAGGATCAGATGGTTGTTGCCGTCGATCTTGTTCACCTTGTCAAAACGGGTGCGGGTAGCCACATAGACTTCACAGCCGATGATGGGCTTGATGCCCGCCTTTTTGGCTGCCTTATAGAACTGCACACAGCCGTACATGACGCCGTGGTCGGTGCAGGCAATGGCGGTCTGGCCGCATTCCTTGACGCGGTCCATCAGCTGGTCGATGCGGCAGGCACCGTCCAGCAGACTGTATTCCGTATGGATGTGCAGGTGGACAAAGTCTCTGCCCAAGTGGTTGTTTTCGCTGATTTCGCTCAAGGCTCTGCCTCCTGTCCTTTTTCCACGCGCTGCCGCAGGGCGTCTGCCAACGCTTCCAGTTTTTTCATCCGGTGCGAAAGGCCGGATTTGCTCACCGCCGGGTCAAAACAGCCACACAACGCGGTAAGCGATAAGTCGGGGTATTGCAGCCGTACTGCTGCCGCCTGCTGCAGCACCTCCGGCAGTGTTTCCAATGCATCGTTTTCCTGCAGATACCGGATGGCCCTGAGGGTCTGGGCGTTGGCCCGGGCCGTTTTGCCAAGGTTGGCCGTGTCGCAGTTGGTCTGTCGGTTGGTCTGGTTGCGCACCTGCTTGAAGGCTTTCTGTGCATGGATCTCCTCTGCCGCACCGGCCGCCCCCATAAAGCGGAGCAGTCGTTCCAGATTGGCGCTGTTCTTGACGTAGACCAGGTTCACGCCGTTGCGGCGGGTGCGGTGCGGGGCAAATTCATGCTCAGCCAGCAGGGCTTCAAAATCCCGGGCCAGATTGGTGCGCGCGGTCAGGAACTCCAGATTGTACTCCTTCTGCGGGTCTGTGACGGTGCCACTGCACAAAAAAGCTGCGCCAATGTATGCACTGACGCAGGTCTGACAGCGGATCAGGGCGGGGTCGATCTGCAGGCTCGTCTCGCTGCCGGTGGTGCCGAACAGTTCATGCATCCGCGCCACCTGTTCCGGCTCCCGGATGTTGAACTCATACAGTACGCCGCTGGGGCGCTGCTTTTCCAGAACGTCCCCCTGCACACCGCAGCGGGCAAAAAGTTCCCGGGCCAGCTGCACTGTGTGGGGCTGCTCGGTCTGGAGCACCAGCCCCCCTTTATCAAAGTATTTGGCAAAGCAGGCAAAGCCATACGCTGCCGCACGCACGCAGCAGTCCTTCTGCAGGCTGCGTTGTGCGATCTCCTCCCGTGCACGGGATGCAAAGCTCATAGTGGTTCCTCAATTCTGGTCAGCGCATGGCATCGCGGTGCTGGACACCCGGCTCGTAGCCGAGGGATGTGCAGTACTCCGCGATCTTGCGCGCAAAAGTAATGGAGCGGTGCTTGCCACCGGTGCAGCCCACAGCAATGGTCAGCTGGCTCTTGCCTTCCCTGACATAGAGCGGCAGCGCCACCTGCAAAAACAACTCGTACCGTTCCAGCAGCTGCTTTGCCTCCGGGTGACTCATGACAAAATCCACCACTTCCTGATCCAGGCCGGTCTTGTGTTTGAGCCCCGGCACATAGAAGGGGTTGGGCAGGCAGCGCACGTCCAGCACCAGATCCGCCTCCGGCGGCAGGCCGAACTTGAACCCGAAGGACATGATGGTGAGCCGCATGGCACTCTTTGCCCCGCCGTTCTTCAGGAACAGGTCGCAGATGCGCTCCTTGTTCTGGGCGGTGGAGAGCAGGGCCGTGTTGATGGTATAGTCGGCCCGCACCCGCAGCGGCTCCAGGATCTGACGTTCCTTCAGAAATGCCTCGCGGGTGGAAAGCCCCTCGGAAATGCTGATGGGATGGCGGCGGCGGGTCTCGCTGTAGCGGCGCATGAGCACGTCATCCGGCGCATCCAGAAACAGGATCTTATAGGGTTTTTTCTGCGCATCCAGTTCCTGCAATGCCTGTTCGATCTCTTCCCGCGTACGGCAGCCACGCACATCCATACACAGCGCCACCCGTTCCAGCTGGTTATCGCCCGCCTTGGAAAAGGCCGTGATGCTGGGCAGAAGTGCCGCCGGGATGTTGTCAATGCAGAAATAACCGATATCTTCCAGCGCATTCATAGCAACCGACTTTCCTGCACCGGAAAGTCCGCTGACGATCAACAGTTCCATGGATCCGATCCCGCTCCTTTTTGAATCTATCTTATTTCACGACCCGGATCTCTTTTTCCAGATCGTAGCCGGTCTTTTCCTTTACAATGGCGCGCACCTCGTCACACAGTGCCAGCACATCGGCACAGGTGGCACCGCCCAGGTTCACTACAAAACCGCAGTGCTTGTCGCTTACGGCGGCACCGCCATGGCGGTAACCCCGCAGGCCGCACTGGTCGATGAGGGCCGCCGCAAAAGCGCCCGCCGGGCGCTTAAAGGTGCTGCCGGCGCTGGGCTTGTCCAGCGGCTGTTTGTCGATGCGCTTCTGCATCAGCTCGTTCATCCGGGCCTTGATGGCATCCGGGTCGCCTTTTTCCAGGTGGAACACTGCGCCAAGGATGCAGGCATCATTCTCTTCAAACGCGCTGTGCCGGTAGGAAAAATCCAGCTCGGACGCTTCACTGTCCACCCAGCGGCCGTCGGCGGTGAGATAGCTGACGGCTTCCAGCACATCCTTCATTTCGCCGCCGTAAGCACCGGCGTTCATGTAGACGGCACCGCCCACCGTGCCGGGGATGCCATAGGCAAATTCCAGCCCGGTGTAGCCGTGCTGGAGGGCAAATTTGCACAGCTCGGAAAGTTTCAGACCTGCCGGTGCCGAAATATAATCGCCGTCGGCATTCTGATAAATCGACAGTCCCATTCCCGCTGCTTCGGCAGAAACATCAATGACTGCTCCTCGAAAGCCCTCGTCTGCAAACAGGATGTTGCTGCCATTGCCCAGCAGGTAATAGCGAATCTCCGCCTGTTTGCAGAACTGAACGGCCTGGCAAAGCTGATCTTCATCCCGCGGCATCACAAACAGGTCGGCCGGGCCGCCAATGCGGAAAGTGCAGTGTGCCGAGAGCGGCTCGTTTTCTTTATAAAGGATTCCAGCCGCCTGCAGCTGCTGCTTGAGTTGTTCCATGGTGCGTGCTCCTTTAGTCCAGTTTATCGTCCAGACCCAGACGGATCAGCAGCTCCTTGGCCGCATTGTAACCCATCTTTTTCTGGCGGTTGTTGATGGCCGCGGTTTCCAGCACCACAGCAAGGTTGCGTCCGGGCGAGACCGGAATGCTGGTGCTGGGAATGCTGACGCCCAGAATGTCGTAATATTCGTTTTCCAGACCCGTACGCTGGTAATTCTTGGTGGGGTCCCAGGCTTCCAGCTGGACCACCAGGTCCAGGCTCTCGCTCAGCTTGACCGCACCCACACCGAACACCCGGGCCACATTGACGATGCCAATGCCGCGCAGCTCAATGAAGTGGCGGATATTCTCCGGAGCGGTGCCCATGATCTGCCGGTTGGACACCTTGCGCAGCTCTACCGCATCGTCGGCCACCAGACGGTGCCCGCGCTTGACCAGCTCAATGGCCAGCTCGCTCTTGCCGATGCCGCTGTCGCCCAGGATCAGGATGCCCTCGCCGTACACCTCCACCAGCACGCCGTGCCGGGTGATGCGGGGAGCCAGCTCCAGGTTCAGCACGCTGATCAGGCTGCCCATCAGGGTGCAGGTCGTCTCGTTGGAGCGCAGCAGCGCCACGCTGTGCTTTTTGGCCAGCTCCAGCATCTCCGGGAACGGTTCCAACTCTTCGCTGCGGCCCACGATAACAGCCGGCGGCTGCTGGCGGAACAGCTGTTCCAGCGCCTCGTAGCGCTTTTCGGCCGAGAGCCCGGACAGAAAATTCATCTCTGCCAGACCCATGATCTGCAGACGGAGTTTATCAAAATAGTCATAGTATCCGGCCAGAAACAGACCCGGACGGTTGACCTCTGCGATCTCAACATTGATCTGGTCCAGTTCTTTGGGGGTATAGACCACCTCCAGGCTGACGCGCTCGGTCAGCGTTTTGAGCGAGACGTTGAACGTACCCATCCTTGTTCCTCCTGTGTTCTTGTGCCCGGCTGTGCGCCGGCAGCGGCACAATATATTCCTCCTTATATTATAATCGAGACGATTCCAGATTACAATCACTCTTTTCGGAAAAGTTCCTGACAATTTCCCGGGTCCTGAACTTCCACCCGAAAAAGCAAAGCACCCCATCTGCCGTACAAATTTTACCGTGTACCGCAGATGAGGTGCTTTTCCCTGCCTTGTTTTTTATCTTTTGAAAATATATTTTAGCAAGGCTATGACCACAAGGATTGGAAGGCCAAAAATAACAAGGATCATAATTAATTCGTTCGGGGTCATGATTTTGCTCCTCTCTGCGCTTGAAATTCTTCCAAGGATAAGCAAGGCTCATCCACTTATACAGCAATTATATAACGTTTTGTTTTATATGTCAATATAACAATTCGTTATGCGCTATATTCCCATTATCGCAAGATTAGAAGTCAGCGTAGCTGCAACGGCATAGTTGCGATACACAAACCAACGTTGTTGCTATTGCATTAAAAAGTTGGTTTGCTAGAAAGTTCTCCAGGATGAGAGGTGTTTGCCAATGTATCAACGCATCCGCGATCTGCGCGAAGACCGGGATCTGATGCAAAAAGACCTTGCAGCATATCTGAAATGCACACAGGTTTGTTATTCCAATTACGAAACTGGAAAGCGTGATATCCCGACCGATGTGCTCAAGGCGCTTTCCCTATACTATGATACAAGTGTTGACTATATCCTTGGTTTGACCGACGAACCAAAGCCTTATCCAAAACCGACCCGATAACACAGTCTGGCAGGAACGACCTGCTATGCTGTGTTTTTTTGTGCCCCGTGCACAAGATTTTTACATTTTTCTTACTTTACATGAGTTTTACATTCCGCAGATTTCAAATTTTACATTGCCGCCCTATACTGAGATCAGGAAGAAAACACGTCAAATCAAAGTGAGGAAAATCCTTATGACTATTTTCAATGTCTTTTCTCTGCTGGGCGGCCTGGCCCTGTTCCTGTTCGGCATGGACATCATGGGCAAGGCGCTGGAAAAGCAGGCCGGCGGCCAGCTGCAGAAGATCCTGAGCAAGCTGACCGACAGCCCGCTCAAAGGTTTCTTTCTGGGTCTGTGCGTAACGGCCATCATCCAGAGCTCCAGCGCCACCACCGTCATGGTGGTCGGTTTTGTCAACAGCGGCATCATGGAGCTGCATCAGGCCATCGGCGTGATCATGGGCAGCAACGTGGGCACCACCGTCACCAGCTGGATTCTGAGCCTTTCGGGTCTGCAGGGTGACAGTGTGCTGATCAAGATGCTCAAACCCACTTCTTTCAGTCCTTTGCTTGCATTTATCGGCATTTTGCTGTATATGTGTAAGAGTGAGAAGAAAAAAGGTGTGGGCACCATCCTCATCGGCTTTGCCGTGCTGATGACCGGCATGACCACCATGTCCAACGCAGTGCTGCCGCTGCAGGGCGAAGAGTGGTTCACCAGCCTGTTCGTCCGCTTCTCCAACCCCATCCTTGGTGTGCTGGTGGGCGCACTGGTCACCGGCATCATCCAGAGTTCCAGCGCCAGTGTGGGCATTCTGCAGGCACTGAGCGCCACCGGCGTGATCACCTACGGCAGTGCCATCCCAATCATCATGGGCCAGAACATCGGCACCTGTGTCACAGCGCTGATCTCCTCGGTGGGTGCCACCAAGAATGCCCGCCGGGCCGCCATGGTGCACCTGTACTTCAACATCATCGGCGTGACCATCTTCCTGTTTGGTTTCTACGGTCTGAACGCCGTGTGCCACTTTGCCTTTGTGGATTCCACCATTGAAGCCTGGGGCATCGCCGTGGTGCACTCCGCCTTCAACATCCTGGCCACCCTCATCCTGCTGCCTTTTGCCAACGGGCTGGAAAAGCTGGCCATCCTCACCATCCCGGATTCCCCGGAAAAAGAGAGTTTTGCCCTGCTGGATGAGCGTCTGCTGAACACCCCGGCTGTGGCTGGGGAGCGCGCCCGCAGCGCCACCGCCGATATGGCAGAGCTGGCCCGCGTGGGCGTGGTGCAGGCCATGAGCCTGACCCACCAGTGGAACGACGAGCTGGCCCAGAAGGTGCGTGACGAGGAAAGCACCGTGGACCGTTATGAGGACGCTCTGGGCACCTACCTTGTCAAGCTGTCCGGCCGCGAGCTGAGCCACACCGACAGCCAGAGCGTGAATACCCTGCTGCACACCATCAGCGATTTCGAGCGCATCAGTGACCACTCGGTCAACCTGCTGGAATCCGCGGAGGAAATGCACCAGAAGAACATTGAATTTTCCAAGGACGCACAAGAGGAGCTGCAGGTGCTGGAAGATGCCGTGCAGGATATCCTGAGCCGCACCACCGACGCCTTCCGCAAGGGAGACCTGCACCTGGCCAGCAAGGTAGAGCCGCTGGAAGCTGTGGTCAACGAGCTGGTGCGTGCCATCAAGGCACACCACATCGCCCGCCTGCAGACCGGCAGCTGCTCCATTGAGTACGGCTTTGTGCTGGACGATCTGCTGACCAACTACGAGCGTGTGTGCGACCACTGCAGCAATGTGGCTGTTGCCCAGATCGAGGTAGCACAGGACAGTTTTGACACCCACGCTTACCTCAACGATCTGCGCCATGGCAAAGATACCAAGGAGAGCGAAGAATTTCATCGTCGACTGGACAAATACCGGGAGCGGTATCTCTTCCCGGACAATCAATCTGCGGAGGAATTTGACAAATGATCTATATCGTAGAAGATGATGACGCCATCCGTGAGCTGGAGCAGTATGCCCTGCAGTCCAACGGTTATGAAGTGGCCAGCTTTGCCAGTTCCGAACCGTTCTGGCAGGCCATGCGCACCGAAGCCCCGGAGCTTGTGATCCTGGACGTGATGCTGCCCGGCGAGGATGGGTTCTCCATCCTGAAAAAGCTGCGCAACACCCCTTCCCTGCACCGGCTGCCCATCATCATGGTCACGGCCAAATCCAGCGAGCTGGACACCGTGCGCGGGCTGGACTGCGGTGCCGACGACTACATTTCCAAGCCGTTCGGCATCATGGAGTTCCTCAGCCGGGTGCGTGCTTCTCTGCGCCGGGCGGCTCCGGAGGAACGGCCCAATGTGCTCAGCTTCCATGAGATCCTGCTGGACAATGCACGTCACAGCGTGACGGTGAACAACCAGCCCGTCGAACTGACCTACAAAGAATACAGCCTGCTGCGCCTTCTGCTGGAGAACACCAACCTTGTGGTGACCCGCGAGACGATTTTGCAGGTGGTGTGGGGCACCGACATTTCGGTGGAAAGCCGCACCGTGGACATGCACATCCGCACCCTGCGCAAAAAGCTGGGCGATGCCGGACGCTACATTGGCACCATCCGCAAGGTGGGCTACAAGCTGGCCGATGACGAGGAGGCTGGAAACGAATGAAGCCGCACAGCATGGAAGAAAAGATCAGCTACCGGCTGTTCCTCATGGGCTTTCTGGGGCTGCTGTTCACCGCAGCACTGTGCATCTTTGTCTTTCACCGGGCTTTTACCGCCCAGGCCTGGGATGACCTGGAAAAAGAGAGCGATCTCATCCGTGCCGGGTATGACCTGACCAGCGAGCCGCAGCAGCTTTCTTTCTTTGTGACCGGCGACCTGCGCATTACGCTGATCTCCCCGGACGGCGACGTGATCTTTGAGTCTGCCACCGATCAGCCCATGGAGAACCATCTTACCCGTCCGGAGATCGTGCAGGCGCTGCAGGGCAGCATCGGCAAGGACATCCGTGATTCCCAGACCATGGGATATGAGACCTATTATTATGCCGTGCAGCTGCCCGGCGGCAACATCCTGCGCGTGGCGCAGGACGCCGAAACGGTGTGGTCGGTCTACGACGGAGCCCTGCCGGCCATCGTGCTGAGCTGCGTTGCCCTGATGTTGGCTGCCGCGATCCTATCCACCCTGCTCACCCGCGCCCTTGTGCAGCCGGTGCTGAACATGACCGAGGATCTGGACCACATTCAGGATAAGGTCCCGTACAAGGAACTGATCCCCTTTGCCGAGAGCATCCATGCCGACCGCATCCTGCGGAAAAACAACGAGAAGATGCGGCAGGATTTCACCGCCAATGTGAGCCACGAGCTCAAGACCCCGCTGACCAGCATTTCCGGGTATGCGGAACTGATCGAGACCGGCATCGCCAAGCCGGAGGATGTGCCCGGTTTTGCCCAGAAGATCCATGGCGAAGCCAGCCGGATGATCCAGCTGGTGAACGATATCCTGCAGTTGTCCAGCCTGGACAACGCCTCCGAGACCTCCTCCATGCCGGAAATGGAGGTCGTGGACCTGCTGGACGTGGCCAAGGAGTGTGTGGAGCGTCAGAAGCTGAACGCCCGCCACGCCTACATCACCCTGACCTATCTGGGCGAGAGCGCACCGGTGCGGGGCAACCGCAATCTGTTGGATGAATTGTGCCAGAACCTGTGTGACAACCCCATCCGCTACAACCGCCCCGGCGGCAAGGTGCAGATCGTGACAGCATGCACCCGGGACGGCCATTGCAGCCTGACCGTGACCGACAACGGCATCGGCATCCCGCGCGAGTCGCAGAGCAGTGTGTTCGAGCGCTTCTACCGGGTGGATAAGAGCCGCAGCAAGGCCACCGGCGGCACCGGTCTGGGGCTGGCCATCGTCAAGCACATTGCCCTCATCCACGGGGCCCGCATCAAGCTGGAAAGTCAGGTGGACGTCGGCACGACCATCACGGTCACCTTCCCCACGGCATCCTGATTTTTCAAGCACCCAGAAATACAACGTCTGCCTGCAGCTGCGGGCAGGCGTTTTTTGTTGGGTCAAACCCGTCGGGAGAGCCTGTGCACAGCAGACTGTGCTCCCGCAGATGCAGCAGGTCTGTCCCCTGCTGCCAGCAGGAACGTACCACCCCAAGGCAAAGCTCTTCCAACTGTTGACACTGTGCCGCATCCGGCTGCGGCGTGCCGTAGGCCGTCTGGCAGTCCAGACGCAGGGTGGCCGTCTGCTTCCGGAGAGCAACTGAGACGGTGCACCGCCGGATGGCTACACGCTTTCCTTGCAGCCAGAAGGTTCGTTTGCCCGGTGTGCCCGTCAGCAGAAGAAACGCCTCTGTCTCGTTTTCTGTCAGGCGCTGCACCGCACCGCCCCGGACATACAACGCCCCGCTGCCAGAAGCCATCACTTTCCCTTCCTGTGCTTCGGGCAAGCAAAGCACAGGAAGCAACATGCTTTCCTCGTGTGCATACAGCCGGGGCATTGCCGCCGAGTCCGCTTTGAGTTTGTCCAGCAGTTTGTCGGGCAGCGTCTCCGTTTTTCCGCACGACTGCAAGAGTGTTTCCAGATCAAATTCCGTGCAGGAAAGTCGAGCCGCTGTGCGCCCGCAGCCGCGTTCCAGCACAAGTGCTTCGTATGCAGAGAGCACGCCGTCGTCCGTCTGCACCGGGAAAAGCAAATAGTCACACAGGCGGTAATCGGCCGTCTGCGGCAGGGCTGCTTCGGCGGCGGCAAGGGCTGTTTCCAATGTCTGCCCTCGGCCATCGGCGATGCGCAGTGCGGCTGAGGCATCGGCTGC
>ULWU01050823.1_pt1 | contig 11077 bp, 9 predicted proteins | sample 1960661 | NCBI WGS metagenome assembly ULWU01 (sample SAMEA4835821, study PRJEB28245) | human gut metagenome | biome: gut microbiome; material: fecal sample | place: Denmark | collected 2008
ATTGATCAGCATCAAATATATCATAGTTCGCTATATCACCAGCTCGCCCGGTAGCAAGAATAGGCAAAGCACTCCAACTCTCAAGTTCCGGAAAATTCTCGTATATATAAGTTGCGATTTCGTTCATTTTATGTATATCCGGATGCCAAAGAGTAGTACGAACAGTGGTTGATATTTTATCTCGTTTTTCACAGAATAACCGAATTGTACGCTCTACAATCTGCGAAGTATCCTTATCCGTACCCGTTCTTCTATTTTGGTTTTGCAAAGCCGGCGTTCCATCATATGATATCATAACGCTTCTAAAATGATCAGCCACAAAATCCACCATTGACTCACTGATAATTCCATTTGTAGTTAAATCTAATGTGAGTTCCACTCCGTTTAACATACACTCGTCTTCTAAAGCCAGAACAGCTGTCCGGAAAAAATTCGGATAATAAGTTGGCTCTCCCCCACCCGAAAAGAACAAATGGAGTTTCTTGGATGAACCACTTACTAATTTCCGAATTGCAATATTTTTCATGAGGTATCTGGCATATACTCGAATATCTTCTTCAGTGAGCAAAAGCTTATTTTCCTCTTGTGAGCGGAAACTACAGTAGTTACAACGAAGTTGACAATTATAAGTTAAACATATTCCGCCATGATAAATGAAAATACTTTTAGTCTGCATGTTATTGGGGTCGAATTCTGATACATACGAAGACAGTTCCTTTTGCCTATCATTCGATGGTATTGCAGATTCAATAATCGATACGGTATACTCATCATAAGAAGATGGATAAAATATCAAACGTTCACTATCAAAAGTATGTGTACCAATAGAATATTTCATTACTTATTCCTTTCTTTGCTTACACAAGTTGTGAATCACAGTTAGAGTAATACATTAATTAAGCAACAACCAATGAGAGTATTGATATATACCAAAATTCAAACTACTTTGAGTAAGAATTAAATTCACCCGTTTTTTCTTTTAAAAGAAAATTGGGGAAAACTCCCCCCTTTTTGAAAAAGTTTCCCCCAACAGTTTTTCAAACGCGCATATACTTAAGATTGTACAACCTTACCTTTAGCTCCATCTGTGCAATCTACGCCAGTTGTTCCACTGCAAGTCGAGGATGTAGGACTACTATCACAATACGTTCCAATTCCCTTATCACCCGAACAATTTTCACCGGCACCTGCATCAGCTACACAAGTAACAGCTACATTTCCTTCACAACACGTTCCTACAGAGCTAACACAACTTTCAATACCAGCGATAGAACTCAGATCAATATCGTCAAAAACAGTAAACGCCGGGCTTGCATATTCAAACATAATGAAATCCTCCTTTCATTCATGGTTAAATATATAGTACTCCCGAATGAACATCCCTATCTAAAAATAGCGGCAGTAGAAGTGAGGGGAATGGAAAAGTGAGTTATCTTCCAAAACATACAAAATGCGATATTTTTGGACACACTTTCGGATATACTATATAATTTTTGAAAGTTTTTAAATGTTTCTTTATATTATCCGACGTAAATCTCTTTTGTAATTTCATTATAATACAATACAATCATGGATTCAAACAAGCTGCTCTTGAGTTTTTACCGATTTATGGATTTTCATCCTTCATATCTATCGTTTAGCTTTCAAATACAGCCTTTTTTACATTGTTCCAATCTGTTTTTGAGCCGTATGAAGAGACACTGCAAGCATATGCAGCAACGAATAAAGCTAAAATGCACGGATTAGCATCATTGTAATGGACAATCTCAACTTTTTCGTCGTCAATCTCCTGATTGGTTATCCAAATAGAACCGGAATCAATACCGCAGAGCTTTCCGGCTATCTCCTGCACACGTTCATCGGATGGGTTTGAGTCAGATATTCCCGCATTTTTCAGCAAAGCCGAGAGCGTTACTTCTCTTTTCGTTTTTTTCAGCAAATATTCCACACATCGGAACACGTCGTGGTCTCCCAAAACCGAAAACAAACGCTCAATATCCGAATTATTTTCCAGACAATATGAATATCCTTTCTCTGGTCTGAGAAAAGTAAAGTTAAAAGGAAAATCCTTAGTATGAAACAACCACGAAATTCCATCATCCGACACTGATTTCAACTGTGAACAGGCAATTGCATAGCAGTCTTTTTCGTCGTCAAGCCTCGGTCTGTCATATCTTTCCAACTCATCAATTAATTTCTCGAATTGACAATACATAGAAAGAGTCCCCGTCTGAATTAAGCGAAACAAGCGGCGAATTTGTTCTGCTCTGTCTGTTCCCGACGGGTTCATATATTTATGTACTACACTCATCAGGTTCATGTCGCCAGTGCAGTTGTAGCCGAACAGCGCGTCAATGCTCGTGTCAAGTGCCCGTGCAATCTCCGGCAGCAGCGCAGTATCGGGCATGGAACATCCGGTCTCCCACCTGCTCACTGCTTGTGGAGTCACGCATAGTCTTTCAGCTAATTGCTCCTGTGTAAGATCGCGGGCAAGACGCAAGCTTCTGATACTATCACAAAACACTTAATTTCACTCCTTTTCCTTTGGGAAAATCGGCTTATATACTCCATTCCATACCTGTGTTCCTTTACCGGCATTGTCTAAAAACGCTTCGTAAATCATAGTCAGCATTGCCATAAGATGACCGTTTCCTTGGAATGTATACACCTTTTGAATCCCGTTTAAAGTTTCTATATCATGATTCTCTGTACGCAACAATTCAAAAAATCGTTGAATATGCTTAATCTCGCACCCGGTTTGTTTGGAAATATACTGCATTGTTATCTGTTCTGACGTTCCATGCATATGCAAAAAACGAATCAAACGCATCATACCGGGTTGTGATAATAAGCAGAAAATTTCAGACAGCCTCTCAGCATTTGATTCTAACCATTCATATTGGTTCTCATTTTGCATCAAGGCGATTGAATATGCCGCATCTGCCGATGAATGAACATGGAAAAATACTTCCGATGTATGAATTTCAGTATAATCTGCGGAATTTTTCTGAGACACTCCACATGGCATGATCAAAGGTATATTTTTTTCTTCCGTTAAACAAACATATCGTTGATTCAAAAAATCAAAAATGCACTGTTTTTGCTTTTCAAATAATGTAATTACAGCGGTTCTCAGAGATATTTTAGGTTTATCGAGCAAATCGCATGGAATATTTTCATATATTAATTCCTCCAGCCTCACATTATAATGCTCTGCAATTGCAATTATATATTGTAGTTCCGGTTCACTTTCTCCGTTTTCCCACTTTGAAACAGTTCTATTTGAAATTCCTAATGCTTCTGCCAGTTGTAACTGAGTTTCTCCCGTTTTTTTACGCAAAGCTATAATGTTTTTTGAAATACTTATCTTGGCTTTATTTTGCATCTGTTTATCCTCTCGACGGAATACTTGTGGATGTATATATTATAATACAATTATTACGCGAGTTCAATCTATAAATTATTGTGTTATTCTATGATTCGTGGTTTTATAATGAAAATACCATTATTTCAAATTTAAGCCAATTATAATAATGAAATCCATTTAAGATTTATAAAACCATTGCAATGCATTCAATTTAATGGTATTATACTCGTAGGTTAGTTGTTTACTATTGCTTATTTTGTATGATTTCATGTGTAAGTCTTTAAACTAAAAAATCTGTCTGAACATCTCAGGCAGATTTTCTTATTCAAATTTTATAACGCATACTGTATCGAGAGCTAATTAACAAGTTTTCACACCTGTTGATACTATATAACCAAAGAGGAATCCGAGACTGAAAAAGCTGTATATTCTGAAAAGGCAATCACCAATATTATAGATGGTTCGGGCAAGATTGCTATTTAGATATCAATATCAGCATTAAGGAGAATATTAATCATAGATCAGCTTTAATATAACTACACTACCGAATTAACCTATGGATCGCACGTGCCAGCAGACTTCTGTTCCACCGTTCTTTTGCCAGTTCTTCCTTTGTCGGTTCACAACAGGCAGAAACCAGATTATCGAAAGGCTTTTCACCGTAGCCTGTCCAAAACTCATCGTAACGCGCGGGTTTTGGAATCGGTGTAAGTACCGCTGGATTAAAAGTAAAAGCACTATCTGCGGCAGTTGTGATTTGCAGCTTGTCCTTGCAGCTTTCCAGCAGAGCGCGTCCCTTATCGCTATGCAGCAGGATCAAAGATGTTCCCTGCGGATTATAAGCCTCCGGCTGAATGCCTTTGACGCCCCAGTGATCTGCCAGTGTGATATCGCTGCAGCGCTCAATCCCCTTAAACCTGCACGAGAAGCACGAACTGCGGGAGTACAGTCCTTTGATGAATCCGCGCTGATAGGGATTTTCTGCGGCAGGTTGCCGGAATTCCTTGCTGTTGTCAAATTTAGCACGGATATAATAGCCTTCCCAACCGTTCACCTTGTTGCGGAAGGAAAAACTGGTCAACTTCCCACTATGCTGTTTTTCCAATGCTGCCACGTAGTCTTTCCATACCATAGGAGAAGGGACACTATGACAGGCGGTGTCCTGTGTAATCAGTGTAGCATATTCTTTGCCGAGATAATTTTTAAGTGCAGCTACCTGACATGGCATTCCACTGAAATAGACCCAGCGTCCATCAGACAGTGCTTTTTTCACCTGCGAATAGCAGTCAGCGGGAATGCGGCTCTGCACATACTTGGAACTGCAAAGAGCAGTAAGCTCCGAAAGTGTTTCAGCCGCGGTATGTATCACATCGAAATTTTTATCAAATGCTGCACCAAACACGATGCCGCCCCGTTGGATGATCTCCGCCGCCAGTACAGGAAAAACCGCGCCAGAGGAAGAAGCGGGTAAAAGCGTCTCGTCCTTGGCATATCCGGTCAGAACATCGGTATGTGCAGATACCTGCGGCGGTGTGAAAACGGGACATTTTCGTGCACAAAGCTGCAATCAAGCACTTTTACGCATCGACTATCGGATATAAAAAGCCGTGCTCATCTGGCTGCATCTGAATTGCGCTTTACGGGCAGATTGCCGTACACATACCGCAGCCAGTACACATATTAGAGTTCACAGCAACATTCATGAAACTTCCTCTTTTAGGAATTATTGCTTCTGTAATCTGCACATCATTTTTAATATAAATGCCTTAATTGCCCTAATGAAAGCCTTCTCGTAATTGTTCATCATAAAGAGATATGCCAATACCCAGTAGATAACGGTGTAGACCGCAGCAAGTGCAAAAAAGACGAACCAGTTATCAATGCGCAGGTGATCTAACACAAACCATCCGGCAGCTCCCATCACGAACATAACGGGGCACATATGCAGAATGTTCATCCAGAACAGCGGAATATCGATACCGATCTTCTTGTAATAGTACCAGTTGATTATCAGAATATTGCCAATTACATAAGCGACGCAGGTTGCCATCGCTGCACCTATGATGCCGTACTTTTCTACCCACCAGAAGGTCAGCCCGACATTCAGCACAGCAATGCAGAAATAAACTACGGATCGAAACTGATGCTTATTCATAGCATAGAGAATGTTCAACCCGGTATTCTGGATGAGTGGAACCGTTACAGGAATCATCACTAAGAGCGCAACATAGTATGCTTCTTCATAGCCCGCACCCGCCCAGATAGCGATGAACTGCCGTCCGAACGCGACAAACGCCGAGACAATAAAGGAGATCAGAAGGAACTGCAAACGCCCTACTTTGATAAACAGCGCTGTGAACTCTGAAGGTGGCGTGTCTTTGACCGCCATGTTTGTCACTTTCGGCATAAGCACACCACTGATTGCTGTGGAAAGGCTGGTTATGTAGCCATTAAAGGTCGCTCCAATATTATAGACCGCTGTGGCCACCGAGCCGATTGCCCAGCCAATGATGAGTTTATCTGTAGACCAGAAGAGGATATCTACGATATTTGCCAAGAATACAAACATAGAAAAACGGATAATCTCACTAAGCAGGCCGCCGCCCACACGCTGAAAACTGGGGCGGATTCCTATTCTGCGAATCACATAGACAGTGTAAATGGCATAGGTCACAAAATTGAGAGCTGTCGCAGAAAGGACAAGGCCAATGGAGCCAAAGCCCAGAAACAGCAGTACAAGATTCAGGCAAGGCGATACGACGCTGGTGATCAGGGAGATCGTCTTGCTGAAAATGAACTTTTCGTGCGCGAGGATCATGGAGCTGAACACATTGAACGGCATGAAAACCGCTGTGTTCAGTGTCATCAGACGCACCAGCCGTTCCAGAAGCACCAGTTCATCCGGTGTCAGGGATCGCCCGTATGCCCCCAGATGGAACGAGCAGAATGTACCTACGATCAGGACAGCCGCGCCAATGACAGAGTATATCTTGATAAACAGGCCAAAAACACGCTGTTCACCGTCCAAATCGCCTTCCGCTCGATACTTGGAAAGATATCGGATAATGGAACCGCCGATGCCGAAATTCAGCAGGCCGATATAACCCATGACCGATTGTGCGATCCCGTAAATACCGTACTCCGCCTGCCCCAGCATACGGAGCATAATGGGCGTATAGATGAATGGGATCAGATTGCCGATCAGCAGATTCAGATAGGACAGCAGTGCCCCTGCCTTGATCTCGTCGCGTTTCATGCTTTTGCAAGTTCCTCCAATGCTTTTCGTGCTGCATCTGCACGGGCAATATAACTGGGAAGCATCTCATTAAGGTGCGCCCGGATGGCATCGCGCTTCTCATACAAGCCTATAAATGCCTGTGTTAATTCATTGCTTTCTTTGAGCTGCTGCACCGGCAGGACGTAGCCGTCCTCCAATCCGAACAGGTCACGGGCAATACCCCGCGCCTTGACGGAATAGCCCACTACCAGCGTCGGGACACCGGTGGAGTAAGCAGCAATAGTCGCGTGGGTACGCGCACCCACGAAAAAGCTGCACTTGGAAATAATGTATTTCAGCTCCGGGGCAGTATGATCCTCGATCAGGAGCAGGCGCGGATCCTGATCGAAATCATCATAGAGCTGTTTCAAAGGGATGCGGTCATCGTTGCTGGCCCAAACCACATGTGGGATCAGGGCAATGGATGCATCCGTGTTGTCCAAGATATATTGGATGAGAGCTTTGTAGTTTGCATAGGCTACACCGCAATGTCCTTCGCTGACAATGATATGTGGGCTGATATTGATGCCGATAACATCGCTTTTCAGGAAGCACTCGTCCACCTTGCATGCCTCAGCTCGCATATGGAATGCCGGGTCAGGCATTTGTATAGCATTGGCCCCTATCGCTTTGACCGCTTCATAAGTGATGATTTCTCTGGCCGCAACAAACCCATATCGCCGCAAATCTTCTGCTACCGAAGGTTCTCTCACTACATCCGGTTCAATGGAACAGCCCCACAAAACGGTTTTAATATGATTTTTTTGGTATGCTGCGTTCAGATAGCCATAAATTGCTGTATTCCCGTAGCAATAATTGTCTCCGCCGACAGACAATGCCACACCAGCGCAATTGTGCAGTTTTCGAATCACAGGAAGATAGTGCCAACCATCCATATCTGTATAGTTACCAGTCAGCTTTAGTTTTATATAGGCTTTCAAAAAAGAAAAATCTCGACTTCTGTCCGCCTTTGCTGGAATAATTTTTGAAATACTGTCAAGTCCATACTGAATGTCCTCTGCAACATTTTCAGATATGATGATATATGTTACTTCTCCGAGAATCTGTACAGTACCACGAATAATCGCCTCGCAACCATGATTGCCTGCACCGCCATTACCATAAAATAAAACATTCATGTTTTTGCTCACTTATCGTACCCAATACTTTTTTCCAGTTTTGCTTTCATCTCAGCTTTTTCTTCTTCAGATTTTTCTGACCACAGGGTTGGGAAAACGGGGTAACTTTTCATTTGGCGTCTATGCTTTTCTACAAACTCCTCATAACTACTCACAACACGTGCTGGGTTACCCACCGCAACAGAATTAGAAGGGATACTGTTGGATACAACCGAACCCGCACCAATTACGCAATTATCCCCAATGCTTATACCGGGTAATATAATTGAGCCTCGTCCCACGAAGACGTTATTGCCAATTATCACTCTGCCAACTTTGCTGACACCGAGGGGGATTTGCGTACTGGCATCATGTGCCAGTACTGTAACACCGGTTAAAGTCACATTGTTGCCGATAGAAACAAGAAATCCATGACAAAAATCAATATTTGTGTTGAACAATTGAACGTTTTCCCCGATTTCAACACCGCGAGACCGTAGGTACTCAATGCTGTTATAGTCAATAGGCTTTTTCAAATGTAATTTGATAAGAACTCGTTCCCAAAAATTCATCGTTATTTTTCACCATTTATCATAGTTTCAATCTGATTTATAACTTGCTTTGGGCTGAACTGTTCAAGGTACTTTGTATTCTCCTTAATGTGCTGATATAGTTCCTTATCATTCAGAATTGTTAACACCTTTTCCGTCAGTGATTCCGGCGACTGCTCTGTCAGCAGACCATTGACACCGTCTTCAATAAATTCGCAGGGACCGCGTGATTTCGTCACCACACACGGAACACCGAGCGCCATCGCTTCCAATACCGTTAGCCCCTGTGATTCCACATATGACGGGTGAACAAACAGGTCTGCGTACTTTATATAGGGATAAGGATTTGCTTTGCTTCCTTCCAGCATCACATGATCTTTCAGGTTGTTCTCAGCAATCAAAGATTCTAATCTTGCATGCTCAGAGCCATCACCAACAATATGCCAAGTGAAATCTGTACCTGTTTCCAGTAGCGCCTTCGCAGCGGGAATGATATTTTCAAAATGTTTTTCTGGTGCAAGGCGGCCTACCGAGACGATATGCAGCGCATCATCGGTATAAGGTGAATTTGCGGCCTTCTGCCTAATTGTCTCATCATCCAACATGTTCGGAATGCAGACCAGCTTATCCGCAAGCTCCGGCAACTGACCTTGCAGCATTTCCTCACAGGACTGCGATACTACGGCCACTGCGTCCATCCTGCTGCACATATCGCCATAGGCCGCACGATCCACATTGAATTCGCCATGGTGCCACCATGTGATTTTTCGATCAGCTTGCACAGAATATGCCGCCAAATCGGAACAAATGCCCGAACGAAATCCAACCACGCAAGCATAGTGGTGCTTTCCAAGCAGAACAGTTGCCGCACGTTTCAATGCACATGCTCCGAAAAACTTTTGTAATAAGAACAGGAGGCGCAACCTTAGACACATCCAATCATGTGCTGCAATGCACTGCCGAATCGATGACGCAAAACTTCCATAGGTATGATGAATGTCTTGAAACAGTACATTTACTTCAGGTGGTAATTCTGAAATATAGTCACCGGTATCCTCCAGCAACAGAAGATCAACGGCATATTTCTCGTAATCCATGTGCTTGAGAATGTCAACAAGGGAACGCTCCACGCCACCGGCATTCAGATGTCCATTGATAAAAAGGATTCGCTTCTTAGATTTCATATTTACTACAGTTCCCTTATTTACAGCAACTGCTTAACAACTGCCTTAGGTGAAAATTCCGTTACAGGTCTCCACTTCCTACCATCCGCAATATCTGTCTCGATTTGATTCATAGCTGAAAGAATTGACTGCGTATCGTTATCACAAAAATAATACCGATTAAATCGCTCAAAGTACTCTCTAATATACTTCTTTTCTTCAGGCGTTCCGTCCAGTATAAAGAGTATCGGTTTAGTTGTGGCTGAGTAGTGATATATTTTCCCAGGAATCTGTCCTCCGCGCAAATTACAAAGGTGAACCAGCACGGTTGTCTTCTCCTGAACAGTTGCAAGCTTATCCAAGGTTACTCGTCCGCTGACTTCAATTTGTGAAGTCTTTTCAAGAACGATGTCGGAATCTCCATAAATACATCCAGTTGATTTCGTTTGGCAGAGTGCCTGATAGAACGGTACCAAATTACGAACATGGGAATAATAGTCTCCCAAGTAAGCATAACTTATTTCTCCGTATAACTGTTCGGGTTCTGATGTAAAAGCAAGATATGGCAGCGGTATCTGTTTCATTTTGCATGCGCTTTCTTTGAAATATCGCTGTTGATAAACAAGCGTCAGAGGACTAACATAGAACACCTCGGTCGCCACATTTAAAAGTGCGTTCTCTTCATCAAAAATCTCCTCTTTATGGCCGCCGTATAAGTCATAATACCAAGGATCTTCCCAAATCTGAATCCATCGTTTATACTTCAAATGCCCATTATGGGACAGAATAGCAACCAATTTGTGGCTCGCAGCAGGCGAGGAGTTGGATATGACAAGGTCATATTCCGTATCTGCGCGAAATTTCGATGCATTTTTTAACCATTGTTTTTCCAGCGGATACTTTGGGTCGATTGGAAATAGAAAATAGTAGGCTTTTTTTAGATATTTGCGAACAGTAACTTTTAAATTCTCTGCCTTTTGTGGCTTTTGCGTCTGAACACAGGAATTTGTGGCAGATACTGTAGACTGTAAAACATTCCTACCAATGTATTTTCGAAGCCTGTCATGTATTGTTTCTGATGGATAACAATAGTACTTGGCATCATCCCAATGAGGGAGAAAATCATCTGTTTGCCCCCAACTGTCCGCTGCCATCAGTATATCGACTTGGCAACCGTTTTCAAGCAAGCCTTGCACATAGCCATTATGACTCATGTTGGCAGATGTATTTTTTGATAGGCATGCCCCTACAACGTATAACACCCTCATAATAATTTAACCTCAGTTTTCAAGAAATGCTATCCCTATATGCATTTATCTCCTTAATTGCTAATGCGCACAGCATACTGATTATCCCCGCAGTAAACAGCAGAAGGAATTTTTCGTGCAGATTGAACCATCTAAACTGCCCATAAAAGCGTAAGACACATAGTGCCCAAGAACTACCACAAATCACCGACAGTGAGCACTTTTTAATAAGCATTAGAACCGCAGCGACAATAATGCAGATTAACACCAACTCGGGTCTGCAAAGGGACTGTACAAAGTGGTACGCATCCTTCACTACTTGGGTAAAACTATGCTTTGCTGATATCTCCATGT
>ULWU01041725.1_pt1 | contig 11030 bp, 7 predicted proteins | sample 1960661 | NCBI WGS metagenome assembly ULWU01 (sample SAMEA4835821, study PRJEB28245) | human gut metagenome | biome: gut microbiome; material: fecal sample | place: Denmark | collected 2008
TCAATGTACGGCGTTGAGATATTGTAGTCAAATCCCGCGGTCATGTTGAAGAGGTTTTTCACGAGAATTGGCTTTTCGGCTTTGACAATTTCTTCCTTGCCGTCTATTGTCCTGCGTACCGTCATCTCGCCAAACTCCGGCATATATGCGGAAAGCGGATCGTTCATTATGAACTTGCCTTCTTCGTGGAGCTTCAGCGCAAGAGAGCAGGTGATGACTTTTGACGCCGACCAGAAATAGTACAGCTCGTCTCCGGCGATTTTTCTTCCCTTTTCGCAGTCAGCATAGCCGGACATGTAGCGGTAGATTTTTTTTCCGTCCTTCACTACCATGCAGTCGTTGCCGGGAATACGCCAGCTTGTCAGGTAATCCTGATAATTTTTCAGCGGGGTAAAATTCATAGCGTTTCTCCTTTAGTCGATGTAATATATTTCCATATCATAAATATATCCTTCGCGGGAAAAAGCGGAATAGTATGGGTTGGAAGCGGACAGCCATATGTCTATTTCCCATTCGTCCACCTGTCCGCCGATATCAGACGCAACTCTCACGCCGAAATCATATCTGTCGTTCTTGACATAAAGGCGTGTTCCGAGGGGAATATTATCCTTGTCCACCGCGATAACGCTTTCGTCCGCCATCGTTCCGAGATACGTCAGTCCTTCGATGTTGTAGTATGTCGCGGGGACTACTTTTCTGTAGGAATACGAGTATGTAACTCCGTCAGAGCCGACAAACGAGCCGCCAACTCCCTCTTCGTACACCTCATTCACGGGATATTTCACCGTTTCCTCGTAGTCGAGAGTGCGCGAGTTTTCCTGTCCGTTTATGTATTCGACCGTGTAGTATTTGTTTGCCTGTCCGTTTTCGCCGTACTGCGAGTAGTTTTTCTCTCCGCGCGGGATTAAATCCGTTTCGGTTACGGTGGATTCATACGGAATTTCCTCGGACACGGTTTCGGATTTGTATTCGTACTTGTTTATCGTAATCGTAGTGTCGGCGGCAATGACGGAATCGAGCGATATGGACGGAACTTCTCCCTCTTCAAGCGTAATCTCACACTGGCTGAGAAGCTCGGCAAGCGTCATTTTTGCAGTCGACACTTCAACGTCGTCCTTGTCGTAAAAATCAAGAACTACGTTGAATTTCTGCTCCTCCGGCTTCGGCTGAGGCTGAGTTTCGGGTTCTGTCTCCGGCTCTGTTTCGGTGTCGGGGGAATTTGTTTCGGCAGATGTAGTTTCGCCAGAGGTTTCAGCATCGGTTTCAGCGGCAGTTTCGGCAGGCTTTTCTGTTTCCGGCGCAGTTTCCTTCATAGTCTCGGAGTTGTTTTCGAGGTCAACGTAGTCCTCTCCTACATCTCCTATGTTAATGTCGGCAGGTCTGTTTTTCTCCGCCGCAATATTAACGCCGACTATGACTGATGTGAGCGCAGCTATTATTATCACAGCAACGGCAGCTGTCAGAACGAGCATTTTCTTCTGCTTATTTTTGGTTTTTCCGCCATTTGCAGAAGACTTCACCATGCTCTCGTTCACTATTCTGCTGAGGGAGTTTAGGCGCATGGTCTCGTTGTTTTCTCTTATCCTTATCGGAGCTGCTGTCGTTACTACGCTGTGTCTCGCGCCGGTTATTCTCTCGGCAACGTAAGCTATGTCGTCCTCGTCAGTCGTGCAGTTTTTTTCGGGATTGTCTTCCGCTTCGGATTTTTCTTCAGCCGCATTCTCTTCCGTGGGTATCTCTTCAGCCTTTTCTTCCGACGCTTCCGGATTTTCTTCCTGCTTTGTCTCTTCCGTTTTTTCTTCCGGTATCATATTTTTATCGTTCAGTTCCAATTTAAGCATCCTTTCCGCAATTTTTACTGAGCGTAGTTATCTTCACTGCATGAAGGTATAAAAATCTAAGATAGATTATAACACATAAGGGGAACAAATACAAGTAAAATATGTTACATTCCGTCATCTTATTGAGAAATTATTGACAGCCAAAAAGTTTTGTGCTATGATGTATATAGGAAAGAGTTTGAATTGCAAAAATTGCCATATAACGGAGAACTGCTTATGAATATGTTTGAGTACTACGGTCTGTTCCGCGAAGAACACAATACCGACCGCCTTACCTCCGCAGAGACAGAAATAATTGAATTTCTTTTTGATAAATACCTCCCGAAAGAGGGTAAAGTTATAGATACGTCAGCCGGAACAGGTACTTTTGCCTTCAAGCTTGCAAAAAAGGGATATTCCGTAACGGCAGGCGACCTTCTTGAAGAGCATTACAATCTACTACGTTCTTCCGCGGAAGCATCACTGCTCGACGGCATTTACTGCTCAAGCCCGCGCAGTCTGTCACAGTTTCAAAACGAGAGCTTTGACATACTCATCTCGATGGGTCCGCTGTACCACGCAGTCACAAGAGCCGAACGCGAGACGATAATCAAAGAAGCAATGCGCGTGCTGAAACCGGGCGGATATATCGCGTACACATACATGACTCCGATGGCTATGACTCTCGGTCAGTATTTCAACGCTATGAGAACCGACAACGTGCTTGACAAGATGAGGGCGTACCGCAAGCTCACAGAAGTTGAGAAAACGCACAAATGCGACTCATTCTACGGCATGATGCTTGATGAAATGACTGATCTCGCGCGCGAATACGGAATAGAGATACTCACCGTAGCTTCAACATACGCACTGCTCTACAACATGATCGATGAGATTGACGCAATGAGCGAGGAAGAATACCGCAATTTCGTCAAGGTGCAGATAGAATCCTGTGAAGATCCGCTTGTGGCAAAATACTGTATGCGCGGAATCATGATAGGAAAAAAGAAAAATCTCGATATGTTCGACTGAAAAAAACTCCTTCAGCTGATGGAAAACATCAAATCTGAAGGAGTTTTCGTATTATGCAGGATTACTGAGCAAGGTCGATCTGTTCCTGAATCTTTTCGTTGTACTTTTTGAGGGTCTTGTCTGCAACCTTTTCAAACTTCTTGTACATTGAAGAAACGTCTGTGGAGTAGCTTCTGAGAAGGTTCATTATAGCTTCGTTGTATGTACCGATTTCAAAGTACCAACCGAAGTCATAGCAGCGTGTCGCGAAGAGAAGGTCAAGCATTCTTGAGGATTCAACATCGCGGGATACCTTGTTCTGGAGGGTCTGTTCGTAGTAAGCGGGCGTCAGAGTGTAGAGGGATTCATACGCGAGAGCCTGTGTGATGTAGCCTGTGCGTGCAAGCTCTTCTGCGCTGAATGAGCTCTTCGGAACGGAGTAAAGCGGAAGTCCCCATGATGCGGCACTGTTGTAGTATCTTTCCTGAGATTCGTCGAACTTAGGAAGCGGAAGAATACCGAAGTCGTCTTCCATCTCACGGAAGTTAACAGCTGCACCGAGGTTCTGCATGAAGAACAGTGCTCTGCCTTCTCTGAACGCTATCTGACCGTAGTCCTGGTCATAGCCGTTACGCTGATATTCGCAGGTGAGATCCTTGTCGTATGCATAAGCGGAGAATTTGTTGAACGCGTCTACAAATCTTTCGCTGTTGAGTGTGAGTGCAAGGTTGCCGTCGTCGCCGATTGTGCAGCATCTGATTCCGGCAGCGTTGACGATACCCATCATGATGTCGTCCCAGATGTAAATACCGTAAATGTCGTCGGGGTCGTTTACGTGGTTGCCGTCGTTGTCGTAGTCGAGGTTGCCGTCGATTTTTTCAGCGAGGGTTCTAAAGTTGTCAATTGTCCATGTGCCGTTGTCTACCATTTCGTACATATTGTCAAGCTGATAGTTGTTGGCAAGGGTCTTGTTGAAGTAAATGCAGAAGGTCTGCTTATTGTCGCCGATGGAAATATCGCCTGTTACCTGGAAAACAGCATCCTTGAACGAGAATTCTTCAACAGAATACTGGTCCCACCAGGGCTTTGTGAGGTCGAGGTTCTGGATATTGTTGAGGTTTTGGAAATATCCGGCGATAAGTGCGTTGCATGAGGAATAAGCGGACATACAAACGAGGTCGTAGTCGTTAGTTCCCGCCGTAACCGAGTTGCCGAGAGGCTTCTGCCCGCCGCGCATATCCGCCGCAACTATAACAGGCTCAATAGTAACGTTGGCGTTGTCCTGAACTGTTGTGGTTCTCTGGTACATAGCGTCGTTGATAGGCTCACCGGTGATATCTTCTGCTTCAAAGTCGTTCGTTACCTGGTCATGAACGAAGATATGGAAAGTATATCCGTCGAAGTCAGCCTTGTCAAGTCCGGAGTCAAGACGAGCGTTCGGGTCTTCGGTTTCTTCCGTGGATTCCGCTGTTGCGCCGCCTGTGGTTTCTGCTGTGCCTCCCTTTGTTTCATCGGAGTTGCCGCCGTTGTTTGAGCAAGCCACTGCGGATGAGGACAGCATTAAAAGCGCGAGGAGAAGTGCGAGGTTACGTTTCATGTTTTTTCTCCTTAAAAATTTTTTCGTATTTTTTGAACAAGGGATATTTTATCTTTTGAGTAAGTCCTTGCCGGATATTTAAGAATAGTATTCGAGTCCGGCGGCGTCGGGAATACGGGTTCGTCTCCGTTCCATTCTATCGGAGCTATCCATCCCATTCTTCCGCCCCATCCGCTGCCTTGCTCTTTGTTTGCGTGGTAAATCATCCACGTAGAGCCGTCGGGAGCAGTTGTAAACGAGCAGTGTCCGGGACCGAATACTTTGTCGGTCTTCTCAAACACAGGTCCGTCGGATTTTTTCCAGTTTACCGCATCGAGAATGTCCCCTCCGGTGAAGGTGAGCATTCCGAGACAGTAGTGGTCGCTCCAGCTGCCTGAGCCTGAGTAAACTATGTACAATGCATCTCCGTGTTTCAGTGCAGCCGGTCCTTCGTTGATGAACGGAACTCCGCCGCGCTTTTCCCAGTTGTTGTCGGGAGTGGAAACGAGAACTCTCTCGCTGTCAATCTCGGACGGAGACGACATATGCGCGATGTAGAGGTTCTGCCTGATGTTGTCCTCCCCTTCCCAGCCAGACCAGACGAAGTAATATTCACCACCATACTCGAAAACAGTGCCGTCTATCGCCCATTTGTCAGTCGAATCGGTGATTTTTCCGAGCATTTTGTAGTCTGCTGTGGGGTCGTTGTCATCCGTGCATTCGAGAACGTACATACGGTGATTGTAGTTGTCTCCGTCGTCCGCGGCTACATAGATGTACCATTTTCCGTTTATCTTGTGAAGCTCCGGCGCCCAGTATTCCGATGAATATTCGGTATTTGCGGGAGCTGTGTATACCTTTCTGCCGCCGTTCGTTGTAAGCTCGGTGAGAGAGTTCAGTTCATTCACGCAAACTCCGTCGCCGCCGGAATAGCAGTAGTAATATCTGTCTCCGTCGCGCACAACCCACGGATCGTTTGCGTTGTCTGCAACAGGATTCTTGAATTCCGTGTAGGTGTACTGCGGCTCGGCTTTGTAGTGCTCACAGAAGTCTTCACTAAGCACCAGTCCGTCCGCGCTTATCTTATCGACAAGAACCTCCGATGCTATCTTCGTAAGAGCCGGAGTATATCCCACGCACACGAGCCGCGAATCGATAACCGATATGACAAACTCATTCTCCGACAGCATTGCATATGCCTTTGAAGTCGCATCGCGGTTCGTCATTCCTATGAGAATCTCGTTTTTGTCTGCGTTCGGGTCGTCGGATGGTCTTGTGTAGTCCGTTTCAAATGTCGGCATCTTTCCGCAAGTCGAATTCACGCTTTTCACAAACTCCTGCGCGGCTTTCAGTTCGTCTTCCGCTGAGCTGTCAGGTCGGATAACCTTGTACGCGCTGTCCGATGAGACAAAGTTTATCTCTGCAGTCGTGCTTTCGGCTTCGTTCTGTGCGGGTTCCGTCGTTTTCTCTACATCATTCGAGCATGACGTCAGCGTAAGCAGTGCCGCGAAAATCAAAGCAAGTGTTTTCTTCATCATTTCGGGTATTCCTGCGCGGTGTGAGTGGGTCCGAAAATCTCCAGTCTGTCCACGCCGGATTCAGTCGGAGCAAATCTTGCGCGGTCTATGCAAATCTTTCTCGGATGAACCTCGGTTGTGCTTGCGTGAACGTGGTATACGATGATAAGCTCGCTTCCGTCGGGGGAAGTAGTGAAGCTGTGGTGTCCCGGTCCGTAGAGCTTTGATGTATAGCTCAAGATGGGATTGCAGTCGTATCTTTCGTAATCGCCGAGGGGAGAATCGGAAACCGCATATCCGACAGCGTAATACTTCGACGTGTAGCCGTTTCCGGAGTAGGTGAGGTAGTATTTTCCGTTATGCTTTAAGACAAACGGACCTTCGGTAACTGCGCCGTCCGTCTTTTCCCAAGCGGATTCCGGCTTTATGATAAGCTTTTCCGTCTCTTTTTTCGCGGTGACGATATCGTCTTCAAGCTCGCAAGCGTAGATTCCGTAGTCATGACCATCGCGCCAGCTTACATAGAAGAGATAAGCCTTGCCGTCGTCGTCAACGAAAATGTGACCGTCGATAGTCTTCTCAAACAGCCATGTTTTCTCCGGTACGAACGGTCCGAGGGGAGAGTCAGCCACTGCAAATCCTATATGCTCGTCGACCGACATAATCATGTAGAATTTGCCGTTCTTCTCGATAACTTCGGGAGCCCAGTAGTAGCCGTTTTTGTCGATTCCCCATGCCATATCGCAGCAAAGTCCCTTGTTTTCCCAGTTTACAAGGTCGTCGGAAACGTAGACATAATATCCTATCGGCGCGGAAGTGGAGTAGCAGTAATACTTTCCGTCATATTTGAGAACTCCGGGGTCAGCCGCCTGGAATTCGCCGAACACGGGATTTTTGTATGTCTTTCCGTCCTTTTTCGGCGCGGTATAGCTCATGATATCAAGTCCGTCAAACGAAGCGCCGTGTCCGTTGTCGATATATCCTACAGAATTGCCGCTGACTCCCGTGAGTACAAACTCAAATTCAGGCCACGGCTCCACGCCTTCCATATCGTCGAGAAAGTACATACGGTATGTGTTGCCGTCTCTTTCAACGCGCAGCTTTCCGCTTCTTTCCGCTCTCTGCGGTTTTACTACCTTATCGGCGAGCTGATTCATTACCATGCCCGACTGAGCAGAGCCGGTTATTTCGTACAGATATAATCTTCTGTCACGGAGCATTAACGCATATCCTTCAAATCCATCGAATTTCTCGGATTCCTTCGCACCGAATATGATTCCGCCGGAGGAGAGTGCGTTGTCGAGCTTTACTTCCGCTTCAACCGCGTAGTTTTCGCTTGTCAAGCTGTTCTCGGAAAAAGCCGCGCCGAACTTCTGCTCGAACATATCGTCCGTTACCGCTTTGGCTTCTGCTTTTGTTCCGTCGAAGGTGTAGTTTTCGCTTGCGTATGTGAATTTGTTCTGAGATGCCATAGAGTTTTCTCCGTCCTGTGCAGCCTCGGTATCTATAACGCAGTCTCCGTCCTTGCCGGACTTTCCGTCACATGAGCACAGTAGAACAATCGAGAGCGCGAGGAGCACCGAAAGTGTCAAAATTGACTTCATTTTTCTCATTTAGTGAATAAGTGATTTAAATAACCCAATACGGGAACACCCATTTACAATCAGACTGTCCCCGTATTATGATTAGTTCAATGTTTATTTGTTTTGTTTATCTTCTTTTTTTGATAACGATAGCAGAGCCGAGAGACATAACCATAGCGACAGCCGCAACTGTAACTGCGTCAAATGTCTGAGGAGCCTTTTCTGCTGTTGTATCTGTGGTGACGGGAGCTACTACTGTTTCTTCAGCAGTTGTCTCGGGAGCTGTAGTTTCTTCTGTTGCAGCAGTTTTTTCAGTCTTAGCGCCTTCCGCGAATACTCCGGTCTTTGTGTAAGCCTGCTGTACTTCGAGAGGATTGAGGGCAGTGTTGTAGATTTCAACGTCTGCTATCTGACCTTCAAAGTCACCCTGCTGCCACCAAGAGCAAAGCCATGAGCCAAGTCTGAGTGAAGGAACGTACTTCATCTGATCCATAAGAGCCGCAACACCTGCACCGTTTACGCCGGGCTTAACCATAACTTCGCCGTCAAGGTAAATTGCCATAGCGCCGTCTCCGTAAACTACGGTAACGTTCTGCCACTTGCCTGCTGTGAGTTTGGAAGCAGAGCCGCCTACGTTTGACGGGTCGTTCCAGCAGATTTCGTATTCAGCGTCTTCGTTGCCGGTGGTATTGATACCGGATTCGAGAGATGCTACTGTTGCGATATATCCCTGGTTGGAGATGTCGAAGGAATAAAGGGGAGCGTTGCCCTTGAGTGTAGCGGAATCGTCAGCCTTTACCCAAAGAGAAACTGTCATGCCCTTTGACCAGTCTGCTGTGGAGAAGAAATTGTCGGTGATGAGAGCGTAGCTTGTGCCGTTTGTATTCTCGCCTGTACCCTTAATCTGTACTGCGTCGCCGTGTTCTGTGCCGGTTACGAGTTCAGCGTTTGTAAGTTCAGCCTTTGTGAGGTCTGCGGTATAAACGGGAGCGGAATATGTAGCTGTGTAAAGCTCTTCAAGTGTGGGAGCTTTTTCAAATTCGGTCTGAGTTACGGATGTGGAAGAATAGAGTTCGGAAACTTCGTCAGCGGAAAGAGCATAGTTGTAAATTGTGAAGTCGTCAATCATGCCTTCAAAATCGCCGTAGTTCCACCAAGAACAGAGCCATGAGCCGAGTCTTACGGAATAAACTTCTTCAAGCTCAACGAAGAGGTTAAGCATATTGGAAAGGTCGTTTGAGTTTCCGTTTGCGAAGGGCGGGTTAGCATAAAGCTCGCCGTCAACGTAGAGTTTCATATGGTCTTCGCAGAATACGAGAGAAACGAACTGCCATACGCCTTCTTCAAGCTGGCACATACCGCCGGAAGTGTTCGCGGGGTCACACCAGATTCTCGGAGAAATGCCTGTTTCGGGCTGGTTGCCGTCGGTGTTGATTGCAGCTTCAAGAGACGCTACAAGACCGATGTAACCCTGATTTGCGATGTCAAGGGAGAAGAGAGGAGCGGTTCCGTGAAGTGTGGTGCTTCCGACATCGGCTTTAACCCACATATTAACGGTGAAACCGTCGTCCCAGTTTGTAGTCTTGAAAAGATCTGTTGTAAGAACAGCGTATGACTGACCTGTTGTGCCCGGTCCCATACCGCTTACCTGAAGAACCTGTCCGCGGGTGGAGTCGTTTACAAGCTCGGAGTCAACGAGTTCCATACCGTTGTCGCCGTCAGCAAAGTCTATGCTGAGAACGGGATCTGCCGCAAATGCCGTAACAGCAAGTACAGCGGCAAGGACAACGGACAATACTATCCAAAGTTTTTTCATAAAATCCTCCGACTAATTTAAATTTTGTCTCACAAATGAGGTTACTTTAATTATACACACCCTGCCGCTTTTGTCAATAGCTCATCAGAAATTTTTACATATATTTACGCAAAATCTGGCTGAAAATCACGCAAAACAACAAAATATCAACATTTAACTATTTATTAGTCTAACCTGTTCGATTCAAATATCAAAATACGACTACAGTAATACCGAACAGGCATATTAGACAACATTTACATACATTTTTTGTGCATTCTGTACATTTCAATGTATATGCAAAAAAACAGACACACGTTTTGCCGTATGCCTGTCGTTTATTTGGATTACCTGAATTACTTGTTGCCGAAGTATCTCTCGAGAAGTCCCTTGAAGGCTCTGCCGTGTCTTGCTTCGTCCTTTGCCATCTCGTGAACTGTGTCGTGGATGGCGTCGAGGTTAGCGGCTTTTGCCATCTTAGCAAGCTCGAACTTACCTGCGGTTGCTCCGTTTTCAGCTGCAACTCTGAGCTCGAGGTTTGTCTTTGTGGAGGGTGTTACTACTTCACCGAGCATTTCAGCGAACTTAGCTGCGTGCTCCGCTTCTTCGTGAGCAGCCTTTTCCCAGTACAGACCGATTTCGGGGTAGCCTTCACGGTGAGCAACTCTTGCCATAGCGAGGTACATGCCGACTTCGGTACATTCGCCCTGGAAGTTAGCGCGCAGTCCTTCGATGATTTCTTCCGGAACGCCCTTTGTTATGCCGACTTCGTGCTCTGTAGCCCATGTCATTTCTTCGTTATCGAAAACCTCAACAAACTTTTCTCCTGGAGCCTTGCAAAGAGGACATCTTTCAGGACGAACATTACTCTCAACGATTTCTCCGCAAACTGTGCATCTCCATTTTCTCATTTTCATTTTCTCCTTTAAATTAATGTATTTTGGTAGTTTATTCTTTGTTTTCTTTTGTTTTCTCGGCGCATTCGGGGCATAATCCCTGCGCTTCTATAAGAACATCCTCAACGATATATCCGGACGCCGACGTTACCTTATCGAGAAGATTCAGTCCTTCCTCAAAGTCGATATCCGCTACCTTTCCGCAGTTTCGGCAAACTATGTGATAATGAGTATAGTTTGTTATGTCGTATTTGCAGTCGCCGCTCGTCGTGTTTATCTTGAGCAGTATTCCGTCGTCCGCCATATCCGAGAGCACTCTGAACACTGTGGCGCGGCTCGCATCGGTCGAGGTTTTAGCGATTTCCTTATAAATCTCACCCGCCGACACATGACTTCCGAGCTTCACGAGAGTTTCAAGTATCATCTGCTTCTGGTGCGTGTTTCTTCTTGGTATCTTGGTTTTGTCGTTCATATTGTTCCGTATTCTTGTCGAGACTTTGTCTTACTTACGAGTATATTATACCACAGATTTTTCTTTTGTCAATAGCAAAAAATAAAAAAACAGCGAATTGTAGCATTGCACAACTTTCCGCTGTAATTTTATATTATTTAGACAAAGTCTCAACAAATCAGTTCCACTTGTACTCGAAGTCTATCTTTCTTGCGACCGAATTGTCGACTACGCAGATGAACGTCTTGCCGCAGTTCAGAATAAGCTCGTCTCCGTTGCGGTACTCGAGGTGGAGCGTCTCGGTTTTAGAGCCGCGCGACCAGTTTACTACCTTACGCTTGCCGTTTGTGATGTAGTATCCCTGTCCGCTTCCGACTGTTC
>ULWU01041347.1_pt1 | contig 11013 bp, 11 predicted proteins | sample 1960661 | NCBI WGS metagenome assembly ULWU01 (sample SAMEA4835821, study PRJEB28245) | human gut metagenome | biome: gut microbiome; material: fecal sample | place: Denmark | collected 2008
TTTACACTTCTATTACTTCTTTATCGCACATCAGTAAAGTCTCAGGGCATCAAGCATGTGATACCCAATTAGGTGGAAGCAAAAAACTGAAAAAAATAGGTTGTGTATACCGCATACGGGAGAAACAAAAAGAGAGCAACAGGGTTCAAATGATTGAAACTGCTGCTCTTTCTATTTATACGATCAATCCGGCGTTTTTTGCCTCATTCCAGTTTACATACAATGCATCAACATTATAGTTGTGGTTACGAGACTTCTCTGAATAAGAATCAATATATCCGTCATTCTTCATTTGTTGAATTGCCGTTTTTACAGTGTTTATATCCAGATTATATCGCTCGGCAATCAGCTGCGAAGTTTTCGCAAATGTATGCTGTATCTTGAAATATCCATTCTCCTTTTCCTTGAAATATTCAAGAATATACTTGTAATACATATCAGCGACGTTTTCGCCGTCTATGATCTCATACCATGAAGCCTGTTCAGTAAGAAGCTGGCTTACCGAGTTTTTAACGCCATATACTCCCACCGGATGACCTGTTCGCACAAGATACATTACCACATACGTGAAGTGGCTGTCACCCGTCAACAGAATAAAAGTTTCGTCTCTCTTCAACAGTGCTGCCTTCTGGTACAAAAAATCGAGCATGATAAAGTCTGTATCATTCTTATTTTTGGGATTGCAGGACGTGTCAATAATATAGTTGCTGATCTTTCGCAGCTTGTCCACTTCGCGATAAATATCCGGGTCTGAATAATCAGCAAAGAAATATATCTCCGGGATATAATACTTTTTCTTGAGATCCGCTACCCATGTGTCAAGTGTGGGTGAAACATTGTAGTTCTTCTTCATGGAATAAAACCAGTGTTCATAATCCACATATACATATGCGGTTGGTGCTCTTGGCTTTCTTGATAGAAATTTCACTGTAACCTCCTACTTATACAGTTATTGTATCGCCGAAGATGTATAGATAGTAGTCCTCCAACGTAGGTGTCACTATTTTGGAATCTTCGGAAGGTTTTTTGTCTGAAAGCACCCTAAGTGAAACATTTCCGCTCTCATCGTCCCGTGCGATATTCGTCACACGGAATTTGTCCTGCGTCGACTGTACTTCCGATTCAAGGCAAGGGACGTTCCAGACTTTACCTTCTATCTTCTTTGTCAGCTCGTGAGGCGGGGCGTTGTCAACAATCACACCCTTTTTCAGCATGATGATATCGCGCGCGATGAACTCTATATCTGAGACAACGTGTGTCGCTATGATGACTATCTTATTGAATGCTATTCTTGAAATGTAGTTGCGAATCGAAATGCGTTGTTTCGGATCAAGTCCTGCGGTTGGTTCGTCGAGAATCAGAATCTCCGGATCACCCAAAACTGCCTGTGCGAGAGTAAGACGCTGCTTCATTCCGCCGGACAACGCGCCGATCTTGCGTTTTGGCACGTCATCAAGCTCAACGGCGGCAAGGATTTCCGGAATGTCATTTTTCGCTTTTTCCTTCGGTAAACCTTTTAGCGCAGCCATGTACCACATGAACCGTTCGACAGTGAAGTTTGGATAAAGCCCCGGATATTGCGGCATGAAGCCGAGCTTTTCCCGGAATCGCACACCCATTTTGAGAACATTTTCAGTCACGCCGTCGTCGCTTGTGTATGTAATTTCGCCTGAGTCAGCCTTGAGGTTATCCGTGATAATGTTCATCAGCGTTGATTTTCCCGAGCCGTTCGGTCCGAGAAGTGCGTAGATGCCTGGGCACAGTGTTATTGTGAATGAATTGAGAGCAAGATTGTTTTTATATGATTTAGTAATATTATAAATGCTCAAGAACATATGAACCTCCGCTTAAAAACATAAATTGTAGAGGTAATTGAAATTAAGCCAATGTGGGAATTCAATATCAAAATATTCAAATATATAGGGGCATAACAGCCATATAGAGCATATAAGAAAAACCAAATAGCCATTTTTGGCTTTTTTTGTGATTGCTAATATAAGACTTACTATAATCAGTATTAATATGCTCCTCGCCAGAATATAGAAAAGAAGATAAGATAAGATTGAAATGTCTGGTGCATTTTTGAACTGCTCGAGACTATATAAAGGGGCATAAAGTGCAGGAAAATACCAATGGGAAAATAGTATTATAAACCGAAAAGTGTTCGTACATAGATATATGAGTGATGTTATGGTTAAAGAGCCTATATATTTTGCTATGGTTGTCTGTCTTCTGCCATATTTAGTTGTGCTTATAAGAGTTATAGCTGGATAAGCGGATGTTTTGCTAGTGTATTCACATGAAAAGAACTCTGTCGCTAAAAAGAAAATAATTAGTAGCATTAGAATGTCATTCCCGCTATTAAATAAATTCTCATACCCGCTGCGATATAAAAAATAAGCTGGAACTTTTTTGGTAAGGGAAACATTATTTAAATAGTTATCGTACTCAATTATGCTGTCCAATACTTCACTATGCGATAAAGCTCGTTCATAACTTTGCAAATATGTTAAATACTCTTTACTATCGATTTCACCATTACTATATGATAACTCGACTGTATCCTTGGTCGAAAAAATGATATCAAAATTGATTCGTTCTTTCTGTAGATATTCAGTCTTTTCGACAGAAATTGGACCCTCTAAGTATAGTAAATATTCATAAAGGATGTTGTCACTTTCAGAATGCTCCCGACTATATACTACATACGTAAATATTGTTTGCGATACAAGGAAAAAAAAGCAAAGTAAAAGTGATCTAACTTGAAGCTGTTTCCTTATTTCATATGGTGAAAGGCGAAGCGAGTATTTTTGTCCTTTAGATACAGTGCATTTATTTGTGAATGGCTTATTTAATCCAATTCGTACATTATTATGAGATTTTTTAATTTCAGTATTTGTAGAGAATAATAAGACCAATAAGGCTATGAAAACCAAACAATATATTATCGGAACTAAAAATTCATGATTCACTACTCTGCTAAATATATTGGAGGCTGCATATCTCTTGAAAAAGTCAGTTGAAGTTAGATGTACAAAAGGGTGAAGTCTATAAGCTAAACTGCCAAAGTTAGGATTAAGTTGTAAAATAATGTATGCGGCAATTGAAGAAAAACCGGATAGAATATACACAAGCACCAATTTTTGAAAACAGATAGATATAAAAGACGTAAGTACACATAGCACCCATAATATTCCTAATTTAGCTATAAAGGAGAGGATTGTGAATGCAATTACCGATATTGCGTATGGGCAATACGTATATTGAGAAAAAGCTTGTATAGAATTCCATGGACTTGATAAGCCAACTGTTTTTAAAACCACCAACAAAGTAATACATTCTGAGAGTGCTAAAAAAATAAAAGAAAGCAGGAACAAGTAGATTAATTTGGTTATAAATATTCTTACTCTGCCATAGCGAGAGTTAAAGATTATTCCATTCATGTTTGTACTGTATTCCAGACAAAATGTATGTCCGCAAATTAGTATAAGAGCAAGCAATGTTGATAAACCAGGCACCGGTGATTCTAAAAAAATGTCCCAACCAATAGTATCTTCTAGCCCTATGTAAACATTATTTGATGTTTGAACATAAGTTTCGATTACTTTCTTGTTATAATTTTTTTGAAAAACATTATCAGATGCTGCAAAGATATTCTGTTCAGCAGTATCTATTAAATGAGCGATTTGAGAAATGTATGTATTTTTTCTGTATAATAAATCAAAAAATCTGTTGTAAGACTGATAATCATATACTTGCGATTCATACACTTGTTCTGGAGGAGATATTGCTACTATTTTTTCTGAAGTGGATTTTGCTGTTTCAAGAAGAGCTTGCTCATATAAATTATATGTCGCTTGCCATTCGTCATAACTCTTTATAAAAGCTGAAGGATTTGCTTGATATGCTATAATTGCATTTCTAATACGTTCAGTATCCACTAACTCTACGCTATTTACAGAAATGAAGGCACCAAAAATGTTAATAAGTATAAAAAGTACAAAGAGTGCAGCCCAATTGAATGGCGGAATTTTTTTAAATTCAAATGATAATGTTGTAAAAAACTTATTTTTCATAAATAATATAGTGTTCATCGGTGGAATCCGAATTCACCAGGTATAATTCAATGTACCTTTCCTCGTTCAATACACCCAATAACATATAGTTATCTATCAATCCGTAAAACTTAGATACACCATACCCAAAAGAACAATCATATACGGTTTTGGCTGAGGTTGTCAAGTCATATTGAAATAGTTCAGTTCCATTATCTGAAGTAATTGAATGAGATTTCCCGTTCGCATCAGTGTAGGTACCAAAGTTGACTTTATTTGTCTTAGTATACCATAATGAATTGTTTAGAATTGTGGTATCAACAGGAGAATCAACAGCATCGTCGAGTAATTTGCCATTGACTGTTATGTTATAGCCATTATTGTTAATTGAGGAAATAGTAACATAATTCCCATCTTGAGTGTTTATAATACATACATTCTCGTCGATAGTTTCAAGGTTACTTCCATCTAAGTTCATTCTTTTCAGGGTAAAAGAATTCGTTCTGTAATAGAGAACATCATCATCTATGCAAAATTGTATAATAAAATCCTCATCTATATTGACCTTCTCGACTTTACCTCCGCCAATTGGAACTCGATAAATGGTATTATTGGTATCAGAGATGCGTTTTAAATAGTAAAGATAATCGTTGTGGATAGAAATAGCATATGAAACACTTCCTAATTCTCTATTCCAAGTATCAAGGAACTCAAATTTGCCAGTATCGGGGTCATATGAAGCAACAAAAGTTTTATAATCTCCCCCGCCACTAACATCGAAAGCGGAGGAGGTTTCACAAATGCCTTTGCAAAATATTTTTCCATCATGAGAAATCATAGAATTAATTGTGTATGTGTTGATACATGATTTATTGTTATGGTCACATAGCGGATCTGAGCATAAAGATTGAATACATCCTGTGTACCTATTTAATAACATGATGTTGCTGTGCAATATATATATGTTACCATCGCATTCAACTGCTAGGCTATCTCCAAAAACCCGACTTCCTAAATATTTGTTTTTGGAATTTGAAAGGATTTCAGCAACAGCATAATTGTTTTCTTTTTCTTGTGCATCATTAGAAACATTAGAATCAATTTTTGATGTTTGATTTTGTGTAACAGGATTTTTTATCGTCTCGACTTCTGGTGGTCTTTCATTGACACTACATGAGATAGTGAATCCTGAAATACAGATAATTAAAAATAATAAAAGATTATATTTCATATTGCGAACTCCGATAAAGCATATTAATTTTCACTAGTTTTTTTATAAGTCACAAGAGGTGGTTTAAAACCACCTATTGCGCAGAAGCTTAATAATAAGTATCGCCACTCCAAGAGTCTCCAGTCTTAAGCGTCAAGTAATGTGTGCCAGTAGCAGAACCTATATTGCCGCCAATAGTTGCTGTTACGTCTACTTCGTTAGAAGCGTATGGACCATTTTCTTCTTCTACAGGATCGTACCCGCTGGAACGCACTTTCACTTTGGTTCGATTACTTGATACGTTTGACGATGAAGTTGAAACATACGTTGTTGCACCCATGGATTTTGAGGTAATTGTCCAAAGAGTACCATTACACGAGTAGCTACCGACTGTTCCAGTGGTTCTATCAACTTCTACAGCGTACACCACGATCGAAGATAATATAATCATCGTGATTGCAAGCATCGTTGCCATTAATTTTTTCTTCATAGATGTGAAACCTCCTTTCTTTTGAAATTTTTAAGTATAAAAAGAGCGCATAGCCTGTTTACAAGACTGTCAACGATCCTGTAACTCAACCTATGCGCTCGCTTAGAACACGTTTGATCGGATATAATACTGTTTTGATCAGATCATGTTTGTCCATTGCGTCAGGCATAGGATGAAACACTGTGCATGCATTGCACCGGAAAAATACCATATCGATCACCCCCATTCACAAAATTCCAACTGATCATCTTTGAAGAGAAGTGCCTGATAGGGTACTTCTCTATCTGACATCTATATTTTAGCATATAATTCCGTATTTATCAATAGGAAATATGAAATTAATGTACAGAATTTGAAAATTAACAGAAAATTCATAAATGGCTTTGTCACTATACACTATGAAGTTTATTAAGCACCCTTGATTATTATCAATAATTATAACTCATTGCTTTTTCCCTCGTCCGCCGCTCTTGTATAGCTTAGACTTCTTTAGAATCCGAATGAACCAGCGGAATTCTTCCTCAGTCAGCTTCCGATAGTCAATCTGGAGCTGCTTACAGTAAAGAACCATCTGCTTTTCAAGCCTGCTGCCCTTGAAGTTCGCCACCTCATCAAGATCCTTTTTCATCTGCTGTGCAACCGAAACCTCCGGCGCGCTCGTGCTGTCTTTGCGATGCTTCTCGCGTAAGTCTCGTATAATGCGGTCAATATCCTCGTTCACAAGGTGGCTGAAATATTCATCGTCATGGATATGCGCAGCTTCAAGCACACGAAGCGTCGGATCGTCCTTATCGGGATTATGCTTGTCAATCAGTTCCTGTCTGACGACATCAATCCATGCGTTCAGATTCTGAATCTGCATTCCGGCAATGTTGTCTATGTAGATTTCAATATCCGCAAGCAGCCGCGGGAATCCTTCGTGTGAGATTAGCTCTCTCAGAAGCCGTTTGTTTAGCTTTTTATCGGATATATACGCACAGATTTCAGCGTTATCCGGACTTTGACAGGATGTATCCCATGCCGTTTTTTGCTCCGACAATCCCAGTAAGTAGTCGGTAGTTACACCGTAAAACTTCGCCAGCTGCATAATGGCATAGTGGGAAATATCCTTTGTGTCATTTGATTCATACGAACCGAGCGCAGACTTTGATAGTCCTGTTTTATCGGAAAGCTCTTCAAGCGTAAGCCTTTTTTCGTACCGCAGGTCGCGGATTCGCTCCTGTATCGTGAGTTTGTCATACATGGTAAGTCTCCGTTCCTTTCTTAAAATTTCAAATAACGCAAAACGACGCACAGCCGAACAACATCTGTCCGACCTGCGTCGTTTTTTTTAGAATAAATCCGAGTGTGTTCCCGTCCTCGAAAGCGTCAGAACAAGCTGACCTTTGTCAATCACATAGATGAGCAGCCAATCCGGAGCAAGGTGGCATTCTCTGAAGCCGATATAGTTTCCGCTGAGCGGGTGATCACGGTACTTCTCGGCAAGCTGACGCTCATTTGCAAGCTCGTTCACGACATACTCGAACACAGCCGGATCGCAGCCGCGACGCATAGCTGTTCGGAAATCTTTTTTGAATTTACTCGTCTGTCTGATCGTCAGCATCGCTCATCAGGTCCTCCATCAGTTCCTTTACGCTGTTGTAGGATTTCGCCGGAATCTTCCCGGACGCAATCTCACGTGCTTCACGCATGGCAGCAAGCGTTTCATCATTTGGTGTCGGGAGCATAATCTGGAACGGAAGACCGCCGCGAAGCACAATCTGGTGCAGGAAAATGTTCACGGCTTCCGCTGTGGACAGTCCAAGAACCGAGAGTATCTCATCGGTACTCCGCTTGGTGTCAGGGTCGACTCTGACGTGAAGGGTTTCTTTTTTAGCCATAGGTAGCACCTCCATATCTTAGTATAACCATTGTATCACATATTCTATGCGATGTCAATGCAAATGTGTAAATATTTCGGAACGTCATTTTCCACAAACGCGGAAATCGGCGTTTTTTTGATGGATTTCCTACGTTTCGGATATACGGCACGGGCGGTTTCCGTGTGTTATGATTTATACACCACAATTGAATACCCGCATATCGGACGGTATACGACCATCGGCGAAGTACGCGATGACCAATAAAAGGAGCGTACCAAGAAGTGAAGACGTTGCGGTGATGGACTCCAGAAGATAGAGCAAGCTCTATCTTCGACAGGAATGACGGGCGGTATGCGGCACATTACAAAAGCTATAGGAGGATTTTAATGAATCTGTACGAACAAATCAAAAACCAACTCACTCCGAAGCACGTCACGGAACGTTACGGAACGTCAATCCATCGCGGAGACATGATCTGCTGTCCGTTTCACGACGACAGGACACCATCAATGAAGCTCTATGACGATCATTTCTACTGCTTCGGCTGTCAGAAGTCCGGAGACGTGATCAATCTTGCGGCACAGCTTCTTGGACTGACAAACTATGAAGCGGCTAAACGATTGTCAGCGGATTTCGGGATATGCAATGACAGCGCAGCTCCTGCAATCAGGCATTCCGTTGCTTACGAGCAGACACGGCAGTTCCATGAGGACGAACAAGAGTGTTATCTCGCTCTGCTTGACTACTTCAAGCTTCTCAAGCTGTGGGAGCAAAAGTATTCTCCGGCTTCACAGATTGCAACGCCTGACCCGCGTTTCGTTGAAGCCTGTCAGATGAAAAGCTATGTGGAATATATCTGCGATATATTCATCACAGGCAGCACTAAGGAGCGTGTCACTGCAATTTGTGAACTGAAACCGTACATTGACGAGCTTAGAAGCTACACCGCACAGAAAAACATGGAGGAAAAAGCGATTGACCGAAACAAAAGAATCCAAGACGAGCTCGCCGTATAATCGGATTTATCCTGACTGGTTTGACGGAAAGCACCTAAACGAAGTTCTGTTCTGCGCTGAATTTCTCCGCGATCACCCGATGAAGAGCATAAACGGCGCGTTCTTCACGACCGAGGGCAGAATCACGGACGAGAACAAGCTGCGAAAGGAGGTCTACGACCGCATCAAGCCGTATTTTACGCAAGGGATTACAAAACGCGTTACCGCTCTTATCGACACCATGCGGATGGAATGCTATTCGCCGGACCTCCCGCTTCACCACGACCGGATTCATGTGAAGAACGGTACATTGTTCCTTGACGGGCATTTTACGCCGGATAAGGATTACTGCCGAAACCGTCTGCCGGTCAGCTACAATCCGAATGCGCCAAAGCCGGAGAAATGGCTTGGATTCCTCTCGGAGCTGCTTGAGAGCGACGACATTCTGACCTTGCAGGAGTTTATGGGCTACTGCTTCATTCCATCGACAAAGGGACAGAAAATGCTCCTGCTCATCGGCAAAGGCGGTGAGGGAAAATCTCGTATAGGACTGGTTCTGCGCTCTCTGCTCGGCGCGAATATGAACACCGGGAGCATCGCGAAGGTCGAGACAAGCCCATTCGCCAGAGCCGATCTTGAGCACGAGTTATTGCTGCTCGACGACGACATGAAGTTGGAAGCTCTGCCGCAGACAAACAACATCAAGGCGATCATCACAGCGGAGCTTCCGATGGATTTGGAGCGCAAGGGACAGCAGAGCTATCAGGGAGACTTGTACGTCCGCTTTATCGGACTTGGCAACGGAACGCTGCAAAGTCTTTACGACCGAAGCGTCGGTTTCTTCAGGCGGCAGATCATCCTCACGACAAAGGACAAGCCCGCGGACAGAATCGACGACCCGTATATCGCCGAAAAGATGTGCGCCGAGGCTGAGGGAATATTTCTCTGGGCAATCGAGGGACTGCACAGGCTGATGGCGAACAATTACCGCTTCACGGTCAGCAGACGAGCCGAAGAAAACATGGCGGCTGCGATCAGGGACGGCAACAACATCGTCGAGTTTCTGTCCTCCGAGGGGTATATCCGCTTCAGGGTGGACTATGAGATCACGTCGCGGGAGCTGTACGCAATCTATCGCCAATGGTGCGAGGACAACGCGGCGACGGCACTGTCTGCAAAGAGCTTTGCGGCGTACCTCATCGGACACCAGAGCGACTACCGCCTTGAATACTCCAACAGAGTGAATGCCAAAGGCAGGTTTGTCAGAGGCTTTGTCGGGATTGAACCGCTCATCATCGTGACAGCGTAAAAAATTATTGACAGCGACTCAAAAATACGCGTATTTCGCGTATTTGACGTATGCGAAAAGCAATTACAGTAATTTCAAAATACGCGTAGTACGCGAAATACGCGTACTTTCAGGTCAGTACCACTTTTATTTTACTCTCATATTAAAGAAAGGCAGAAGAAAATATGTCAAACCGTAAACAGATCGAAGCTCTTGAAAAAGAAAAATCGGACGTTCAGGCAAAGCTCCGCGCAGCCACACACAGGCAGAAGTACCTCGAAGCAGCCGAGAAAAAGCTGACATGGAAGGAACGGACACACAGGCTTTGCACACGCGGCGGGATGCTTGAAAAGTTCCTCATCAATCCGGGCGTTCTGACCGATGATCAGGTCATGGAAATCCTGAAGTCAGCATTCAGGAGGGATGAAGTGACCGCGCTGATTCATTCTTTTCTCAGGGAAAACATGGCGGCAGAAAACGAAGGAGATGGGACGCAGAGTCCCTGACCCTTGATAAAGGGCGCAATTATACACCGTTATCGGTGCTCACTGCGTTTTGATGATTCGTCTTGTGTTCTGACTCATCAAAAAAACACAGGGATTCTCCCTGCGACAATGAATTGTCTACCCTGTTTGAAAGGAGCGTGATTCATGCCCTGTCCGCATTTCAAAATCACAATTGCCAAACGTAGCGAGAACAAATCCGTCGTCGCCGGAGCGGCATACCAGAGCGGCGAGCGGTTATTCAGCGAGTACGACCGGAAGATCAAGGATTACACAGGAAAGAAGGAGGTTGTTCACAGCGAAATTCTGTTGCCGCCGAACGCGCCGAAGGAATACCGTGACCGTGCTTCATTATGGAACGCCGTCGAGAAGGTTGAGAATCAATGGAACTCTCAGCTTGCAAGACGCATGGTCATCGCCATACCAAAAGAAATTCCTCCCGGTCAGCATGCGCGGCTTATCCGGGAATACTGTCAGGAGCAGTTCGTCTCAAAGGGAATGTGCGCCGACTTCGCCATTCACGACAAGGGAGACGGCAATCCGCACGCGCATATCATGCTGACCATGCGAGCAATAGGTGAGGATGGGAAGTGGCTGCCGAAAAGCCGAA
>ULWU01042013.1_pt1 | contig 10990 bp, 9 predicted proteins | sample 1960661 | NCBI WGS metagenome assembly ULWU01 (sample SAMEA4835821, study PRJEB28245) | human gut metagenome | biome: gut microbiome; material: fecal sample | place: Denmark | collected 2008
CAGCCACGGATTCTGTGAATTTGCAGAGAAATATAAGGAAGTCATCTATTATTTCCTGAAAAACGGATATTCCGTTTACGTCCCGGAACACAGGGGACACGGATATTCTGACCGGATTGTTGTGGATGGCGAAAGAGTTCATGTCGAGGATTATGAGCAATATGTGCAGGATCTGCATTTTTTTGTGAAAAATGTGGTAGAACCCACAGAAAAACGAAAAATCTTATTCTGTCATTCCATGGGTGGAGCCATTGGGGTGCGGTATCTCGAAGAGTTCCCACTGACCTTCGATGCGGCAATCCTGTCAGCACCGATGCTTGGGATGAACACTGGAAAGTATCCGAAGTGGCTTGCGAAAGTTACCGCAGATTTTTTCTGCGCGATCGGAAAGGGAACGAAATATGCTGCCGGACAGAGTGGTTTTTCAGACAAACCATCCTTTGAAACAAGCAGCTGCGTTTCCAGAGAACGATACATGTATATCTACAATATGCGTCTGCGGAATATCAATTACCAGACTTACGGTGGAACCTATGCCTGGGTAAAAGCAGGATTTAAAGTAATCCGCAAGCTGCGGAAAAGAAAAAACATTAACAGTATAAAAATTCCGCTTATAATCTTTGAAGCGGAAAAAGACGACATGGTTGACAATTGTGGCATTGAAAAATTTGCTAAAAAAGCCAAGACCGCACAGCTGGTAAGAATGAAGGATTCCAAACATGAAATCTTTAACGCAGGCGAGGCGGTGCGTGACAGTTACTATAGACAAATATTTTTATTTTTAAATCATGTGTATACGGCACAGGAAAGAATGAATGAGGAAAACGAATATGAAACAAAAACTGACGAAACTCGAAAAATACTGGGTACTGTATGATGTGGGAAACTCTGCATTTACGCTGTTAGTGTCCACGATCATTCCGATTTATTTTAAAAACATGGCACAGAATATGGGCGTTTCCGCATCGGATTCTACTGCATATCTCAGCTATGCGATCTCAATCTCTACGATCATTGTTGCAATTTTAGGACCGATCCTCGGCGCAGTCGCAGACAACAAAAATCATAAAAAGCCGTTATTTACATTTTTCATGATGATCGGTGTTCTAGGATGTGCAGCGTTGTCCATTCCGAAGACATGGCTGATGTTCTTGATTATTTTTGTAATCGCAAAAGTAGGATTTTCCGGCAGCCTGATTTTTTATGATTCCATGATGGTAGATGTAACCACTGACGAACGCATGGATGAGGTATCGTCCCATGGGTATGCGTGGGGCTATATCGGAAGCTGTGTACCGTTTGTCATCAGTTTAATGCTGGTATTAGGCGGTGATAAAGTTGGCATCAGCACACCGGCAGCCATGACAGCCGCATTTTTCTTAAATGCAGCATGGTGGGGACTTGTGACAATCCCACTTCTGAAAAATTACGAACAGAAATATTATGTGGAAAATCAAGGCTCCGTGGTAAAGGAGTCTTTTGCCAGACTTGGAAGAAGCGTGGCGGAATTGAAAGATAACAAAAAAGTTGCCCTCTTTCTGCTCGCATTTTTCTTCTATATAGATGGTGTATACACGATTATCGAGATGGCAACTTCTTACGGAAAAGACGTTGGGATCAGTGACGCTAATCTGCTGCTGGCATTGCTTCTGACGCAGGTTGTGGCATTCCCATGTGCGATTCTTTTCGGAAAAATGACACAGAAATTTGAGACAGGAAAACTAATTTCTGTCTGCATCATTGCATATTTTGCAGTCGCAGTTTACGCCCTGCAGTTAGACGCAGCATGGAAGTTTTGGATGATGGCAACTTTTGTAGGGGTATTTCAGGGTGCGATCCAGGCGCTGTCCCGTTCCTACTATGCAAAGATCATCCCAAAGGAAAAATCGTCTGAGTATTTCGGAATCTTTGATATATTCGGAAAGGGTGCATCTTTTATGGGAACTATGTTAATGGGAATCAGCACACAGATTTTTGATACTTCCAAAGCAGGAGTGGTAGTGATCGCAGCCATGTTTGTGGTCGGATTCGTTTTCTTTCAGGTGCAGCGCAGGACAGAGGAGGATCAAAATGGTTTACCATCATTTTACAGACGTTTTACAAAGGAAGATATTTAGATTTTACACGCTGGCTTTAAAGTAGTCATTGTCAATGAGACAGAGACAAAAAAACAAAGATGGGAAACGCAAGATCCCATAAAGATTTGGAGGAAAATCAAAATGAAAAAGAAAGTAATCAGTTTATTCGTAACAGGAATGTTAGCAGTCAGCATGATCGCAGGATGTGGTTCTGATAATACAGCAGACACCAGTACATCCGCAGATACCACAGCAGATGCTTCTACAGATGCAGCAGCAGACACAACAGCAGAGGAAGCACCGGCAGCTACAACAGACTTTGATGCAAGTGAATATGTCAATGTATTATCCCGCGAGGATGGATCCGGTACAAGAGGTGCATTCATCGAATTATTTGGAATCGAAGAAAAAGACGCAGACGGAAATAAAGTGGACAACACAACAGAGGAAGCGATCATCACAAACAGTACATCTGTAATGCTTACCTCTGTAGCAAGTGATGAGTATGCGATCGGATATGTTTCTCTTGGTTCTTTGGATGACACAGTAAAAGCAGTCAGCATTGACGGAGCAGAGGCAACGGTAGATAACATCAAAAATGGTACATACACGATCGCAAGACCATTTAACATTGCAACAAAAGGTGAAGTAAGCGACATCGCACAGGATTTCATCAACTACATTATGAGTGCAGAAGGTCAGGCAGTCATCACAGAGAACGGATATATCGGTTCTGATGATGCGGCAGCATTCGAATCCAACGGAGCAACAGGTAAAGTGACAGTCAGCGGTTCTTCTTCTGTAACACCAGTTATGGAAAAATTAAAAGAAGCTTACACAGCCGTAAACTCCGGTGCAGAGATCGAGATTCAGGAGAGTGATTCCACAACAGGTATGACAGACGCAGCAGCAGGTACAAGTGATATCGGTATGGCTTCCCGTGAATTAAAAGATTCTGAGACAGAGCAGGGACTTACCGCAACAACAATCGCTATGGATGGTATCGCAGTGGTCGTAAATCTTGACAACCCAACAGCAAATCTTACATCCGATCAGGTGAAAGGTGTCTATGTTGGAGATATTACAAGCTGGGATGAACTTGCAAAATAAATAATAAAAATAAGCTGGCATGAAATAACGAAACGACCGGATGGGAAATTCCTCCGGTCGTTTTCGGAAATAAGAATCTTCATGATCAGAAAACATTTATGATAAGGAACATTCCTCAGATTTTGGAGAACATAAATATATGAATATCAATAAATTAAAAGAAATTGTAATGAAATATGTATTTCTGTTTACCGCCATTATTTCCATTGTAGCAGTTGTACTGATCTGCGTGTTCCTGTTCGCAAACGGGGTTCCGGCAATGAAAGAGATCGGATTTGCCAACTTCCTCGGAGGAACAAAATGGAAACCCGGCAACGGCTTATATGGCATCTTCCCGATGATCCTGGGAAGTATCTATGTAACAGGCGGAGCCTTGATCATCGGAGTACCGATCGGAATTCTGATGTCTATCTTCATGGCACGTTTCTGTCCGGACAGATTACATAAGGTATTAAAACCGATCGTTGATCTGCTGGCTGGAATCCCTTCTATTGTTTATGGATTCTTCGGACTGGTCGTTATGGTTCCGTTTGTCAGGGAGCATTTCAAAGGCAATGGACAGAGCATTTTGACAGCAGCCTTGTTACTTGGAATCATGATATTACCTACAATTATCAGCGTGTCCGAGTCATCCATCCGTGCAGTGGAGGAGAGCTATTATGAGGGAGCGCTCGCACTGGGAGCCACACATGAGAGAAGTGTGTTTACCGTTGTTGTTCCTGCAGCAAAATCAGGTGTGTTTGCGGCAGTTGTGCTCGGCGTAGGACGTGCGCTCGGTGAGACAATGGCAGTCATGATGGTAGTCGGTAATCAGGCGAGAGTGCCGGACAGTATTTTCAAAGGTGTGCGTACACTCACAACGAATATCGTACTTGAGATGGGATATGCCACGGATCTTCACAGGGAGGCACTGATTGCCACAGGCGTAGTTCTGTTTGTTTTTATTCTTATTATTAATATATCGTTTTCTATTTTGAAACGTAGAGGAAAGGAGTAGAGGCAGTATGGAAAAAAATATCACTCCGATCAATCAACTGTCGTGGAAAGACAGATTGAAATCTTACAAAAAACATCCGGGTTCTTTTATTTTACTGCTTCTGGTGGGAGCCTCGGCAGTGATCACCGTGACAGTACTTGTTTATCTGGTGGGCTATATTTTGATCCACGGTGTTCCGTATTTAAGACCAAGCCTGTTTTCACTGACTTACAATTCCGATAACGTGTCGATGATGCCGGCGATCATCAACACGATCACAATGGTATTGCTCGCACTGCTTTTTTCTGTTCCGTTTGGAATCGGAGCGGCAATTTATCTTGTCGAATATGCAAAAAAAGGAAATAAACTCGTTGAGCTGGTGCGTATCACGGCAGAGACATTGACCGGTATCCCATCCATTATCTATGGACTGTTCGGTATGTTGTTTTTCGTGACAGCGTTGCATTGGGGATATTCCATGTTAGCTGGTGCGGCAACACTTGCGATCATGGTTCTCCCGGTCATTATGAGAACGACGGAGGAAGCGCTTTTGTGTGTGCCGGATATGTACCGTGAGGGAAGCTTCGGACTTGGCGCAGGAAAGCTCCGCACCATTTTTAAAATCGTACTTCCAACGGCGATACCGGGTATTTTGTCCGGTATCATCCTTGCGATCGGACGTATCGTAGGAGAGACAGCGGCATTGATCTATACAGCGGGAACCGTTGCAGAGGCAGCAGGCGTCATGGATTCCGGCCGAACACTTGCGATTCATATGTACTCACTGTCAAGAGAGGGACTTCACACAAATGAAGCATACGCAACCGCAGTCGTCCTTCTGATCGTGGTGCTTCTGATCAACGGATTATCGTCCCTGATCGCAAGGAAACTGGAAGCTGCAACGAAGTAAATCCGAAAAGACATGCGGACAAAGAAAAGCTGCATACAGATTATTATAAAATAAAACGTCTGTGAACAGACAGATAAAGCAGAGGAAACAATATGAGTGAAAAATTTAAAATTTCAAACCTTGATTTATATTATGGTGATTTTCATGCATTGAAAGATATCAATATGAGTATCCATGCCAACGAGATCACAGCTTTCATCGGACCATCCGGCTGTGGAAAATCGACCTTTTTAAAAAGTCTGAACAGAATGAATGATCTGGTGGAAGGATGTAAGATCACAGGAAATGTCCTGTTAGATGGCGAGGACATCTATAAAGGTATGGATGTCAATCTTTTACGAAAAAGAGTCGGCATGGTATTCCAGAAGCCAAATCCGTTCCCGATGAGTATTTACGACAATATTGCGTATGGACCGAGAACTCATGGTATCCGCTCCAAAGCAAAATTAGATGAGATCGTGGAAAAATCCCTGCGTGATGCGGCAATCTGGGACGAAGTGAAAGACCGTCTGAAAAAAAGCGCACTTGGCATGTCCGGTGGACAGCAGCAGAGATTATGTATCGCAAGGGCACTAGCAGTGGAACCGGAAGTCATCCTAATGGACGAACCGACTTCCGCGCTTGATCCGATCTCCACATCCAAGATCGAGGATCTTGTCATTGAACTGAAAAAACAGTACACCATCGTCATGGTCACACACAATATGCAGCAGGCTGTGCGTGTTTCGGATAAAACCGTATTCTTCTTATTAGGAGAGGTGATCGAGGCTGGCGAGACAGAAAAATTATTCTCAATTCCACAGGATAAACGTACCGAGGACTATATCACAGGACGTTTTGGTTGACATAAATAAAAAGGAGAGAATGATATGAGAAATCGATTTGACAGACAGTTATTAGAATTAAATAATGAATTGATCCAGATGGGAAGCTTGATCGAGCAGGCGATTGAGATGGGGATATCAGCACTGGTAAAACAGGATGTAGAAAAAGCAGAGCAGGCGATCAAATTTGACGTGGAAGTAGATGAGCAGGAGAAAACGATCGAAGCTCTCTGCATGAAACTACTGCTGCAACAGCAGCCGGTAGCAAAAGACTTAAGATTAATTTCTGCAGCGTTAAAAATGATCACGGACATGGAGCGTATCGGGGATCATGCAGCGGATATTTCGGAGATGACCATTTTGATGGCAGATTCCGATTATGAAAAAAGCGCCATTAATATGGAAGTGATCAAAGAGATGGCAAAAGAGACAACCGATATGGTTATCAAGAGTGTGGATGCTTTTGTCAACAAAGATCTCGAACTGGCACGCTGGGTCATCAACCGTGATGATGTGGTGGACGATCTTTTTGACAGTTTCCGGAAAGAACTCATCCAAAAAATCAATGAGAATGTAAAAAATGGTGAGATGGCAACGGATATGCTGATGGTCGCAAAATATTTTGAGCGTATCGGCGATCATGCAACCAACATTGCAGAATGGGTGATCTATTCTATCACCGGAAAACACGAAGACGAATAAATTTTAAGAAAACTTTTCCCTTACAGACATAAAAAAGGTATGCTAAAAGACTCCTGATTGCGATTTTACATAGATTTTACATAAAACCGACATAAGATTTACATGTAGTTTATAATATGGAATCGAAATGTAAACAATAACCTAGTATATGTCTATGTAAGGGAGAGATTATGAATATTTTTGGAATTCTGACAATGATCGGCGGTCTGGCAATGTTCCTGTACGGAATGAGTGTTATGGGTGGCGGTCTTGAAAAAATGTCCGGCGGAAAATTGGAGCGTATCTTAGAGAGCCTGACCTCGAATCCGTTTAAAGCGGTATTGCTCGGAGCCGGCGTGACAGCTGTGATCCAGTCATCCTCAGCTACAACGGTCATGGTTGTCGGTTTCGTAAATTCAGGCATCATGAAACTGTCGCAGGCGATCGGAATCATCATGGGTGCAAACATTGGAACGACAGTTACCTCATGGCTTTTGAGCCTGACCGGGATCGAGAGTTCCAATTTCCTGATCAGCATGTTAAAACCGTCCTCTTTTTCACCGGTTCTCGCACTGATCGGTATTATTATGTATATGTCCGGCAAGGACAAAAAGAAAGATATCGGTGAAATCTTACTTGGATTTGCAATCTTAATGTTTGGTATGGAGACAATGAGCGACGCTGTAAAGCCGCTTGCGGATGTGCCGGAGTTTACCGATATTCTGACGATGTTCAACAATCCGGTATTTGGCGTGTTAGCAGGAGCGCTGCTCACCGCAGTCATTCAGAGTTCTTCGGCTTCTGTTGGTATCCTGCAGGCATTGTCTGTCACAGGAGCATTTACTTATGGTTCGGTTATTCCGATTATCTTAGGACAGAATATCGGAACCTGTGTCACAGCGATGATCTCAGCAATCGGTGCAAACCGGGGCGCAAAGAGAACCGCATTCGTGCATTTATATTTCAACATTATCGGAACCTTATTATTCCTTACAGTATTTTATATTGGAAATGCAATCTTTCGTTTTGAATTTGTCGGGGAGACGGTAGGAGTTGCAGGGATCGCGCTGATCCACAGTATTTTTAATGTCTTTACAACTGTAGTATTATTTCCGTTTATCCGTGGGCTGGAAAAACTGGCTTACCTTACAATCCCGGAATCTGACGAGGAAAAATCTGCCAAAGAAGATGTGTTTGCCATTTTAGATGAGCGTTTTGTGAGCAGTCCTGCATTTGCGATCGAGCAATGTAAAACTTTAGTAAACCAGATGGCAGAGATCACAAAAAACAGTTTTATCGAGGCAATGGAATGTATCAAAGAGCCTTCAGATCAGAAATTTGCGGAAGTGATCGCAAAAGAAAACCGCGTAGATGTGTATGATGATAAGATCAGCGCCTATCTGACGAAATTAAACAGCGGGGATCTTTCGTATACGGACAGTCTGCGGGTGACTTCACTTTTACACTGTCTGACGGATTTCGAGAGAATTTCCGATCATGCGGTAAATGTGGTAGAATGTGTACAGCAGATGCAGAAAGAGGATGCAAAGTTTTCTAAGAAGGCGGAGGATGAGATGAACATTTACTCCAAAGCCGTGCGGGATATTTTAGAGAGAACGACCGGAGCGTTTATCAATACCGATATTCCACTTGCGCGTTCCGTGGAACCGTTAGAAGAAGTCATTGACGGCCTGAACAAAACGGTAAAAAAACATCATATGAAGCGTCTGCGCAAGGGAAAATGCACGATCGGACTTGGACTGGTACTCTCAGATCTTGCCATGAACTACGAGCGTGTTGCCGATCACTGCTCCAATATCGCAGTATATATGATGCAGTTAAATGATACCGGTCTGGAGGAACACAGTTTTACAGAGCAGATGGATGAAAAAGAGAGTGCAGAATTTACAAAACTGGAAAATGAATTTGAACAAAAATATGAGATAGATTAAATCCGGGAAGAAATTCGCAGCACAATTATTGTGTTGCGAATTTTTTGTGAATCAGGGAAAGACTTATAGAAAAAACAAAGCAGGCTGTATTATAATCTATTTATAGAGCGAACAGTGGGAGGAAATGATTATGGCAACAATCTATATTGTAGAAGATGATGTAAATATCCGCGAGATCGAGCGCTATGCGTTAAAAAACAGCGGATATCAGGTAGAAGAATTTGAGTGCGGTGCAGATCTTTTTAAAAGGTTAGAGAGCAAAGTTCCGGCCCTGATTTTATTAGATATCATGCTTCCGAATGAGGACGGCCTTGATATTCTGACAAAGATCCGTGCAGATAAAAACACAGCGAAGGTGCCGATCATTATGGTGACAGCAAAAACATCCGAGCTTGACAAAGTAAAAGGTTTGGATCTTGGAGCGGACGATTACATTTCCAAGCCGTTTGGTGTCATGGAGCTGATCTCCCGCGTCAAGGCATTATTGCGCAGAACCACGAATGCGCAGGAAGAATCACAGATCTCCTACGGAAATATTCTGGTGGATAACGATAAACACGCCGTTTACGTGGATGGAAACCTGTGTGAGCTCACCTACAAAGAATTTGAACTTTTCAAATACCTTGTCATCAACAAGGGAATCGTGCTGTCGAGGGATAAGATCATGAACCAGGTGTGGGGCTTTGACTATGAGGGTGAGAGCCGGACAGTCGATATGCACATCAAGACGCTGAGACAGAAACTTGGAGAGGCGGGAAGCCATATCAAGACAGTGCGCAATGTCGGTTACATGGTGGAGTGACGTCCGTTAAGGAGCAGGGAAAAGGCAGGACAGACGTAAGACGGTGATGGGATGAAAAAGAAAATCAACAGCAAATTTATGCTGATCTCAGCGATTGCAATTATTGTCATGGCAATCTGTGCCATGGTGCTTTTTTATGATATATTGAAAAAACAGATTTTTGACGATCTGAAGGCAAACGCCCATGTGATCTCCATGATGAACCCGGAGGATCTGCCGGATGAGATCAACTATAATCTGAATAAAGATGGGCTGCGTATCACGCTGATCAATGAGGATGGAACCGTCATCTATGACAGCATGGAAGACGAGTCGAAGATGGAAAATCACAGGGAACGACCGGAGATCGCTTCTGCATTGGCAGCCGGAGAGGGGCGTGCGATGCGGAAATCGACTACGTCCGCAAAACATACTTTTTATTATGCAATGAGAACAGATGATGGCAAAGTTCTGCGCATTGGAAAAGACAGTAACAGCATCTACAGTCTGATCATCAAGATGGTATATCTCACGTTGTCTGTGGGATTCTGCGTATTTGTACTGTGCACAGTCCTTGCACATAGGCTTACCAAACGTCTTGTGGCACCGATTGAAAAGATGGCGGACAATATTGTGCTGCTGGAAGAAAATGATGTTTATGACGAGATGAAGCCGTTTGTTGCGACTATCAAGCAGCAGCATGTGGACATCTTAAAACATTCCCAGATGCGTCAGGAATTTACCGCAAATGTTTCCCACGAATTAAAGACGCCGCTCACCGCGATTTCCGGTTATGCAGAACTCATTGCAAGTGGAATGACAAGTGGGGAGGACACCATTCATTTTGCATCTGAGATCCATAAGAGTGCAGAGCGTCTGCAATATCTGATCAACGATATCATCAAACTTTCTGAGCTAGACAGTGATGAGACAAAAATCGAGTTTGAAACACTGGATTTGCATGAAATGGCATTGAACTGTCAGGCAATGATGGAGATTCAGGCAGAAAAGAATGAAGTGACCGTGGAAGTGCAGGGAGAAGCCACCTCGGTTCGGGGAAATCGAAATCTCATAGATGAATTAATCTATAATCTTTGCAGTAACGCAGTGCGTTACAACAAAAAAGGCGGAAAAGTCATGATTATTACGCGCACGGAGGACGGACATCCGATTCTGATCGTCAAAGACACCGGCATCGGTATTCCGAAGGAGGCACAGGAACGTGTCTTTGAACGTTTTTACCGAGTGGACAAAAGCCGTTCGAAATCCACGGGCGGCACAGGCCTTGGACTTGCTATTGTCAAACACATTGTGGCACAGCATGAGGCGCAGATCTCACTGGAAAGTGAGGAAGGTGCCGGTACGGAGATTAAGGTGACGTTTTTAAAATAATTAGGAAAGATGAGCTTCTGATTTTATATCGGAGGCTTATTTTATATAAAAACGTGAAAAAATATGTGATTTAGCTGTGAAAAACGTGATAAAAACATATAAAAAGATCAAAAAAACGTGAAAATTAAAATTCAAAGAAAAAACTATAGCAGTCTTTTCCATTTTTGTGTTATTATAGAAAGACAGTCATAACGACAGTACGAATGAAAATGAAAGGACAGAGTAAGTAATTATATGTTTTCCGTATCAGACATTAAAGAGACAGTGTATCCGGCGGCGTACCGGA
>ULWU01008243.1_pt1 | contig 10883 bp, 8 predicted proteins | sample 1960661 | NCBI WGS metagenome assembly ULWU01 (sample SAMEA4835821, study PRJEB28245) | human gut metagenome | biome: gut microbiome; material: fecal sample | place: Denmark | collected 2008
CATCCGGCAGAAAAACCTCCAACCGGAGAATTTGCTACTACACCATATGATGATTACGATGAATTACGGAATGCACTTATTGACATTATTCCGGAATTTACCATGAAATTAAAGGTAGATCCCCGCACTAACCGATTAGAATTTTCTACCGATATTAATTCCGTGTTTGATATTGCATGGCTGACACTTGCAAGAATGCTTTCCGAAGACCCTGCACCAGAAGATAAAGGCAAATCGGATAATCGTCCAGAAGGCATTATGATTCGTTGTCGGAACTGTGGTAAATTCATAATCAGAAAAAGCAACCGACAGGAATTTTGTGATGCCGAAGAATGCCAGAAAGTTCGGAATGCCAGAAAGCAAAAGGCCTACCGTGAACGAAAAGCCATTGAAAAGGCTCAAAAAAGCAAGAAAAAAGCACATTAATTTATATGATTTGACGGAAAGACAAATAGATTATTGTATCTAATATCAGCTAGCTACATGCAATTATGTGCTATGATATTATGTAAAATATGTTAAAAAACATAGGAATCCCCCCTATGCAATTTCGCGAAAAAACGTGTGTGAGGGGAATCGGTTTTTCAGATGAAAAGTCACAGAGATAATACTCCCCCATGGGGTAAAGGAGGAAATAAAAATGGATTACGCATGGCTTGAAAACGGAGAATATTGGATTCAAGTTGAGGACATGAGAACATCAATCATGAGAGATGCTATTACAGCAAAGACTGAAGCTCAAACTGCAGAAGCATTTCAAAGACAGCTTTATTATTTTGTCAGATTACACACAGGTGTTGAACTTGATTTTAAACAAGAGACTCCTATAAAAGGAGGATTGACACACGATTTCGGTATATTAAAAAATAGAACATCCGGAAGAGGTCGACTAGATGCTGTCGTAAATAATCTTATTATCGAATACAAGAAACATTCAAAGCTCGAAAAAAAGAACGATCAAGATACCGCAACTAATCAGGTCAATGACTATCTAAAAACTTTATTTACTAATGATGGAGTAAAATACAACGCAATTTTAACTGATGGAATTAAAATATCTTATTTTGGTTTCAATGGTGAAAAAATTGAATCTACTGCTTTTAAAAACATTGAAGCAACGGACATTGATAGAATTATTCGTGCTATATTAACTAATAATTGCAAAAAATTTATTCCTGAAAATGTTTTAAAAGATTTTGCAGTAAACAGTGAAACAAATTCTATATCAAAAGAGCTTGCATGTGAACTTTATCAAAAACTTATAGTCAATCCAACTGACAAAACAAATATGCTTTTTTCAGAATGGGAAAGTCTTATGCATTTATCATTCGATGACAATGGAAAAGGAAATGATATAGAGAAAAGACGTTCTGAGCTCTCTCTGATTTTCAGAGATAATATTATTAACCCCGTAAAAGAATATAAGGCATTATTTGCACTTCAAACAGCTTATGCAATCATAGTAAAACTTATTGCATGCAAAGTAATAGATAAACTTGAATATGGTACTTCTACCAAGAACTACTCCGACTTAACAAAAGTAACAGCAACAGAATTGCAAAATTTTTTAGAGAAACTTGAAGATGGTTATGTCTATAGAAGTAGCAATATAATAAACCTATTAGAGGGTGACTTCTTCTCATGGTATTCTGCAAAAGAACAATGGGATACCGATTTGTGGGAAACTATCATTAAAATAATCACGTGTATTGACGAGTATTCAACGTTTTCTTTTGAAATAATATACGAACCAGTAGACATTTTCAAAGATTTATATATGAGCATCATGCCAAAAACCGTTCGACACTCAATGGGCGAATATTTTACCCCTGCATGGCTAGCTGATTATGTTGTATCTGAAGGATTAAAACTTCAACCAAATAAGGATTGGAAAGCAATCGATCCATGTTGTGGTTCTGGAACATTCATTATCGCACTAATTAAAAAGATAGTCGGAAATGTAAACTTATATGAGCTCTCCGAAGATCAAAAACAATCCATTAAAAGAAATATTCTTTCTAGAGTATATGGTATAGACATTAATCCGCTCTCTGTTCTATCTGCCAGAGTTGGATACTATCTAGCGCTTCGACCTTTTGGTGATATAAAAGACATAGAAATTCCTATTTATTTAGGGGATTCAGCCATTACACCAACAAGAGAAAACATTGAAGGTATTTCTTGCTATAAATATTCAATACATAATAACAAAAAGTCCTTTGATGTAATATTACCTTCAAGATTCGTCGAACAAAAGAACTTTGGTAAAATAATGGCATCTTTACAAACTGCTGTGAAAACAAACAACGCTGAAATTCTTTATGAAATGATTGTTGGTCAACTATCCGATACCGAAAAAATTTCAAGGGATTTAATTACAGCTATTCAATCAATGTCAAACGATTTAGTTGAACTTCATAAAAACAATTGGGATGGAATATGGATTAGAATCGCAACCAATTTCATGCTAATTGCTAGATTACAAGAATTTGATTTAATTGTTGGTAATCCACCATGGGTTAAATGGGAACATTTACCTTCAAATTATGCTTCCAAAATAAAAGAACTATGCAATATTAGGCACATTTTTTCCACAAGAGGACGCTTTGGTGGCACTCAGTTAAATATATGTGCACTCATTTCTAATGTAACTGCTACCAATTGGCTAACAAATACAGGTGTGCTCGCATTTCTAATGCCAGACAGTATTATGTCCCAAAATTCATACGAGGAATTTAGATATTTCTATCTTGATTATGAAGCAAAGGAAAGATTATTTCTGCAGAAGATAGATAAATGGGAAAAACCACTTAAACCCTTTACTTGTGAAGATATTGTTGTATCACAAGATTTCAACACATACTATTATTCAAGGAAAGAAGTAGATTATAAAAAAGGCATTGATGTTACAACAATCTCTCGTACAAAAGGCATTCCAGATATTGTACTAAATAAAGAGACTTCCTTTGCCAAAGTAAAAAAACATCTTATCTTTGGCAAGAAAATCGCTGCTCAAATGTCTGATGCAACATCAGCATTTTCATATCTATCTGATGTACACGATTTTAGGAAAATAATAGGTGATTCAGCATATGAATACAGAACTGGAGTAGAATTTACACCTCAAGAATTATATATGCTTATAGGTATAGGGAAGTCTAGCACATCATCACACTATAGATTTATGAATAAAAAATTTACCCGTTCAAAGTATATTGTAGATGATATGCCCAAAAATGGTTGGGAACTCCCTACAGACCACATATATCCTATTGTGACAGGTCCTTCCTTGACACCATTTAGATGCAACTTAGAAAATGAATATTGTATACTTCCATACTCAGAGAATAAAACTGATGCGCCAATTGGTATATCTGAATTAATGACTTCAAATCCAGAATTATTTGAGTATCTTTTAAACCATCAAAACTTGATTGATAACCAATCTGATAAAAGTAAGGTAATGCGTCGTGGCGAAGAATTTTACGCTCTATCAAAAATAGGACCATATACTTTTTCAAAATATCTTGTTGCAGCACGTGATAACACCAAGTTTTGTGCTACTGTTATTGAGCCCCAAAACACACCATGGGGTGAAACAAAGCAATCAATTTGTGTCAAACACACTATGATAATCGGTCGAACAGTTGCAGGAAGATTCATAGAAAAAGAGGAAGCGTATTATATTGCCGGTATTCTGAATAGTAATATTGTAATCCAATACATGCAAAGTACCTTTAAAAGCAATGGCTATAGTTTGAAAAAATCACATTTCTACTTACCTGAATTTGATCAAACAAATCCTTTGCACAAAGAAATTTGCAAATTAGCCAAAAAAGCTTCTAAACTAACAGACCCAGCAAAAATTGCTATAATTCAAAGTAAACTCTCAGATGTATACTTAAATCTATGTTCTTCTAGGTAAAATCATAAAAGCCACAATCCCGGTAGTCTCCCTACCAAAGATTGTGGCTTTTTATGTTCAAATTTTTGTATGTGTGCCATCGCTTAGTAGTCCATTACTACTAAGGATTTCTCCCACACCTTTGCCTTTATTACGATTCCACCCATGAGCCTTAGTAGTCAAAACCGTAGTAATCCCAAGGCTTTCCGCCATATTCTGCCCTGTACTACCCCAGTCTGCGAAGGTATGCATTATCATAAAACTGGAGTGCCGTGGCAGATAAAAAGTACTTTTATCATAGTTTTTTCTCCTTAATATAATAACCTCACCAGACAACAATCCAGTGAGGTCATATAATCACGCTTTTTGTTTAGGTACAAACTCAAGCTTGCTGATATCTGCCTGATTAATACCAGTACGTTCTAGTACATAATGTATCTGTGCTAACATCTCAGTATCATCCAATACTCTTGTCAGACCAACAAGTTTTTCATCATCCCAGACGGTAAGCACAGTTGAGGAATTCATAAGAGCCTTATACAGTCGATCTGGATAATTTCCTGATATCCAATTAACGGATAGAAATAACTTTTGAATCTGTTCTTTCGTAAACTTTTTTTCTTCTGTATATATAAGCATAATCTATTTCCCCCTATCTGTTATGATCACATCTCTGGCATTGCAGCATTTCATTTTCAACATCATCTTTATAAAAAACACCTGACCATTGGCAAATATTCTGCAAAATAGGCACAACAGATTTTCCTTTTTGTGTCAACATATACTCTACCCTTGGTGGGATTTCATCATAGGATTTTCTTTCAACAATCCCAACTTCTATCAGGTCTTTTAATGTTGCGGCAAGTACTGCATCCGTAATATTGCACATTTCTCTTCGAAGTTCACTGTATCGAAGCTTTTCGGCTGCAGATAACACACTTATTATGCGTGATTTCCATTTTCCACCAAATATTGCCAATCCATATTCAAGTGGGCAACGTATATCATCATCTAATTTTTTCTCATATTTTGCCATTAAAAATCACCTTCCAGCTCTACGCATCGCTGCTAAAGCCTCTTGTCTATTAAACTCATTCTCTCCTTTTTCTTTCACATATGCTGTCATTATAGCTTGATAGTGATTCTTTTTTAAGTTATTATGAAATTTATTAGCAGTTCTTTGTTATATTTCTTTCTTATTCCCTGCACCTCCGATTTACGCTTTAACCCATCTTCTACCTCAATACATTTGTATTATTATTGCAAAGCACCTCAAAATGATTTCGATTTGTTTTTATAAAACCTTCTTTTTGCAGCTTTGATATCTCCGTAGACATTGCTGCGCGGTCAATGCAAAGATAATCTGCCAGTTGCTGCCTGTCAAAAGGAATATCAAAGGACAAGGACGAATGTCTGATAGATTCTGCTGACAGGTATGACAATAATTTCTCCCTTGTTGTCCGCTTGCCAACATGTGTAATCTTATCATTCAGAATCAGTATCTTATTTGCCAGTACACTGACCAGGTTGCGAATCAGCTTCTGATGATGCCCACATGCAGTTGGACAAGTAACCAGAAGCTTCTGTATATTTAAAAAAACAATCTCACAATCCTCATCTGCTACCACACTGATGTTCAGAACAGCACCAGGGCTTGCCGCATATGGTTCTCCAAAAAAATCACCAGCATGACATTTAGACAGAATATTCCGATGTCCCCAGAGATCCTCCTGAATAATGAGAACACAACCTGACAATACTAATCCCATTACCTGTGTAGAATCTGCTGCTCTGAAAATATAAGAATCCTTCTCTTTAGAAACTGTTACTGCCTCTACACAGTGCAATACAGATAATATCTCATTATCAGTAAGACCTTTAAAAAAAGGACTGTTTTTTAAAATAGGTAAATATTTTTTCAAAATCTCACCTCCTGTTGGAAATCAAACATACAAGTTGTATTTATTATAATATGATTCTAACAGAAACAAAAATAAAATTCTATTAATGGAGGGTAAAATGATAAGAAAAATTATACGAATTGATAAAGAAAAATGTAACGGATGTGGTGCATGTGCAACTGCCTGCCACGAAGGAGCCATTGATATTATAGACGGAAAGGCCGAGCTGGTAAGAGAACATTTTTGTGACGGATTGGGGGATTGTCTCCCAGAATGTCCTACAGGAGCTATTTCATTTGAGGAAAGAGAAGCACCTGCATATGATGAAGATGCTGTAAAAGAAGCACAGAGTAAAATAGCTGCCAAAAACCATGCAATGTCACCTCACACCGGCTGTCCAGGATCTAAAATCATGCAGATACAGCGAACAAAAACGCCTGAGACCGCAAAACCATTTTCAGGTGCAGATTCGATATCACAACTTGAGAACTGGCCGGTACAGATCAAACTTGCACCTATCAGTGCACCATATTTTAATGGTGCAAAACTTCTGATAGCCGCCGATTGTACTGCTTACGCTTATGCTGGATTTCATCAGGATTTTATTCAGAATAAGGTAACACTAATAGGTTGTCCAAAATTAGACCAGGTTGATTATAGTGAGAAACTGGCTGCTATTATTCAGAATAACAACATTCAAAGTGTGACAATCGTAAGAATGGAAGTTCCATGCTGTGGTGGTCTGGAGATGGCAGTAAAAAATGCACTTCAAAATAGTGGAAAATTCATACCATGGCAGGTTGTAACAATAAGTATTGATGGAAAAATTATTGATTAATAAGGAGATTACTGGAATGAATAAAAAAATGTTTTGTTTTCAGTGTGAACAGACAGCCGGATGTACTGGCTGTACAGGAAATGCAGGTGTCTGTGGAAAAAATGCAGATACAGCCAAATTACAGGATGAGCTGACAGGTGCATTGATTGGTCTTGCAAGAGCTGTAGACAGTGCATCAGCTATTTCTAAAAGAACCGTACAAGTCATAATTGAAGGTCTGTTTACAACAGTTACAAATGTAAGTTTTGATAATGCAGCAATCGAAAATATGATACAAAAAGTCAGAGCTGAGAAAGAACGACTGGTCCCTGACTGCAGCAAATGTCAGTCACCATGTGGTAAAACAGGCGAATACGACATGCAGCAGATGTGGAATGCCGATAAAGATATCCGCTCTTTAAAATCTCTTATTCTTTTTGGTATTCGTGGAATGGCCGCCTATGCTTACCATGCAAATGTTCTGAATTATGAAGATGATGAAGTAAACCGATTCTTCTGCGAAGCATTATTTAAGATTGGTTACGAAGAAAGTATAGAAACACTGCTTCCTACGGTACTTAAAGTAGGCGAGATCAACCTTAGGTGTATGGCACTTCTTGATAAAGCAAATACAAACAGCTATGGAATGCCAGAGCCCACTGATGTTACACTTACCATCGAAAAAGGTCCTTTTATTGTCGTGACAGGTCATGATCTTAAAGACCTGCAGCTTTTACTTGAACAGACAGAAGGAAAAGGAATCAACATATATACTCATGGTGAAATGCTCCCTGCCCATGCCTATCCACTCTTGAAAAAATTTCCACACTTAAAAGGAAATTTTGGAACTGCATGGCAGAATCAGCAGAAAGAGTTTGATCATCTTCCAGCTCCGATTCTTTACACTACCAACTGTCTGATGCCGCCAAAAAGCAGTTATGCTGACAGAGTATTTACAACAGAGGTGGTTGCTTTCCCTGGCGCTGTTCATATTGATGAGAAAAAAGATTTTACGCCAGTTATCAAAAAAGCACTTGAACTTGGTGGCTATAAAGAAAATCAGACATTAAAAGGCATCAATGGAGGCACGAAGGTGACAACCGGATTCGGTCATTCAGCTATACTGTCACATGCAAATACTATAGTAGATGCTGTAAAATCAGGTGCAATCAGCCATTTCTTCCTGGTTGCCGGATGTGATGGTGCTAAACCAGGTCGAAACTATTACACAGATTTTGTTAAACAAACTCCTTCTGACAGTATCATCCTCACCCTGGCATGTGGCAAATTCCGTTTCAATGATCTTAATCTTGGAGAAATCAATGGTCTGCCACGACTAATGGATATGGGTCAGTGTAACGATGCTTACGGGGCGATTCAGGTTGCCCTGGCACTTGCGGATGCATTTGGATGTACTGTAAATGAGCTTCCGCTCTCCTTCGTTCTTTCATGGTACGAACAGAAGGCAGTCTGCATTTTGTTAACACTTCTGCACCTTGGTATCAAAAACATCCGTCTTGGTCCTTCTCTACCTGCGTTTTTGTCTCCTAATATTCTGAACCTTCTTGTGGAAAAATATGGCATAGCACCTATCACCACACCAGAAGAAGACATCAAAGCGCTGATAAACACTCCATAACACCAATAAAGCCGATACAGGAATAAAAACCCTGCCTCGGCTTTTTCTTTTGTCATTCTCCAGGACACAAAATATCCTCATTCTCATCATATTTTCTTCACTATTCCCACCTAAACTATAGATAAGATGTAAGGGGCAAAAGTAACAATCTCTATATCAACTATAGAAATAATGAATGAAAGGATGAATGAAAGGATGAATGTATATGATTAATTTTAAAAGAATAAACAAATCCTGCGTAGCTGCAGTTATTCTTGCCATGTGTCTTATGACATCGGGCTGTGGTTCACAAAACTATACAACCAACAACAAAAATACTGATACCACCATAGCTTCCAGCATTACCGCCCAGGATACTAATGTAACACACGCAGATGATGCCGATAACTACAAAACGGAAATAACAGGTGAATTCAGCATTACATCAACTGATGGTTCTACAATAACACAGAATGATTCCGTATATACCATAACACAGGCTGGCGAATATACAGTTACCGGGCTCTTATCAGAAGGACAGATTGTAGTTAATGCTGACGATAATGCCGAAATCACCATTGTATTGAATGGTACATCCATCACATGTTCTAACGGTTCACCTATTTATATTAAAAATGCTGATAATGTAAAAATCAAATCTGAGGAAAACACTTATAACTGTATAGTTGATGCAAGAGCTGAATCTGACGACAATCCAGACAATTCTTCCAGTGAAAATGGTAATGCTGCCATCTATGCAGCATGTGACCTTAAATTGGTTGGAAAAGGGGCATTATCAGTAACTGGCAACTATAACAACGGTATCCAGAGCAAAGATGACATTTCTATTAAAAATGTTACCATCAAGGTTAATGCTATAAATAATGCTATAAAAGGAAACGATGAGGTAGCTATAGAATCTGGTGAAATAATAGCTATATCCAGAAAAGGCGATGGCATCAAAACATCAAACAGCAGTCTTTCAACCAAAGGAAAACAGAAAGGAAATGTAATAATATCTGGTGGAAATATTGGTATATATGCTGCCTGTGACGGCATAGATGCTGCATATGGTGTAGATGTTTCAGGTGATGGAAATCTGAATATATATACAGATACTTATTCTGATTATAGTGAAGCCGTGGCTGCCGACAACTCCGGTTCTTCAGCCAACAGCTCTGGTTCTTCAATCAGCACCCCAGATTCATCAGCCAGCAGCCCAGGTTCTTCAGCCAGCAACCCAGATTCATCAACCAGCAACCCAGATTCATCAGCCAGCAACCCAGATTCATCAGCCAGCAACCCAAGTTCATCAAATCAGAATCAAGGTTCATCATCTAAATCATCATCCAATGCAACTATGATGACTTACACAACAACTGCCAATACAGACAACCAGAATAACAGCAGCGTGGGAACTCCACCCGATATGAATAATGCTCAGAACAATGGTAACATGGGCAATCCTCCTGATATGAACAATACTCAGAACAATGGTAACATGGGCAATCCTCCTGATATGAATAACAGTAGCAGCAATTCTGGCAATAATCCTGACATGAAAGGTAACTTCGGCGGTGGAAACAGAGCTGCTAATGGTATACCTGGCAATAACAGCTCAGGAAATTCATCTAAAAAGTCTTACTCTACAAAGGGAATCAAAGCCGAGAGCGAGATAAATATATCTGGTGCAGCCATCAACATAAGTTCAACTGATGATGGTATTCATGCCAACTCAGATTCTGGTGTTCTTGAAACCGGCGAAGATGGCAATGGTATAATATCTATATCAGGTGGAACTATCACAATCTCTACAGGTGATGATGGAATACATGCAGATAAAGAGCTTAATATAACTGATGGATATATAAATGTTTTAACATCCTACGAGGGTCTTGAGGCTATAACAATCAACATCAGTGGTGGACAAAGCTTTGTATATGCAGCTGATGATGGCATTAATGCATGTACCGGAGATGGCACATCTACTCCTCTTATTAATATAACTGGTGGATACGTTGATGTAACAACCGGTTCTGGCGATACAGATGGTATAGATTCTAACGGCAGCTACACACAGTCTGGCGGTATGGTTTTTGTGAAAGGCGGTAGTTCATCAGGTCAGGTATCTGGTTCTATTGATGTTGATGGAAATATTACTATAACTGGTGGAACATGTATAGCTTTAGGCGGTATATGTGAAACTCCTGTAAATTCAGTTAATGCTTACGTGTTCAGTTCTGTATCCTTTAACGCAGGAAGCTACTCAGTAAAAGATTCCAGCGGTAATGAAATAATAAGCTTTACATTAAACAACAGTTACTCAAATGGCTGGATATGCACATCTGCTCTTACAACAAACACTGAATACACTCTTTACTGCGATGGTTCCTCATTAACAAACTGGACACAATCTGCAGGAACCATGGGTGCATCCAATGCCAGCGGCTTTGGCAGCAATCCTGGCGGTTTTAATGGTGGTGGCCGTGGAGGTAACATGAATGGCGGAAAAAATATGAATAATAACAGAAATATAAATGGCAATAATGCACCAAATAGCAATAATGTACAATAACAATTGCAAACAATAGTTTGATTGAATCATTCATTTTTCGTAAATTAAGTCAAAGTCAGACAGCATAT
>ULWU01009367.1_pt1 | contig 10876 bp, 12 predicted proteins | sample 1960661 | NCBI WGS metagenome assembly ULWU01 (sample SAMEA4835821, study PRJEB28245) | human gut metagenome | biome: gut microbiome; material: fecal sample | place: Denmark | collected 2008
GGCATACCGAAGTCTCTCAAAGCTTGGAGATACCATATATTGCCTAAGTGAAGACGCGCTTGAATTAGAAACAGATGGAAAAACATGGATTCCGACTTCCGCTTTGAACGAACTCAGAAGACGAGCGTCAGCCGAGCTTGAAGCGAAGGTTTTGACTGAATTACGCAAAGAAAAAGCGGAAAAGACGAACGATGGCTGTCAAAGGAATCCGATAATCGAACAAGCGATAAACAAGACAAAAATCACACAGAAAACAGACCAAAAGCAAGAGAAAGCCGCGCTCATAGTTGATCCGGAGCTGATTTTAAATGAAACTCACGAGAAGCTGAAAGCCGTATTTTCTCCATTCGATCGAGTTTACGTTCAGCTCGCGTCATACGAACGAATAGCCGATACAAAATGGAAAAAATCCGACATTTCTGTAGAGCTTTGCGCGTACTTACCTGCAATTATGCCGTCGGACAAACGTCTTGAAACCTTGCTTGAATCTGCAATTAACGCGGGATGTAGACGCTTCATGGTACATACAATAGGACAAGCGGAAACAGTAAAAAAAGTATCTGCGACAAATGAAACCTCGCCAAAAATTGACATTAAGATAGACTTCTCATACCGCACGAACATCACAAACTCCACCGCGGCTGAGATATACAAAACCTACTCGCCTGAGGATATATACTACTCCCCCGAGCTTCCGTCATCAGCGGTTGCCAGACAAAACGGCTCGACCTTCGCATACGGAAAACTTCCGCTCATGACTTTATCTGACTGCATTTTTACAAGAGCGGAAAAAGTCAAATGCAAAAACGGAAACCTCGGCGGCAGATGGAAATGTGAGGAAAATTGCAGCTCAAAAGAAAACCGCAGAACCGAACCGAAACCGCACTCCTGCAAAGGCTACCTCACCGACCGAAAAGGCGAAAAGTTCTTCGTCATTTCCGACAGCGACTGCGTGAATTACGTCTTCAATTCCGTACCGATTTGGATGGGAGACAGGATGAAGGAGCTTAGCGGATGCAAGAGTTTGCTCTACTGCTTCACCGACGAGAGCGCGGACGACATCATCAGAATAATGCAAGAATATGCAAATAATATACAAAGAATCGGAAGAAGAATATAGTTAGATGAAGGAAATTAATGTTAAACTGAAGAAGCTGCGAGACAGCGCGAAGATACCGCAGTACGCAACCGAACAAGCTGCCGCGTGTGATTTATGTGCCGATCTTGAAGGCGGTATAGTCACGATAAATCCCGGAGAAATCGTGACTATACCGACCGGAATTGCAATAGAGTGCGAAGAAGCTACGGAATATAATACCGCTATTTTAATATTTCCTCGCAGCGGACTTGCGTCAAAACACGGCATTTCCCTCGCGAACTGTGTCGGCGTCGTGGATTCGGACTACCGCGGCGAGATTAAAGTTCCGCTGATAAATCACTCGTCAGTTCCGTTTGAAATCTCCTCGGGAGACAGAATTGCACAGATGATGTTCACGCCGGTAATGCACGCCGAATTTGAAGAAGCCCATGAACTGCGTGACACTGAACGCGGAAATTCAGGCTTCGGCTCAACAGGAATTCAGTGAATAAGAAATGAAAAAAAACACTACTATAAGGAAAGACTATAATGAAGAAAGGCTTTTGGCTGAACTTTTTTCTGATTTGCGTAGGCATCGTGACAGGCTCAATGGTAGCGGAAATGACGTCGGGAATACCGGCACTTTCTTGGCTTTCGTACGGACTTGACTTCGGAATGAAATCCCCGCTTGTTCTAGACTTAAACGTGCTTGAGCTGACCCTCGGTTTATCGGTCAGAATCACGATAGCTACTATAATTTTCACGATACTCTCCCTCCTCCTCGGCAAACTCATAATCAGAAAATAGGACGGAAAACATCATGTATAATATAATCTTAGGCTCAGGCTCACCAAGACGGCACGAGATTCTCACCCTTGCTGGAATAGAGCACACCGTGATAGTACCCGAAGCGGACGAGAGAAAAATACACTATGTAGGCGACTGTCAGAGATACGTAAAAGAGCTTGCAAAGCTGAAATCCGACGCGCTGACAGAGCTGCTAAAATCAGATGAATATAAGACAAAAATTGACTTTTCTGATACCGTGACGATATGCGCCGACACCGTTGTTTTCTCTCCGAAAAAGCCGTATCCCCTCGGAAAACCGAAAAATTTCGACGACGCATGCGACATGCTGAATGCTTTTTCGGGAACGTATCACTATGTCCTCACCGGCGTATGCATTAGAAAAAATCCGACATCCGAGATAATTTTCACCGAATATACAAAAGTCCATTTCCGAGAGCTGACTGAAGGCGAAATTGAAGACTATATTAATGTAGAAAAGCCGTTTGACAAAGCCGGAGCATACGGAATTCAGGACAGAGCCTGCGCTTTCGTAAGCGGAATTGAGGGCGATTTTTACAACGTAATGGGTCTGCCTGTCTGCAAAATAACGGAAAAACTCAAAGAAATGAGCGTACTTTAAAACGAAAAATAGTACAAAAGAATCTCTATAAAATCGGCTAAACTAACGAAATTAACAGCGAAATTAACAATAACAGGATAGAATAATTATATGAAAAGCATAGGAATTGACCTTGGAACCGCGAACACATTGGTGTACCTGCGAGGACGGGGAATAGTGCTGCGCGAGCCTTCCGTAGTCGCCGTCGAAGCAAAGTCGCGAAAGGTCGTGGCGGTCGGTAGTGAAGCAAAAATGATGCTCGGCAAAACCCCCGGCTCGATTACGGCTGTCCGTCCGCTGAAAAACGGCGTAATCGCGGAATTTGACGTGACGGCGGCGATGCTGCGATTTTACTTCAAAAAAGTCAGCGGAAGCACAATTTTCAGCCGCCCGAAAGTCATGATCTGCATCCCCTACGGCGTTACGGAAGTCGAAAAACGCGCGGTTGAGGACGTCACACTTGAAGCCGGAGCGCAGTCGGTCGCACTCATCGAAGAACCGATGGCGGCAGCGGTCGGAAGCGGACTCAGGATAGAAGACGCGCGTGGTTCTATGATTGTCGACATCGGAGGAGGAACTACAGAAGTCGCTGTGCTGTCCCTTGGAGGAATCGTCATGTCAAACTCGATGAGGGTTGCGGGGGACGAACTTGACAGCGCGATTGTGGCGTACATAAAGCGAAAATACAACATTTTGATAGGCGAAACCACCGCGGAAATACTGAAAAAGCGCATCGGAAGCGTTCATCCCGACACCGACCGAGGCGAGATGGAAGTACGAGGACGTAACCTTTTGAGCGGTCTGCCGGCAATTGTTACCATAAATTCGGCGGAAATTCGCGAAGCCATGTCGGACGAGGTTCAGCACATCGTCGAAGCCATCCGCAGCACCCTCGAAAACACCCCTCCTGAGCTTGCGTCCGACATTTACGACACCGGAATCATGCTCTCAGGCGGCGGCGCAATGCTCAACGGACTTGATTTGCTCATTTCCCGCGTCACCGGAATCCGCACAGTCATAGCGAAAAATCCGATCGACAGCGTTGTTGTGGGCATCGGCAGGGTCATCGAAAGCCAGGGAATGATTGGAAACAGCGTGACTTACCGCGCAAGATAAGATGAAAAAATACTTCAAAGGCAGATTTTTCTACATTATAACGACGCTCGCGCTGATTTTTACGATAGTTCCGACAGTGCTCAGCTCGATGGGACTGGGATTCATCTTCCGCGACATGGTCGGAGTAGTGCTCACGCCTGCGCAGAAGCTGTTCAACTATGCCACCGAGGGGATTGACGGATTTGTCTCGTATTTCTACAAGTTTGACGAATTGGTGGAAGAAAACACCCGTCTGCGCGAGGAAGTTTCGTCACTTCAGACAAAAATCTACGATTCCGCGGAAGTGGAAGAGATGTACAACTGGATGAGCGACTTTCTTGAAATGAAGATGGCGCACAACGATTTTCAGTTCCTCGCCGCTACAGTGACGGGGCGTGAGAGCGGAAATTACTCGAAAATTCTCACGCTTGACGTCGGTTCAGGTGCGGGAGTGAGCGTCGGAATGCCCATCATCACCGCGGAAGGTATTGTCGGACAGGTCACGGAGGTCGGCTACAACTGGTCGAAAGTGACGACAATCATCGAGGCAAACTCATCCGTCGGCGCGTATATCGAGAAAACAAAGGACGCGGGAATCTGCTCGGGTTCGTTCGCGCTCTCGGCTAACGGAATGCTCGAGATGCTCTACCTACCCGCCGACGCTAAGGTTGAAGTGGGGGACAGAGTGCTATCGACAGGTTACGGAAGCATTTACCCGCGCGGACTGGTCGTGGGCTACATTGAAGAGGTCGCACTTAACGATTACAGCCGCTCGCTTGACGTAAAAGTGAAGACAGCAGTCAATCTCAGCGAAATTACGAACGTCATGGTGATAACAAAATTCGAGCAAGTCAGCGAATGACAATGTTTCACGTGAAATAAAAAATGAAAAAAATGCGAGAGATAATGCATAAATATGCCAACAAATTTCGCATCAGAATAAAGAAAAAACAGTACACAAAATTTCAGGAATGAACAAAAACGAAAGAAGAAACAACGCATTGCAGGAGTCTCGGAGCGTGTCCGAAAATCTGACATTCATGGAGAGACTGCGCGGGCTGAGACTGGACTTTTCGCTCGACGGCGAGTCCATACTAAAGGGAATAGTCTGCGCGGTTCTCCTTGTATTTTTCTGCTTGCTCCAGACGACGCTGTTCACAAAATTCCGACCGCTCGGTGCAGTTCCAGATCTTGTCTTGCCGCTCGTTATAGCCATTTCTATGACGGAAAAGGAACGTTGGGGCGCAATAATTGGGCTAATCGGTGCTATAGTAATAGAATCACTCGGCGGATCTACATTTACGATTCTGCCGATTCTCTATACCTTCGCGGGATATTTCTGCGGAATTTTGACTACGCATTACTTCCGAGATTCGGTAGCGACGCGCGCACTTTACACCCTCGTTTCGACTGTGGCGAGAGTATTTTTCACGCTCATCGCCCTTTTCGCAACGACAGGAAACGTGACATTAATCGACGCTCTGACGAAAGCCGCACTGCCGGAATTCTTCGCCTGCATCATCTTCGCACCGCTACCACACATAGCCGCAAAGCTGTGTCTCCACCGATTTAACAAGTCACGAGAAGAAAGAACACATGAATAAATATGCAAGAAACTAAGGATAAAATAAAAGCTTCGCTCGCACCAATGGCAGGATACACGGACGCGGTTTTTCGTCGAATCTGCTCGGAGATGGGCGCGGCGTACACGGTCAGCGAAATGATTTCAGCCGTCGCGATGACGTACAACGACCGAAAAACCGCAGATCTCGCGCGAATCGGAAAAGGTGAAGCACCGTGCGTTTTACAGATTTTCGGGCATGATCCCGCGACAATGGCGAAGGCGGCGGACATTCTGCTGAGCGGAAACTTCACCGGACAGGACTACGCGGAGCGACCGGCGGGGATTGACATTAAGATGGGCTGTCCCGTGAAGAAAATCTTTAGCTCAGGCGACGGCTCTGCGCTGATGGAAGACGAGAAACTTTCTACGGAAATTGTCGAAAGATGTGCCGAAGTCTGCGAAAAGTACAAGGTAAAACTGTCGGTGAAGATAAGGCTCGGAGTGGACAAAAACAGCATAAACGCACCTGAATTTGCTCAAAAACTGGCAAAATCCGGCGCGAAGAAGATAACGCTCCACACAAGGACAAAGGAGCAGATGTACTCTCCCTCAGCCGACCCGACGCGGTGCAGAGATGTGCGCGAAGCGATTGACAGGGCGGGGAAGAGCGTGATTCTCTGCGGAAACGGCGACATCGAGAGCTGCACGGACGCGAAAAACTACATCGTAAACGGCTGTGACGAGGTCGCGATTGGCAGAGGTGCGCTCGGAAACCCGTGGATTTTTCGCGAAATCAGCGATCCCGAGCACTTCACGCCGCCGACAAAGGACGAAATCATCGAGCTTTCCGTGAAATTTGTCGAGGACGTCGTGAAGCTCAAGGGCGAAGAAGTCGGAATTCGAGAATCGCGCTCCCGTGCGGCGTACTTCATCCGAGGAATGCGCGGCTCAGCCTCAGTCCGTGACGAGCTGAATCACGCAACGGATTTGGGCGAATTCTGTCGTGCGCTCGGAAAGCTCAGGGATATGTAGCTTTTGTGATGAATAATTTTGTTTTGATTTGTGCTTTTATAAGTTGTAGATTTTAGTAATTGTGCGGGATTCTTGCTTTGACTTTGGAATCTCGTGCAGTGAAATGGCTGGATAGGACACGGTTGAGGATAGCTGAAATCGGAACGGCGTTGTCGTGCTTTTATACAGAATGCAGACCGTGACTTTGCCGCGAGGGCGCGGAGTAGGAGAGAATCATGCTGTCGCACCTGCGCAGTTAGATAAACAAAATTGTTAGGCAATCGGCGCAACTTTCCTGAAGTCGAGAAAAGCAGTCAACCTGTAATTCAGTCAGCCGTAGATTAGTTAAGACATTAAACTAAACTATCTCTCCGTCAACGGAAAAACAAGCGATAAAACCCCGCAACTAAACGAAATTGGACGTTCGCAAAATGTCAACGGAAAAATAAGCGAAAATACGCGGTTAGCCTAATCCATTTCACGTATGATTTGGTATTCTCAACCCCGCGCGACAACAAACAAATGAATTCAGTGCATTCACCGCGTCCCACTCTACCGCGCGAACATTTTAAGCTCCACTGAATGAGCGTAGCTCATTCGACACTTTATGCAAACCCGCGCGACTGTTCTGTAGAAGTGGGCGACACCAGTAGAGAATGGTTTAAGCCAAACTCCACCGCGAGCCGGAACTCCGCACTTACATTGTAAGTGCAAGGGGCAGGCGTTTGATGCATCAGAACGAGCTTGCTCGTTAGTGCGCACCTCCGCGTAGGAGCACCCCCTCACCGCAGTGAGATTAATCAAATAAAAAGACGGAGTCTTTTCTCCTCTCCCTCCCACCCGCAGGTGGATATAATAAATCTGAAAGGGCGAAGTCCTTTCTACCTCATCCCCCCATCGACAAATAACGATATTTTTCGCACAAAAAGAAAAAAGAATTAAAAGAAAAAAAGGAAACCCGTTGCCTTGAAAAATAAACTTCATTGGAAACCCTCATCCCTCCTCGCTCCCGTCCCCGCCGTCATGGTCTCTTGCGGTACACTCGAAAAAGCGAATATCATAACCGTCGGCTGGTGCGGTGTCCTCTCGACTCGTCCGCCAAGACTGTACGTCTCCATCCGCCCCGAAAGACATTCCTACGGCATAATAGACTCAACCGGCGAGTTCGTCGTCAATCTTACCCCCGCGTCCCTCGTCGAAGTCGTTGACTATTGCGGTACCGTCACCGGAAAAAAGGTCGATAAAGCCGCGAAAACCGGTCTCACACTCTCCCCCTCCGAAAAAGTCAGCGCGCCTACCATCGAAAACTGCCCCATGGCGCTCGAGTGTAGGGTCTTCGATAAGGTCAAATCCGGCTCGCATGACGTTTTTATGGCGGATATCGTCTCCGTCTCACTCGATGAGGATCTGCTCGATAACACAGGCAAACTCCACCTCGAGCGCGCAGGTCTTCTCGTCTACTCCCACGGCGAATATTTTAATATAGGAAAAAAGCTCGGCAAAATCGGGCTGTCCATGGAAAACAAAAAGAAAGGCAGGAAAGCTAAAGTATGAATTTTCTGATACTCTCCGTAACCGCAGGGGAAGGTCATAACTCGACTGCTAAAGCCCTTAAAACGGAGCTTGAATCCCTCGATAGCTATTGCTCCATCGTAGATACGTTCGATTACGTCTCGCCGGAGCTTGCGAAAATCATCTCCGAAGGCTACCTACTCGTCACTGAAAAGGCAAAATACGCGTATAAAGTCGGCTACTCCCTCGCGGAGAAGAGAAAACCGAACGAAAAAAGCCTGAATCTCTTCAAATATGCCATGTCGGACGAGCTCGCAAGGTTTATAAATTCCGATGCATACGACGCTGTAGTCTTCACCCATCCATTCGCGGGAATGCTCCTTGACGAGATGAAAACGAAGAACATGATAAAAAACCGCACCGTGGGCATCCTCACCGACTTCACGTTCCACCCGTACTGGGAGGACTGCACGCATAACGATTACGTTGTCACACCCGACAAGCTCCTGAACATTCAGGGAATCCGCAAGGGTTTTAAAAAAGAGCAGATTCTCCCCCTCGGAATCCCGATAAAGCCGTCGTTCTCGGAGAAGCTCACCAAGGAAGAAGCGCGGGAAAAGCTCGGACTGAACAAAAATCTGTCCACATTCCTGCTCATGGGCGGCTCAATGGGCTACGGTAACATCGCGGAGAACGTCAAAAAAATAGATATGGTCGACATGGAGCGAGATTTCCAGCTCATCTGCGTCTGCGGAAACAATGCCGAAGCCAAAGCCGAAGTCGACAAAATCGCCGCGGAATCGAGACATAAGATACTCGTCACTGGATTCGTCAACTACATCTCCACAATAATGGACGCCTCCGACTGCATTATCACAAAACCCGGCGGACTTACCACAAGCGAAAGCCTCGTAAAGGGACTGCCGATGATTATAATAAACCCCATCCCCGGACAGGAGGAGCGCAACACGCAGTTCCTCATGAATACGGGATGCGCAATGTCCGCGACAAAGACCTGCCCGCTCGACGAGTGCATTTATCAGCTTCTCATGTCCGACACGAGAATCGAGACGATGAAACGCTCCATCTCCGAGATAGCAAAGCCGAATTCCACACGCGATATGTGCGCCTTCCTCGTGAACCTTGCTCATACGCCAATCGTAGAGGAGCAGATGAATGTCTGAACATTTTTTTAAACTGTGCCGCGCGGCTTTTGAGGAATCCGAGACGTACTTCACGCCGGAGCTGTACGCGCACGTTACCTCGGACGAAGTTCTCACGAGAATGTACAAGATAACGGAAAAGCTCGTCGAGAACGCGAAAAAATTCAACCTCACATCCATCCTCGAGCCGGAAGAAATAGTCCGCAAGCACATCGTCGACTCCGTCCTGCCCCTCGCGATTATGGAAAAGCAGGGAATCGTGTCAAAAATAGCACGGAAAACAGTCGCCGATGTAGGATGCGGAGCGGGATTTCCCACTTTGCCCATGTCCGCCGCGAGCCTTGACTATTTCCCGCTTTTCTTCATGGGAATAGACTCCACTGCGAAAAAGATAGGGCATATCAAGGAGACCGCAGAGTACGCCGACCTCACGAACATTGACGCAACCGCCGCAAGAGCCGAGGAGCTGACCGCTTATCCCGATTCTCCCGCACCGAAGAAGAGCGCGAAAAAGCCCAAAAATCAGCCGAAAACGGAAGAGAAAAAGCCGTATTTCCGTGAAAGATTCGATATAACAACCGCGAGAGCAGTTGCAGCACTACCGACGCTTCTCGAGCTTTGCGCACCGCTTACGAAGGTGGGAGGGTACTTCTGCGCGCTGAAATCCCATGCGGACGAGGAGATTCTGGCGGCAGGAAACGCACACGAGACGCTCGGTCTGACACTGCGTGACAAGATAAGCTACACACTGCCCGGCGGCGACGCGAGAGTTGTGCTCATCTACGAAAAAACAGCCGAGACCCCAAGAAAATATCCGCGGAGATACGCCGAGATAACAAAACAGCCGCTGAAATAGCCCAGCCAATCATCATATCGCATTCCCCGACCGACATAGTTAAAAATCCCTTTCATCAAACCGATGCGGGGGATTTTTTCCGTTTTGCCCGAAACATACCCAAAACTCCGCCGCCGAGTGCGACAAGGATTTTACTTCTGATGTGGTATAATACAGTCACCGAAACAAAACGGAAATAAATCGGAAAAGAAAAGGAAGGATAGTAAAGTATGTTCTGGGGAAAAATCAAAGAGATAAGCCGTGTGGTGCGCGAGGTGGAGATAAGCGAGATTAGAGTTCCCGACGGTCGGATTCGGAGGATAAGATGTGACGAAAGCCTTGCCGCGCTTGCCGAGAGCATAAGGGAGCACGGAATCATCGAGCCGCTCATAGTGAGAAGAGTTCTCGGGATAGGCGGAGAAGCGGAATTTACACTTGTCGCGGGTGAGAGAAGACTAAGAGCGGCAGAGATGGCAGGACTTACCACCGTTCCCGTAGTCTCGGTTGAAGCGGGAGAAGTGGACGCGGCGATTCTGGCAATAATCGAGAACCTGCACCGTGAAGACCTGTCGATGTTCGAGGAAGCCGCGTCAATACAGTCGCTCATCTCACTCACGGGAATGACGCAGGAAGCGTGCGCGAAAAAGCTCTCTGTCAGCCAATCATATGTAGCAAACAAGCTGAGGCTGCTGCGGCTGAGCGACGGTGAGCAGGAGAAGATAGAGGAAAACGGGTTGACGGAAAGGCACGCGCGGGCGTTACTCAGACTTGAAGATGAGGAAGAGCGCGGGGAGGTGCTGTCGATAATAATCAAGCGGGAGATGAACGTGAGCCGGACGGAGGAATACATAGAGGACATAATCTGCGCGAAATCGAGGTTAGCGGAGAGAGAGAGCAAGCCGAAGGGAAGCGAGCAGAAGAGGAAGCTGGTGATACGGGACATAAGGCTATTCTACAATTCGATAGACCACGCGGTCGACGTAATCAAAAAATCAGGCATTCCCGTCGAATCCACCCGAAAGGAGGTAGAAGAAGGCGTGCTGATATCGATCCTTCTTCCGAAGAAGGCAAGCTAAGAAAGAGCGCAGCAATTTTCTTTTCCTTAGACGACGTGGGTCTTCTAAGAGACTTCCATTCTGTAAGTTTCACTTAAACTTCAAGTGAGAAAGAAGTAGAAAGAGCTTCGCCCTTTCAGATTAATTAAATCTCA
>ULWU01010529.1_pt1 | contig 10786 bp, 6 predicted proteins | sample 1960661 | NCBI WGS metagenome assembly ULWU01 (sample SAMEA4835821, study PRJEB28245) | human gut metagenome | biome: gut microbiome; material: fecal sample | place: Denmark | collected 2008
AAAAGCTCGCCCGTTCCCGTTGAGAAGCAGGTAGCGATAATCTACGCCGCCACAAACGGATACCTCAACGAAGTGAACGTGCCCGACGTTTCTGCTTACGAGAAGGAGTTCTATGAATTCCTCGACCTCCGCTATTCCGACCTTCTTGATATAATCAGAAAGACGGGCAAGCTTGAGGACAGCGGCTTTGAAACTCTTGCAGAGGCGTGCCGTGAATTCACCGAAAAATTCCGCCGCGAGCATTACCATATCACTTCCGAAAACTGAGCGGGGGTGAATGAATGGGTGCAGATATAAAGGCGATACGCGCCAGAATAAAAAGCGTTGACTCCACCAGACATATCACAAAGGCAATGCAGCTCGTCGCGGCTTCAAAGATAAAACGCGCAAGCAATAAAATGGAAGCGTCAAGATTCTACAGACAGGTCATGCTCGACGCCTTCTCCGACCTTGCGGTTGAAAAAAGCTCGTATTCCGCGCAGAGAGACAGAAATCTCCCCGTTTTGTACATCATAATCGCCGGAGACAGAGGCCTTGCGGGCGGCTACAACAACAATATCTTCCGCTCTGCCATGACTGTGCTGAGAGATAACGACCTTGTTATCCCGATAGGCAAGCGTGCGGCGGAGTACTACACACACCACTCAAACATCGTCACAAGGGAGTTTAATTCCGTCGAGAAATTCACCTCGGAGGAGTCGGCTAAGGTGGCGGAGACTGCACGGGATATGTTCGACGAGGGCAAAATCTCCGCAGTGACGCTGATATACACACGCTTTGAGTCAATGCTGTCGCAAAGTCCGGATATAACATACCTTCTCCCGCTTGAAAAGGGCAGGAATCGCAAAGGAAACGCACCGGAAGCGGAAAAAACGGAAGGCGCACAAGCTCTCGTTGAGTACGAGCCGAATCCGGAGGAGGTCTTAGCCGCCGTGATACCTGAATATATTTCGGGAGTGCTGTACTCGTCGGTTGCGGAATCATATGCGTCGGAGCTTGCGGCAAGGCGTAACGCAATGGATACAGCCACAAAGAACGCCGACGACATGATGGAAAGCCTCAGCCTGAAGTACAACAGAGCAAGACAAGGCGCGATAACGCAGGAGATAACGGAAATCGTGGCCGGAGCAAACGCCTAGCTGGGGATATACTTTAGTTGAGTAGTGGGGAATACTACCCCAGCTCGTTTGTATGTCCTAAGTTGGTCATGGATGCATTTTAGTTCAGCGGTATCCTATCAAACGCGTAATTAAGAGTAAATATAGAGGAAAGAATAAATGGCAAACGTAAAAAATATCGGTCATGTTACTCAGGTCATCGGTCCTGTAGTAGACGTGCGTTTTGACGAGGAGCATCTCCCGGATATTTTAAACGCCGTAGAGATAGAGTTTTCGGGCAAGCGTCTCGTGGTCGAGGTTTCCGCTCATGTGGGAGACGGCGTCGCGAGATGTATCGCCATGAGCTCGACGGACGGTCTTGTCAGAGGAACCGAAGCCGTAGATACGGGCAGCCCGATTAAAGTTCCCGTAGGCAGAGAAACCCTCGGCAGAATCTTCAACGTACTCGGCGAACCCGTAGACGAAATGCCCGCACCCGAGAACTGCGAAAAGTGGTCAATCCACCGTCCCGCACCCGCATATGAGGATCAGTCGGTCGAGACGGAGATACTTGAAACGGGTATCAAGGTCATAGACCTCATCTGCCCTTATACCAGAGGCGGTAAGGTCGGACTGTTCGGCGGCGCAGGCGTTGGTAAGACCGTCCTTATCATGGAGCTTATCAACAACGTCGCAAAGCAGCACGGCGGCATCTCGGTATTCACGGGAGTTGGAGAAAGAACCCGTGAGGGAAACGACCTTTACAACGAAATGAAGGAATCCGGCGTACTTGAGAAAACCGCGCTTGTGTATGGTCAGATGAACGAGCCGCCGGGAGCAAGAATGAGAGTAGGTCTGTCCGGTCTTACAATGGCGGAGTATTTCCGTGATACCGAGGGACAGGACGTGCTTCTCTTCATTGACAATATTTTCAGATTCACGCAGGCAGGCTCGGAGGTTTCCGCACTTCTCGGACGTATGCCCTCAGCCGTAGGTTATCAGCCGACGCTGGCTACCGAAATGGGCGCGCTTCAGGAGAGAATCACCTCCACGAAGAAAGGCTCTATCACCTCGATTCAGGCAGTATATGTTCCCGCGGACGACTATACCGACCCCGCTCCGGCAACTACATTCGCCCACCTCGACGCAACAACCGCGCTCAGCCGTTCGATAGCGTCAATGGGTATCTATCCCGCCGTAGACCCGCTCGAATCCACGTCAAGAATCCTCTCCCCCGATATAGTAGGCGAGGAGCATTACAAGGTAGCGAGAGAAGTGCAGAGCATCCTCCAGAGATACAAGGACCTGCAGGATATCATCGCCATCATGGGTATGGACGAGCTTTCGGAGGAGGACAAGCTTACGGTTTCGAGAGCGCGTAAGGTGCAGAGATTCATGTCACAGGCGCTTCACGTTGCCGAGGCGTTCAACGGCTTCCCCGGAAAGTACGTTTCGAGAAAAGAGACGATACGCGGCTTCAAGGAGATAATCGAGGGCAAATGCGACAACCTCCCCGAGAGCGCGTTCCTCTTCATAGGCTCGATAGACGAAGCGTACGAAAAAGCGAAGTTAGCAAGCAAAGACTGATAGTGTAGTCGTGCTTTATCGTACGAAAAAGCTAAAATGGTAAGCAAAGACTGAAATATAAAGTAAAAACCGAGAATTAGGAGCGAAGATGAAGACGTTTAAGCTGCAAATCGCGGTCCCGGACGGAGTAGTGTTCGACGGAGACGCAACCCAGCTGTCGGTGCGCGGTATCGGCGGGGAGCTTGCCGTGCTTGCGGGACATATCCCGTTTGTTACAGCACTCGCCGACGGAGACTCGAGAGTGTACCTCCCGGACGGCACAATAAAACAAGGTCATGCTGACGGCGGAATGCTTATGGTTTCAAACGAATGCGTCCGCGTCATGGCTCTCAGATTCAGCTGGAAGGAATGAATGAATAAGAAGGCGCAGTTTCAACCGATGAGACTGCGCTTTTTTCATTTTAAATCCAGTACGCGCAGATTTTTCATCGGAATAAATCGCTTTTGTTGAAAATAAAACTGTACAAACCGAAAAAAATATGATATAATTAGTATGCCTTAGGATACTCTGAACAAATTTGTAATTTTGCGATAAAAGGCTAAAATATAGGGACTTTTATCGCAAAATAACCTTAAATCAGAGGACTCCTAGCTGTATAAAAGGCGCAGTCTATCGAAAAATATACAAAAATTACCGTATAATATAAACTATGGAAGAAAAAAGATTCAAAAATTACGATAAAAAAGACAGAAGCTCGGGAAGAAAAAATTTTTCCGATAATCAGAGCAAAAACTTTAACAGACCGAGACAGAACCGTGACGACAGCAAGGGACGCGAAAACGCAGTTGTAGGAAGAAACGCCGTTGCGGAGCTGCTCAAAACCGGAACGCCCATAGACAAAATTCTCGTATCGGGAGTTGAGGGCTCGGTCAAGGTCATCGTAGCCAAGGCAAAGGAAGCGAGAATTCCCGTAGTCGACACCACCTCGGATTACCTCGACAGACTCTGCGGTGGAGAAAATCACCAGGGCGTTGCAGCTCTCGTCGCAGAAAAAGCGTACTGCACCGTTGAAGATATCCTTGAAATCGCACGCGAGAGGGGAGAAAAGCCGCTCATCGTAGTCTGCGACGGAATAGAAGACCCGCATAACCTCGGAGCCGTCATAAGATGTGCGGAATGCGAGGGCGCACACGGAATCATAATCCCCGAAAGACGTGCGTGCGGGCTTACTCCGGCTGTGTCAAAGGCTTCCGCGGGAGCGATAATGCATATGGCTGTCGCAAAGGTTCCAAATATCGCCCAGACTATAGAAAAGCTCAAGGAAAACGGAGTCTGGACATACGCCGCAGAGGCTGACGGTCAGGATTTTTACGATACCGACTTCTCCGGCGGATGCGCTATAGTTCTCGGCGGTGAGGACAGCGGAGTTTCAAGACTTGTCCGCGAAAGATGCGACTATACAGTTTCCATTCCGATGTACGGTAAGCTCAATTCGCTCAACGTTTCAACTGCGGCGTCGGTGCTTCTCTGTCATGCCGCGAGAATGCAGCGCATACAGCCGCGATAATGAACACATACCGCAGCGAGAATGCACGTTTATCGCATGAAATATAGGATAAAACAGCACATAGGCTTCAAGTTCAGGTACCCGGTGCATCTGACAGAGGATGCTATCGGCAAAAATAAAGCTAACGGAAGGTGTGACCGGACGGATAAAGTTTCGGTCAATGTACTTGTTATGGCTAAAGATAAAAAGAAAAATAAAAAAGTCACGGCGGGAGACCTCTTCGGTAAGCTCGGCAAGCGCGGAAGGGACAACTCCGAGAGCGCGGATGAGCTGAAGGACGAGATATCCTTCATTGACGACGGCGCGGACAACTCCATTGACGTAAGCGGCGCGCAAAACAACAGCGACAGCGACCTCGACATAAACGAGCTGCTGCGCAAATATATGCCCGACTACGACTCTGACGAAAACAGCGACATTCCCTCGGAAGAGGAATCTCTGGCGCGTCAGGGCGGTATTCTCTCGCGTCTGAAAAACACTGCGGCGGAGAAGCCTGCAAGTGATGCGGACGATCCGAGCGAGGACGAGCAGCTTATCTCCTCCCTTGACAATGCTTTCGGAATCCCTGCGAAAAAGACGGATAAGGACAGCTTCATTGACGAATACGAGCTGAACGAGGACGAACCCGCAGCGGACGAGCCGGATTTGACCGTGGACATACCCGAGAATGAACCGGCTTTTGAAGAAGAAGCTTCCGAGAAAGCAGCTTTCGAAGAAGAAACTTCCGAGAAAGCAGCTTTCGAGAAAAAAGCTTCCGAGAAAGCAGCGGTCGAGCCTGTGTTTGACGAAGAATTTCTCGCCGAGCCGGAAGAAGTAACAGAAGAAGACTCGTCCGATGATATCGGCGATAATATCGGCAAAGAAACAGAAGAACCGGTCATGGAGAAAAAGTCGGTGTTCTCATTCTTCGGAAAGCGCAAGAATAAGGAAAAGCCCGCTCCCGAAGCAGCAGTAACAACTGAAGACGACGCCGACCTTTTGGCAGACCTCGACGACGACACGGTGACGGATAAAGCTGCGGATACATCTGCAACGGAAGAAAATCCCGCTGAAAACATCGCAGATACATCCGCTGAATCCGAAGCTGTTACCGAAGTCGAAAAAACTGCGGAAGAAGCCGAAGAACCGTCCGAAAAGCCCGACGAGCTGAACCGGGAAATCGAAGAAGTTTCCTCCGACGCGGAAAAAGAGGACGAGAACGACGAATTTGACCCGACCGATATCAACCTCATGGTGGCGTTCGGGCTTGACAATAAGGACAACAAAAAGGCGAAGGAGTTCGGCGACCGTCTCGAAGCTAAACAGCACAGCCGTGAAAGCCATAAGGTAAAGCTCGACCATCCCGAATTCGTCGACAAAACGCAGATTCCGAAGATTCGCAAGGAATTCCGCGACAAAAAGATATCACTTTGGGTGAGATTCACCGTATGCACAGTCCTCACGGTGCTTCTCATGATATTTGAAAATATTCCGCTCATCACAAAGCTGTTCACAGGAACGGAGCAGCAGTTCGCCGGAGTGTTCGACCCCGCGGTTTATCCCGTGGTTTACATCATGGTAAGTTTGCAGCTCATGCTCCTTGCCTGCTTCTGTGCGGTTGACGAGATAACAGCGGGAGTGAAGAATATCTTCCGCGGTACTCCGACCCCGTCCAGCATGACAGCACTGCTCACCCTCGGCGGTATCGTGTACTCCGCTGTGCTTGCAGTCACCGTAGTCAGCCCGAACGAGCCGGTAATGTTCAACTTCGTTACGGCAGTTTCCGCTATGCTGACCCTTATCTGCGCAATGTACAACAACAAGCGCGAGAGCATGAACTTCGCCGTGATAGCAAACCGCAAGCCTAAGCATATCGTCCGCCGCCTTCCCGATGAAGAATCCGAGGGAGAAGCGAGAGCCTTTGCCGAAAGCGAGGACGCGTGCGACGTTATGAAGATAGAGAAAACCGACTTCATCGACGGCTTCTTCGGCAGACTGTCGCGCCCCGACCCCTCAACCGGCGTGTTTATGACCTTCGCTATGAGCGCGTCCGTTGCTATAGCAGTGTTGTTCGGTATTTTCGTAAACCTGCGCGGCGGAGACAATACCTCCGTTTGCAGAGTAGTTTATTCCGCTATGCTCATGCTTGCTCCCCTGTCCGCTTACGTTACGTTCTCCTACCCCATGTACAGGGCGAACATCGCGGCTAAGGAATACGACAGCGCAATAATCGGCGACGCTTCCCTTGAGGAATACTCCAACGCCTCCATAATCTCGTTTGACGACAAGAACGTGTTCCCGTCATACTCCGTCAAGGTGCAGAACATGCGAATCTACAACAACGCGAGAATCGACAGAGTGCTTTACTACGCCGCTTCCGTGTTCGCATATGCCGGCGGACCTTTGCAGGACGTGTTTGAAGTCGCGACAAAGGACATGGGCGTGTCCCAGAACGTCAAGATTTTCGATACCGAAGCCGGATTCCTTGCAACACAGGTTGACGGCGTAAACATAATCTTCGGCAGCAGCCGGAATCTCCAGAGCCGCGGTCTTGAAATACCCGAGGGTGCGCTGCGAGACGACGTTGACCTCTCAGATGAGCTTTCGATAATGTATATGTTCCGAGAGAACAAGCTCGTCGCGAAGATGTACATAAAATACGTCATGGATTCCGATATCGACCTCATCCTAAAGCAGTTCTCGGGAAGCGGACTTTACGTTTGCGTTCGTACATTCGACCCGAACATTGACGAGGCTATGATAGCGAAGAAAGCCGGAATGAAGAAAATGCCGCTCAAGATAGTGCGTTATTCAAGTGCGGATGAAGTCGGCAGGTACGAGGAAAAGGTAGACAGCGGACTTGTCACCTGCGGCTCGCCGAAATCACTGCTTCAGGTCATCACATACTGCGGCAAGGTGCTCCACACGAAGAAGACAGACATCGCGCTCGGAGTTCTGTCCGTTATGATAGGCGCTGCGATACTCGTCCTGCTCCTTCTTGCGGATTCGCTCAGCGTACTCTCGTCCCTGCTCATCGTGCTGTACCAGCTTGTATGGCTAATCCCTATAACGATAGCGTCGAAGGTATTCATCAGATAAAAAACAAAAGAGTGAAAGGAAATAACGCTTTTCACTCTTTTTGATATGCAAAGCAGGAGAAAAGTAGAAAGAGCTTCGCTCTTTCGATTTAATTATATCTCACTGCGGTGAGGGGACGCTCCTACGCGGAGGGCGCACAGAGGGGTGGCGTCTGAACCTCTCTGCGTTCCCTCCGAAAGGAGCGCCCCACGCGGAGTGGAACAATTAAATCGAAAAGACGGAGTCTTTTCTTCTATCTCCCTTACTTGAGTCAAAGTGAGACTTACAGATAGCGAAGTCTCTTAGAATAAGCTAGTAATAATTGTATGAAAAATATAACAGGAGTAAAAAAACAACATGAGAGAAGATATACGCAGCTTTTTGCTCGACGTGCAGAAGCCGGGCAGATATACGGGCGGCGAGACGAATAGCGTCTATAAGGACCTCGATAAAGTCAATATGCGCGTGGCGTTCTGCTTCCCCGATACCTACGAGATTGGAATGTCAAACCTCGGCATGAGAATTCTCTGCGAGTGCTTCAATAAAATCGACGACGTGTGGTGCGAGAGAGTTTACGCTCCGTGGGTCGATATGGAAGACGAAATGCGCAAGAGAAACATTCCGCTGTTCACTCACGAAAGCGGAGATCCGCTGTGCGATTTTGACGTTGTTGCGTTCACTATGCAGTACGAGCTGTGCTACACAAATATTTTAAATATGCTTGACCTCGGCAGAGTACCGCTCAGACGTGAGGACAGAGGAGAGGACGACCCGATAGTCATAGCCGGCGGGCCCTGCTCATACAATCCCGAGCCTGTCGCGGACTTTATCGACATTTTCTCCATAGGAGAGGGCGAGGAAGCGCTGCCGGAATTCGCGAACCTCTACCTCGAGATGAAGAAAAACGGCACATACAATAAGAAGGATTTCCTCTACAGATGCGCAACCGAATTAAAAGGCTTCTATGTACCCTCGCTTTACGATATAAAATACCACGACGACGGGACTATCGCGGCTATAATTCCGGCTGACGATAAAGTTCCCGCAGTCGTCACAAAGAGAGTTGTAGAGAATTTTGACAAGTGCATACCCCCGCTAAATCCCGTGCTCCCGAATATCGAGACTGTACACGACAGAGTTACCATGGAGGTTTTCCGCGGATGTATCAGAGGATGCAGGTTCTGTCAGGCGGGTATGGTCTGCCGTCCGGTAAGAGAAAGAAGCCCCGAAACTCTCGACTGCATTGCGAAAACCATGGTGCAGAACAGCGGTTACGACGAAATCTCTCTCTCGTCGCTCTCCATCTCCGACTACTCAAAGATAAGCGAGCTTACCGACAACCTCCTCAGCTGGACGAACGAGAAGATGATAAACCTTTCCCTGCCCTCCATGCGCGCCGACAGCTTTACAAAGGAGCTTATGGATAAAATAGCCACCGTCCGTCAGACGACGCTCACCTTTGCCCCCGAAGCCGGCTCACCGAGACTCCGCGACGTAATAAACAAGAATATCACCGAGGAAGAAATTCTCCGTGCCTGCTCCGTTGCGTATTCCGCGGGAAAGAATCAGATAAAGCTGTACTTCATGGACGGTCTGCCGTATGAGACATATGAGGACATCGAAGGAATTTCCACCCTCGCCAGCCATGTTGTGGACGAATACTACCGCACACCCGACAGACATAAGGGCAGACAGCCGCAGGTAACTCTTTCCGTCGCGTGCTTTATCCCGAAGCCGTTCACGCCTTTCCAGTGGGAGGGTCAGAACACGCTTGAAGAGCTGAGAGACAAGCAGGACTTCCTCTCGTCAAAGATAAAGGACAGAAAGGTGCGCTATAACTACCACGACGCAAAGGTCTCCCGCCTTGAAGCAATATTCGCCCGCGGAGACAGAAGACTCTCGAAGGCTCTTGAAGAAGCGATAAGACGCCACGTCCGCTTTGACTCGTGGGAAGAACAGTTCGACTACGACAACTGGATGGATATCTTTGCGACTGTAGGAGTGGACCCGTCGTTCTACGCAAACAGAAGCATCCCCGACGATGAAATTCTACCGTGGGATATGCTCTCGTGCGGAGTTTCAAAGGAATTTCTGCTCTCCGAGAGACACAAGGCTCAAAAAGCAGTCGCAACTCCGTCATGTAAGGAAAAATGCTCCGGCTGCGGCGTGAACAAGCTCGTCGACAAAAAATACTGCCGCTGGTGTCCCGGACATCCCGAAAGCTCCGACAGCGCAGGCAGAATCACATCGGACAAGGTGTTCCCCACTCGTGAGGAGACGATGAAGAACACCGTAAAGCCCGCACGCCTTATCAGAATACGTTTCCGCAAGTTCGGCGCAATGCTGTATATCTCGCACCTCGACCTCGCAAAAACTCTCATGAAGTCGGTAGTGCGCTCGGGTCTGCCGGTCTACTATACCGAGGGCTACAACCCGAAGCCGAAGCTCGTTTTCGCAACGCCTCTTTCGGTAGGCTGCGGCGGAGAAGAGGAGGTGCTTGACATCAGGCTCATGAATCCCGTCGGAAACGAAGAGATAACGGAAAAGCTGCGCGCCGTCATGCCGAACGGTATCGAAATCACGCGCGTGTACGAGCAGAAGGGCAAGCTGAACGACATAAAATGGGCGGAATGCGAGATAAAGTTCGGCAAAGTCGGCGGCATGATAGAGACCACCGAAAATGCAGCAGACGAAATCTCGAAAATGTTCGACACGCCGTACACTGTGATGAAGAGAAGCAAGAGCGGCGAGCGTGAATGCGACATCTCTCCCCTTGTGAAAAAAATCTCGGCAGTGTGCAGGGGCGGCGAGCTTACAGTGACCGCAGTGACATCAGCCGACGCGGAGAACTACTTAAATCCCGAATACGTCGCTAAGGCAGTGGAAGAAAAATACAACCTCGGCGGAGAGAACGGCTGGCACGTCATAACCAGAAAGAAGCTGCTTCTGTCCGACGGCGAGAGCGAATTTATTTGATTATGAAAGAATACGATATACGAAATCTTAAAGCGGACGACCTTGAGCAGTACAACGCCCTCCTCCGCTACGCCTTTCAGATAACCGAAAAGGAGCTTACCGAATGCGGATGGCAGGATGACGAGATAAAGCAGTCGAAATTCCCGGTAATCGAGAGAGCGGACGTGCTCGGGTGCTTTGACGGTGACGAGCTTGTGTCGCAGATAGCAGTGTACCCGCTGAAAATGAACATCTACGGCGCAGTCTATCCCGTCGGCTTTGTCACGAGCGTCTGCACCTATCCCGAATACTCCGGATGCGGCATAATGAAGCGGATAATGCACAAAAGCCTCGAGCATATGCGTCAGAGAGGGCAGTCGGTCGCGCTGTTGTTCCCCTACTCAATACCGCTCTACCGCAAAATGGGATGGGAGATCGTCTCAAACAAAATATCCTACACGGTAAAGGACAGACAGATACCCACAACTCCGCGCGTTCCCGGAAGCGTACACAGAGTGAACTGGGAAAACGAGGACTTCCGCAATCTCCACGCACAGTTCGCGGCGGCTACACATGGCTGTC
>ULWU01000525.1_pt1 | contig 10780 bp, 9 predicted proteins | sample 1960661 | NCBI WGS metagenome assembly ULWU01 (sample SAMEA4835821, study PRJEB28245) | human gut metagenome | biome: gut microbiome; material: fecal sample | place: Denmark | collected 2008
TCTGTATGTCTGCACCTTTTTCTGTTGGCAAAGGCAAGCCAAGTGCGATTATTCGACAAAATTGTCATTTTAAGTCAAAAAATATCTAATTTCTTCCAAATCTTTGCCTTCTCCGTTAGGCGGTACATCTGCTTGGGATGATTTGGATGTTGAGGAAATTTTCGTTCAATACTGCCATCTGCCAGTGCAGGAGCGATATAACTATCATACATCGTTTTACGTCTGACTATTGAACATCGTTTCATCATCTCAGAAACATCAACGTAATCATCGTTCATTACTGCCACTAATTTTTCTACTTGGGCGGTACTTGGGCGGTACTTGGGCGGTACTTGGGCGGTCCAACTCCTTTTCCGCGGTCCATTCGGCCTTCAAAGTGGCCTTTAGAATGAAAGCGTCGAGGTGGAACGACAGGATGGCGCAGCCTTTTGTTTCCAGTTCGTTGCAGATGCGATCGATGCCCTTGCCAAACTCCTTGACGTATTTGTAGGCCTTGAGATACTGGGCAATCTTGGGGTTGCGAGAGTACGTGGAGAAGGATGGCTACCGTATCGAGATCCTCCCTTTGTGGAAGTGGCTGCTGGAGTATTAATGCCAAGAATCGGCTGGACTTAAAGCAAGAAGTCCAGCCGAATATACTGATTTGTTGTTTTACACGACAGAAAAGAAGGAAATCTTTTATTCGCTTATTTCTCCGTCAATTACAGGCACAGTCATAGACATACCATCCTTATTGATATAGCTATATGTTCCCACTCTTTGAGGATTCTTGACAGTAAGAATTTGATCGTCGTAGTAATTCTTGCCAAGCACTACAACCGTATTGCCTAGGTACCACTTCATCTCTTCACCAGAGATCTCCTTTTCATCAGAGATCTCCTTTGCTAATGCTCCATTGCTAAAAACCTGAAAGACCTTAAACGAAGTTTCTGTCTTGTTCTCATAACAAACAGGATTGTCAAGGCGTTGTACTGGGACGTTTGTCTCATAATTTTGGATTATCACCCCAATTACAAATAGTGCAACCAATGTCAGGACTATGCCAGACGCAAAGCCTATGAAAAAAGATTTCTTACTCATAATTTCATATTTAAAGTTTTTAGTTTTGAAATATTCTTATACATGATCATATAAAAACGGTCCTGGAATTACACCCAAATCTCTGAATGCCATGACAAAAGTACAAATAAAATCCGAGAAGCTCGCTCCTTTTGGAGGATTTTTTCCGATCATAGAGCAGTTTGATGCTCTTTCAGCTCAAGTCATTGACGCAACCTTGGGTTGAGATGCACAAGATATGGTTATCAGTATAGCGAATTCCTTCGCTCATCCTCATGGAATGCATTTCGCTTTGCAGCATTTTCTAACCTATTAAAACCATAAAAAGCCACGCGTTTCTGTTGCTTTTCCAAAAAATGTTTTATCTTTGAGTTTTTAATCAAGGCGTCCGCACCTCAGCGACCGAGTCGCGCTTTTTGTATTTGCCCTATCCTTTTGGCGCTTGCAGGCGGCGAAATCTTAGCGCTGCAAGTGTTGGCCCATAAATCATCATCAACACCAAAACAACCATCTAAGCAGCCATGAAGAAAAAAATGACTACTACTGGCGACGTGAAAATCGCCTTGGAAGAAGACTTGCTCACGCTCGACGCGAGCACAGGTGAGAAATTTTACCGTCCATTCACCCCCGAAGACTTTCGGCGCTTTGAGACGGAGACCATTCACGTGCGCGAGGAGGCGCAATGGATCATCGACGAGATCAATCGCCACATAGGCAACCGACGGACGGCCCTCAAGTATGTATTCCACGTCGCTCAGATTCTCAGTACGAGCCTGGACACATACCGCCAGCTGGTCAAGGACCTTCGCAGCAAGGCCTACGTCACCATTTATTACATCTACGACAAAAAGGTGGAGCAAATGTGGCAGGTCCAGTTGAAACCCACGCTTGGCGAGATTGTGGCCTTGGGGGAGAAGATTCAGACTAACCTCATGGACTTTACCGAGTCCTGCCCTGCCTCCGTCTTTGAGAAGATTGTGAGAGCAAGCGGCCCACAGGAGGAGCCCGGCATGATGCCCGACGACTACGAGGGCCTCAAAAGCCTGGCCGTGAAGCGGATGACGGAGAGCATACGTTTTGTGATCAGCATTGCCGAGGAGATAGAGATGTGGATCACGGATTTGTGTGGCACGCGGAAAGTTCGTAGCGCGCCCGAGGAGGCCATCATCTACCGCTTCCTCCAAAAGGAATTTGAGGAAACCCGACAAGACGCTCACCTCGCACGGGTGGAGAAGCAACACCATCATGATTTGTTCGACCGAAAGGCAGAAGCCAACATGAACCTACTACAGATTCTGCTGGACAAGACGGAGAATCACTACAACGTACACGAAATCTGCAAGTTATGGTCGAACCGCTACCGCTTGGGCATAGAAGAGACTGAGGCGTTCGCCCACGAACTGAGCCGCCACGCGTTTACAAAAGAAGACTTTGAGGTGCTCTTCAAGTACCAGGCCGAGCACAAGATGCTGACCGAGATAATTAGCAAGCGAAACGAATACGAGCGACATGGAGACCCGCTTTTTGTAAATTGGGTCGATCCTTATAAGCTGGAGAAGGTACTGAGATTCTGGATCAAGGCCAATATCAAGACGAAGCAGCAATGGTATATTGTCTGGTGCATGATGAAATATACGTTCAACATGATAAGGGAAGGTCAAGAGAAAAGCGACTTCGCCAAACGCATGAACCAAATGTTCGAGGACGCGGAGGTAGCGTGCGAGGTAAATTCATTTAGACGACTCGAGAACAAATTGAATCACAATAGGCATTTCTCCTATTGGACGAAGGAGAGCGATCCTGACTATTCGATAGCAGAAAATCTCTATCAAAAGCTGAAAAATAAAGAAAATTTCACACGACATGAGTAATACTGTTTAATTACCATGCGATAATTAAAACTTCGTTAACAATATACTTTACAAACTATTTTTGCCACTAACAAAACACTTTCTTTAGCGTTTCGTATTTTTTGCTATCAACACATATTTTGCCATTACCACGAAATGCCTGTTTTTTACCAAGCGCAAAAAGAGCAACCACCGATTTTCTCCCTCAAAAACGCTCTTTTTTCAAGCCTTTTGTCCTCGATTTTCATACTCTCCTTGCTTTTACCAAAAAAAGGGCGATTTTTACCAAATTTAAGGGTTTTTTCGGGAAATGTTGGTAAAACGATTGCGCCTCCCCCTGCTCCTTTCTACCTTTGCACCGTCAGTTCGAGGCACGCGAGGCCCCGATGGCAAGCTAACAAAAAATAATAAAAGGTCGCGAAAAGGCGCGACGTAAAACGAGCGTTATGAGTATGTATTTCAGTTTCACATTCTGGAGGTTTTTGTTTAGCCTCAGTATGAGTTGTAGTAAAAAGGAAAAGTAAGAAGAGAGTTATGGAAGCAAAGATTATGCGAGTAGTGCAGCAGGGCGAGGCCTTCGCTGTGCAGAGTCAGAAGAGCGAGACGGGACAAGTGAAGAAGTGCAACATCCTGCTGCAGGAGCTCGGCGGGAAGTACGCCGACCAGTATGCCTGCACGATGCTGGGCAACGCGGCCACCTGCCGCTTCTCCCAGGACGAGCTGGTGGCCGTCAGCCTCCGCTTCACGGTCAACGAGTATGAGGGCCGCCACTACCAGGACATCCTCGTGGCGGACATCCATCGATTGAATCGGTGATTCGTTTTTAACATGAATCATCGAAAATCGGAACATGAATCGGTGATTTTATTTTAACATTAATCATCGTTAATCGAAACATTAATCGGTCATTAATAGGATTGGCCCAAGGGCCAATTTAGTGAACAGGAAAGTAAAAAAAGTAAAAATCTGAGTTGAGTACGAGGAGGATATTCCATGGTAAAGCGCGCAACAATCCACGTCTCTTCTCGCAAAACTCAACAACAATGAACAAGAACAATCAAGTCAACAATCAGGTTGACAATCAGAACCATGGCGACCATTGCCAGCACGTACAGATCGGCGGACAGGCTTACTACGACGACCGCAAGTATTTTCTTTTTTCGCCCGACGCACCCGTGCCGCAGGCCGTGGAGAGTTTTCGCAAGACGGGCGTAGGGCAGCAGATGAGCGACGGGACGTTCGACTTCGTCGTGCGGCCCAAGGTGAAGAGCCGCAGCGTGCTCATTCGCAAGCTCGCCCACGGACGCATCAGCAGGACGCAGGACGACGCAGTACAACTGACCTTGAAGTTTTTCCGCACGGAGAACGTGGTCATAGCCCAGGCCATCATGGACGAGACGCAGGACGCCATCGACGCCCTGCTCAATGAGCAACTGACGAAGTAAAAGAAAGGAGGAAGTAGATAATGAGCGTACATGTAATTTTTTATCAGCAGGGCCACAAGATGATGGAGCCCGTGGCGACGGAGGAGGCCTACCGCCGCTATCGCGACAGCCAGGCGCAGCAGCGCTGGGTGGAAACGATTCGCCATCCGAAGCCCGAGACCGACGTCTCGGCAGCAAAGCGCAAGCTGGTGCAGTTCAACTACTCCTGCCTTCCCACGGAGGACGGTTGCCTCAAAGGCGCCAAGCGACTGAGCAAGTCGGTCGGTATGGACATCGACCACCTGAGCGTTGACGAGGTGAATCTGGTTGCCGCCACGGCGATCGAGAAGAAGGACGAACTGGGCCTGCTCATGCTGGAGCGCAGCGCCCGCGGAGGCGGCCTCCACGTCGTCTTCCGCCGCCATCCCGAGATGGACCAGGAGGCCAACCTGCGCTGGGCCTCCGACCTGCTGGGCGTGGAGTATGATGCTGGGGCGAAGGACATCACCCGCGTCTTCTTCGCCACCACGTCCGAGGACCTGCTCTATCTCCACGAGGACCTCTTCGACAACGGGGAGTGTGAATCGTTCACGGGCTCAGAGGCTGCTTTCACGGGCTCAAAAACTACTTTCACGAACAAAGAGGCTACTTTCACGGGTTCAGAGGCTACTTCCGCGAACAAAGAGGCTTCTTCCACGGCCTCGGAGACTACTTCCGAGACGGAGGCAGACCAGGCCCAGCCAGCGACTGCCACGGCCTCAGAGACCACAGCAGCCTCCCGCCCAGCAAACCATCCGCTGGAGGCGGGCGAGGACGACAAGGAGCAGAAAGACGAGAAGGGCGAGAAAACGGCCTCAGAGGAGAAGCCTTTGTGCTACAAGGGCATTCCTTACGATCGCATCATCGAGAAATGGTGGAGCCTCTACAACGAAGGCGAGCACCCCATACGGTCCAACCGCAACACGCTCACTTTCGAGTTGGCCGTCAACCTCCGCAACATCTGCGATTTCGACCGAGAACTGATGGCCCGCGTCATCCCCTGCTACGACGGATTCCCCGAGGCGGAGAAACTGGCCTGCATCAACTCGGCGCTGAGCGAGAAGCAAACACAGATGCCGAAACGACTGAGGGACGTGATCGAGGCCGTGCGCCAAGACATGAAGACCGAAGACAAGGAGGATGCCGCTGTCGAAGCCATGTTGCAGGACGACCTACAATACTACAATGCCCTGCCCAAGATGCCGCAGGGCGTAAGGGAGAGCATCAGCGCCGTGGGGCCGTACCTCGCCATGCCCGCCATTTTCGCCGTGACGCCGGCCATCGGTATGCTCGCCACGGGCGTGCGCGTCGATATCCACGGCAAGCCCTCGCAGCTCAACCTGATCAGTTATATAGCCGGCGACTTCGCCTCTGGCAAGGGAAGTATCGACCCAGTGATATCAGCTTGGCTCTCGGAAGTGAAGACGGTCGACAAGGGCTATCTGCAGCAGGAGGAGGAATGGCGTGTGCGAAAGCGAGCAGCGAAAAACAAGAAGGATCAGCCCGAGGACCCGAAGTACCCCGTGCGGTGCCTCACCTTGAACACCACCGTGGCCAACCTCGCCGACCGGCTGGCCAACACGGGGGGCAAGCACGCCTTCTCCTTCACGCCCGAGGCCGACACCGTGGCACAGAAGTGGCGCACGGCCATGTGCGACTTCTCCGTCATGCTGCGCCAGGCCTACGACGGCACGCCCTACGACCGCGAGGCGAAATCGGCGGAGGCCGTCAACGTACATATAGAGAAGTTGCTGTGGAACGTCGTGATGTGTGGCACGCCCGACGCGCTCTACCGCGTCATCACCAACTATACCGACGGTTTTCAGAGCCGTGTGGCGGTGGCCCGGACGCCCGACAACACCTTTGCGCCTCTTACGGAAAACCTCTATGGGATGAGGGACGAGTACCTGGCAAAGATCCAGCAGGTGGCCCACCTTCTGCCCTTGATGAGTGGTGACGTGGAACTGCCCAAGCTGGAGCAGAAGGGACGCGACTGGCTGGAGCGAGTCCGTATAGAAACGCTGAAGAATGACGACAAGATCAAGGCGCGCCAGCGCTTCCGCACCTGCCCTACCACCATGCGCATGATGACTTGTCTGATGCTCTGCCGTGTGGCCGAGCTGCTCATCCAGCACCACGGGCTGCAAGGGGCAGAAAAGCGGCTGAAGACCGAACCCACGTTGTGGCAGAACCTGCTGCAGCGCCAGCAGACGCCGCAGATGCTCATGGCCTTCGACGTGATTGCCGACTACATGCTCGACAACGCACTTCGCTTCTTTCGAGAGCGTATTGAGGCTGCCTTCAATTCGAACGATTATATTTCGTCCGACTCGATACGCTGCCGCAAGTCAAAGAACGACACCATCTATGAGCAGTTGAACAACCAGTTTACGACCGACGAAGCTCATGGGGCTACTATTGGCGCAAGGGGCTTTGACGTACCCAAAAGCAGAGTCAACACCATGCTGATGCGCTGGGAGCGACAAGGGATGGTCGTTAGAGTCGATAAGGGGGTATATAAAAAGACGTACCAAAATACTCCTTTGCAATAGCGTAATAACATAATAACATAATAACATAATAACATAATAACGTTAAGGATTCTCCAATCGTCAAAATGATCAAGAATATGTCAATTATCTTATCAGAGCACTTCAATCTCACGGAGTTTACCACCTCCCTCGTCGCCGTCACACGGCGCATAGACAACACGCCGCCCCTCTCGGCGGTCGGCAACCTCCAGCAGCTCTGCCTCCACGTCCTGGAACCGCTGCGGGCGCATCTCGGCCACGCCGTCCGCATCAACAGCGGCTACCGGTCGCCAAAGCTCAACGCCGCCGTAGGGGGCGTGAAAACCTCGGACCACACGCGGGGCTGCGCCGCCGACATTTTTATTCCTGACGCCAAGACGGGCCGCGAGTGGTTTGCCTGGATGATGGACAACCTCCCGTTTGACCAGCTCATCTGGGAGACCGCCTCCGCGGGCAAAGCCTGCTGGATACACGTCGGCTACCGGGGCGCAGGCCGCAACCGCCAGCAGGTGATCGGCCACCTCGTGAAGCGGTAGGAAACAAACAGAGACCATAGGGACCCGTGGTGGACAAGCGCCTCCGCGGGGTCTCTATGGTCTCTCTATGTGTTTGGGCCCTCTATCGGGACCGGGACTACGAAAGAATGGTTTCGTGGAGCTTCTCAGCACAATGCTTGCAGAGGCCGCGATAGTAGATCTGCGCCTCGTGCACCTGGAAGCCCTCGGGCACACCCTCGTAGCGGAGGGCGGGCACCTGCTCCTCCATGAAATCATAGACCTTCTCACACTTCTTGCAGAAGAAATGGACATGAGGCTCCAAATTGCCGTCGTAGCAGACGCGGTGCTCGTCGATTGTGATCATCTGGGCCGCATTGTGCTCGGAGAAGAGGCGCAGCGTGTTATAGACGGTCGTTCGCGAGAGCGTCTTGATGAAGGGCACCAGCGCCTTATACACCTCCTCCACCGTCGGATGGGTGGGATGGGTCATGAGATACTCCATGATGGCCATCCGCTGCTTGGAAGGATTGATGCCATGGGCCTTCAATCTATCATAAACTGATTCTGTTGTCATACCTGATCTCTATTTACTATGTTTGTAATTCTGATGCAAAGGTAGAAAAAAAAGCCGAGATGGAAGAAAAATTTTGGATAATTTACAAGAAGGGGTGGAAAAATTGGGTTATTTCCTACCCCGTCTTGCAGAAAAAGGGCGTTCCACGACGAAAAAGGACGTTCGCAAGGAATAAAAAGCGCAAGCGGACCATGATCCCAGCGGGCGGGACGATCAGTCGAGGGGAATCACCTCCAGGTCGTCGGGTACGAGGACAGGGCCGTCATACTGCTGGGCTGCCTCCTGCGCATAGGCCACCTTGCGTGTGGCCAGCGTCTTCTCCTCGGTATGGTAGAGGATGAGGTGGCGCACGCCCAGTTGGGAGGCCAGGCGACCAGCGTCGAGGGCCGTGCTATGACTCTTCTCGTAGGGCTTGAAGGTCTCGCGGTCGGCATAGAGGCAGAAGGCCTCGGCCATCAGCCAGTCGGCCTGCTCGACGAGGGGGCGGTTGGCGGGATTGTAGGGTTCGTCGCCCAGGCAGGCCACCACCAGGGGAGACGCCGGGGCGCCGTCGGAGGCGGAGGCTGGAGACACGCTTCGGGGCAGTTCGGCTCGAAAACCGTACTGCTTCTCCTTCGTGGAGTGGATGTCGAAAGACTGGATTGTCATGTCGCCCACGGGGAATCGGTCGCCGTCCTCCAACTGATGGAAGACGACACGCTGCGCGACCCGGGCGAGCTGCTTCTTGGCGAGGATCATGTCGATGATGGTGCGCAGGACCAGCAGCACCTTGTCGTGGCCATAGACATGGAGATGGCCCTCGTAGTCCTTGCACTGGGCCACCATGCGGATCACCCAGATCACGCCCAGCACATGGTCGGTGTGGGCATGGGTGACGAAGAGGTGGTGGAGGTCGCGGATGGCTACGCCAGCGCGCTGGAGCTGCCTCAGCACGCCATTGCCTCCGCCAGCATCGACGAGGAGGCGCGTGGTGGAGGTCTCGAGGAGGAAGCACGTGTTGTAGCATTGGGTCACGGTGGCGTTGCCCGTGCCCAGCATGATGATCTGATTCATAGCTGATGGTGTTGTCTGGTGCGTTATACTTCGTGGGGCGCGTCTCGCCAGGGGCGAGCGCAAAGGAAGGGGACTGAGCAAAACGCCGTGTCACACAGCGGGTGGCACGGCGTTGTCAGTTTTATAAATGATCAGCAGGGGGGATGATTACTTCACCACCACCTTCTTGACCTTGCCATTGGCGAGCTTGTCGAGGCGCAGGCCCTTGGGGGCGGCAATGCGCTTGGCCTTGCCATCGACGCCATAGGAGCCGACCACCTTCGTGGCGGGAGCAGCCTCAGAGACCTTGTCGACGGCATCGGTCGTCTTGGTGTCGATCCAATAGGTACCGAAGCAGAGGTTCTCATCGTCGAGATCGACATAGCCGAAACCGGTGATGTAGCGGCCGTCGGGCGTGATGCAGCACGGCGTGTTGAGCTCATTGACATCGAGCTGGGCCAGTTCGGGAACCTCGGGGAAGGCCTCGGAGAGACGATGGGCCACGGTGTCGCCAGCGAGGCAGATCACACCCGTGCGGGCGTTGCTCGTTTCGTCGTTGATGTAGCCGATCATCGTACCGTCGTCGGAGATGGCGGTGGCGTAGTAGGCCAGCGTCTGCGTAGCCTCGGGGCAGGAGATGTACTCCAGGGCGTCGTTGAGAACGTCGTAGCGGGCGAGCGTGTAAGACTGCTCGGTGTTGTCCTTGTTGTGGACGCTGAGGGCCACCCAGCGACCGTTGGCGCTCATGAAGGCACCGTTGAAGTAGTCCATCGGCTGCGGGCCGCTGAGCTCGATGCTGGAGTCGTAGAAGCGCTTGCTGACGGGGATGACGGAGTAGGTCTTGCCGTCCTGGTTGAGCACCCAGACGCAGATGGGATAGGCAGCGAAGTCGTCCTGGACATAACCAAGGAACATGGAGCCGTCGGCATTGGCGCCCGTGAGACCGAAGCCGTTGACCTCGTAGCCGAGCCACGTGCTGGTGGGCATCGGGAGGTCATACTTCACGCCGTCCTTCAGGTAGATCGGGTGCTGCATGTAGGTGCTCTCGTCCCAGGCGAAACCGCCGATGACGGAACCGTCGGTGCTCATGGTGTTGGCCAGGGCGGGCTCGTTGACGCCGAGGTCGGTGTATTCGCCCGTGTTGAAGTCGAACTTGCAGAGTTTGTCGCCGACATAGCCCACGCCCGTACCATCAGGGTTGACGGCGCGCACCTCTGTGCTCGCGTCCTTCGTCTCGTCGCCGTTCTCGGGAGAAACGAAGTACTTGATCTGGCCGTTCTGGGTGTCGTAGATGAAGCCCTGGCCGCCGGCGTCGCCACCAGCGATGTAGCGACCGTCGCTGGAGATGTAGGTGCCCATTAGGTAGCCGTTATCGGCATAAGGCACATACGTCAACTTCTGTGCGGACACGGAAGTCATGGCGGCCAGGAAGGCCGCAGACAATAACATTTTCTTCATAAGTTTTTAATTTTAAAAATATAGATACAACTTGAATTGATATCCTGATCCACAGAACACAGGATTTGCTCTCAATGTACTTTCCTAAAGTCTCGCCCTTCTTATCAACATGGAATATCGCTCTATCTCCTTTGAAAGCGAGACGTTTCGTTTGTACGGGTGCAAAGTTACATAATAAAAAAGAAACGCAAGCGGTTTTAATCTTTTTTATTCCAAAGTGTTAACGGACGTATAAAAACAAGCTACTCTACGATATAGGCAGGCCTCAACGAGAGAATTAACCCAAGTTTGATCCCTCACTAAAGGTTTTTCTTGC
>ULWU01008987.1_pt1 | contig 10755 bp, 7 predicted proteins | sample 1960661 | NCBI WGS metagenome assembly ULWU01 (sample SAMEA4835821, study PRJEB28245) | human gut metagenome | biome: gut microbiome; material: fecal sample | place: Denmark | collected 2008
ATGCGTTTCCACTTTTCCTGATCCTCGTAGTCTGCAAACATACGGTCTTTGGTTGCAATATAGTCTTCCAGATCCAGCAGGGTCATGAACCAGTCCTTATTCAGCAGCTCGTTGTAGAGGCGCTCCAGATTCTCCTTATGACCAACTGCCAGCGCCTGATCGCTTACGATGAAGTCCACTGCTGCTTTGATCACAGGGCTCTTCTCGTAGAAGCTTCTGGACACGTAGTCTGCCTTTGCATAGTGATCGATAACCTGCTCGCTGTTTTCGCCGAAGATATAGATGTTGTCCTCACCGACGAGGTCGTGGATTTCAACGTTTGCACCGTCAGCTGTGCCCAGTGTCACCGCACCGTTTAACATCATCTTCATGTTGCCGGTACCGGATGCTTCCTTGGAAGCCAGAGAGATCTGCTCGGAAATATCGCAGGCAGGGATCAGCTTTTCTGCATAGCTTACGTTATAGTTTTCTACCATAACAACCTTCATGTAGTCCTTTACATCCGGATCGTTATTGATGATCTGCTGCAGGACTAAGAGCAGATGGATGATATCCCGTGCAATGACATAAGCCGGAGCTGCCTTCGCGCCGAAAATAAAGGTCAGCGGACGGGCAGGCTTTTTACCGCCTTTGATCTCCAGATATTTGTGGATGATATACAGTGCGTTCATCTGCTGTCTCTTGTACTCATGCAGACGTTTGATCTGAATATCGAAAATGGAATCGGGATTTAATTCCTCGCCTTCGTGCTCTTTGATATGAGCAACAAGTGCTTCTTTCTTCTCTCTTTTGATCTTTACCAGATCGTTTAAGAATTCCTCGTCATCCTTAAATGCAAGCAGCTTTTCCAGCTCCATCGCATCCTTCTGATAGCCGGTTCCGATCTTTTCGGTAATCAGGGCAGCCAGCTCACGGTTGCAGGAAAGCAGCCATCTGCGGAAGGTAATGCCGTTTGTCTTATTATTGAACTTTTCAGGATAAATCTCATAAAATGCATGCAGCTCGGTATCCTTTAAGATCTCGGTGTGGATCGCAGCAACGCCGTTTACGGAGAAGCCGTAGTGGATATCCATGTGAGCCATGTGCACGCGGTTCTGATCGTCGATGATCTGTACCTTCGGATCGCTGTATTTTGCAGCAACACGGGCGGACAGCTCCTTGATGATCGGAACGAGCTGAGGAACCACCTTTTCCAGATAGGACAGCGGCCATTTTTCCAGAGCCTCCGCCAGAATGGTGTGGTTGGTGTATGCGCAGGTCTTGCTGACAACCTCGATTGCCTCGTCCATTGTAAACGCTTTATCGTTTACCAGGATACGGATCAGCTCCGGAATAATCATGGACGGATGGGTATCGTTGATCTGGATGACTGCATAATCGTACATCTTTCTCAGATCGTACTGCTTTTCCTTCATCTCCATCAGGATCAGCTGTGCAGCGTTGCTGACCATGAAATACTGCTGATAAATACGAAGCAGGTTGCCGGCTTCATCGGAATCATCGGGATATAAGAACAGGGTCAGGTTCTTTTCGATGGCTTCTTTATCAAATGTGATACCTTCTTTTACGATGCTTTCATCTACGCTCTCGATGTCGAACAGGCGCAGCTTATTGACACCATTGTTGTAGCCGACTACGTCAATATCATACAGACGGGAGGTTACCTTTCTGTCACCGAAAAAGACATCAAAGGAAACATCGGTCTTATTCAGCCAGGAATCCTTCTCGATCCAGTCGTTCTTTTCTGCGGTCTGAAGGCGATCCTTAAATACCTGCTTGAACAGACCGAAGTGATAGTTTAAGCCGATGCCTTCGCCGGGAAGCCCCAGGGTTGCAATGGAATCCATAAAGCAGGCAGCCAGACGTCCCAGACCGCCGTTACCAAGAGACGGTTCCGGCTCGATCTCTTCGATTCTGGACAGCTCCTTGCCCTTGCTCTTTAATACGCTTTCTACTTTTTCATAGATTCCCAGATTGATCAGATTGTTGGACAAAAGCTTACCGATCAGGAACTCGGCAGAAATATAGTAGATTTTCTTGTCACCGTCGTTGGGTACGGTTGCCTCTTCCAGTCCCTTTACCAGATACAGCAGTGCAACATAAACCTGCTCATCGCTTGCATCCTCCAGCTTTTTGCCGAAGAGCTTCTCAGACAGAGCTTCCAGCTCCCTGTCAATTCTCTGCTCCAGAATTTCTCTCCGGATCGTTTCTTCCTGTCTCATTCTTTCCTCCGTTTCTGCCGCCTGGCGGCAACTTTTGATTCATGACAATAGAATGCTCGCAGAGCGTGCATTCTATTGTTTACTCTACAATGTCCTGGTAGCGCATCCGCACCAGTTCATATCCTAGCACTACGTTTCTTCCCTCTTCCAGATGCAGCAGACGGTCAACCTCTTCCACCGCAGCAGCCGACACGCCATAAAAATCCTGACGCACCGTATTCATCTGCTTGCCCGCATAGCTCATGAGCGGGATTCCGTCAAAGCCGCAAACCGGATGGAACACATCCAGCTCCATCAATGCCCGCATCGCGCCGATGGCCATCAGATCCGATGCACAAACAAACACATCCATTCTGTCTGCATAAGAGAAGGTCAGCTCCCTCGCTTTTTTCTCACTGAAATCTCCGTATTCGATGGTCAGCTCCAGCGCAAGCTCCTCTGCCAGCTTCTTCATCCCTGCAATCCGTTCTCCGGTTACAAAGGACTTTTTATCCCCTGCGATATAAAGGACCTTTGTACAGCTTTCATTGCCGAGGATCGTCTTTTTTGCGATTTCGTACTGGGCATTTTTCTGGTCAATCCAGACCGAAGACGTATTCCTGTCATGATAGGGTGCGTCAACCAGCACGATTTTAAACGCACCAGACGCAATCAGCTCTCTTAGAAATTCATCTTCCTCATTCATCCCATATGCGATAATTCCTTCGACGCTCTGAGCTTTTAAATAGCTGGTCAGCTCATCCAGTCCCATATCCGCTACCATGGAAAAAAACAGCGTCACCACATCAAGCTTTAATTCCTTTGCCCGGTGGATCGCGCCGGAAAGATACTGCAGGTTGATCTCATCCACGCAGCCAACTGTTTCCTCCAGCTTTAACAACAGGGCAACCCGCCCAAACTGTTTGGAGGAAAGTGCTGCTGCAACCGCATTGGGCGTATAGTTCAACGCTTCGATCGCCGCATTTACCTTGTCTTTCGTGCTTTCACTGACGCCTTCATAGCCGTTTAGCACCTTCGACACCGTGGAGATCGCCACGCCTGCCTGTCTCGCCACATCTTTTATGGATGCCAAGCTTTCTCCTCCTCCCTGTTGGAAAACGTTTTCTAAATACACCCATATCATAGATCAGAAAACGTTTTCCGTCAATATCAATATTTTAAGAATCATGTCAATTTTTTGTAAAAAAAGGCGGCAGGAGCTTTCGCTCCTGCACTCCTCGAGCGGGCATGTCCTGTGTTGTATCTTCCTCCTTGTTCTCTTTTCGTGCATCCTTATGCCTTATGGAATAGTCCGCCGTATGCCTGGCTGTAAGCTGCAACAAGTTCTTTTGCAAGAGAGTAGGAATTGATCAGCGGATGCAGCATCAGCGCCTGGACCGCTTTTTCCTCGGACTGTTCCTGTACCGCCTCTACGGTTTCCTTTTCGTACATCTTAATCAGACGCATCAGCAGATAGCAGTGCTCCGGAACTTCCTCCACCCTCACCGGATGAATCCCGGTTTCATCCACATGACAGGTAACTTCCACCACATCACGATCCTCAAGACCGGGGATGCTTCCCTGATTTTCCACGGAAAGCACCAGATCGCGTCCGTCTTTGCTCTGCAGCCCCTCGATGCAGTCAAGCATAACGCCTGCATATCCCATGCCATCAGGCACTTCCAGTTGCCCTTTTTCCAGAAGCGGGCGCTTTGCAAGACCGGATTCGATACTCATGTAGGAATTCTCACGAACCTGCATATAGTACAGGAAAATCTGCAGTGCGCCTTCGGGATCGGCGTCCATATCCATCGCCTTTAACTCTTCCATCATCTGCTTGTTGACCTGCTCGATCGTCTGACCTCTGGTCGCGCCGGATTTTAAGATATTGGCAAGCGCTTTTTCCCGATGATAATAGTAGTAGAGATATTCATTCGGCAAAAATCCGATCATCCGCAACAAATCGGGATCAAACATGGAAAATTCCTGAATGCTCTTTAAAAATGCGTCGTCCGCAAGGAGCCTGGGCAGAATCTCCTCGTCCCTGATCTTCACGCTGCGAATCCAGGAAAGATGATTTAATCCGAAGAATTCCACATACAGGTCTTTTTCATCCACGCCGAGCTTTGCTGCCATACGGAATTTTGTGCTGCTGGGCGCATCGCAGATGCCGATCACCTTTTCATAGCCTGCGCTCTTTAACGCCTGTGTCACCAGACCGGACGGGTTCGTGAAATTGAAAATCCATGCGTTCGGTGCAATTTCATTAATCAGCCTGCAGTACTCCAGCAAAATCGGAATCGTGCGCACTGCCATCGAAAATCCACCGACACCGGTCGTTTCCTGTCCGATTACGCCTGCGTTTAATGCGATTGTTTCATCCATAACACGGGAATGGTCGCCGCCGACGCGCAGCGTTGTTACCACATAATCCGCGTCCTGCAATACCTTACGCACATCCGCAGATTCCGTTACAATCAGATCCTTGTGATTTCTGTTTACCACATGGCGGCACAGCTTTGTGATGATCTGCTGTTTCTCCTGATTGATGTCATAGAGCGCTACCTCGTCAATATGAAGTGCCTTGTATCTTGCCAGCAGGCCGTTGATAAAAATGACGGTTCTGACGCCTGCTCCCCCGATGACTGCGATTTTCATTTTGTTTCTTCCCCTTTCTTTTTTCCCATAAATTCCTTCAGTCCCTCTTTGTCCGGAAATCCGGTGTTGCCGCCGTACGCTGTCACGTTTAACGCGCCGCAGGCATTACCGCAGGCCAGACATTCTTCCAGACCTTTTCCGGTCAGAAATCCGTATACGAAGCCCGCATTAAACGAATCCCCTGCGCCAGTCGTATCCACAGCCTTTACCCGGTACGCCGGGAAAAAGACCTCTTTTCCGTTTTCGATTGCAAGAGAACCGCTGCTGCCAAGCTTGATGACCACCCTGTCGCAATCCTTCGCAAACTCCCGTGCCGCTTCCTGTGCGGTCTTCGTCCTGCCATAGTGAATCGCTTCCGTCTCGTTCATGAACAGCACGTCGATATACGGAAACAGCTCCTTGATCTGAGGATTCCATTCCCCGGTTGGATCCCAGCCCAGATCGAACGAGACAGTCGCTTCTGTCTCTGCTTTGACGCGTTTTAATAAAGAAAGATACGCCGCGTGGTTTTTGCTTCCCTCATAGCCTGTCATATGGATATGCGAAGCGTTTTTCACGCCCTCGATATCCACCTTGTCGATAGAAATTCCCGCGTTCGTGCCGCGATACGTCAGAAACGACCGATCCTTTTCATTGGTAAAACTGATCGAAATACCGGTTTTCTCCGTCCTGCTCGTTTCAAGCAAGCTGTCGTCGATATTTTTTGCGGCAAATTCTTTGCGGATCAACTCCCCGTAGCAATCGTCCCCGACCTCTCCCTGAAATACCGGATGCAGACCGAGCTTTCCAATGCCGAGCGCAAACAGCGCCGCGCCGCCGCCTACATAGGTATCCATAACCGGCACTTCATCCTCCTGCCCGGGCTTTGGCAGACTGGAAACGCCCGGAACAACAAGGTCTATATTTACATCGCCGTAAACATAGACGTCCCATTTTTTCCCCTTCATAGTCCCCTCCATCTCTATTTTTCATTCTTTTTCAGCATACCATAAAGCACCGGAAAAATCAAAAGCATCTCAGGGCAGACAATCCCTTGACTTTTCCAAAAATTCTCTATACGCTAAAGAAAAGCCGGGTTCAAACTTCTGTCAAACCCGGACAGATTATTCATAATTTCAAGGGGAGGTTTTATAAAAAAGAATATGGTACAGAATCCTTATCAGAACGCGCTTTTGCCGGCTCCGGTCGGCGGCGGTTATTCCGACCCGGACTATTGGATCTGGTGCGGCTCCGTCGTACAGGGGGAAGACGGAGCCTATCACATGTTTGCGTCCCGTTGGCCGAAAGATCTCGGCTTTGGTGCAAACTGGCTGTTTAACTGCGAAATCGTCCGGGCTTCCAGCAAAAATCCGGAAGGTCCCTATACCTTTCAGGAGGTCGTGCTCGGACGCCGGGGACGCACTTTTTTTGACGGCATGAACGTGCACAATCCGTACATCCGCAAATGGAACCAAACCTACTACCTCTATTATATGGGGACGACCTTCGGCGGTCCGATTCCCGGTCCCGGTGACGAGGTGGACAGCTCGCGTTTTACCGAGGTCTGGAACCGCAAACGAATCGGTCTTGCAACCGCACCGTCTGTTTTTGGTCCATGGACGCGGTGCGATGAGCCGCTGATTTCTCCCAGAGACTGCTCCCACTGGGATTGCACTGCAACGACCAATCCTGCCGTCGCAATCCAGCCCGACGGAACGACCTACATGCTCTACAAATCGCGTTCCTTCGCAGACGGTCCGTTAAAAATCGGCGTCGCAAAAGCGCCCCGCCCGGATGGTCCGTTTGAACGGATTTTGGACGACCCGATTTTTAATTTCGAGGACCCGAACATCCATCTGGAAGATCCGTACCTGTGGTACGAGGACGGAAAATTCCGCCTGCTGATCAAAGACGACTTCAAAAACGGAGGACCCGGCATCAGCGGCATCTGGGGTGCAGGTCTGTACGCTGAAAGCGCCGACTGCATTCACTGGGAATTCGCCGAAAATCCTGTCGTTTACTCCCGCCACGTTACCTGGTCCGATGGCAGACAGACCGATCAGGCAAACTGCGAACGCCCTTACTTTTTACTTGATGAAAATAACCATCCCACGCATCTGTTTCTGGCAACCGGGGAAGGTCCTGCACCCTACCAGTTCTCCAGAACCTGGAACATGGTGATTCCGCTGCGCTAAGCGCTGAGCTGACACGCTTCCGCATCTGTCTTGGAAGCGTCTGACTGCAACTATACATTTTGGAGAGGAACGTATGACAACCGATCAGAATTATCAACAAATTTACCGCGTCGGCGGCATGCTGGACGCAGGCTTTGTAGGACAGATCACCTACACCATCAGCCTCGATCAGGTCTATGACGAGCTGGACATTCATTTTAGCTTTGACAAGCGGCTCTACAGTGAAAGCGACGTTACGCCAGAGCTCATTGACAAGCTTCAGACACTCTGCACCGCAAAATATGACGCCCCGACCTATCCCGTCGAGGAATTCAGGCAGACCATTCTGCATGAAATGAAAACAGAAATTCACACAATGGCGGAATTAAACGACAATTTCATCGGCTGCATCCACCGCCAGCTGACGGACCGCCACATGTTATACACAAAAGAATTCACAAGCGACGGCTGTCTGGCACAGGACACCTTTTCCGGCGTTTTAAAAGTGACCGTCCTTGTTTTCAACGTGCTGCTGGACAACACGCAGTACACGCTGACCGTTTCCGGACATCCGGTCGGACAGGGTGTAATCGCACCGAACTTTAATCTAATGGATACGGTAAAGACTGCAGCGGGAAATGCGGGGGCTTCGAATGCTGCCGGGAGCGCTGACAACTCGTGCGACGCTGAGAGTGCTCCTGCCTCCGCTGTTGCCACGGCTGGCAGTTCGGGCGTCTCCGGCGCTGGCTCTGCTGCCACGGCTGGCGATTCGAGCACCACTGGCAGTTCTTCTGCTGATAATACCGTCACTGCATCCACCCGCTTCAAACGCCTTGAGCTGCACAACCACACGGTCGAATCCGACGGCAACTTAACCTGTCAGGAGCTGACGGAATATCTGGCAGCCGACCATGTCGATGCGTTCGCCATCACCGACCACAACACCACCTCCGGTCAGAAAAAGATCGAACAGCTGCTGGAAGAAAAGCATTATCCGATCAGCCTGATCCGCGGCATGGAATATACGACTTATTTCGGGCATATCCTCTGCTTAAACCTCGCAAAATATGTTCCCTGGAACTCGATCGACCAGCACCGTCCCGAGCTGTTGTTCGAAGCTGCCCGCGAAAAAGGCGCGCTCGTCGGCATCGCGCATCCGTTTTCCTATGGCGATCCTTTTGCCCGCGGCTGCCGCTTTGAAATGACCGTCTCGGACTACTCAAAGGTTGACTTTATCGAGACTTTCAACAATCTGGAATCGCTCCACGAAGTAAATGAACGCGGCACGAATCTCTGGATGTCCCTGATTTTTTCAGGCTATCAAATCACCGCAACCAGCGGCATGGACTTACACAACCGTGCGAAGCTGGCAGGCTGCTATGCAACCTACATCGAAGGCAAAAACGGCGGCAACATCGCTTCCGAGCTCGATACCGCCATTCACACGCACCGCACCTGGGTTTCCAAAGGCGCTCTGCTGCTGACGGAGGTTCTCCCGGAAACAAACGAACTGCTCCTGACGTTTACAGATGCTCATAAGACCGGATTTGCTGTTCCAAAAACAGCTCAGGTCGTTTTAAAAGGAAAAGACAAAACATTCACAACGAGCGTTTCGCTCGACAAACCGGTACGCGTTTCCCTCAACCAGCTCTCCGGAACCGATCCGATCATTCCGCTGCTGTATGAAGCTGCCTCGGATTCCTGCGTCAACGCTGCCGCAGCTTCGACATCCTGCAGCAATACTGCGGATGCCAGCTCTGCTGCCGGGCAGCTGAAAGAAATCGACGCGCTTCCTGCAATCGAAGGACTGCTCTGCGTCAGCCCGGTTCTTTACAGGGATTGAGGTTCTTTGGAAAACAGCTTTTAAAACGCTGCCTTACGCTGCGACAGCGACATTTCAAAAACGCCCGCTTATTCTGTGAAAAACACAGCGTAAGCGGGCGCTCTCTATTTTCGTCTGATTTTCACCGGATCGGACGGTTTTAGGATCTGACATTTCGCCCCTCATTGCGCAGGTATGCATCGTATCGGCGGTCATGTATTTGAGCCATCGCTTATTTGCAGGCGCTGTCAATTACGAATTCCGTTCCAGAATTCTTTTATAGCTTCGATACATCAGATAAACCCCTGCCGTGCAGTCCAAAACAAGCATCACAATCCCAAAGCCTAACGAAATCAGGCAGCAGATCCCGGAAAGCATAAATGCAAACGCGCACTTTTGATACAGCATCCCCATTTCCAGATTGTAAGCCGTGACATCTTTTACCTTCGATTTTAACGTTTTATCTCCGCTCCAGAAAGTGATGGGCTCTTTGCTGTTTTTTTCAAAGATCCCGATAATCAAAAACGGAACCGCGCATAAAAGACACGATATCAGTCCGACGATTTTTTCTGCCATAATAATGCCTCCGATTATTTTGCATTTCTATCAAATTTTACTGCGCCCGGCTCTGCAAAATCCTTTTATCTTTTCCTCTCATTTCTATTTCTACGCACGCTTTTTGCGCATAACGAGTTTATGTCAAGTGCTACGCACGGAGCAATCCGGTATCAAAGGGGTCAAAATACTTTTTGACCCCAACAACATCTTTACTCCACTTCCACACAAACCGGATAATGATCGGACAGCCATACGTTGCCCTCTTTGTCTGTCCACTTCACAGGCTCGCCGGTCTTGATGTCGCCCTTCACCAGCAGAAAATCAATGCTGCAGGGATGATCTTCTTCCGTGAAGCCGTGATAGGTGATGCCGATATGCTCGGTTACATTGGTGTATTCCGGATACTCTTTTAAAATTTCGAATTCCGGGTCCTGCGGCTCTGCATTGAAATCACCGGTGATCATCGTAGGTGCATCGGGATAAAGCTGCTCGGTTTTTAATTTTTCCAGAATCTGACGAAGCCCCAGGATTCTCGCCTGTGCGCCGATATGGTCCAGATGGGTGTTTACAATACGGAATACCTTGCCGGTTTCCAGATCCTCAAACAGCGCTTCGTTGCAGATTCTCGGGCAAATGCTCTGCTCTGCGTAGCGGGATGCAGGCACATAAGGCGTCTCAGACAGCCAGTAAGACTGCATCTCCATCAGGTTTAAGCGATCCTTGCGGTATGCGATGCTGACCTGCTCGTCTCTCAGCTCCGGGCTGCGTCCGCAGCCGATTACATAATACTCTGTCAGGTTTTCTTTCAGCCATTTTGCGATATGCGGCAGCACTTCCTGAAAGCAGATCATATCAGGTTTCTCCTGCGCGATTTTCTTTAAAATCAAATCCTTGCGGTATTCAAAATTGTTCTCCCCGTCCTGCCCAAAATCACAGCGGATATTAAATGTTACCAGTTTCATGATAACCCCTCCCTTTTCCCCTTTTTCAGGTATTATTTCATTGTCCTGATTATAGCCCTGTCCCTTCGGAAATACAATGCAGATAAAAGAACAAAAAATCTCCAAAAATTACATTTTTCTAATTGACACAATGCTTATTTTATGATAGAATTTTATTCGCTGTGAAACACAAGGTGTATCACACTTCATAAGCTGCTGTGGCTCAGTCGGTAGAGCGTCGCATTGGTAGTGCGGAGGTCACGGGTCCGATTCCCGTCAGCAGCTCTTCTGTTTCTTTTAAAGAACAGAATAAAGCAGTTTCTTATTGACAGATTCGTTTTTGTCTGATAAGATATCTAACAGTGACTGCTACAATTTCATATGCTGCTGTGGCTCAGTCGGTAGAGCGTCGCATTGGTAGT
>ULWU01048213.1_pt1 | contig 10694 bp, 10 predicted proteins | sample 1960661 | NCBI WGS metagenome assembly ULWU01 (sample SAMEA4835821, study PRJEB28245) | human gut metagenome | biome: gut microbiome; material: fecal sample | place: Denmark | collected 2008
GCTAATGAAGCCCCAAGTGTAACCTGGAGCTATCAGGCCACAAGTTGCACTGTACAGTCGGGTGATACTTTATATAGTATCGCCCAGAGCATGAGAAATTCTCTCTCAGAAGATGAGAGAGATCTCAGCTACAATAGCGTTGAGTCTATCGCTCATCGCTTAGCTGAGAGCAATCCGGAGCTGGGAAGTACATTTGAATATGCTTCTTCCCACCTGTATCCAGGGTTACACCTGGAGACATTACTCCGGGTAGAAGAATAAAGAAAAAGGAAGTCGAGTGATTCGACTTCCTTTTTTTGTCTATTTGTCTTTTTTTATATCTTTGAATAAACTCTGACTAAGAGACAAGATTTCATGATCATCAGTATCGTTTAGTAGGCATTTCTCTAAATACTGATTGATCTTATACCGGTAGTCCATACCGATTGCAGCACGATACTTGTCAATGAATTTATTTAAATCTCCCCACGCCTGGTGATAGTTGATGAAGATATTATGTGCGTGCACTTCTTCGTGTACGGTGGAACTGAGCATCACCACCTGTACCATATTATCATGATGATCTTGAAGTACCTGTTTGGCTACACGAAAAGTAGTTGTTTTCCACTGCTTTAGTATAAAATATTCTGTTACAATTGCACATACATCAAACAACGTTAGAATCGGACCATGATGCATTTCAATATCTGCATCATCATCCGTTACATCTTTAAGTACCATGCAACGATTGAGTTTACATTCTTTTTTTAAATATGAAATGTATTTGCTATATTTATCACTTTGGCGTACTAGACGTTCTACACCTTTTACAAAATTTGTCCAGTTTGCAATGCTATCAAAATACTCTTTGCTCTTTGTAAAAGGAAGTTCATAATATGCTTGATCAGAGTCTACTACTGCTGTTCCATTTCGTTCTTGTTTATAAATAATATCGGGTAAAGATTTTGGCATTCGTATCTCTCCTTTCATTGTTAGAGAAATGTGCCATAGATAAAAGGTAAGAAGAGAGGAGATTTATCTCCTCTCTTCTTACAATGAGTAATTCAATTTAACTGTAAATTTGTTGTTAAAAGGATTAAATGGGAAATGTATGCAGATTTGAACTCATCGGGTTCAAGTAATTTAATCCTAGTAAATTGTATTCTTTGTATTAATATATCATTTTTATGAATCTATAATGAAAAGGAGGTGAGAATTATGTCATCACTAACTCATAAGATTTTGATGAATGGGATACGATCAGGCGTTACCTCATCGAATCCATATGAGAGTATGAAAATCGCTCAGCGATTGATACACTCATGTGAGCATCGTGGTGTTGATATTACTACCCAAGATTTGGGAGAGTATTTATCAGCTTGCACCAACGATGCAACTTTAGCATATTAATTGTATGCGGAAAATAATGGGAATCACCACTTCCCGTTATTTTTTTTGAGAATCAACGTTTCTCAGGATTATTCCCACCTCTAATAAATTGTATTCTTTGTATTGATATATCATTTTTATGAATCTATAATAAAAAGGAGGTGAGAATTATGACATCTGCAACTAATGCTTTCCTTGTAAAGCATGTACCAATGTTAATAAGAACTGCTAATTTTAACACCATTAGTAAAATTCTTAACACCGTTGGTATGAAGTATGAAGAAGGAACTGACGCATATAATCAGTTCTTGGATGAGTGCCGTCGGTCCAATGAAGACGCTTATCCTTCATACTTAAATTAAAGTCTTGGGGAGTCATTGTACTCCCCTGGATTTTTTTATCTCACCTCTATGTAATTGTCTTTTTTTGGATATTTTTTTATAGATGGGTATTAATGTACCTGGTGCCCTTCCTATAGCACCAGGTACATTATACCATTTAATCATGTTTTATTGATGTGACCAATCAGGTACGTACAAAAGAATTAGTTTACCATGTCAGCGACGGTCAATCACGTTCATCCGTCTTTGTTTGAAATTTCAGATTTGTGCTCTTAGATCACGCAATCTAAGACACCCCAAATTTCGTATATAAGTTTTATAAGGAGCTTACAAAGATGACTATAAAGAGTGATGTTGATATACGTCTTCTTTGCGATAAGTTACAAATGTCATACCATGTCTTACGTTATCAACACTGATTTACCGGCCACATTACTATACAGTTAGAATCATAATTCATTATCAGAATCAGATTCTGGCACAATTATTTAAACGGAAAGTAAAAGAAGGTGGTGAAAATTTATGTCAAACGTTGATCTTGACAACACGAACCCTCTGGAAAATTTATATGATGACTTTACACGTATTTTAAATCAGGTCGTGATTAAGTTTCAGGTAAAAGCAGAGATGTATGAAACCATGGAGACGAAAGCCCTGGCAGATCAATATATCGCAGCAATAAATAAGAAAGACAGTTATTTTTCTTATACGGATTATACTATCGATGATGTGAAAGCCGCTGGATTTGAGCATTCCATTATTTTGTTAGATTTAATTCGGCAAGGACGATATACGGAAGTCCCACAAATGTATCGTGAGGGACTTATGCAAGTACGTAGACAAAATGTCATTGATGATTTCGAAGAGCAAAATGAATATTACCGATGTTTAAATGGATATCCTCCTTTGGATCGAGGTCCAGAGCTTTGGTACTACGTACCAGAAGATATTGCCAGAACCTATGGAATTAATTCAGATATCCCGATCCATAAAATTCAAGATTACTATAATAAGATTACTCCAGGTCGAGGAGATTATTTTATCTATGCCTTGGAAGGACTTGGGGTATTAGACAAATTATATGAAGAGCATCCATACGATGAGTATATCAAATACATCGGTTCCAGAAGAATTAGTATTGAGCTTGCTAGAAAAGCTAAGAACTTTGAAATTTTATACATGAATCAAGGTGTGTTAAAATCCATTGAATATGAAGAATTCAATCGGATTTATGAAGAATGCCGCTTGTATTTCATGACGGTCATTTATCAAAGAGAACATCGCAAAGTTATTGAGTATTACGATAACTTCATTGGGATGTGTATTATGATTATGACAATTTGGCATCTTGTGATGCGTGCTATGCCACTTGGAATTAATCGAGAATTTTTCCGCGATCAAGGTGTGCGAATGTTATATGAAGCCTATGGGGTTCCATATGATATGAGTATTGATGAAGTACAGCAAAAAGAAATTGTACAGAACTTAAATCTCCTGATTCAAAATAAAGCAACCAATCAGTGTCTGTTTGATATTTGTGACCTCTTATCATTTTCTCGTATTAGCATTTATAAATATTATCTCTGTAAGATGCAGAAGTATGATATTTATGGTGCTCCGATTATGGCGCAAAAAGAAAAGTTTAACAACGACACGGGAGAAATTGATACCGTTCCAGATTATGAAAGTATGTATGACGTATTCTTTCAGAAACTGGAATTGAATGATGATAATTTCATTGAATCCTTCTATTCCAATACCAATCGGGAAAGCTATGAAAGTATTACAACAGGTGATCCATTCTGGTGGGAGGATTCGAAACTCTATAAGGAATTATGGGAAACCCAATTTAATTATGTGGAGACGAAATACATCAGCCTTGGTATCAACTACTCAATGACCGAGATGATGTATGAGTGTATTCTGGTGTTAAAGATGCTGATGCAATTTCGAAAAGAGATGGCAACGGTTACGTTTACTCTACCCAAGATCGATCCAGATTTAAAAGTAACACTTTTTGATTGTGTCATTTTACTGGAATGCTTATTCTGTAAAAAGCATCATTTAAAGGGAGAAATTATTGCGATCCCGACACAGGTCCTGGACGTAATCCAGTATATGCAAGAAGTAGACAATCAGGATTTTGTCGTAGATGCATTTGGATTTGACTTTGATTTACTTCGTCCTGGAAACAAAGAAGGACAAAAAGTATTACAAGATGTGATGGATACTTTAAATGAAGGAGATTCTAAAAAATTTCAGGACTATCTGTCAATTTTATCGATCAATTCTGGGGTTTCCAATGAGGAGAAAGTAAAAGTATTCAATCAGATGTTCAAAAATATTCGAGGATTATCCGATTGGATCTCTTACAAGTTATCCGAAACCGATAATCGAGCAGAATATGAAGCACTCAAGAATTTTTATCGAACTGCATATTATGCACGAGAAATGAAAAGTATCTTTACGATTTATCAAGAAGAAGATTCTGGAAATGGGGATGGACGACCAGGAAGAACTGCATTTACTTATTTTGAGTATCTCTATCACATTAATCCGAAACTCTATGCTTCGTTGTTTAAAGTTGATTTGGAAACGCAATACTTGAAATATGTAGAAGAAAATAAACTGGACAAAGATACGTTTACGTTGGAGCAGTTTAATGAAAAGATCCGGCTTGGAGAAATACAGATTTCCTACGATACATTAAATACTGGAAATCAAGATATCATTGTAAATGAGAATATGCTGTATTATTACATCGATCATGTTATTTTCAAGATGGAAGAATACATCGAGGACATTGATATGCTATATCTCAGAAATGATACCGAGACTCCACTGGAAGCGCTTTTAATAAAGATGATCAAATTCTTTAAATCTCTAACCGTGGATTTACTTGGTCTTGATATCATTTTTATCTGCGATTTCAAAAACGAAAACATCTTACGACTCTTTGATGAAATTCCTTATATGAGGAAGTTGATTCAAGTCCGAGAGCATTATAATATGAAGTTGTCTGATGTTGTATCTCGAATTATTGCAGAGTATCGTGAAAAAGATACGCTCTGCTTACGAGACATGTTGACATTGGTGGCATACTTGTATTGTATCGATCGTGTTGATCTGTTGTTTGGAGGAGATGTCGCATTTCATGTAGAGAAATACTTGCAGGCTGGAGATAAGAATGAAGACAGCTTCAAATTATACGACACGGCTCATATTGAAGCCGATGTATATGGAACAGACGCTTTAAAACTTACGGATAAAGTTATTGCGAAATGGTATAGCGACTAGTCCAAAAAACAATGTAACTAAGAGACCCTTTTAGAAAGGAGAAAGAAATGGAAGCAATTACTAAAAATCAAGAACCGAAAGATTTTACCGTTCATATGATGATTAAAGATAAATTACATTTCGAAGATAAACTTGTTTATGCGAATAGTAATGGTCCACAGGCAAAACCACATGGTATGTGGGCAAGAACGGAAGTCATTGGTGGATTTGGAGATTTTGTGAGAGCACAGTCTCCGTACGGAAAGTCCACACTGACAGATATTGCATGGCATGAAGAAAACATGGTGGTACTTGGCGGTGTTCAGTATACCATGGAGAATATCTTTGGAGAAAAATGTGATCAGATTCAGATTCCGACTTTGTATTCCGAGACCGGTATCGGTCATCCAGATTCTCTGGCACCGACTGATGATTACGATACACCAACCGGAAAGAAAAAGATTCTGTATCGTACTGGAAATAAAGTATGGCTCTTTGGAGTTGGTATTACAGGAACTGCAGAGAACGATATTACCGTACATCCAACGGACTATCGTGAGAAGTCTATTGAGATTGCAAAAGTAAGTTCTGACGGTTTGACTCTTCGTGGTACCATGGTACCATTTCGTTATACCGCAGCTCAGTTGACAGAACTTGAGAGAAAATCTTATTTTGGAAAAAAGGCATCCAGTGATGGTACAACTGGATACTATCTGAAACGCTTTGAACAGCCGGCACAGATCAAACATATTTGGAAGACTGGCGAAGAATATGAAAAAGAGACTTTGGTATCTTCTGCAGATGTGTGGGAAAATAATACGGGAATGAATGCAGTAGAAACCTTCACCGAGATGTTCCTTCGTATCAGTAAGAAAGATGTAAAAGAGTGGTTCATCAACTTGGAGCAGAAAGACCGTACCCGTATTAACACGTTGGCTCTTTATAGTGGTGAATTTTATCGTACTGGTGATTCTGATATCGATGGGGATTACCGAGATGTGCGACTTTTCTCCAAACTCAATATCCCAGTGGAATTTCTGGTATTGAATAAAGATCTCAATATCATCTACCGTGTCTATGGTAGTTGATTTCTTGCTGTAGCATCAACAAGATGTTAGGCACTCTTAAGAGAAAGTGGCCAAAAACCACTTTCTCTTGATGCTTATACATTATTTTTTTGCCGATTAGAATGTCTAATACATAGATCGGTAATCATTCACGCAAAAAATAGATGAAGTGAAAGGAGAAGTAACATGCTGAAAGTAGGATTTATTGGTGTAGGAAACACCGGAAATCAGATTGCAGCGCTGTGTCAGGAAAATTTAGAAATCCCAGTTATTGCAATCAATTCATCCGAAAAAGATTTGGATACCATTCCAGAGGGAATTAAACGATTTCTAATAACGGATGAAAAAGGAGATAGCCAGGGGGCTGGAAAAAACCGTACGCTGGCAAAAAGTTACCTGAAAGATTCTATCATGAATCTGATGCAGGATAAAGATATGAATGATTTCTGTTCCGGTCTGGAAGTGGTTTTCATCTGTGGATCTACAGGCGGTGGAACTGGATCAGGAGTTACCCCGTTGTTACTTAGTGCGTTGTCACAGGTATATGTCGATACCTTATTCATTTTAATTGGTATTGGACCAGTAGAGTCTGAGGCACTTACCGCACAGGTAAACACCCTGGAGTATTTAAAAGAGTTATACAACAACATGCCAAACGTGCATTATATGCTGTATGACAATGACAACTTCAGTAACATGGCTTCTTATAAAATGATGGAGCATGTCAATCATGAGGTGGTAGAAGACATCAAAGTTTTGATGGGATACTACAACCGCCCAACCAAGTTCGATTCCATCGATACCGAGGATGGCTTACGTCTGATCTCAGCACCAAGACGTATTGTTGTTGCTCGTGTAGAAGATGTAAAAGAAAAAGACTTAGACCAGGCTTCCTTAGAGGAACGTATGATCAAAGCCATTAAAACCAATGCTCATATGGAACTGCAAAGAGATCAGAAAGTCATGGCAACCGGTCTGATTATCAATCTCTCTGAGCAGTTCTTAGATGAGTTCAATACTCATATCCCGAGAGTTCATGAGTTAATCGGTGAACCAGTAAATGAATATTTACACATTGCGATTAATGACGACCGTAAGCAACCGAACTCCATCTATCTTATTATGACTGGACTGTCTCCGGTAAATGATAAGATCTTAAAAGTAACCGAGCGTATTGAGGAAATTGAAGAGCGTCAGCGCATCCAGGAAGAAGAAAGTGCACTTGACGATCAGAAAATTGGTGTACTCGGCAAGATGGTTCGTTCGAATACCACAAGAGATAATAAAAGTGGGGAAGCAACTGAAGTCAATCTCGAAGCACTCTTTAAGGATTTTGGAGTATAAGTAATACTCTATTTATGTGAGGTCTTCGATAATAACTTATCGGAGATCTCACATTCGTTTAACCTCAAATGAGCAAAAAAAAATAATAACAAAATCAAAGGAGGACTCATATCATGAGTAAGAACAAAAACAATTCACGCAGAGAAGAAGTAATGAAAGATGCCGAACTCTTTTCCATGTACACCTTCAAAAGATACTGGAAAAAGAATAAGAAGGATTCTGATTGGGATGGAAAGAAAGATGCAAAGAAAGATTATTTTGCAGCCCTGATGGAGAAGTTCCCATCTGCAATGTACTGGATGCTTCGTGAAGGATATAAGCAGGATGAACTCAGTAAGAAGCTTGCACAGGGTATCATGGATAAATTCAGAGATCAGTGGTTCTGTGAGCGACTTCTTAAAAAGATTAAAAAGGGAGAAGAATACCGTAACCAGCAGTATCTTCCGATTTATTTAAGAGAGATTATTCGCACTTCCTCTGTTGAAAATGAAAAGCATCGTGCAGCAGGTGGATCAAGTGAAATTATTCCATTAGATACGTATTATGAACTGATTAGCGTGATTCTGGAAAAGAAAGTAAGAAAACTGGTGAAAGCCGGCATCGATGAGCAGGTGGCATTTAATTTAAGATGTGTCATTCCATGTGATGAAATTCTTAACTTCTCCAGCAATTTTAGAATCTATTCTTTCTTTGATGTGTTGTATGATGCAGCAAAGGAAAAAGAGATTCCGTTTGATAAAATCATGAAGACCATGATTCCAGAGGATGCATGGAATAAGTTTATTCTGTATGCGCTTCTGGAAAGAAAAGAAAAGTATGGTTCCCTGGATGACAAACAGAAAAAGTTCTATATGGATGTAACCAACTGGGTATTCAGTACGATGGAAGATATGGATCGAAGTGATATCGATGACATTCTTGGCTGGTACATTGATGCTCGTCGTAGAGATGAGAAACGCGGCAAAGATTCCAATCGTAGATATTCTTTATCCACACTTGGAGAGAATGAATATGCACATATCGTGGCATCCATTAAAGCTATGCTGTTAAACGATGCAAGTATTGAAAAATACCTGTAATTAGATTTGGACTGGCAGAAACAAATAAAAATCAAAGGGGACAGACAACATGCTTTACAACGTAGTTTTAGGAGATCATAGACACGTACCAGATAAATGGAAACTCATCGAAGATGGTGGGTTTTATTTCTATGAGAAGGCGGATTTGCAACAGAGGATCCGCCTCTCAAAGGATTTTGGTGTTCCAGAAGAGTTACAGTATCAGTGGGGGACTGATACGATCCAATGTTATGAATTTGAGAATGATCCAAACGTTCCAGAAAAACGCTGGAGAAATAATACCAGCAACATGAATCCGATTTTACGGAAGATTGACCCAACGAAATATAAGGATCAGTCGGAACAGATCATTGTCTACATAACCGTGATGAAGAATTATAAAATCGTAGATTTTCATACAGACTATCAGATCTTGGCAACGTATCATCGCAAAGGATACTATCAAGGTTGCGCAGTCGTTCTCACTCGAGATCAGATGCAACAAGTTGGAAATCGGATTTTGTTGACACTGGATGTCTATGATAGGAAGAAAGATGCTTCTAAAGAAATTACCGTTGAATTCAAAAATTTAACGGATACCCACCTGCAAACCAAATTCGTTGGAGTGAAAGATCCGGAAGAAAAAAATAGAATTGTAGAACGCATTCAGGAATCCAAAGCTTCCGAAGAATCCTTACTAGGTTTCAAATGTGTTGTGAAGCCGAATACGTTTATTACATCGGTATATTTCGTATCTAAGGAGTATGAATCCTTTTTAAGGAAACGGGTTCGAATGTATAATTTGGATTTAGTTGTGGTTCCTGAAAAAACCCTGCATGATCCGGATGAACTCTTGGAATTGGTACGAGAGCATACACATGGAAAACGGGTGCGAGCCATTACCCAGATGGGAGTGAAGATACCACTCCAGGTCATCAAAGGCGCAAATATCATCTACGTATTCAATTTACGAAAAGATGAAAATAACATTACCAAACTAACCTGCATAAAATCAAATTAGAATTTTATGTGTGGCGATATATTATTTTAATGGTAAAGAAAAACCAAAATAAGTTTTAAGGAGGACTCATATCATGAGTAAAAAGAAAAACAACAGACCACAGATCAAAGTATACGATCAGACAAGAGAGATCTGCAAGAACCTGAATAAGCGCGGCGAGCTGAAATTGAAACACAAAGACAAAGAGCAGAAGAAGAAAATTAAGAGCGGCTGTATGCATCATGTCCTGAAAAAGAACGGAGTTCCGAAGAGCCGTGTGATTGTCAACAGCGATGGAACTGCAACTTGCCGTCTCTGCCATAAGAGATTCAGATATACCAGCAAAACCAAAAAAGAAATGACAACTATGGTAAAACCAGTAGCAGATGTTGTAGAGTTAGCAAAATGGACTTTGCAGGCATCTTGTGTGGGTGATCAGAAAACAGCAAACGTCTTACAGCAGGCAACTTTAACTTTGGATCGCCTTCCGAAGATTATTGCGAAAGAGAATAAAATGTATGCAAAGACCCGCCAGGCAAAGAAGAAGCAGCGTCGTAATGGATACGATTCCAAGTCCGGATCCAATTACGGACAGTGGGAGAGTACCAGATAATATAAGGGTACTTAGAGAAAGGATGAGCCATCGTGTTCATCCTTTCTTTTTACCCTTCATTCAACTCACGGTCTTAGGGGTAGTTAAGGGTTATACTTTTATTTTAGAATAAACAAGTTTTTAATCCCAAATGACGGGAAATAATTGAACGTGAGGTTGAAAATAATGAGTGACGTAAAAATGTTCTATATCGAAGATGATATATCTAAGATACAGACCAAAACGAACTTGTATATCAAACAGTACGGTCCAGAAGGAGCTTTCCACTTAACACGAGAGGTTGTCCAAAATTCTATCGATGAGGACATGGACAAAGAATCTCCTGGACAGAATATATTGATCACATATGACTCGTTATCAGATAAATTAACTTGTGAAGATGATGGACGTGGATTTCCTGAAGCAGATTATCCAATGGACATCTTTTGTACAAAAATCCAGTCTGGTTCCAAATTTTTCAGAGACCAGAGTGGTGTAACTAGTGGTGAGTTCGGGTTGACAAACTAGCCCCAAAATCTCGTAAGAGATCGGACAAACTATCCTAATTGCGGGGAATTCTAAAAGGGCTACAACTACCAACCAAGTGTGGTGACAGACTTGGGGCAAAGGGTAACTCCGGAGATATGG
>ULWU01025272.1_pt1 | contig 10606 bp, 9 predicted proteins | sample 1960661 | NCBI WGS metagenome assembly ULWU01 (sample SAMEA4835821, study PRJEB28245) | human gut metagenome | biome: gut microbiome; material: fecal sample | place: Denmark | collected 2008
CGCATGGTTTCCGCTCCGGCACGCTGTAACAGCACATTTGCAACAGCATAATACGTATAGCAGTCGCCGCCTGTCGTGCCGTTCTGCTCAATATTCTGAAGTCCTGCATACCATTCCGCATCCCAGTCATCTGCAAGGCGCACGCCCGCATACGTAATATTGTTATGTGCATAATCAAAAATGGCTTTTGCCTTTTGTCCGAGTGACATCTGCGGTGTTGTAATCTTTGCCAGTACACTGTCAACCAGCGCATATGCCTCCTGCCAGTCCTGTGCACGTTCCACCACGGTTACGCTTGCATTGACCTTTGCCAGGTTGCCCGCACTGTCTGTTGCCAGATAAGCGATAGGGTACGTTCCCGTCTGTCTTGTATTGACAGACACCTTTTCAACCGTTACATTCACCGGTCCGTCCACATCATCCACGGCACTGACCCCGTCCAGATATGAAACAGTATCCCCGATGGTCACTGTGATGTTATGTACACCGTTAATCTGCGGCGCTGTTTTATCTTTATGCACCCATTCGAGTGTCTGTGTATATTTTTTACTTCTTCCCTTTTTATTTTCCACTACAAACTCAACCGTCTGCTTTCCAATCTGATGCACCGGCATATCTACAAAAGTGACCAGCACCTCTGTGTCATCATACGTTTCAATAAAATCCTCTGCCGATACATCTTCTTCCATATCGAGTACCAGCGGGTGTGTCTTTACATAAATGCCCCGGTTATATACCATATTCATCAGAAAAAATGCGGCAGTTCCTATGATAATCATTGCAATGGACCATTTTAAAACGAGTGCAGCCCCCTTTTTCAGGCGTCGTTTTTTCTTCTTTTTCCGTGCCATTTGCTACTCCGTTTTCAATCCTTCTATGAGCGGAAAATGTAGATTTGACACTCATAGCATTTTATACAAATTTTTCTTCATTGTGCGGCTTTTACCGCATATTAATAATTATACCCATACCACTCGTAATTTGCAACTTTATCCTGTTGATTCCTTACCGGACATCATGGCACAATTATCCTTTGTTTAGATAAATTTTCTTGTATCCCGCTTCATTTTATGATACCATGACAATGCAAAAAACAAAGGAGAGAAAATGATGAATTATAAAACACAGGGCGTCTGTTCACGCGCCATTCATTTTGATGTTGTTGATAATAAAGTAACCAATGTAGCTTTTGAGGGCGGCTGCTCCGGCAATACACAGGGTGTTGCTGCTTTAGTAGAAGGCATGGATATTGATGAAGCCATCCGCCGTATGGAAGGTATCCGCTGCGGATTTAAGTCTACTTCCTGCCCGGACCAGCTTGCAACGGCTTTAAAGCAGTATAAGGCTCAGAATTAATTATGGGAAATGTGGCGCGTTTTAAGCGCATTTATATAGAAATCACCAGTTCCTGTAATTTAAAATGTTCTTTTTGTCAGGAAACCCTGCGCAGTCCGCATTTTATGTCTGTCGATGAATTTGCACATACCTTACAGCAGATCCGTCCGTACACCAACTACATTTATCTGCATGTAAAGGGCGAACCGCTGCTGCATCCGCAGCTTGATGAAATTCTTGCGCTGTGCCGCAGGGCAGGTGTAACCGTAAATCTTACAACAAACGGGACACTGCTTGCGCAAAAACTTCCCATACTGCTTGCACAGCCTCCCCATCAGATGAATGTTTCCCTGCACAGCGCAGACGACAATGACTGCATTGACATGGATACTTACATTGCGCAGTTATTTGCCTCCTGTGAAACACTGCTTGCACAGACGGATACTGAGATTTCCCTGCGGCTGTGGAATACCACCGGTGTTCCGACACTGTTCGGAGAAAAAAACTGCGTAATTAAACGACATTTGTACGTCAATGTGCAGTCACCTTTTGAATGGCCTGCACTTGATAATGCGTACTGCAACGACAGGGGCTTTTGTCAGGGACTGCGCCAGCATATGGCGGTTTTAAGTGACGGAACGGTCGTTCCGTGCTGCTTAGACGGCAATGCCGCCATGGCGCTCGGCAATATTTTTACAACACCGCTAAAGGACATTCTTGCCGGGGAACGGAGTGTGCGTTTTATAGAAGGTTTCCGTGCCAAACGTGCCGTTGAACCACTGTGCCGGCATTGCAGCTTTAAAGAACGTTTTTCCCATAAAATGTAGTATTTAACGGATTATTTATTTTTTACACGGCAAGCGTAGCTTGACGTTGGCTATATTGTTTATGAGCAAAAACAAATAGCTATGATGGCAGATGAAAAAACGCTTTCGCAAATTTCTCATCGCCTCTTTACAACAAGCTGCTCAGAAATGAGGATTATTATGAAACGGATTGTACTTACCGGCGGCGGTACTGCCGGACACGTTACACCGAATATTGCACTGCTTCCGAGCTTAAAGGAAGCCGGATATGAAGTTTTTTACATCGGTTCTTATACCGGCATTGAAAAACAGCTGATTGAAGACCTTGAAATCCCGTATTACGGCATTTCTTCCGGAAAATTAAGACGCTACAAAAGCCTTAAAAACCTTTCCGACCCGTTCCGCGTTCTCAAAGGGTATTTTCAGGCAAGGACGCTGATGCGCAAAATCAAGCCGGATATCGTCTTTTCCAAAGGCGGTTTTGTATCTGTGCCGGTTGTTTTAGCGGCAGGACATAAGCGGATTCCGGTTATTATCCACGAATCTGATATGACACCGGGACTTGCCAATAAAATTGCCATGCGTTCCGCAACGAAAATCTGCTGTAATTTCCCGGAAACGGTTCAGTATCTCCCACAACAGAAAGCTGTGCTTACCGGTTCTCCTATCCGGAAGGAACTGTTACAGGGCAATAAACTTGCCGGACTGAATCTATGTCATTTCAACACAGAAAAACCGGTTATTCTTGTTGTCGGCGGAAGCACCGGCGCCGTAAAGGTCAACAATGCCGTGCGTGCCATTTTACCGGAGCTGTTAAAGGATTTCCAGGTGGTTCATCTGTGCGGCAAGGGCAAAACCGATAAAAGCTTTGAAAATAAAGAAGGCTATGTCCAGTTTGAATATATCAGCAAGGAAATGCGCGATTTATTTGCAATGAGCGATATTGTCATTTCGCGTGCCGGTGCCAATGCAATCTGCGAACTGCTTGCCTTAAAGAAGCCGAATCTTTTGATTCCGCTTTCTGCCAATGCAAGCCGCGGCGACCAGATTTTAAATGCCAACTCCTTTAAAAAACACGGCTACTCTGCTGTTTTAATGGAAGAAGACATTACACCGGAAACACTGCTTGCGGCCGTGCGCGACCTGTATCAGAAGCGCATGACTTATGTCAATAACATGGCTTTAAGCGAGCAGAATGACGCTATCGGCAAAATCATGGAACTGATTACGGCAAATTCCAAGTAATTTTAAATCAACTGGAAAACGGTAGGGATTTTTAATTAAAATCAGGGATTTAAAATGATTTCATGTAAAATTTTATAAAGCTATATAAAACAGAGTGTGACAATAGATTGGCACAACTGCCGCTTTTATCACACTCTGTTTTTATTTTAAATTTTATTTTTGACGGTTTAAACAGCTTTGCCGTCAACGCAGTTTGATTTCCTTTATCTGCTGTGCAATGACTTCCTGCTCCGCTAAAATATCCTCTGTGCTATTTTGCTGCTCATACTCTGAAAGATACGTTTTCCATTTTTCCTTCACCGCCGCATAACCGCCTGTCTCAAGTTTTTCATAATCTTCTTCGGATTGTCCGTTATTGTATAAATCCATAACTTTTTCCATACCGTATGTGTTTATGAGCCACGTCACAAAAGACTCACTGTAAATGTACCACAGATGATTTGCCTCTTTACTCACATCTTTATACGGATATTCTTTCTCGCCTGCTCCGATTTTGTCCATGATTTCCTCTAGGGAAATCTTTCCTGTCACACCCGCTTCCTCCTCTGCCGCGTTATACTTTTCTATAACCTTTAACAAATCATCTGCCGGATATACGCTGAAAGTGCTGTTGCTTTTTCCCGTAACCTGCCGTTCACAGTATTCTGCCAGTCCGTCCATAAGGCTGTTTGAAAATGTTTCGCCGCATATCATATGTGTCAGTTCATGTTCAAGGGTCGGCTGACCTGCCTCCTGCATATCTTTATCCATATAAACGGTCGTAAACAGCCCGTCCGCCGCATCCACTATCGGCCAATCACATTGTCCACCTATGCTCCGGTAACTCATATCCGCTATTTTTATAAGAACACGGATATAAACCGCCTTCGGATTGTATTTTGTATACCAGTCCGCATTTCCTGTCAGCCCGGTAATTTTCTGCACCGCATTATGAAATTTTCTTTCAAATTCTTCCTCATTTCCATAATCGGCATATGTCAGATTCAATCCCTGCCACATTGCCTGCGGATATTGTAGTCTGAATTCGATGCCGGAAACCTGATTTTCTCCCTGCGCCGCCTGTGACACTTCTTGTTCTGTTTTTTGCTCTGTTTGGTGTTCGGTTTGATTTTGTACGGTGTTACACCCGCTCAGACTGCACGATAATGCCGCTGCTAAAATTACCCCGGATAATATGCCCGCACCTGCCCGCTTTATCATTTCTTTTTTCATTACCCTCGCCCCATTTCTTTGATAAAGTGTCTGATACACTCTCTTTTATTTTCTTAAATATATCGCAACCTTGCCAAAAAACAACACATAATCCGTGAACTGTCGTTTTTTCCTGTTCAAATGTCACTTGACTTTCCCATAAAAATGCACTAGACTAATAATAGGAATAGTTACTAGAATTTTGTAAAACAAGGAGGATTTATGGCTACGGTTAAATATAGCAGACAGCGTGAGGCGATTAAGAATTTTTTAATGTCCCGCAAGGACCACCCGACTGCTGAGGTTGTATATGAACATGTTTTAAAGGCTTTTCCGAATATCAGCCTTGGAACAGTTTACCGCAATCTTTCTTTTCTGGTTGATAACGGTCAGGCAGTCAAAGTTCCTTGTGAAGACGGCTCTGTCCACTTTGACGGAAATGTCATGCCGCATTATCATTTTCAATGTACAGAATGTGGTGCAGTAATTGATCTGGATTTTGACGGTTCAGAAGAAAGCAGACAGTTCTGTACTGCCGCCGCCAGCAATTTCGACGGACAGATTGAGGGCAACGTCACTTTCTTTTACGGAAAATGCCCTTTCTGCGCACATAAAAACGAGCAGTAAACGCTTTTAAAATTTTTGATAAAATATCAAATAAGCTTTAATGATGTCCCGAAAAACCGGGCATACTATAAGCAGGAATTAAAAATAGGAATTATTATTATTTTCTATTGACAAATGACTTGGCGCATGATATATTATAGTCACAGCAAAACAATAATGATTACTATTTTAAAAATAAAAAAGCAAAGGAGATTAAAGCTATGAAATTTGTATGTTCTATTTGTGGTTACGTTTATGAAGGAGAAGCTGCACCGGCTGAATGTCCGGTCTGTCATGCAGGCGCTGACAAGTTTGTTGCCCAGTCCGGCGAAAAGACATGGGCTGCCGAACACGTTGTTGGTGTTGCACAGGGTGTCAGCGAAGACATCTTAGCTGATTTAAGAGCAAACTTTGAAGGTGAATGTTCAGAAGTCGGCATGTACCTTGCTATGGCAAGAGTTGCTCACAGAGAAGGCTATCCTGAAATCGGTATGTACTATGAAAAGGCTGCTTATGAAGAAGCTGAACACGCTGCAAAATTCGCAGAACTGCTTGGTGAAGTTGTAACAGACAGCACAAAGAAGAACCTTGAAATGAGAGTTGAAGCTGAAAACGGCGCAACTGCCGGTAAGACTGATTTAGCAAAGCGTGCTAAGGCTGCAAATCTGGATGCTATCCACGATACCGTGCATGAAATGGCACGCGATGAAGCTAGACACGGAAAGGCTTTTGAGGGTCTTTTAAAAAGATACTTCGGTTAATTAAGAGTTTGCCGGAAACAGCTTAAAATAAGAATTTTTAAGGATAGATAGCCGTTGGGACTGTCTATCCTCTTTTTGTTTTAGAAGTTTAATGCAAAATATTGATATAAAATTTTTGATTACTATTGCAAATATTGTCATGCTATGTTATTCTATATATAGAATATATTCTAAAAAAGAAATTTAAAGTGTAATTTATATTTCCAATCTAAGTTACGCTTTAGATTTATCAACATTTTCAATCAGACTTTTCTATGCATTTTCTTTGGATTCATTACAAATCCATAAAAATATTTAGAAAATCCATTCAAACTCTTGTCGCCAATCCAAATAATCTATTATAATTAAAGAAAGGATAACTGCATGGACAATACACCATACGATGATGTATTCCGTACACTGTTGACTGATTGTACGGAATTAATGATTCCGGTAGTCAATGAAATTTTTCATACAGACTATACCGGAAAAGAAACAATCTGCCTGCTTCAAAACGAGCATTTTATCAAAATGCCCAACGGCAGTGAACAGGAACGCATTACCGATTCCAGCTTTGAAATTATCCGTAAAGAAACCTCACCGGAGCTTCAAATACAGCGAAAGCGCTATCATATTGAATGTCAGAGTACAGAAGACGGCAGTATGATTATACGAATGTTTGAATATGATGTCCAGCTTGCATTGGAAAACAAAGAGATGACAGCAGACACCCTAACTGTGAGATTTCCGGATTCTGCGATTGTATCACTTAGGCACTCAAAAAATACTCCGGAAGTAATGACTGTAAAAGTACAGACCCCAGGCGGCAGAATTTCTTACACCGTTCCGGTATTAAAGGTAAAGCGCTACACTATAAACGAACTGTTTGAAAAAAAGTTATTTTTTCTGATACCGTTTCATATTTTTGCGTATGAAAAAGATTTCAAAGAACTGGAAGAAAACAATAAAAAATTAAAGCAGCTGGAAGCTGAATATGCCTCAATCAGGGAACGTCTTGAAATTGCCTGCCAAATGGGGGATTTAACAGAATATCCAAAAGTTGCCATTCTTAACATGTCACATAAAGTCATAGAACATCTTGCTGTAAAATATCAAAAAGTCGCGAAAGGAGTGAGCCGGAAAATGGGTGGAAAAGTTTTAGAATATGAAGCAAAAGATATTTTAAACCGCGGACGCATGGAGGAAAAATTTCAATTAGCCGCAAAACTGCTAAAAAGCGGCAGTAGTGTTGAATATGTGGCAGAACTTACGGAACTCCCGCAGGAAGCTGTCTTAGAACTGGCACAGACCCTACAGTCTGAACAGTAAGCATAAAAAAACGTATCTTTTCAGCAGTCCCTTAATGTATCCTAAAATTTAGAATACCTATTTATAAACCCGTCTGAAAAGATACGTTTTATTTGATTTACTTTTTTACTGCTTTTCATCTATCAGCTTATCTGCCAGTTCAATCGCTTCCTGAATCATTTTATCACAGTGGGTCTTTTTATCCCCGCCTTTTTGTGCATTGGCTCTTAACAAATCCGCACAATCTGTCATGCCGTCGTGTTTCTCTGCGATTCCTTTTCTGAATTGCTGGACTGCCATAGGCGAATCAACGCCCTTTGCGCCAAGCACCATAAGTCCTGCCGTGATTGCACCGCATGTACCGCCGCATTTCATGCCGCCACCGAAATTACAGCCAATCGCCGCACAGAGATTTTCGTCAATCCCCAGTTCATCGGCATAAACCCGCATAATCGTCTGCGCACAGTTATTAACCATCGGTGTTTCATTTCTAAGTTCCATTGCTTTTTCAATATGTTTATTCATCAGATTTCCTCCTGTGAGCAGATATCTGCTGCCTGCTCTATTCATTATTTTTAAAGAAAATGTACCCTTTCCGTATCGTACCGGTCTTCCTGCTTCTTTTCTTCTGCCGGATATCCCAGTGCAAAAATGCCAAACGCGCTTTGGTCTTCCGGCAGTTTTAAAATTGCTTCTACCGCCTGCATACGCTCTTTAACCGGCGCAATGCCGATCCACACGCCGCCCAGTCCGATTTCATCAGTCGCAAGCCACATATTTTCCATGGCGATACTCATATCAATCTGCGCATATTCCGGTATTTTACAATCTTTCCGGTATGCCGTGATAATTGCCTGCGGTGCATCTGCAAGCAGTCCTGCATATGGACTTGTCTTTGAAAGCTCCTGCAAAAGCATCTTATCGTCCGTGACATAAAACTCCCACGGCTGCTGGTTGCCCGCAGACGGCGCCGCCATTGCCGCGCGCAGGATATATTCCAAATCTTTCTTTTCTATTTTTCTATCCTGAAATTTACGGATACTGACCCGTGTAAATAAATTTGCCATGCTGCTCCTTTCCCAAACGGCTCTGCCGCCCTTATCCCTGTATTGCTTTTCTAAACCACCGTCCGGTTTCCGATAAATCATCTTCTGTCCAGCCGCCGGTTTTACTACAGCCCGGCTGGATGAGTGCCGATGTTTCATTTTTATTGGAAAGACTCCATGCTAAGAAGCTGACACCTCTGTCATTTAACAAATCCAGCCAGCTTTGTGCCGAATCATAATCAATGCCGCCGTTTCCCGAAGCATCACAAATACTGCATTCACTGACAAATACCGGCACACCAGCATTTAACGCAGACTCCAGTTTACTGCGCAGGGAAGCTTTATGTGTGCCCGCGTAAAAATGAAGCACATACATCACATTATCGTCATCCAGCTCATTTCCCGCTACTGCGTCAATATCCTGCGACCATGTATTCGTACCCACCAGTATCAGCGCACTGCTGTCATACTGCCGGATACAGGAAATCACTTCCTCGGCATACGGTTTAATCTGGCCGTTCCAGTCAGAATTCTGCGGTTCATTGCAGATTTCATAAATTACATTGTTATGCCCTGCATATTTATCTGCCATTTCTGAGAAAAATGCTTTGGCTTCTTCCTTATTCAGGTTCGGATTCCCGTCACTTAAAATATGCCAGTCAATAATGACATACATGCCAAGCTCTGTCGCATAGGATACACCGTCATCAATGAGCTGTTTTAAAGCTTCCTTATCACCGCCGTTACAGTATCCGCCATATTCTTCGGTATACATCGCAAGGCGCACTACATTGGCGCCCCAGTCGTCCCGCAGTGTTTCAAATGCCTCTTTATTGACATATTCAGGAAACCACGCCAGTCCGTGTGTGCTGACACCGCGAAGCTGTACGGCATTGCCGGAAGCATCGGTAAGCGTTGTACCGGAAACCCGCAGTCCGCCTGATGCCGGCCGTGAACTGCTCCCCGTTTCCGATAAACCGCTTGATTTACCTGCACTGCCTGAACTGTCTGAATTTTGCGAACCGTCTGATGAGCCGCCTGTCTGTCCGTTTTGTGTTTCTTCCTTTATAATACCTGTCTGACTGTCATCACTCTGATGGTTATCCTGCCCCTGCTCTGCCAGACTGTCCCCTGACTGTCCGTCATCTGTTACCGTAACCGCAACGCCTTCAATCACAGCTTCCAGTTGATACGCCTTTAATTCATAGTTTTCCGTCCGGCTGATGATAAAACCGATTCCCTGCGTATGTTCTCCCGCCGGAATCTCCCGGTTATAGTCCACCGGCGATAATGTAAATGAAACCGTTCCGTCCTCTGCCGTACTGCTCTCAACGCCGCAGTTCCAGCTCTGCTCCATCACCGTACCGCTTCCCGCCGGAAATGTAATCTTCCAGCTTTCAATATTCTTTTTGCCGGTACTGAAAATATTTAACTCATACTGTATGTACTTCCGCCCGTCCGATTCCCATGCATTGCCCGGCGTAAACCCGGCCTGCACTTCCTGATTTTTTGCATTGGATTTTGCGGTGCTTTCCTTTTCATCGTAAACAGGTCTTTCGTTATTTGTCAGCGCACCGTTTTCAACATTTTGCGGACTGCTTCCTTTTTTTTCTGCATTGGCAATCAAAAATCCTGCCATCACACCTGCCAGCAGAATAACCACCGTAAGCACTGCTCCAATCAGTATCTTTTTCTTTTTATCCATGGTATTCCTCATTTCTGAGCAACTTGTTGCGAAGAGGCGATAAAAAATCCGCAAAAGTCTGCTGTTTATTTTTAGTATTACGTTTACTATAGTAATAATTATACTACAGCTTTCCACATGATTCAATACCATTTGTATATAAAATGCACACAAAGTACCATTGCCAAATACTTCCTTTTTCCATTATACTATATTAAAATACACTTAAAATTGTATAAAAAATAAATTACCCAGAAACGAGGATGATTATGTTTGATTCAAACCGTAAAAAGACTTTTCACAGTCAGGCTTTGAACCGGCTGACTGTGCTGGAACGGCTGACATGGCTGATTCCTGTCGGATTTATTGTGCGCGAAATCATTTACACACACTCTGAAATCGAGGAAGTTTTACAGGATTCCCCTTCCCCTGCGGTCATTATAGCTTTAATTATTGCTATACTTTTTGTTACCGCTTTGCAGGCCGGATTCTGGTTTCTGCTTGCAAAGGTGCTTTTTCATTTTGCAAGAAAACAGATTATGCGAAATAACTCCTTTATTACCGTTGAGGATCTGGACTATTACCGGGATAAGCTCACCGGACTTTCTCCCGGCACAATCAGCCTTTTAACGGATTTAAAAATCG
>ULWU01052296.1_pt1 | contig 10545 bp, 7 predicted proteins | sample 1960661 | NCBI WGS metagenome assembly ULWU01 (sample SAMEA4835821, study PRJEB28245) | human gut metagenome | biome: gut microbiome; material: fecal sample | place: Denmark | collected 2008
CTGTTTTCGATGAGAAAATCAAGCGCACGTTTGCCCACTTCGTACGACATAAGCGCACGCTCGCCGTGATATTTGCCCTGCGACGCAAAGCAATACTCGCAGTTGAGATTGCAGGTGTGCGCGACGTGAAGACACATGGCTTTAAGCACGGTGTTGCGTTTTGCGAGATTTTCTATATCGGGCTTAAACTCGTCTTTTGCAAAGAGTTTGCCTTGTCCTACAAGCTCGTCAACGTCGTCCAAGCACTCTATTACGTCTTGTTCACTCACGCCGTCTTGCGCGTATTTTGCAGCAACTTCCTTGACGATTTCTTCATGCGATTTCGTCTCGTATAGATTTATAACGTCGTACGCCACGTCGTCGACGCTATGCACGCTTCCGCTCGCAACGTCGAGCACGATATTGTATCCGTTCAGTTTGAAAGAATGAATCATTTGTATTTTCCTATCGACACAAAAAACGCCTAGACATATCTAGGCGACTTTTGTGATTTTTGGGTTAAAAAGTTATTTTGCTGCTTTCTCGCACTTTTGGTTTGCAACGCCGCAAGAAGTCTTGCAAGCAGATTGGCAAGAAGTTTGGCATTCGCCGCAGCCGCCGTTCTTTTTGCTTTCGTTGAGATCGCGAGTTTTCAAGGTTACAATTCTTTTCATCGTAATGGCTCCTTACTTTTAATATATATCATTATAGAAACAACGCCGTGTTTTGTCAACACAAATGTCCAAATTGCCTATTCGCCCGATTTTCTCAGTCAAAAGGCAAATATGCGCGTCTTACGTATCGTTTGAAACTATACGATTCAATCTTGTTTCACAACGAGTATTCCGCTCGGGAAAGTGCCTTTTTCGCTTGATACGTTCACGCCGTTTTCATACTCTAGCGTCGCGTGTTTTATAAACTCCCCGTCTATGACTTCGCCCTTTACGATTATCGGCGCGCCGGGCGGATACGCCCACACGTTCTCTGCGCACACTCTTCCTTCGCTTTTGTCGAAATCGACGATTTCGGTGCTTAAACTCTTGATTTGATACGGTTCAAGTGCTTTTTTTGCAATTTCAAGTATAGGTTGCGCAACAAGCCCGTTTCTGAAAGCAAGACTGTCGTCAAGCGAAAACAGCGCGTCTATAAGTGCGCCGAAAGACTCATAACCGTCACCGAGTCCCGTCATCGCTATGGCGTAATTGACGCTTGCCATTTCAAGTTCTATGTCGTACGCTTTGCGCAAAACGCTTTTGAGTTCCACTCCGTTGGTGCTTGCTCCCGTGCATAGGATCACAAGTTTCGACTTGTCGTATGAAAACACTCTCGAGTCCTTTTTCGGCTCGAACAATCCGAGTTTTTTCAGACGAGACAACGATTTTCTCGTTGCATCTATTTCGTCGGCCCATTTTTCGAGCGCGCGTTTTTTATCGTCTTCAAGGAATCGCACGCAACCGTCTATCGACGCCATAAGCACGTAGGACGGAGAACTCGATTCGAATACGGCAAGATTCGAATCTATCTCTTTCATATCGACTCTGTCCGTCAAAACGTGCAAAAGTGCGGTTTGCGTAAGGCTTGGGAGCGTTTTGTGAAGACTGTTCACCACCATATCCGCGCCCAGTTGTCTCGCACTTTCTTCAAATCTTTTGTCAAGTCCCAGATGCGCACCGTGCGCTTCGTCAACGAAGAGAATCGCGTTGCGTGCGTGACATATATCTGCAATTTTCTGCACGTCGCTTATCACGCCTTCGTACGTCGGGCTTGTGATTACGACGAGTTTTATATCTCCGTTTTCGTCAAACGCCTTTTCGACGTCTTTAGGGTCTACAGAACCGTAAAAACCGTATTCTTCAAAATATGTCGGACGCACGTACACGGGTGTGAGCGAGCAAATTTCAATCGCATTGAAAACGGATTTGTGACAATTGCGCGCAACAAGCACTTTATCCCCTGCTTTCGTCACCGCTCTCACACCTGCGAGAATTCCGCAAGTACTGCCGTTTATAAGGAAGCGCGTATGTTTCGCGCCGTACAAAGTTGCCGCTCTTTCCTGCGCCGACTTCAAAACTCCGTTTGCGTCGTGAAGATTGTCAAAGCCTTCAATTTCGGTTATATCTATTTTTTGTGCGCCGAAAAGAAAATCGAACGGCACACGTTTATGTCCCGGCATGTGAAATGGCACGATTTTGTCGTCGTCGTGTTCTTTCAAAAGCGTTGCAAGACTTTTTTCGTCGTTCGTTTTGAGCGCATTGTCTCTTTTCACGCGGTTCGGATGAAAAATTTTGGGATTTCTTTCTCTCATATTTTAATTATATCATATCTTTTGAAAAATGCTATGGAAAAATGTTTTAAGGCGTGTTATAATCTAGAAAAACAAGCGTTATCGCTTGAGAATTCGGCGTTTTGCACAAAAACGCACCGTATAGACGATGAAAAAGAAAACTATCACTACCTTTTTAACACTTGCTTTTACACTCGTGCTTTGCGCGACGCTTTTTGCGTGCGACAGAAAGGGCGACGACGGGAAAATTAACTATGCCATAGACAACTCTTTTATCGTGCTTAAGAGAAACATCGGAAACGCACTCGTGTTCTCACCCGTCGCAAACGCTACGCGCGACGAAAACGGAAAAGTGACAAACGGCAACAATCTCAACTGTGAATACGGCGTGATTTTATACGTCGGAATGGGCGTTGAACCCGAAAGATATTCTTATCTTGCCACCGCACTTGCAAAACAGGGCTATCTCGTTGTAATACCGCAACTTGACAACAATCTTGCATACACTCACTACCAAGCAGAAGAAACAGCGTTTGAAACCTACGGCAACGTGAAATTTTTCATAGCGGGGCACTCTCACCAAGGCGGAGCGGCGGCGATACGGCGCGCAGCAGAAAACAAGGACAAAGTGGCGGGAGTCATCCTTCTTGCACCCGTTGCCGACAGACACAAGCTTATCGGCGAAGACGGCAATCCCGTCAAGGACGAAAACGGAGTGACAATCTACGTTTCGGACAATCTTCTCGATTGCTCACTGCCCGTTCTTCTCGTCGAAGCTGACAACGACAAAGTGCGCACCCAAGACCAAGCAAACGACGCAAAAGCACGGCTCAAAGACGGCTACGTTTCAAAAGTCTTGAAAGAAGCCAATCACACTGCGTTTGCTCAAATCGACGTCGAAGACGATTTGCCGATAAAATTGCCAAACTTCATCGACGACGTAAACGCAACGACAATAGAACAAAAAAACGCCCAACGCACCGAGACTTGCACAGTCGTCCTTGCGTTTCTTCGCTCCGTCGTTCTCGGATAATAGAAAAAAACAAACTCATACAACAAGAAAAAGCGCACCGATTAGCGTGTCCCCATTAGGTATTATAAAAATCAATTAATTAATGGGGGCACCTGCAAGCGGAAAAAGACTCGAGGTTGTTTAACTTCGAGTCTTTTGTTATGTAAAATAACGTTTCAAAGTGAGAAATTTAATTAGATTTTAAAATGTTAGATACTTTTGGAAGATTTCAAGGATATTAAATCAAAGCAGAGTAAGCAGCGAGTTCGTGAAAAGGAGGTTGCGCAAATAGCTGCAACCTCCTTTTCAATAGTCATAAATACAGCATTCATTTTCAAATTCGTATGCTGTTTTAAAATAGCGATGGCAGTTACTGCTTGTAATTGTTTTGAAAAATGTGCTACAATATATCAAAGAAAAGTTAATGCAATAAGAGGCAATGTATGATAAGTCCGCAACTTTTAACGTTTATAATTGTGGCGAAAAACGGCAGTTTTTCAAAAACCGCGGAAGCGATGTATATTTCGCCCACCGCGGTGATGAAACAAATAGATTCTTTGGAAGAAAGGCTAGGCGTTACTCTTTTCCATCGCACGAATCACGGACTTCAACTCACCGACGCGGGGCAAAGCGTTTTAAGCGACGCAAAGTACCTCGTGGATTACGCCACGCGCGCGAAAGAGAAAGCGCGGGAGATCGACCGAAAGGAAAATCAGCGGTCTATCCGTATAGGCACGTCGCTCATGACGCCCGCGAAATTCATTCTCGATATATGGGCGGAAATTCAGGATATTGCCCCGAACCTGAAAGTCGAACTCATACCGTTTGAAAACACACCCGAAAACGCGCGGGAGATTTTATCAAATTTAGGAATGCAAATCGACGTGGTTGCAGGCATTTACGATGACGATTTTAAGGTGAAACGAGGATTTCAAACAGTTCATCTCGAAGATAAAAAGGTATCGTTCGCCGTTCCTTTAACAAGTCCGCTCACCTCTAAACGCAGCATTTCGCCCGAAGATTTAAAACAAACGGGCGCAATGTTTATAAGAAAAGGCTGGAATAAATACATCGACGAATTGCACGATGCGTGCGAAAACGCGGGCGTTAAAGTTACGGAATTCAACTTTTTCAACCTTGCGGCGTTTAACGAAGCGGTAAAACAAAATATCCCCATCATCGCGATAAGCGGTTGGGAAAACGTTCACCCTCTCTTAAAAATCGTGCCGGCTAAAACGAACGTTACCGTGCCTTACGGAATAATGTATTCGTTAGAGCCGTCAAAGCACGTCAGGCAATTTATAAGAGCGGTAGAATCTATCGTAAACAAATGACAAAAACAATAAAAATCAAGACGAAAGCGCAACTTTTTACGGTTGCGTTTTTGTTTTAACTTTTGGTTGAAACGACAAACTTTTTTGCGCTTCCCTTTCCCGAAAAGCAATGGTATGATAAAGGCACAAAACAAGAAACGGAGGTTTTCCAAAAAACATTATGCAATACGTTACTTTATCTAACGGCGTAAAAATGCCGCAACTCGGATACGGGGTTTATCAGGTAAACAAGGAAGAATGCGAACGTTGCGTTCTCGACGCTTTGAAAGTCGGTTATCGCCACATCGACACGGCGCAGAGTTACTTCAACGAGGAAGAAGTAGGAAATGCAATCGCGAAATCGGGAGTTCCCCGCGAACAGATTTTCCTTACCACAAAGGTCTGGGTGGAACATTACGGATACGACGAAACGAGAAAATCAGTACTCGAATCTATGCGCAAACTCAAAACCAACTATATCGACCTCGTGCTTTTGCACCAGCCGTTCTCTGACTATTACGGAGCGTGGCGCGCTCTTGAAGATTTATACGCGGAAGGCGTTATCAAAGCAATCGGCGTGAGCAACTTCTATCCCGACAGACTCGTCGATATCTGCAGTTTCGCGCGTATCAAGCCTATGGTAAATCAGGTGGAAACGCACCCGCACAATCAGCAAATCGAAGCGCACGAATGGATGAAAAAATACGGCGTGCAACACGAAGCATGGGCACCGTTCGGCGAAGGCAGAGGCGGAATGTTTGAAGAACCTTTGCTTGTGGAAATCGGCAAAAAGTACGGCAAGACCGCGGCTCAGGTAATTTTGCGTTGGGATATGCAAAGAAACATTGTAGCCATTCCGAAATCGACCCATATCGAGAGAATGGAACAGAATTTTGACATTTTCGACTTTGAATTATCCGAAGAAGACATGGCAAAAATCGCCACTCTCGACAAAAAACAGAGTTCTTTCTTCTCGCACTACGACCCCAAAATGGTGGAGTGGTTTGCGCAGATGGTAGAACAAAGAAAGAACAACAACGATCACAGAAAGGAAAAAAAGAATTGGTAAATTAAAATAAAAGAAGAAACGGCAGGAGTGTAAAACCATTAAAAGATTTTTAGCGATACTGCTCGGACTCATTATCGCCATTCCCACTTAACAGGGAACCCACGACGACTACGTAGCAGGGGGACACACAACGCGATTGACGCAAAGCGTAACAATCGCGTTCACAGTTATTCGCTATTTAGTGTGGTTGAAAACGGCAATATTGAGATGAAGAACAAGAAAGAGCCACGCTAACGGCAACCCTAATGTACAAGTAGTACATGAGTTGACGGAAGCGTGGCTCTGACGCAGTTAGGCGCAATGTATTATCATTTGAAAAAGCGCGATATTGAGATGAAGAGCAAGAAAAAGCCGTCCACACAGACAGGAAGCGTACTAGGTCGTACGTGACTGGTTGTGTGGACGGCTTTGACACAGCTATTCGCTCAATAGCGCGCTTTTAGTCGCAGTTTATAAGAATCTTGCTATATTGAAGCGGATACTTCACACACGATTCTACGACTTGCGGAATTTCTTCAAAGTTTGCGGTCGCACCGATAATTCCGTCGGTTTTGACGACTTTGTTGGCGAGAAGGTTGATTGCCGAAGACAATTCCCCAATGCCGTTGCATACGCCTTTGAGAGTGAGTTGTTTTTTGAGAACCGTGCCTGCGTCGACGGCGTGTTTGCCGCGTGTCGCATAACCCGCTATGATGACGTCGCCCTGATTTTTTACAAGACGAATTGCCGCATTCACGTCAACGCTTTCGCCGGAGAAAATTGCCGCTTCCGCCATTCTTCCGCCGGTTATTTCTTCGACTCTGCGTTCGAGATTGTCATAGGTGGGATTGAGCGTGTAGCAAACGCCCCACTTTTGCGCAAGCGCAAGTTTGTCTACGTCAAGGTCGATAAGGATTGGCACGTATTGATAATAGGTTGCCATCTGACCGAGAATGAGACCGAGCGTAGACGCACCGACGATTACGATATAATCGCCTTTTTCGCGGTCGAGCGCTTCAAACACGTTGTTGCCCATTGCGATATATTCGGTGAACAACGCTTCTTCGTCGCTTACGCCGTCGGGAAGAGCAAAAACATTTTCGAGCGGAACAGACACGAAGTCTCTCAACAATCCGTCAACGTCAACGCCCATGGTCTTCACCACGTCCACGCCGTGTTCGCACTCTTTGAGATATGGGCTGACGACCACGCGCGAACCGAGTTTTAGTCCGCTGTCTTCGTCCGCTTCGCTCACGAGAGCAACCGCCGAATGCCCCGGCACAACCGCGTCGTCTTTTGCCATAGCAAAGAGATTGCACACGTCATGTGACGAAATCGCGACTTTTGCGATTTTCACTTTGACTTGTCCGTCCGCTCTCTGACTGACGTCTTCAACGAGTTTTACGCCGTCTTCTTTGTTTATTATCCATTCTTTCATAATTACCTACTTTTACATTCTATCATACGCACCGATATATTGCAACATTGCGTATATCGACAAAAACCGTATGTTGTATGGCTACCATACGTTCCGTCATATATCCGCATTTCGCCTGCGTTTTCTACATTATGACACGAACGTTGGGACGAAAACGTCTCATATCACTCTTTTTCGCTCATAAGAACGCGTGCGTAACTCGTTTTGCCCGTCGGCTTATTCTTGTCGAACGACCACTGCTCACGCATAAGATTCTTGTCTGTGTAGAAATATATCTGCTTGTTTTTCCAGTCTTTTTGCATTCTCGGCGCAAGAATGTCGCTCTCAAACACGACGTCAACAAGGTCGGGATGAGCGACAACGTACACTGCGTCCGTTCCGTTTTCGGCAACGTATTCTTCAAGCGCGTCGCGAATCATAAACGCAAGTTGCGCGTCGCTTATTCTCGAACCGCCAACGCATTTGTCGCAAGGCTCGAGCATAAACGCGTCAAGCGGAAGACGCGATTTCTTTCTAGTGAGTTCCACAAGTCCGAGCGGTGTCATTCCGACGGTTGACGTTTTCAACCTGTCCTTTTTCAATGCGTTGCGCAACGCTTCGATGACCGCCTGTTTGTGCTCGGGCTGAACCATATCGATAAAGTCTATCACCACTATACCGCTGATGTTGCGTATACGAAGTTGTCTTGCGATGCATTCCGCCGCCGCGAGATTGGTTTTGAACACGGTGTCTTCGAGATGACTCGTTCCCACAAAACCGCCCGTGTTGACGTCAATGACCGTGAGTGCTTCGGTTTTGTCGATGACGATATACGCTCCGCCTTCGACGTTCACTTTTCTGTCGCACAAGTGGTTGATTTGCTCCGCAATCCCGAAGTGCGTCATTATATTTTTCGCGCCCGTATACACTTCGCATTTCAAACCGTTCAATTCTTTTTCAAGTCGTTTTGTGACGTTTTCGTCGTTTACGATGACTTGATCCCAATCTTCGTTGAACGTATCGCGAAGAACACGTTTCAAAAGACTTGCTTCTTCAAAAACCAAATCTCCTTCTCTTGCGTTTGCATAATCTTTTTTTATCTTTTCCCAACGCTCCAAAAGAGTGTCTAGTTCGGCTTTTATCGTGTCGATGCCGGTCTTGTCCGCCGCAGAACGCACTATGCATCCCATGCCGACGGGAAGCAACGCACTCAACACTTTTTCAAGATACGCACGCCTTTTCGGGTCTTCGATTTTTCTTGAAATGCCGATGAAATCCGACACGGGCATAAGCACGACGTAAAACCCCGGAAGCGTGATTTCGGTGGTCAGTCTCGCACCCTTTTGACCGTACGGCTCTTTGACGACCTGGCACATAATGAGATCGCCTGCCGAAGCGTTTTTCTTCGTCGATACCTTTGCTCCGTTTTCGCCGTCGCCCGTATACAAAAAGCCGTTGCGTTCCTGCCCTATGTTGACGAAACATGCCTGCATACCGCCGATGACGTTTTCAACCTTCCCCTTGTAGATGTTGCCCACAAGGCCCTTTCCGCTCGAACGCTCGACGGAGAAGTCAATCATTTCGCCGTCTTCAACGAGAGCCGCACGCGTGCAGAAAGGCGTGTAGTCGATGATGAGTTTTTTCATTTTTATATCCTAAAAAATTTATTATCTCAGGAAATTTTGCGGAGAATCTTTCCCCGCTTTTGCAAAACCGAAAGCGAAAGACTTAAAAAATCTTTTCCCTTTCATGCACCGTAAAGATGCGGTTTTACATTCATTTTTTACATAAACGCAAGATTATCTTGCCTATATGCGATGATAAAACGCCGTTTAGGTTGTCAAACCGTCTGCACAAAATCATCTGCGTTCACAAGCGCGCCGTTTACGTCGACGTATTGGGCGATTTTCTCGATGCCCGTGACGCTCATGTTTTCACCGAGCACTAGATTGAGTTTTTCAAGCACTCTATCGGGACGAAGATTGACCATTCCCGACGCAAGACGAAGCACGAGTTTGCCGTCTTTTTTGTATTGAGCATAGATTTTGTCCGCAACGTTTTCTTTCACGGTTTCGCCTTTCTTTGAATACTCGATGAAAAATTCATCGCCGATTTCAACGGCTTTATCCGTCGGGAAAACGTAGTCCGCACAAGTGACTTTTGCTTGCAAATTCGGATTTTTGGAGCATGCGAAAACTTTGCTCGCTTTAAGTCCTTCGGGGACGCTTGCATTATATTTTTCAAGCACGTCGTCCGGGTTCATATCGCTGTCGATTGAGAGATATTCCGCACTTGACGCAACTCCCAGCGAAAGCGGCGGCGAGAAAAACATCAACGGGTGCGGATTGAATCCTTGCGAGAATTTGACTTCGATATGCGCGCGACGCATTATGCGCTCCATATGTCGCAAAAGGTCTATGTGAGATATAAAGCAAATGCTGTTCGTTTTCTGATATTTGATGACTAACATATCGTGCATCTCCCCAGTCTGTTCGCGCCGCAACCGTTGCAGCCTTCGCGGCAGTTTTTGGTGGTCACGCCCTGATAGGCGAGTTCGCGCTGTTTGAGCAGGTATTTCTTGCTCACGCCCGAATCTATAAAATCCCACGGCAAAGCCCTGTCGGTCGGGATCGCGCCGTAGTAGTCTTCCATTTTGAGATCGCACTCGTCAAACGCTTTTTGCCATACGTCCCACTTGAAATGCTCCGTCCAGCCGTCAAATTTTGCCCCGAGTTTGTACGCCTTTTCGATGACGTAGGACTGTTTTCTGTCCCCTCTTGCGAGTGCCGCCTCGAGAACGGACGGTTCTGCTCCGTGCCAGGAAAAACTCACGCCCTTGATTTCTCTGAGCAGCGAACGAAGATAGGCTTGTTTTCTCAACATCTCTTCGTAAGTTATCTGCGCTTCCCACTGGAAAGGCGTGCAGGGCTTGGGAATAAACACGGCACAACTGACGGATATGTTAAGACCGCGTTTGCCGCGTTTTTGATAATACAACCATTTAAGGCGTTTGCAGATTTCCGCAATGCCTGCGATGTCTTCGTCCGTTTCGGTGGGAAGTCCCATCATAAAATAGAGTTTTACGCTGTCGTATCCCGCTTCGAACGCGACGGAGATTTTGTCTATCTCTTCTTCACTGACGTTCTTGTTGATGACGTTGCGAAGACGTTGCGTGCCTGCTTCGGGCGCAAACGTAAGCGAACTTCTTCTTGAATTGTTTGCCATATCCGGCTTGAAACTGCTTATACGCAAAGACGGCAACGCAAGGTTGATTTTGCGTTCTTTGCAATATGGCGTAAGTTCGTTTTCGAGTTCTTCGAGCCCCGTATAATCACTGGTTGAAAGCGAGCAAAGCGAGATCTCGTTGAATCCCGTGCTTTCCACCATTTCTTTTGCGTATTCCGCACAGCGTTTCGCACTGCGTTCTCTTATGGGGCGATACCAAAATCCTGCTTGGCAGAATCTGCAACCGCTTGCGCAACCGCGATACAA
>ULWU01034839.1_pt1 | contig 10528 bp, 14 predicted proteins | sample 1960661 | NCBI WGS metagenome assembly ULWU01 (sample SAMEA4835821, study PRJEB28245) | human gut metagenome | biome: gut microbiome; material: fecal sample | place: Denmark | collected 2008
CCGCAACAGCGAGGATCTCCCGGTAGAGCTGCTGGATCATAAGGCTGACCATAAAATACTTGGTCAAATCTTCTTCGGGAAGTACGATAAAAAGAGCGGATTTTTCATTACAGAATTTCTCCGCATCAATGGCTGTTTCAAAACAGAGTATCTGTTCCATTTCGGAATCGAGAAAGGAATTTAACCGGGATAGCACAGTGGAGAGCACCGATGCCATGGCCTGCTCCGCAGAATTTAGTGCGGCTCCTGCAAACCAGCGGGCCTTGTGGTCGGATGGCAGTTTGTCCATTAATAGCTGGAACTGACTTTTCCCCTTTACCTTGCTGGGCGCCAACAAGTCCTGAACCAATTTGAACACGCTGATGATATGGCGGCAATCCACCTTTTTTCCATCCACCTCAGTGGGAGGCAGATATTCGGCAATCAGCAGAATCACTGAGGAGAGGAGCCCTTCAGCGGCATCATAAAAAAACTGATTCTGTCCGTAATTTTCGCTGCTGGCGTTAATGATGGTTTTGGAGATAATCTTGGCGTATTTCTCTGCTTTCGCCTTTGCCACAAGATTGTTTTCATCGGCAAGGTACTGTTCCATGTAGGTGTTCACCAGATGGAGCATATTGTTACCGTCTGAGCGGGTTGGGTTTCTGAGATCGATGACCGCCACATGGTAGCCGTAGTAGTCGCGGGCTATGGCTCCGTAGTTCCGATATAGGTCGCCCTTGGTGTCGGTGGTCAGGAAGCTCATGCCGGAGGCACAGGCATATTCCAGATTGGGATATAAAAAGTATGCGGTTTTCCCGACGCCGGACGCACCGATCATAAGGCAGTGGACATCGTCAGTGTCCACCATCGCCGTGACCTTATTTTTTGCGCCTATGCATCCGAGAATGATTCCCTGCTCGGCGGCAGTGGGGAGGCATTGGCCCTGTCTCCATAGCTCCGCCTGAAAGGGGATATGCTGATAGGTATTTTTGATTTCCTGTTTTGATGCGAACCGTGCCGTACCATGCTGGCCGTCACCTACCGTGCGGGACTTGATTCCGTTTAGGGTATAATAGTGAGCCAAAAGGGAAAGACCGCCGATGACGAAAAACATCACGGCGGCCGCTGCGATTAAAATATAGACTTGGGATGGCATAATAGTGTCCTCCTTCTTCTGAATTGGTTTGGAATGTCAGAAGCGGAGGTGGCGCTATCGCCGGGGCTTACATAGATAACTTCATTCCCTGGTTTTGCTCCATCTTTTGTCGGTGTTTCTCCAACAGGATCGCCCCCTTGAGGCCGTGGGCGGCAATGTGTTCATAGCACTCTGCCAGCTTTTCTTTTTCGCTGGCGGTCACCACACGCTCAAAGCCCCGCAGGGACATGATATCGGATTCCAGTAAATCCAGCCGGGTTTTCAGATGCCCGCGGTTTTCATAAGTCCTGAAACCATCATGCAGACGGCTTTGTACAACAGAAAGGTCACGGCTGTGATCCATCTGCCGGTACTCCCTCGCAGCGGCCGCCACAGAGAGGCGGCACATCTCCTGCATGCAATCATCTGTTTCGGAGAATTGTCCCCAATGTAGATGGGAACGGGCTTTTGTGAGCAGGGCCGACAGGATATCCGCAGAGCAGTTGGATTTCACAGTCATTACCGATTCGGTAAGCTGCTTGCAGATTTCATCCCGGATTAAGTGCTGGGGATGTTCCTCCGCAGGGATAGCCGGTAAGCCATGATTGGCTTTGATATCCTCGTTCCAGTCCTTGTGTATGGACAGTTCCCTTTCGCATGGAATCCCTCTTTCAGACAACAGGTCTTGATATTTCTCCGAGGCTTCGATTCCCGCCTCGTCATGATCCAGACATAGAATCACATGGTTTAGGCTCGGATGCAGTTCCAGCATCTTCAGCATGGCGTATTCGGAAACACCGCAGAGTGCCACATAGCTGTGGTTCTGCCAGTCCTTGGGATGCAGGGTGATGTAAGACAGCAAGTCGATGGGAGCTTCAAACACATAGAGACGGTTGCTTGTGCCGATGTGGTGGAAGCTGTAGTTTGGATCGCAGCTATCTACATTTCCCTTGAAGCCGGTTCCCTCGGTATAGAGCCCTCGCTTGTGGGCATGGCGGGGAACGCCGTTTTCATCGTATCCCACAAATACAGCGTTATGGTATTCCTTCATACTAATCCGTACTTATACCAAGGCGTCTATGAGGGTAATTACCATGTAATTCGGGGCCTTCCTACGTCCGAAGTTCTATTCACGTTACAAAGCCACGAAATGAAGCGCATTGCCAAAGAGGAGGACTGCGTTTTTGTAGGCCGATGCGCTGATGTCGTCCTCCGGGATTCGGATGTCCAGTTACTCCGGGTTTTTGTCTCCGCCCCGGAAGAACAGCGAGTATGCAGGAAAATGGAGCAGGAGGGGCTAGCCCTGTCTAGTGCAAAGCGCCTAGTAGCAAAAATGGATAAGCAGAGACGTAAATACTATGAGAGTTATACTGGGCAGAAGTGGGGAGACCCTCACAATTACGACTTGAATATTGACACTGGGGAGGTCAGCATTTCTCAGGCGGTGGACTTAATCGTGTCGCGATTTTGAGCGGAATAATGATGAAGATGTTTTTCACCGTGCAACACACTTCTTTCCTCCCCAAAAAGAGGACCTACTCCATTAAAATGGGGTAGGTCCTTTCTCATAAAATGTGGAAGGGTGAGTGCCTGTAATCTCAAAAATATCCGTAATTGGGATTACGGTTGTGTCTGTCATCATAACAGTTTTTTCATAGGTGTCAATTTTCTTCACAATCCCTGTGACTTCTTTATAGGAGCCGCCCTCTTTTTTGTCATCCGCCTTAAAATAGATAATAGACACCTCCGGACATTCTGAGAGATGGTCAGCCAAAAACCGCAGTTTCATATCCAGTGCAGCTATTTTGTCCTCATCCAGTTCTGCTTTTGCGTCTGTCAATCTGGTGGTTTCCCGGATAGTACCCTCAAAGCCGGTAAGTGCCGCAAAGGGTGAGAACTGAGCCGCACGTCCAAAAGGTTCCATACGGGGATGCGTTGAAGAAGTAGGGTGCTGAAAACAAATGATGTCATCGTAACGCTTTGTCATGCACGGTGCCCTCCGATCTTACTGTTCCGTTCCCTGGCAGTCGCGCCTTCCTCCAGATTCATGCCCTTCAAGATCGCGTTTTTGCCAAACTTCTTTTTGATTGTCAGCATAGTTTCCTGCATTTTCTTTTCGCGGGCCAATTCCGTTTCTTCCTCCGCCTGCTTTTGCTGTTTGGCTGCGTAATCGGTGAAAAGGTCAAGCTGTTCCATGGTGTCCTTTTTCGGTGCATCTTCCTCCCTGACCACATGGTTTGCGGAGATGGAGATGCGCCGAACCAGCAGGTTGGGGTCTGTAATGCGGCCATATAGCTCCAGAATCGCCTGCGTCAGTAGCTTGGTAGATGCAGTGTGGCGACCCAGGTTTGCGGTGCCGGTAGCGTGTTTGGGTATCGTCCGGCCATAGTGGTCAGTGGTGATGGAGCCATGATAGTCTTTTCTGATATTTGGGTCTTTCAAATTCTCAATGTCATATCCAATTGTCAGAATAAGCTGGTCAGTCACCTGTCCTTTATCCACTAAGTCCAGGGACAGTAAATCTGTCATTTCTCGCACCACAAGTCTTGCTTTCTCCCAAGTGTAAGGAGATTGCAGAACCTGTCCGGAGGCGATGCTGTTGGAGCTGGGCTTGTATGCCTTGATATGTTCGATGGTACACGGCTCCCAGCCCCAGGCATGGTCAATCAGCAGCTCGGCGTTGATGCCAAAGAGGTTATATAGCAACTCCTCGTTGTAGTAGTCCGAAGGCTTTCCGATGGAACATCGGGCAATAGCTGCCGTCCTCCAACTGAACTGTGCAGCTCCCGTTATCGCCAAAAGTGGCCGTCACCGGCATGACCGGCATCCCAAGCACCAAGTCGGGCTGCATGACAAATTGAGCATTGGCACCCATCAACTCTTTCGGCAGGGCAGACATTGGCAGATAAAGCCGCTGTTTCCCCATGATTTCATAACGCAGCAGAAAGGCGCTAAACGGATAATACGCGCTCAGAACAGGATCTTTGATATGTCCCTTTGCGGGATTGGAGTACACATACTTTGCGTTGTCCAGATACCATTGCGGCGAGGCTCCCGGCAAGGTCCAGCCGAACATGGAGCCTGCAATCATGGCTGTCTCCTGAATATCCGAAATGCCGCGCCGCTTGTTGTGGGTGTCAGCGATTTCCCGGTTTTCTGCCCGGTTTCCGGTGTCCCAGTCAGTCGGATAATAGCCATGCTCGCCTTTTTTGATGATAATGAGCTGTCCTGTGGATGCCAGGACGGAAAGGCAGGTATCGGGCAATTCATTCCTTCGCATTTTCTGCACCTCCTATCGCGCCTGCTCTTGCTGGCGCTTGCGCTGCCAGCCTTCCAACAGCTTCAGAATGACATCCTCCATCTGCTTCGGCGTGTAGCTCTTGGGGAAAAATCGCTCCAGCTTGTCATTCCTCAGCGTGACCTTTCGCTCCAGAGGCTTTTCCTCCCGCATGATGAGATCGATGATGTTTTCCGCCAGCTTGCCCTCAGCGCTGAGCTGCTTTAACCGCTTGGCCTGATCCATGGAAGGGGATACCTCGTCGCGTTCCATGACCATCGCCAGATAAATCTGCTCTTTTTCGGTCAGGTATGAAATGGACTCTGCCGCAGGAACGAATTTCAGAGCGCCACTAGTCTATCACATTCATCCAAACATCCCGGTTCATCTGGTGCAGAACTCACGTGCAAACCTACATTTTCTTATCAAGTCCGGAAAAGGCCACGCCCTTGTTTTTTTCATAATTCGGCTGTTGACGTACTTTACTTGCCTGTTTATGTGCATTCTCCTATTTGGAATCCAAGATCATTTGCAAAAGAGGTTCGGGCAATATCGCTGCCCGAACCTCTTTTACATAAACCGATACCACGAATCCGAAAGCTCCTGAATATAAGCAAGGAAGTGATTGGCATCTGCAAAGACAATCTTTTCGTACCCTGCTTCCTCATGGAATGAAGCAATGCGTTCTCGTGTGCTGACCCATAGTGCTCTCACTTCGTCCTGCGTTGACATTGCTACTCCCCTCCTCAATTTACCCGGCGTTCCACAAACCCCCTGCCAATATTATCACCGTTCAAGGCGGTGCTTCGCTCAAAAAATAGGTACGTTGGCTTTCCATTGACCCAGATGGTGTAGCGATCGCCTTGGCCACCTGCCTTTAACGCAGGAGATGGGATAATCGCAGAAACCCTATCAATGGTATATCGATGGCCATCCTCCCACACAATTGACTGTGGTTTCATAGTACCGTCTTCGCCGAAATCCGCATTTACAGAAACATAGACTTTGATAGGCGGCGAATCATGCATTTTGCGTCAACTCCCCAAATAACTCCGCCACCCGATCAAACTCCTTTGCTGAAGAATCTCCGAAGTTAAGATGTACGTCATCCCTCGTCCAGCCGCAAAGGCAATAGTCACCAGATGGACTAAGCTCAGAGGTGAAATACATGTTCTTCGGCGTTTTTTTGCCATAGCATAGATAGACAGCACGGCAAAGAGGTGAGATTGCGGGCTTTGGCATTCGAATTCGAATAATAAGTGCGGAGTCCTTCTTATTCGTGAACTCCTGATAGTCAACAGAAAAGTCTTTATCAAAATAAGGGCACTGATAGGATGGATTCGCCCGCTCAGCCTTTCTGTAGAAACCTCGTACTGCAGCCCCTTTGCTCTGTAAGAGGGAAGCCATCAGCTGAGCCCCAGTTGCATACAGGGCCCGCGGCATTGCCTCATGTTCCAGAAAATATCGCACATCAAATTCAATAGGCACCTTATGCTCCCTTCTCCGTAAAGAACTCTGCCAGCGAGATTCCAAGTCCTTGGCAAACCAATTCGATGGTTTCAATTTGTAGCTGGCCTCCACGCTTCTCCGTATTCTTCAAGGTTGAATACGGCACAGAGCAAAGCTGTGCCAAACGGAAAAGCGTGAGGTTGCGTTCGCCCGCTAACTCCATTACTCTTGCTATTGTGTTCATACAGCCTCCCACCTTCCCTGTGATTTACGATTTACGATTCTTATTCTATCAGAATGCCTGTCCGTTAAACCGTACACCGTTATAGAACTCTGCCTACAACACGGAAGGCAGCACCCGGCACAATGGCTCTAGGCGCATAGTCCTGATTGTAGGAAAGCATGACGGGCTGCATGCGGACTTCACCGTAGCTATCTGTAAAGTCATCACGCACAGACACATCAGGCTCCTGCTCACTATATACTTTCAGATATCCTTCACCATCGTAGATAAAAACACCTACCTGACCTATAGCCAGGGATTCGCACTGCTGCACCCAAACGATCTGACCATCATGGTAGACCGGCTCCATACTGTTTCCAGACACCCGTACACCAAACTCAGCCCCAGCAGGAACAGAATTCTCCGGGAATTGGATCATCTCAAAGGTACCTTCATCCAAGAACGCACCAGTACCAGCAGAAACCGACAGATTGCTGACAGGCATTTCCCTGTATTTGATAAAGTCTACAGCTCTACTCTCTGGCTTATAGTTGCCAGACGCAATCAGATCGGCGCGGTACTCGCTCACCTTCTGTTGACCAATATCATTCAGCAGGGGCATATAGCTGCCTGTAAAATACGGCAGACTGTCCTCGATATGAAGTGCATAGCAAATTGCAAGCAGCTGATAGGCATTAGGCGCAGAGTTGCCCTTGACCCACTTGTTGATGCCACTTGCACTGACCTTTACGCCGTAGTCAGCGAGAAGATCGCTGAACTCCGGCAACGTGAGCTTGGCCTTCCGTCTGGCCTCGTCGATTCGCTCACCGACGATATTCTGTTCCTTTTCAATTTCTGCATTATACAGGGATTCTTTTGCTGTGGGAAAAGATAGAACCTTCGTATTTCCGTCCTTTGTTTTCATAGCAGAACCACCCTTTCTGTATGCCCAATTATATATGCCGCATACGGCCTTGTCAAGAAAAACGGATAGTTTATCTACAAATGCGACATTGACATGGATAAATAGTCCGTTTTATTATTGGGACAACAGAAGCAATGAAGGAGGAAACAGTGGATGAACAGATACCGAACCATTCTCCACAGCGACCTCAACAGCTTTTACTCTTCAGTGGAGATGATGCTGAATCCCGCACTACAAGGAAAAGCCGTTGCGGTTTGTGGCTCGACAGAAGATCGTCACGGAATCGTGTTGGCAAAATCAGAGAAAGCCAAAAAAGCAGGCGTCAAGACAGGGATGGTCAACTGGGAAGCAAAGCAGCGTTGTCCAGACCTGATCATTGTTCCGCCTCAGTATGACCAATACCTGAAGTATTCTGAACTGACCCGCAGTATTTATCTGCGATACACAGATCTGGTAGAACCCTTCGGAATGGATGAATGTTGGTGCGATGTAACCGGCTGTCTGAAGTCCGGCATTGAGATTGCTGAGGAGATCCGCAAAGCGACCCGTGAAGAACTCGGCCTCACAGTCAGCATTGGCGTGTCCTTCAACAAGATTTTTGCCAAACTGGGGAGCGATATGAAGAAACCGGACGCAATTACAGTTATTACCCCTGAGAATTATCAAGAACTGGTCTGGCCTCTACCGGCCTCCGACCTACTGTATGTTGGAAGAGCCACAGCCAAGAAATTATCGGATTACTTCATTCACACTATCGGTGACATTGCAAAAACAGAGCCTGAATTTTTACAACGGAGGCTTGGCATCAACGGGCTGGCCCTTTGGCAATTCGCAATGGGTACAGATCAATCCCGCGTGAAGCCCATTGATTATGTTGTCCCAGTAAAAAGCATCGGCCATGGCATTACCTGCACTGCGGATCTGCTCACAGAAGACGAGGTATACCGCGTAATGATTGAGCTGTCGCAAGACATTGGACATAGACTTCGGCTCCACAAACTGGCAGCGACCGGTGTTCAGATAACTATCAAGAATGGTGACCTATCCTATCGTCAGTATCAGGCCCCTTTAGCCTTTGCGACTCAAAGTCCTCAAGAGATCTCCCTGAAAGGGAAAGAGTTATTCTCAAGGAACTATAACTGGGCCGTGCCGGTTCGGGCAGTGACGATTCGCGCCATCAACCTCGTTCCACAAGGGACTCCACTCCAAACATCTCTGTATTTCGATTCAGAACGTGTCCTGCGGAGGAAACGCCTGGAGGATACGATAGAAGACATCCGTCGCAGGTTTGGCAGCCATGCGATCTACTCCGCAGCTTGCATGGGAGATTTGAAGATGCCAGGACATAGGGATCACGAAGTGATCATGCCATCCATGATGTATCAGTAGGAGGAAGTAATAACGAGCGTTGTACTAATGGACAAACTTTCCCAGCAATCGCTTTCAGGCACTGGTAAAGGAGGCGGTTTAATTTGAAAGTATTATCGAGAAGGGACATTGAGAGGTTGTCCAGGAATATTTTGCGGCAATACATCAATCTCCCCGAAAACCGAGGCAAGCACTTCGAACAAATCGATCCGGTAGAGTTTGCCCGTCAAATGTACGGGATCGATTTTGAATTTAGGTATTTGTCCCGGCAAGGGTCCATTCTGGGGATCACATCCTACGGTGATGTTGGCGTTGAGGTTTGGAACTGCGATTGGGAGCCGGAATTGTTTTTCCTGGATAGCTCAACCGCACTCATTGACTGCTCACTTCAAGACATGCGGCAAATTGGGAGGTGCAACTTTACCATGATGCATGAGGTGGCACATCTTATTTTCAAGATGCTGTTCCCCCAAGACTACGGTGTAAAACATCGAACAACGCCTCTGCGATACCATCTCGCAACCGAGCAGACTAATGGCAGAATCACGAATTGGGAAGAGTGGCAGGCTGATGTGTTGGCGTCGTTCCTCCTGCTCCCCAGAGAATTGGTCCTTCGTACAATGATCGGTGCAGGCTTTTCGTCTGGCATCCGGCTTCTAAACCGCAAATTTGCTCAGCAGGAGTATGTACGCTTTAAAGGGATGTCTGAGCAGCTCGGCGTATCTAATCAGGCACTAGCCATCCGGATGAAGCAGATGGGTCTAATAGAGCGAGAGTATCTCAAAAACCCAGATGACCTCGTCAACATCTATGTGGAGGACCAGGAATGGCAAAGGCTTCAGATGTAAGAATCGCAATGCGAATTGCCGTGCGCTGTCCAAAATGCAAACAGCGTCTATTCGATAAAACAACAGCGACAACTGGCTTCATAGAAGTCAAATGCCCTCGATGCAGCAAAGTCACCACAGTCAATCTGAGTCTGAGGCGTGTGGGGCTTCAATACCGTATTGTGGGTAGAATTCTTTATTAAGCAGAGACAGCATAACTGAATATGGATAAGTAGTACCGGACACAGGGGCACAGCGACCACCATTTCGCCGGACAAACCCAGAAAGAGCAATTCTTTCTCTGGGTTTGTCCGGCGTTCTTTTTCGCGCCCTGTTGTGCTGCTCCAGAAGGAGCATGCATGGTACTGCAAATCAAGAATCATGACATAGCATCGGCGGATTGCATATTGCCGATTATCCCGCGTTGCTGCGGGCCTCCCTTCTGAGATTTGGAATTACCCAAATTTCAGAAATGGAGGAAAAAGCATGTCATCGCGTGACAAATATCATCCAAATTACAAAGAACTCTATCCTGGCATCCAAAACCGCCCTGAGATCCTTGATACTCTAAAAAAGAGTGACCGGAAAATGGAATACATGGAAGTGGATCTGAAGCGAGGAACTTTTATCTATGACGGAGAAAAGCAAATCGCAAAGTTCATTCCAAGCCGAGAAGACTCCTACGACCAAATGGTAAGCGAGGATGTCCAGTTTGTGGCGGACGAGACTTCTGTGGAAATGATAGTGATCCGCAGAATACAGATCCAGAAGCTGCGACAGGTCCTCCCCTTATTGGAACCAGAAGAATATGCCATGGTCAATAAGGTTTTCTTTGAAGGAACCAGTGTGCGTAAACTTGCAAAGCAGAGCGATATACCACATATGACGCTTCAAAACCGGCTGAACAGGATCTTGGAGAAATTGAAAATAATGATGGAAGGTTAATTTTTTTTGGTACACCCCCCTCACTCAACGGGAAAGAGAGTGAGGGGGGTAATTGCTACCACCTCACTTGAACCTTTCAAACTGAATATCCGGCGACTAATAACGTCGGCTGGCGGCCCCCTGACGAAGGGGAACAGCAATGCGGAGGAAGCGCGAAAACCTGCCTGTGCAGACTCGGTCTGCATAAAAGACGGCCAAAGAAGGCAGCGAGCGGTACCCTTCCATCCAAAAGCAGCTTTGGCAAGCTGTCTTGCAATGATTCCGCCAGCCCAGAACTCTCTGTCCAGCCACAGACACAAGCAATGGGGGCAGCTCGGAGCGATCCTCGGAGGGGTGAGATTCCCGGAGAGCGTTGCCAAACGCAGGTTAGTTCAGCCGCCCGTGGCTCGGGAAGTAG
>ULWU01063355.1_pt1 | contig 10423 bp, 6 predicted proteins | sample 1960661 | NCBI WGS metagenome assembly ULWU01 (sample SAMEA4835821, study PRJEB28245) | human gut metagenome | biome: gut microbiome; material: fecal sample | place: Denmark | collected 2008
GTTCTATAACACTCTCATCGTACTGTTTTTTCTTTTTGGCGTATATCTTTTTAGTTATGTCACTTGGAGATACAAACACTTCACCATATGCACCATCAACTATTATGTCTTCTCCATCCTTAACCTCACTGCATATACCCTTTACACTAAGAACTGCTGGTATCTCCAAAGCTCTTGCAAGTATCGATGCATGTGAGGTGTCTCCACCTTTTTCAGATATAATGCCTGCTATATGCACAGTATCCATATTCGCTGTCATAGATGGATGTATTTCATCAGCTATAATAATCGTGTTATCAGGAAGCTGCGTAAGATCAATACTCTTAACACCAAGAAGTATTGCTGTCAATCTCTCCCTCATATCTTCAATATCTGTTACACGCTGGGCTATAGCCTCGTTATCCATACTTAGAAACAGCTGCTTCAAAGATTCGCAGGCCTCATAAAGGGCTGCCTCTGCATTAATATTATTCTTCTTTATAATATTACAAACCTCTGACGTAAGCTGTATATCACCAGCTAAATATTCCTGGTTCTTAAGAACAAGTGCATTCTTATCATCGCCGTTTAACTTAGCTGTCAGCTTCTCTATGAATTCGTCTGTCTCCTTTATGAATGTGTCCACTCCATCCTTGTATCTTTGAAGTTCTGCATCTACATCATCTATTTTATACTTTTTTACCTCGCACCCTGTATTTTTTAACACCAGTGCCTTTCCTATACCTATACCCTTAGATGTACCTATTCCCCTTAACATACATACCTCCTTGTTTTGCGAAGCAAAATGCGACTGTTATTTATTAAATACATATTTGATCATATTTGTAATAGTTTCACTTGTATTCCTTGAATACACAACCTCCCTTGCCATAACAGGTTCATCTGTTATTATATTATCAATACCTTTATTAGCAAGATTCTTTATAGATGTATCGTTATTAGCTGTCCATGCATATACCTGTTTACCAGTATTATGTATGGCATCCACTGTTCTCTTTGTAAGGAATGAAGCGTTAACACTAAAGAAGTCTACGTTGGTATTCTCATAAAATCTTCCATATGCAACAGACAGTATATATCCAGTCTGTATATCCTCATCCATGCTCTTAACTGCAAGAAGCGCATTATAATCAAATGAAGTTATAACACAATTCTGTTCCATGGAATATTTCTTTATAAGCTCTATAACCTTTCCAGCTGCTATGCGGCTATCCGCTGATGACTTTATCTCAACATTAAGCTTTATACTGACAGGACTGCTTTTAACAAGCTTTAACACCTCTTCAAAAGATGGAACCCTTTCACCCCTATATTTTTCTGAAAACCAGTACCCGGCATCAAGCTTCTTTACTTCCTCATATGTCATATCTGTTATATTCTTAGCTACACCTGTTGTCCTATATGCTGATGCATCGTGCATAACTACTATATAACCATCGCTTGTCATCTGCACATCAAGTTCAATATAATCAGCCATATCATCTATGGCACGCTGGAAAGCTGCCAGTGTATTCTCCGGTGCTTCCCTTGATGCACCCCTGTGTGCTGTTATCTTAGTATCATGGAATATAGCAACTCTCTCAAAAGGGTTGCTGTTAAATGTTAACACCACATATAACACATCCAGGACTATCGACATCACTAGAACAAATGAATATATAATCCTGTTTATCCTTGCGCTTCCTTCATCTATATCAACAAACTCAAAATTAATATCCGAAAGATTCTCATACTTGTAATACATATATGATATCATAGAAAATGAACAAGGTATAGATAAAAATACAAGAAATAATCTTACTATCGTCCTTAATGTACTAAGCACAGAAAGATACACCGCACTACCCATATAAGCAAGATCAAGCAGTTTAACTCCGGCAATCAGTACAACAGATATAATTATATAAAATGTATAAATAGCCGCTAAAAGTGCAAGATTATATAGTACAACTACACCCACTATCTTCAGTACATTATTTTTAACAATGCTTCTGCTTTTAGCACATGACTGTCTGAAGTTTTTTCCCTCCATCATGTATATGTTAAATGAAAAAATATCCCGTATAACAAAGTAAAACAGGCATATTATGATAATTGCTGTCACAATAAATATAACAGTTCTGTTTCGTTTTACCTCACTTTTTATAATATTTTTTACACTTTCGCTAAATATAATATTGCCAGTAACTGTCACATTAATAACTATTATAGATATCAGAAAATATAAAAAAAGCGGTATGCTCTGAATCCTCAACAGCTTTTTAAGCCGCAAAAAGGCATTATATATGTTATCAATAATAGATGCCTGTATACCTTTTCTCTTGGTTTCAAAACATACTGCAAGATATGCCATTTCATATAAGCAGTAAACTATGAATCCTATAACCCCTAAGAGGCAGAATATGATTATTACAGGATTCATAAACGCTTTCGCTATATATTCATTTGTAAGATAATTAATCCCTGTTATTCTCATGCACAAACGGATAACGCCCGTAATAACAGGATAAAACACTGCTAATGCAAGGAGCTTATATGCAAGTTCAAACAACAATACATGTCTTTTACTGCTTTTTAGCAGTTTCATGTTATTTCTAAGACTTTCTAACATATCTCACCCCGAAATCACCTATGGAATCTGTTAAGAAGATTACTGCAGCCTGATGCATGTTTAACTGCATCTCCCATTCTTTTGTTTAATAAACGCTTTGTAAAATGATATGAAAAATCACATACATATGACACAACAAGAACAACTGAAATCACTGTAACCGCTGACATACGCATAGAAAATACCGCCTGTTCTACAAGCCTGTTAAACACTCCGAATATAAGCACTGCCAGAAATCCCCAGCCAATTGTGCTCTGAAGGCATATTATCCCCTTATAATTAAATCTAAGGTGATCATAGTTCCACCATACTTCGCCGAACAGCTTTAACATAAGCTTCGCCGTCATATACTCAAATATTGTTGCACATACAGCACCAAATATATATAATGCAATATAGTTGTTTTGTATAGGTGCAAATATATTGAAAGCTATATATGTTCCAAAACCGTATATTACACAAAATGGCAGCTTTGCAAATCCTCTGTTTTCCCAGTAGCCAAGCTGCTTTCTTATAACTATGCACTCCATTGCCCATCCAAAAAAGCTATATATAAAAAACCAGACTGCAAGCTGGTTAATATTCATTCCCCTGAAACTGAAATCTAATAATATATTACGCATAACACTCCTTAAGTTACGTTCTGTTTCATACCTCTTACAACATAATCTGCTCCATTGATATTATAATATCAATGGAGCAGTTAATTATACATTAATTCATAAGTTCATCAAGTGTTGCCCTTACTGCTTTGATAAAATCCTGTGTATTAAGTGTTACAGGATTCTCTAATGTTGTTATAAGCGCAAGATCCTTTGTCATCTTACCATCTTCTACTGTCTTGATACAAGCCTTTTCAAGTGTATCTGCAAATCTTACAAGTTCAGGAATAGAATCAAGTTCTCCTCTCTTTCTTAAAGCTCCTGTCCATGCAAATATAGTAGCTATAGGGTTAGTAGATGTTTCCTCTCCCTTAAGATGCTTATAATAATGTCTCTGTACTGTACCATGTGCAGCTTCATATTCATAGAAGCCTTTAGGTGATACAAGAACTGATGTCATCATGGATAATGAACCAAATGCTGTAGCAACCATATCTGACATAACATCGCCGTCATAATTCTTACAAGCCCAGATATATCCTCCCTCTGAACGAATAACTCTTGCTACTGCATCATCTATTAATGTATAGAAATATTCAATGCCTGCTTCCTTAAACTTATCAGCATAATCATTATCATATATTTCCTGGAATATATCCTTGAATGTATGATCATACTTCTTAGATATTGTATCCTTAGTTGCAAACCAAAGATCCTGCTTAGTTTCAAGAGCAAAGTTAAAACAGCTTCTTGCAAAGTTCTCTATAGAATCATTAAGATTGTGCATACCCTGTATGATACCAGCACCCTTGAAGTTATGTATAAGCTCTCTTGTTTCGTTACCCTGTTCGTCTGTATATACAAGCTCAGCCTTTCCTGCTGCTGGAATCTTCATCTCTGAAGCCTTATATACATCACCATATGCATGTCTTGCTATAGTTATAGGCTTCTTCCATGTCTTAACATAAGGTTCAATACCATTAACAATGATAGGAGCCCTGAATACTGTACCATCAAGAATAGCTCTTATTGTTCCATTAGGGCTCTTATACATCTCCTTAAGGTTATATTCTTTTACTCTTGCTGCATTAGGAGTGATTGTAGCACACTTTACTGCAACACCATACTTTTTAGTAGCCTCTGCTGAATCTATAGTAACCTGGTCGTTAGTATCATTACGATGAACAAGTCCAAGATCATAATATTCTGTGTTAAGGTCTACATAAGGAAGTAAAAGTTCATCCTTAATAAGTCCCCATAACACTCTTGTCATCTCATCTCCATCCATCTCTACGAGAGGTGTTGTCATTTTTATCTTTTCCATACCGCAATCCTTTCCATAATGGCAATTATGTCCAAAATATATAAAAAATCTGCCTTTAATTATAAAATATTTTCATGATTTTGTAAATGCCTCATTTCATTCTTGTTATATTACCAGCAATATCTATCTTCCATATCTGTACACAACTATCATTGCTATAATCCTTAAGACTTTTTATACTATAGCTTCCAACTGTGTCATACCATGCTTCATCTCCTGATGTACGCCGTATAAGTGTATCAAAGTACATTGTTGATGCTGCCTTTGTTATATTACTCTCAGAGTTGCTTTCAGGTATTACTTCTTCCCATATTGCATAAAATCCTGTATCTTTTTTTATTGATATTTTTTCACCGGGCTTATAAGTGTTTATTCCATCTGACCAGCCAGTTAACTCAAAACCAGGCTTCGTTACCTCATCTTTATCTGGCAGTGTGATTTTACTTTCTTCCCACTTCGCATAAACAGTTTCGTTACATGCATAAGGATAACTGTAAATATCGGCTTTACCTTCACTGTTATACCAGTAATCATTCACATCAGCCATTTCTTCAATATTAAGACTGATTTTCCAGCTGCCAAAACTATCTGGTCCATACTCTGGTCCGAAGTACCTGATTCTTATACTGTTAAGCTTATTAACATAGACATCTACATAGTTATTATCATTTGAATGTGGTAAAAACCATATTTCCTCGTTATCACTGTCACCATCAAGAGTACTCCACTCAACATTAACAGAAACCTCTTCATCTGTACTATTATAACCATCATAGTAAAAATACAAATTGCCAGTATATGGTCTTGTTAATGTTACTGTTGAAATAATAGAATTATCAGCATTAGCATCTGAATAATTATAACTTTCATTTAATATACTTCCCAGACTGACTTCATTTCTTTTTTCTTTCAACATATATCCTTTAAACTTATTAATCTGGACTATATCAGATAATAACAGTCTGTCATTATAGTTATCATCATCATAAAAAGAAGCTTTATATTTCTGTTCAGGAACCGTTATATCAGGCAGTCCTTTCCTGTAAGATACCATAACTGATTGTGTTCCCCTTGTTGTTGCATCCTCCTGTGATAATGTCAGTATGAATTTTCTTGATATATCAACATATTTTTTACAAGCCTTTGTCACTGTATATCGTAACGACGAACCATCTGCATATGTATCTGGAAACTCATATAACGTGGCATCCCACCTTGAATCCTGTTTAATATCTTCAACTCCAAAACCAAACGATGTACCACTATCTACATGCCACAGAAAGTTCTCCCAATAGCCATCAGGTGCTTTCTTTGTTGGTGTATGCCAGTATGTGCTTGAATATTCACCCCATGAACCATCCTCATTCTGATACCTCACATATATCTCCTGGTCATTCTGTATTTTTAATCTGGCTACACTTATATAACTAGTTTTTGCACCACTTACTTTATAGGTAAAGGATGTTCCATCATCAAACTGCTCTGGCATCCTGTATAGGTTTGAATTCCATTTTGGATTTCCAGTTATATTCTTAGTATCAAATGTATATGTTGAACCACATAATACATTTCCAGTTATTGCTGACGTGTCATCCCATCTTTCCCACGTACCATTCTGATTCTGATATCTTATATATACAGTCTGCTTATATGATTTTATAACCTCTTTCTTCTTAGTATGAATATAAATGCTCCGGCTCCTATTCATAGTCCAGTAGTTATCCCATCTTTTACATGCTTCATTCCATGTGGAATCATACCATTTTTTGTCACCTTCCTGTATATAATCAAGTTCATATCCATCTTTAAGATATATCCATGTAGGAACCAATGTACCTTCTTTATATGTAATAGTCTGTCCATCTGAATACCGCATATCAAGACCATTCGTGCTGTGTCCTATAACATCACTGACTCCAGAATCCCATTCGATGTTAAAGTTGCATGCCCATCCTAATGTGATAGTTAATGGTTTTCTTTCACCGGAATATTTATCTCCATCATAATTGATATTACAGCCAGCTTCAAACAGGTAACCGCCAAGCATTTCCTTAACATTGTTGTCTGGATTGTCCCAATTGTTATAGTTTTTATAGCCAGTGAAATCCACATTGAATATACAGCCTTCTTTCGAAATATTGTATACACGAAGATACGGCGTATATCCACGACAGTTCACATGTTCTGTAAATGTTCCTTCATGCGGTGCCTCATTATCACTATAAAAAGGTATATCATCAAAATATATCTGTTTATTCTTATCATTCATATATACCCATTGTAAATCAGCTGTGCCACCGGCAAAATCAATGGTTATCTGTCTTTTAAAATCATCATCTGTATAACTGCCCGCTTGATACGCATATGCCAGACCTACAAATGATAATAATAACACCAATACCGATAATATATATAATAAAGTCACTCTTTTTTTGTCCTTCATAGGACATGCTGCCATATATACACCCCCTTTATTCCACTATTCCAAGACATGTAAACACAACGGAACCACATCTATATATACCCATAACCCCCTGAAACATAGCTGTATCTGCGTTAAACAACGGACTCCCCATTGCATCAACCAGGCAATCAAGAATTTCGGTTTTATCTGAAACTGTATAATATCCTTTATATGTATGATAACCACAATGCTCATCATACATAACCCTTGTTGTCATAACCTCTATAGGATATGGACATTCCACTGTACTTCCTGTATTAACATCCTTTCCCATCTGTGCTTCACTTGCGTTTTCACCATATTGCAGTACGCCATTAGCTATATAGATTTCATGTCCATAAGGACTATCTGTTATGGCTGGTTCCTGCTTTTCTTCTAGTTCTGGTTTATCTTCAGGCTCTGGCTTTTCTTCGGGCTCCGGCTTCTCTTCGGGCTCTGGCTTCTCTTCGGAATCTGGTTTATCTTCAGGCTCTGACTTTCCTTCTAAATCTGGCTTCCCATATTCTTCTTGTTCTTTTATATCTATATCTATTCCTGAATCTGCCTGTTCATTTGATTCTTCTGGCTCTGCAAGGTCTGATTCTATTTCTTTTTCAGTTTCTTTTTGTTCTGCAAAATCTGATTCTATTTCTTTTTGTTCCTTATATTCTTTTAGTTCTGCAAAATCCGATTCTGATACTGTTGCTTTTTTTGTCTGTATCGTTTCAACTGCAGCACTATTTTTTTCTGGCACTTTGTTTTTAGCATCCGCATTCTTCTTAACAATGGCTGCAGCTGCTAATAAAGCTCCAATCGTCACTGTTGTTAATATTATTTTCAATAAAATATTTCGCTTCATTCTCACTTTTTCCTTCTTTATATTTATCTTATATTTGTTTTATATTTGTCTTATATTTATCTTATATTTGTCTTATATTTTTTTAGAATAATATGCTTATGGGTACTGTCAAATATCATCGTTCGTCCACTTTGTCTTATACTTTTTATAAAATAATATGTACACAATCCTGTTATATCTAAGCATGACATGCACAACATGTCTTATATAAGCGGATTGATATTGTTAATATAATATTAAGTGTCTTGTGGAAATTAATATGAATCAATGTGACATTACGTTATATATTCACATCAGATGAATAGTTTTTATTAAGATTACCAGATTAAATATTCTTTATGCTATGAATAATATCTATAGAGTTATTATCCTGATTTTGTTATCTTGTGTTTATATCAGGAATGTCATATATATTCTTCCAATCAATCATCTCCTGTCTTTTTGTTACCGCGCCATAACTTTATTATTTAAACTAAACATATCATATATATACTTAATTGTCAATATCATGGGTATTATTTTTTTATTATTTATAGAACACGCAATAACGCATAATATTATTACATTTTCTTGTATTAAATACTCTGGTTTGTTATAATTACATAATTGATTTATAAGATATATGTGTCAGAATTTCCTTTTGACCCCATATCTTTATCTCACAAACAACATTTAGTTTATGAAAGGACGGTTTTGTAATATGTGCGGTTTTGCTGGATTTACAGGATACCTTGAGAATGGTAAAGATGTTCTTACTGATATGATGAATAAAATTATCCACAGAGGTCCCGACAGTGCCGGTCAGTATATAGATAACAAGGCATATATGGGCTTTAGAAGACTTTCAATCATCGACCTTGATAACGGAAGCCAGCCTATGTTTAACGAAAATAAAAAAATTGTCATCACTTTTAATGGTGAAATATATAATTACCAAGATTTAAGAAAAGAGCTTATTGAAAAGGGACACACTTTTGCAAACAACTCCGATACAGAGGTTCTTATTCATGCTTATGAAGAATATGGTGAAGATATGCTTAATAAACTTCGCGGTATGTTCGCTTTCGTTATCTGGGACAGCGAAAAAGAAACTCTTTTTGGTGCAAGAGATTTCTTTGGTATTAAGCCTTTTTACTACACAATAGTTGATGGAAATATAATATATGGTTCAGAGATTAAGAGCATACTGGCTCATCCTGCTTATAAGAAGGAAGTTAACGATGTGGCTCTTGAGAATTATCTTACTTTCCAGTACTCAGTACTCCCTGAGACATTCTTTAAGGGTGTATACAAGCTTATGCCTGGACACTGCTTCACTTTCCATAACGGACAGATTAATATAAAAAGATACTGGGAACCTACTTTTGAGGCTGATGAAAACAAGTCCCTGGATGATTTTGTACAGGAGATTGATGATGCCATGCATGATTCAGTAGAACATCACAAGATTAGTGATGTTGAGGTTGGCTCATTTCTTTCCAGCGGTGTTGACTCAAGCTATGTCGCTGCCACCTTCAATGGTGATAAAACATTTACAGTTGGTTTCGACTACGAAAAATATAACGAAATAGATTATGCAAAGGCTTTATCTGAAAAGATTCAGATAGACAACTATTCAAAGCTTGTATCAAGTGAAGAATACTGGGCTGCTATCCCTAAAATCCAGTATCACATGGATGAACCTTTAGCAGATCCTGCTGCCATCGCACTTTACTTTGTAAGCCAGACTGCTGCAAAACACGTCAAGGTTTCTATGTCTGGCGAAGGTGCTGATGAATTCTTCGGTGGATACAACATTTACAAGGAACCTCTTGATACTGCAGGTTACAGAAAGCTTCCAAAAGGTCTTCGTAAGGGACTTGCTAATGTAGCACAGGCTATTCCATTTAAATTTAAAGGTAAGAATTTCCTTATAAGAGGCAGCAAGGATATTGAGGAGCGTTTCATCGGTAACGCATTTATGTTTAATGAAAAAGAACGCGCAAAGATATTAAAGAATCCTACTGGAAAGTACGACCATAAAGAGCTTACAAAGCCTTTCTATGACAAGGTTAAGGATAAGGATGATGTTACGAAAATGCAGTACATTGATATCAACTTCTGGCTTATTGGTGATATTCTGCTTAAGGCCGACAAGATGAGCATGGCACACAGCCTTGAAGTACGTGTTCCTTTCCTTGACAGAGAGGTATTCGATGTAGCAAGGACTATACCTACTAAGTATAAAGTAAACAAGTCCAACACAAAATATGCTATGCGTATGGCTGCTCATAAGTATCTTCCAGATATGGTAGCTGAAAAGAAGAAGCTTGGATTCCCTGTACCTATAAGAATCTGGCTCAAGGATGACAAGTATTACAATATGATAAAGAAAGCCTTCACAAGCGAAGCTGCAGAAAAATACTTTAACACTAAGGAGCTTGTTAAGTACCTTGATGATCACAAAGAGGGAAAAGCCGATAATTCAAGAAAGATATGGACAGTATATATGTTCCTTGTATGGTATAACGATTTCTTTGGTGATTCTGAATATGCAGCATAGAAATATTGTTGTTTAATTGAATATTAGTTGGTGATGAACGGA
>ULWU01012001.1_pt1 | contig 10392 bp, 7 predicted proteins | sample 1960661 | NCBI WGS metagenome assembly ULWU01 (sample SAMEA4835821, study PRJEB28245) | human gut metagenome | biome: gut microbiome; material: fecal sample | place: Denmark | collected 2008
TTTCTCCCCAAACACTATCGCTAACAAAACAAGTTTCTGCATGATAAATATCTGTTCCACCCTCTGCCAAAAGAAGGACATATTTACCTTTTATTTTATACAAATGGGGTCCTTCTGCCCATCTGGCATTTGTTGCATGTCCGAAAGTAAGTTGTTTTGGCTCTCCGACAAGTTTTTTTTGAGATAAGTCCAATTCCTGCATCCATACACCAGCTTGACCGAACCAACTTTTTTTACCAGACAAATTAGCGTTTCCGACATAATAACATTTACCATCGTCATCCCAAAACAAAGATGGATCAATACCCTTTGCGTCAAGCCATACTGGCTCACTCCACTCACCGACAGGATCTGTTGCTGTTATATAAAAATTTCCTCTACCACATATATGAGTAGCAATTATATAAAATAGTCCATCATAATAGCGTATTGTAGGAGCAAATATTCCACCGGAGTCAAATGTTCCGTTCCTTATAAAATCATGTTTACGATTTTTCATACCATAACCTATCAGTTCCCAGTTCACCAAATCCTTACTCCTATGTATTGGTAACCCTGGGAACCATTCAACCGAAGAATTTGTAAGATAATAATAATCATTCACTCGACATATTGATGGATCTGAATACGCTCCTTTAATTATAGGATTTGAATAATCCTCAGGCATAATCCTCTCTTGAGATGTAGAACATGCCCCACAAAAAGAGACGAAAACCAATACTATTACACTAAAATTCAATCGTATTTTTTTCATATATAATAATCTTATGGTTAATCATCATAAAATCAAAAAACAATACTTCAGTTACACTTCGACAAACCCTGTTACAAGCTCAGCATACAATAATTCGGTGAAAATTATTATAGAAACTTTAAAAGAGAAAGAACCGTCCAAATTGGTAATAACACCCACAAAACTCCTATCAGCCATAACAGTTATCCCCATAACAAGCTCTGCTATATATCTAATCTCTTTTTTAATTCTTTAATCTTATTAATACCTTCTTCCGGTATCTCATCTAACCATTCAGCCTTATACCAACTATCTCCGCTAGTACTATGTGTACATCCTTTCTCTATATTACCCCAAAAAAAAGTTAGCCCCTTTTCTGCATTTTTTTTAGAAAAAAAATTTCCACCACCTCTCTTTGTCGTTTGTGTATAAGATATAGGCTGAACTGTCACATTTTTTATAAAGTAATTATTTTCCGTCACTTTCCCAGAGTTATCTATAATTTTTTGAGTTGTTCCATTGTCAGCAAATCCCATTTGCCAGTTTTTTTCAGTGGATAAAGTCGGTTCCATTACACACAAAGAGTTAACGGTATAATTATTTTGAGCAGCTTCTTCTACAAATCCTGCCCATCTACCTGCACCTATTACAATATTTCCATAGCCATTTCCATCTTTATTGTATGCATCAAAATCAAAACCATCCCAACCTGGTAAATAGATGAAATTGTAAGCAAAAAAAGTATTTTCTGTTCCCAGCATCCAGATAGCCCTTTTTCCAGTATTCTGAATATAATTTCTAAGTAGTGTTATATCTTTAGCCCCCCATTGGCAAGAAAAGGCTTCCCAAACATCTGTTACATAAAACCCCTCAATGTGAATATTTTGAGCTTCCCCACCCATATAAAACGCAACAGAACGTTTTTTACTATAAATCTTTGGATGATTTATCCCGTATATATTTACGTTTTTCGTTTTTTCCAAATTAAAGATGTAGTCCCATTTATTTTCCTCTTCAATACCATCATCCAAATCCTGATCACCCATAAAAAGTCCTTCTTTATATATCGATCCCTCAATATAAATCGTCACATTATTGGGTATCGTAATGCCTTTTGAATGTTTATTTTCACCATTACCTACAAGTAATGTTGGAACAATCAAATCACCTTTTACATAATAAATTTCGCCTGATGCCAATTTCATCAAATCAACAACAGATGATATCAGTTTTGCTTCTTCAGGGACTATTATTTCTTTCTTCAATGCAGATAAAGTTTCTGTCCAACAACTTTGTTCCCTTATATCAGAAAAGAATTCTGTCCCGGCTACATAACTATAAGCTTTTTCATGAATTCCATATTCGTTTAAAAAATGATCTTTAGGTTTCAAAACTATATCATCCGGCTCAATAGGAGCCATATCTAGTATATCATCTAGTTCTTTTTTATCTGAAACTTCCGATTCGCTAGTTCCACAAGAAAACAGAACACATACAAACAAATGTAGATAAATTAACTTTTTCATGACTAACCATTTTATTAATCGTTCAATACGCAAATATACATTTCTAAAGAAAAAAGGGGGGGGGGAAATTATTATAAAAGCAGGGGAGATTTTCCTCATCAGGCACTAATATTGACTAACAGTCATTAATAATTATCAAACGCACAATATACATTAAATACTTTTAGTTCTGATACATCTTCCTCTTTTATAAGAGGACGCACTTCTTTTTCTTTGGTCTTGACAATCACATTAGAAAGATTGACGCCACGCACATGACGCAAATAAAAGCCGGAAGCCGGCAAAACTCCACCAAGACATCTATATTCGGGCCAATGATTCTTCATTGAGTTCAAGTCAAATTCCGGTATATTCTTTCTTCCAGCCTCTTCTTCAGTACCGCCACCGGCTATATTAAAATAAATGCCATTCAAATAAACATCTTCAATATAATGGCCCGGGATTCCGGAAAACAGGAAAACCGAGTTTCTATCGAGCCCTTCATTATTCACTATAAAATTAATGAAAAAGAAACGTTTCATATAATTCAAAGAGTCCAATTGTTCTTTCGGAGCATCGACACATGCCCTCTGCTTGCAAAATGTCATAAAGACAGGACGAGGAACATTTTTCATTACCAGATTGCTGAATATCATATCAGACATACATCCTCCCTCATTTTGCTGTATCTTCAATCCGGCATCGTCGATATCATTAAAGGTGCAATTGCTAACTGTGACAGAACTTATTTCCGCTCTGGAAAGCAGTCCTATCCGTATCCCCGCCCATTTACTGGTAAAGGTACAATTGTTTACTACTACATTCCTGCATGGGGAATCCGGTTTAGAGGTTTGCAAACAAATACAATCATCACTTGTATCAAACGAACTATTCGTTACCCGTACATTGGTGCACCCGTCGAAATCAAGTCCGTCACCATTCCTGTTCACACGACTAACAATCCGGATACCGCTCACCGTTATATCGTCACAATAAAGCCATGCTGAAACCCATGCGGCAGGATTCACCAGCGACAAATCTTTCAAGGTTATCCTCCGGCAATCTTTGAAACGAATCATCATAGGACGCTGCCGCGGAAAATTGGAGACGAAACCGTTTCCGTCAATAGTTCCATATCCATCTAAAACAATAGAATTTGCATTCTCCGCATAAATAAAGCAACGGTCCATGTGGGACTCGCTCTTATACATATTTTTATGGGTGTCCTCCGAATAGTCTTCTATACGGGGACTGGCTAAAAGAGTAGTCCCATTGCCAATACGCAAAGTGACGTAACTTTTAAGAAACAATGTCCCCGACAAATATTTCCCTCCTCCCGACAATAGCACAACACCCCCTCCTTTCTTATGACATTCATCTATAGCGTCCTGGATGCACAAGGTGTTATCCGTTAGTCCATCGTTTTTCGCCCCCCTCTGGGCTATGTCAATAACATTTGCCCAAAGATAGAATGGAAATAATATAATTAAAGCAAATAAGCTAAATACTTTCATCATAAATACATATATTTCTTCATTTAATACTCTGATACTTCCTTCTTATATTCCGGCGTAAGCACTTTATTACCTGAATGTATCAAATTATCCTGTCTTACCCCATTTTTAATGCGAAATAGTCCCGTAGTATAAAATCCTCTGTTTTCCACATTTTTTCGTTTATCCGTTACTGGCATACAAAATGGTACAGACTGATTATTATATATTATATTGTCTTTCCAAACATTTGTCGATGGTGTTCTCCTATTCCAATAGTTAACAATCCTCCCTTCTTTATCTTTCTTTAAATGATATGTAAAATCTTTCACTTCCGGTCTTTCCTCTTCATCATCAAAGTAATGATTTAATTCCGGATAAAATCGATAATAAACTTTTGGTGCTTCTTTCAAGGCTTTTTCCCAACGCTGCAATAATCCTTCAAAATTATCTGCAGCATATCCATTCAAACGTAAAGATATGCAAAAAGGATAACTACAATCAACGAATAAATTACTCCTAACAACATTATCCGCACCTCCATGTATCATAACAGACCAACCGTTTTCCTGTGCACCATTTCTATAAAAATAATTTCCTTCGATCAACACTCCTGAAGTCTCATTATCAAGGTATACCCCTGCACTCTGTTTCCAGCTACCTTGAACATCATGAAATTCGTTACGACGTATTACGGTCCCTCTCATCAATGGATAATTGCCCGTATTCATATAAACAGCCAACATGTCAGAATACTCTTGGGGGCAATTATGAAAATCAGAATACTCGATTAAATGATTATTTCCACTGATAATCATTCCCATATGTGGTCCATTATATATTTCCGTACTACGTACCACATGCCCCACTCCACGCAAAGCAATACCGGGATTATAGACTCTCCTTTCTTGAGAGAAATCATGTATTTTACAATTTTCTATTATATTTCTTGCAGGTTTTAATGTTTCCTCATCCCCACCCAACAAAACGACGCCATTAGCGCCCACGTGATGAATGTGGCAATTTTCTATCTTATTATTTTCACCATTCACTATAATTCCATCTAATCCACATGAATGAATTTCACAGTCTTTTATTATAATATTCTTTGCATTTTCAATTAACTCAATTGCCGTATTCCTTGTACCCTCAAAACAAATATCCTCAAATGTTATATATTGTGCTCCTTTCAATCGTATCAATTGATTTTCAGACTGTGTTATGCGAATATCACTTTTCACATTTACTGTATCCGGCAAATAAATATACATTTTTGCGTTTTTTCTATCAATATAAAACTCACCGGGATAATCCAATTCTTCTATTATATTAAAATAAAACATTTTAGGCTTCTGAATAGCTATTTTATCATGATAATCCCATGTCATAGTTACGGTTCCATTTTCATCAATTTCCTTAATCTTATTCTTCTTCCACTCCCATGGTTTACTAACGGCACCGTCTATCCATATATCTTCTTTATTTTTCCATAAACAAACTCTCTTCGACTTTGAGACAAATCGATTCTTTTCTACAGGCATCTCTATATCGTCGAAATTATCAATGTTAGGATAACGGGACAAATGCAGACTCTCTCCATCAATATAGACCATAGCTGATGGCAACGGTTTATTATTAACAACATAACCTACATGATCGATAATTCCATATTGCATCAGCCCGTATTTTTTAAGATCAAGCATTTTTATTTTATTCCGGGCTTCCCTCTCCAATATCAATCCTGTCACCTTTTTCGGTGCTTTTTCAAACCAATTAAAATCTATTTTCTTAGCACCTATAAATCGTACAGACTCGCCATTATATGCTTTATATCGTATATAAGCTCCTAAATCCCCGGAATCTTCTTTTTCAAATAAAGTAGCATTATTCATAAAATACTCTCCTTCCCTAAAGTATACTATGGCTCCATTGCGATTTAGTTTACCCCCTTCTTTCAACTTACGCACATAATTTCTCGCTCCTTCTATCGTTTTCAACGGTGAATCCAAACTTCCTTTGTTTTTGTCATTTCCTTTAGAAGAGACATATATAGCAGTAGGCGTTGTCATACTATCTTCTTTGTTTATTATCATTTCATAAATTTCAGAAGAAGCAAAACCATCAGAAACTCTCACCGGAACTTTAACAGCTTTCAGTTTGCTATCTAATATTTCAATTTGATTATTCGGACCAATCTTATATCCTTCTCCTTCCTGAATCTCTATCTCAAACTTCACATTTTCAAGGCCATCCAAGTCATTTATGATCAACTGTTCTGGTGACAAATTTACAAACTTCGTTTTATACAACGTTACTTCATGCTGCCCGAGTATCATTGGCGGATGATTACAATCACTAACTTGTGCAAATAACACATTATTCAGCGATACGAAAATCATCAAAACAAATAACACATTTTTCAACTTCTTCATAATAAAAGACTTTTATTTTCTTCCCCATTCACTAAGCAAGTTAAAGAATTGTCGTTTTCGTACTGTTCCTAACGACCAATCGACAGGCACACATTGAAAGCCAACTTCATATGCTTCACCAGATTTGCGATAGTCAAAATATCCCCAAGAAGCCCCTACACTTGTTGCCGCAATAAAATTATTCATTGGCTTATCAAAATCAAAATGATCATCCTCATTGAATATAATTGGCTTTGGAGTATATTCCTCCATTGTTCGAATTCTGTTTACCAAATCAACAATTCGTTGAGGATTGTGCATACCGTTGCCATGCAATAAAATAAAATCAGCCTCTTTTACCATCTCAGGAGATGGGCACCTGCCTCCACCATTACTTGTACTAACAAATAAACGTTTGCCATCCACTGTTATGCTTTTTGCGTATGCGATTGCCTCATGAACACGTTTCGGTTTCAAAATATCATGTTTCTTATAAAAATCACATTCATTATTTATCTCGAGCAACACATTCGTATATCCATTTTTTAATACCCATTCTACAACATTTTTTAATCCTGCTTTTATTGCCGTCTCATCATCAATATATTTTTCCTGACCAAAATAATAAACACCCAGAATAACCACCATTCCTAATTCGTCGGCCTTATCAAGAACCCCTCTTAATCGTTCCATATAAGCTGATTTTAATTCACCTTTCGAATTAACAGCCGTATTACACCATGGCTGTGATTTTGAATATCCCTGTGGACTTCCGCCTTGCAAATTTACAGTGAAAGCCAGTAATCCCTTCTTTCTATATATCGGCATATTAGCTAAAAATTCTTGAGTGTTACGCTCCGCATCCCAGCTTTTAGTATCCGGATATACCCAACGATATCGAGTACTGTCTGTTTCATCATCAAATATCGCATTCACCATTCTACTATTGGGCAATAATCCCTCAATGGAAAATCCACGCCAAAACTTATCCTTGAATGTTTCCGTTCCATTGATACAAAACTTTTCACCATTAATGGAAACTACTGTTTGCGAATTCCCGTTCGTATAAGATATAAACAATAATAGTAATAAATATAAAATGACTTTCATGATTATTGCACACATTATTAGATTTATCGTTACATTCACAAAATGTATTCAAGAAACACAATTGCACCATCCGCAACGATTATTGTTTAAAGTTCCAGTTCCTTATCTCCTTTTAGCAAAATTTTTTTTGTTACATACGATTTCGTCTTGGAAACAGGCTGACCTCCACCAACCGAAATCGTAAAATATCCACTCTCAATCTTACGCCTATTTTTATCAGTTATCAAAGAAAACTTTTCAACGGGAATTGTCAAAGACATCCTTTTACTTTCTCCAGGATTCAAAAAGACACGCTTAAATGCAGCTAACTGTCTCACTGGAACAGGTACGCTAGCGTCATCATCTGTAAGATATAATTGTACGACTTCTTCACCAGCTATACAGGATGTATTGCTCACTGTTACGCCAACCACTATTTCTTCACCAGCCTTTGCTTTATCGGGTACATAAAGTTCATCATATTCAAAGTTACTATACGATAAACCATACCCAAACGGATATAAAGGCTCTTCGGTCATATATCTATAAGTTCTATTTTTCATAGAATAGTCTTCAAAATCCGGTAACTGTTTCAATGATTTCACAAATGTAACAGGAGTACGTCCCGAAGGATTCGCATTTCCTAACACTATATCTGCTATCGCATTTCCTCCTGCTTCTCCCGGATACCAGGCAAGAATCAACGCATCCGCAATCTCACGAATGAGATTCAACTGCACCGGACATCCTCCACTGACAATTACAATCAATGGTTTATTTTGAGAAGCCAATTTCTTTTTTAAAGTTACCAAAAAATCTATTTGAGCTTTTGGTACAGAATTATCTATCATATCTCCCCGTTGCGCAGAAGCAATAGCTTCTCCTTCTTCTCCTTCAAGTAACCATGTCAATCCTATGCACGCTATGACTGCATCGGCTTTTGCTCCCTCCCCTGTAGTCCAATCAATCGGATTTGTATTGGATTTATCAATCATTACTCCCTGCTTATATTGAATAGACACACCAGCAGGCACACGATTCACAAATCCCTCCAAAAAAGTAGTCAATTTATCACTTACTCCAAAATAGTTGCCAATTAAAGCATCAGCATTATTAGCGTTTGGCCCTGTCAAATATAAATAATTCAATTCTTTGCAAAAAGGCAAAACATTATTTTTATTTTCAAGCAACACGCAAGATTTAAGTGCTGCCTCATAAGCCAGATCTTTATGTTTCTTACTATCCACCACAGATATATCGATATTATTATACGGCACTTTCTCCTCATCATCAAAAAGTCCAAGCTGAAACCGTGTAAGCATCAAAGGATATAACAATTCATCTATCTCTTTCTCTGTCACCATTCCTTTTCTTACAGCTTTAATCAGTGCATAACTATACAACGATCCACAATTAAGATTCATGCCTGCCTTTGCAGCCATAGCAGCTGCCTCCTCATCTGTTTCACATAACTTATGATATTTATAAATATCTACCAACGCTCCGCAATCTGATGTTAAAAAGCCATTAAATCCCCATTTTTTCTTCAGTACATCCACTAAAAGATATTTACTGGCACAACAAGCTTCACCATTAGTACGATTATAAGCTCCCATCACACTTCTCACATTGGCATCTTTCACCAATGCTTTAAATGCGGGAAGATATGTTTCATGCATATCCCTGAAATCGACTACCGCATCAAACGAATGTCGTAGCTCTTCCGGTCCGCTATGTGCAGCATAATGCTTTGCACAAGCCGCAGTTTTCAAATATTTACCATCATTACCTTGCAAACCTTTCACAAAGGCTGTCCCCAATAAAGAAGTCAAATAAGGATCTTCTCCATAAGTTTCCTGCCCACGTCCCCATCTTGGATCACGATAAATATTAATATTGGGAGAGTAAAAAGTCAAGCCTGTATACAATCCTCTATTCCCTCGTTTCGACGCATGAATATAAAAAGCACGAGCTTCGTCAGAAATAGCGTCAGCAATACGATAAACTAAATCTGTATCGAAAGTTGCTCCTAACCCAATAGATTGAGGAAACACAGTTGCTTTACCCGCTCTTGCCAATCCGTGCAAACATTCGTTCCACCAATTATATTCTGGTATTCCCAAACGAGGTATAGCAACAGCATCATTTACCATTTGCGAGATTTTTTCTTCTAAAGTCATCACGGAAATTATTTTTCGGGCACGCTCTTCGAACGAAACGTCCTGATTGTCATAAACCGTTTGGGCCATAGATATATTTCCCTTACCGATAAACACAAAAATATACAACAACAGTTTCTTACTAAATCTCATTATTCATTCGTTTTACCTATATTTATACAAAAAAGATATTGACCTATACTGTTAAAGTTTTTACTTTGTCTTATACTTTTCCTGCTTCGAAACACTCACTTCATATTCTTCAATGAGAGTTGAGTCTCCAGTTTCTTCACTATCAACCTGTTTCTGTTCATAAACAGTCAATGTCCCAATACCTGTAGCCTTTGTTGCTTTTAAAACATACGTTCTTACATAAACAACTTTTTTCTCAATTTCATTAATCGTACCTTCATTTTCAGTTTCTACTTTCTCTATAGTTTCTGCTATTATTTTAAAATTAATATGATAATCTTCATCAGTAGATGAATCGCTATATTCTTCGATTTCTTCTCCCGAACTAGTAATATACTGCGTTTGCCATAGAATTAGAGAGTTCAGTTCATAATATACGGAAAAGCCATAAACTTCATCGCTACTTTTTTCCGTTGTATTCAGAAGAAACAATACAGGAGTTTTTCCCAGTTCCACTTCTTCCCAAGCATCTTTTTGACAAGAAGTAGAAGTTAACAATGAGAAACATAAAGCTAATAAAATAAATATATTTTTCATACAATTCTATTTATTAATATCTTGCAAAAGTCCAATGATATAAAACCACAAACTAAACATACACTGAACTCTTGCAAGAATAAATTACAGAAAATTATTAATTACGGGGACGAACCTCTTCATTTCCAAAATAGAAATCATCAAAATAAACCTCACCATTGAAAGCATTAAAACGCAAAGACATACGTAGATTTTCCAATTCAGATAGTCCTTTCACCGTATATTGAATTTGTTTCCAAACAAGAGAAGTGTTATTAATAGTTTCCCAATTCT
>ULWU01013367.1_pt1 | contig 10346 bp, 7 predicted proteins | sample 1960661 | NCBI WGS metagenome assembly ULWU01 (sample SAMEA4835821, study PRJEB28245) | human gut metagenome | biome: gut microbiome; material: fecal sample | place: Denmark | collected 2008
GATCCGCATAAGGAAGGCTCGCTGTCTTTTGCGGGGTGAGGAGTGACGCATACAGCTTCGGGAGAACATAGGAATGCGAACAAGTGGAGTAATCTGTTTATTATATAATATGAGCAGATGACTGTTTATTGTTGATAATTAAGCCTCTGCAGAAAGATGATTTTACAGAGGCTTTAATTATCTAAGTCATAGATAAATATAAATCAACAAAATTTACTATAACTGTTATTACAGCCATAAGAAAGCGAGAAGTGATTGTGAAGCATAAAAAATATGTTTATATAATAACAATGCTTGTCTTGGTGAGTTTTTTGTTCAGCTCATGCAATAATGTCGAGTTAAAAGAAAAAGAAGACAACAATTCAGATTCAACATTTACTGCGGCTGAACAGGACATTATACCGATAAAAGACGCCGAAAGTTCAAAATGACACTGACACTTGGGAATATGAAATAGTTGCCGAGCTTCCGGATGTTACTCCTGACAATTATGCGGCGCTTTCATCAAACAATAAAAAACTGGCATATACAATATGGGATAGTAATTATACAAGAAGATATGTAAAAGTCTATGATATAGTTAAACAAGAAACTGTGGATTATTTTAAAGATATTCCTGTGCGTACAGAGATAATAAAACTTTCATGGATTCCCGACAGTGACCTGCTGTTGTATATACGGAACGATACGAATTACAACACTTTGCAGACGATTGAAATCTTGGATACAGTAACAGGTCAGATAAAAGTTGTGGATACCGGGGAAGTATGGCAGATACGTACAACATGGGATATGACTTCTACGGCGCCGCCATTCTATCAGCCTGGAAGCGACACATATTTAGAGGTAAAGTATAAAGATTACAGTGATGACACAGACAATGAGATATGGAATTATTACCTTGATTTTGACGATTTAGCCGATATCTACGAAAAATACGGCGGCGTAAGAGAATTTGATTTTTCAACTATACTAAACAGAATGTACGTTGAATTCTCAGCTCCACGGTGTTCTCCTAATGGAAAGTATATTGTATATAGTGCAAAACTCGAGAGAACAAGCGCTCCCGGATTAGACACTCCATTGTGGGTAGCGGCGGCAATATGGCTATATGATATAGAATCAGAAGAAACGCATATCATTTATAAACAGGAAGATGAAGCTTCAATCGGCAGAGTGGACTGGATAAATGACAGTGAGCTGTGCTTTGTTACATATTATGATTGGCAAGGAAGCAGAGATAATATTAACTATTATAGTATTGAAACCGGAAAATCTGAAGTGCTGTTTCATTATTCCGAGGAACACTACAATAATGTAACGCTGCTGCCGATCGGAAATCAAAAAATCACATTCACATCGTCTGCTAACGACTGTTTCTACTATGAATCTTTAACCTATGTTATAGATATCGGAACAAGAGAGGTCAGCGCCTTAAATGTGAGCTACGACGACAAAAGTATACTATTGGAAAACTTTATCTATTACATAGAAAACTCAGAAAATACAGCTTCCAGCGAAGTGAAGAAGTGAATAAAGCAGATACTTTCATTAATTCTGATGCATTACATTTTCTGCTATATGCCGGAGAGGGAGAGGTTTCGGACAGCACTACCACCGCAGAAATAGCTGAAATGCGGACGGATGCATTTGCGGCAGAGTGGAAAATTTCGGAAGGCAGTTTGTCTGTTTCGGAGTCGCCGGTTATGACAGTATCAGGAATTACGGGACAGGACGTTATTAAGAATTGGAACGGCAGTAACGAATACTATATTACAGACATGAATATGGTAACGAGTGTTGAAGGCAGCGATAAGACATTAATACAGTACATATACTCAGAGGATTCGACTGCATATTATACATCAGATTACTCTCTATATCTGTCACTTGAAGACCACAGCATAACAGTTAAATCCAATGATGCCTGTATGGTGTTTGATAAGACAGAAAAAGAATTCTTGTTGAATGGAGAAAAACTATCTTCAAATAACTTTTTGATGCTAACTCCGGAATTTGATAGATCTGAAAACATAATATATGTTCCGTTCATTTACCCCTCACCTGCTCAGATAGAGAATTTATCTGATTATGTCGTGATTCTCTCACTTGACATGACAACAAATGAACTTATGTGGTCCGAGCCCAAAGTAATCCCGCATGAATACATGGCAGGAATTATCTTCTCGCTATCTAATTGCGCAACTGTAAATGGAAAATTGTATTTTTCTACTTGGAAAGAAGCCGCGTATTATGATATTAAAAAAGGTGATTTCGTACATCTGGGCGAACCTTTTCAAAAAATTGATGAATTGTTAGGCGATAAGGCGAGCAGGAGCGGTTTCTTTGGCGGAATCATACCGACATCTGTGATAGGCTGTTCAGGTGATATCGTTGCTTTGTCACTTGATTATACTTCACTGCAATCACCCGATACAAGTTATTGTGTTCAAATTGCAGTCAGGGATGACAAAATGCTTGGAGCAGTTATTTATGAATTCTCAAATTCAAGCGTGATGTGCAGTGTTTATGATAAAAACATGAATATTGTAAATCAGTATGACCTCAGCAAGTATCATTTCCGAGCTGCACTTTTTCAGACAGCACGTGATGGGTTTATAGGATAAGCTGAACCTTTTGGCTTAACATTAATAGAATTAATAATATTATTACATTTGATGGAACTAGCGGTAACGCTTTGGCAAGTGTTTATGGCAAGAGTGGTACAACAAAAATAACTGGCACATTGACCGTTTACAGACAATCAGGAAATAACTGGATTTATGTTGGACAGGATAGTGATACAGTAACATCTAGCATAATGTCATTATCGGTTGATTTTACCGGATATTAGGTAGAAAATGAAGGGGGAATATTTTGCATGGATTATCCCCCTCATTTTCTTTCTTGATTATTAAAATATGTTGTTATACTGAATAACATTAAAATTTCGGAGTTGGATATGAAAAACAAACTTCTTACAATATTATTGACTTTGTTTATAACCATGCAGCTTTTCTCATGTGACTCTGCAAATAAAAAAGATATGTCACATGATGTTAATACAGAAGAAAAAACAAAAATAACAAATATATATGAACCTGTCGAATGTTATCTTCTTGATGGATATTCATATGAAGAATCCATTACGCCGTTTTATGATGAATATACCGGAAATCTTACTGTAATTGGCAGTGTTACCGAGGATGCAACAGATTATGACGGTAATATTCAAACTTTATCCGGTTACAAGCTTTTTACATTTGACATGGACGGCGTGCTTAGCGGAAGTGTTGACGTTTTCTCTGACAGTTCTGCACACCTTATATCTGGAATGATTAATAAAGAAGATTTTCTTTCTATAGAGCGCAGTCTGGCAGAATCTGCTTTAGTTAAGCGTGACTGCTTGAGCGGTGAGATTATTCACAAGACTACTTTTACCGAAATTTTTGGCGCAAGCGCTGACTATAATTTTTCGTTTCTTGTTGAAGATGGAGAAGGAGATATTTGGCTTGGAAACGAAAATATGGCTGTATTGCTCGGAAGCGATTTTCAGCCCAAAGACAACTTTTATTTCACTGATTCTGTAAGCAGCTTTTCCTGTGGGAGCGATGGTAAAGTTTACGGATGCCTGTCCGAACAGGGAAGCAAATATTTTGTAGAGCTTGATAAAACAGACGGCGGAATCAAAAAGATTGCAACTATTGATATGGCGGCGCAGAGGATTTCATTTGCAAAGCACACAGGATACGATGACGTTGGCTATACCTTTTATTATAACACCTCGGACGGAATATACGGGGTCATGCTGAATGAAGATGGAAGTGTGGATGAGGAAAATCTTCTTGATTACTCTAATTCCGGCATCAGAAACAACGCTGAGTTAAAACTTATGGGAATTGCTGCAGACGGAACCGAATTTAATGCGGTATATACAGAGAATCTGATGCTTTTTTGTAGGACGGTAAACAATGACGGAAAAAGAACAGTGTCTCCTGTTTTCTACCGCGCAGGTGAGGATATTGATCTCGCGGAGGTTGTTGTAATCGAATTGGCTCATGCATATCCTCTTGAAGACAATATTTTAGCACAGATTCTCGCGTTTGATCAGGAACAGAAGGATATCAGTATAGTTACCCTTGACTACAGCAAATACAATAACAGAGAAATTCCCGACGCCGGTGCATGGAGGCTCGTCACGGATATTTTAAACGGTATTATTTCACCGGATATCGTTTTCGGTAATCCGCAGAACAGCGAAATCTCCCAACTCGTTGAAAAGAAGCTATACACTGATCTCACGCCTTATTTTGAATCGGATGAAACGGTGAATCCGGATACAGTTTTCGGATGCGTCCGAAATGCGTTTACTGATAACGATGGCAAAATGTGGGGTATCACGCCGTTTTTCTTCATCAGCACAATTTTGTCCACTAACGATATTCTTGGAGAATATGCTGACGGAGGCACATGGACGTTGGAGGATTTTCTAAATTTTGCGGAACAGTATAATAATATGGGTGTTATGTTTGATATGACGAGGGACTTTGCCGTTGAATATATGGAGAGCGTATACAGTACGTTCTGTGACACCGAAAACGCGGTCTGCACATTCGATTCTCCTTTATTCAAACGGTATCTTGAATTTCTGCTTTCTCTTCCGACTAACATGGATTACGAAAAAACCGAGCTTGGTCAGGTGGCGTATACTGACAGGTTTTATTATTACAAAGACGGAAAAGTTCCGCTGTGCGAATATAGTTTTGGGGAAGGACTGTTGGGGCTTCGGTATCGATTCGGAACAGATAATTATAAGCTGATTGGATTTCCTACTGACGGAGATAGTGGAGCGATAGTATTCACCAGAATGGCGTTTGTAATAACCGATAAGGCAGAAAATCCTGACGTTTGCTGGGAATTTTTAAAATCATTTATGCATACCGATTACGGTATATGGATGAGTGGTCCGGGCACGACTTCGATGAAAAATAAGTATATTGAAACAGTTTATGAAAACAGCGGAAAAATGTACCGCAGATATGAGGATGGACAGTATTTTGAGGATGAGCAGGCAAAAATGTATGATAGCATGGGACTCAAAATCAGTAACGCTCCATACACACTTGAAGAATGGAGTGAAGAAACAATTAAACGTGGACTTGAATATCTTGACAGTGAAGGTATGAAGTTGTCTGACAAGCTGCCGGCTGCCATTATGGATATAATAAATGAAGAATTATCCTCACTGCTATCGGGAAACGGCACTGTCGATAACTGCGCGGAGAAGATTCAGTCGAGAGTTTCAATATGGCTTAGTGAAATTATGGATTAAGATAGTGAAATTTGCCTTTGACTAACTATAAAAACAAAGAAGAAATAGAAATATATGGTTAAATGTTGGTGGAATACTATCGTGCAGCTTGGTCTTAAGCTTATTACTTGCTATTATAATTGTTAATATATCGGCGGATTTTATACTGAATATCTCGTAAGGCAAAGTTATGATTTTTGATAAATTATCCTTTGCCTTTTTTCATGATCAAAAAAAGGAATTAAAAGAAAGCAGAATTCCACTTGATAAGCTAAACCCGCTATGATGATTTTTTATGGTAGATTTACTAATACCGAGAGCGTAAAATACAGACAGAATATTGAATAATTTGATGTATTATGATCAAAGAACACTATACTAAAGAAATAAATAAGAAAATACTGCAAAAAGCTTCGATTCATTTTGATATTGATGTAACATATGGACGAAAAAATCATATATAAATGAATATTCACTCAATATAATACAACATAAATGACGCAATTTTATTCTCAGTAGAAAGACAGAGGAAAATGGACAGCATAAGAAAGCTTTATTTAAGCGGAAGATTTAGTTTTAGCGCGGTTTTTTCCGCTTCCCCCATTAGGCTGATAATTTACGGCTTAACTGTGGTAATATGCGCAGTGCTTCCCATAGTGGAGCTGTGGCTTTTTAACATTATTTTAAGCTCTCTCGCAGCGGGAGAACTGTTCGGCACGATTTTGCCTAAAATATTGATTTTCGCCGCGTGCCTGATTTTTATATTTATTTCCGGATTTGTAAAAGAGCGGATGTATTTTTTTATTGAATCGGAAGTAAGCTTCAGTCAGGAAGATAAATTTCACGAAATTCTCGCAAAAATTCCGTTGTCACAGCTTGATTCAGCAAATGGAAAGGACACTATCGGTTTTGCGAAGGATTTTGTTTTCAGCTCCCTCGCCTACGTGGAGATTTTTATAGAAATAATCAGCTTGATTATCTCGGCAGTTATCGCGATTTCCTCAATGGCGCGCTTCAGCCTGATTTATACCTTAATACTCGCGCTGTTCGCCGTCCCGGGTGTGTTGTATTCCTTTATTGTAGGCAAAGCGCAGGATGCTTTTGAAAGGAAATACGCCTCTAACGAAAGACGCCCGTATTATTATCGGTGGATGCTGACCGATTCCCCTCCTGCTAAGGATGTCAGAGTTTACGATTTGACCGACGATATTAAAAAAAGATACTTTGACGAAACCGCGAATTTGTTTCACCTGCAAACAAAGCTGAATGTACCTGTAACCTTTGTACAGATGTCGCTGAGAATACTCAAGGATGCAGGCGCTGTCGGATTTTTCGTAATCCTCGTGATAAACGCGTATAAAGGCAATATCACCGTAGGTGAGCTTACAATGTATTCCGGCTTAGCTCTCACAATGCAGTCCGCGCTGGTCGATACCTCGATTTCAGTATCGAATTTGTTATTTTTTGCGAGAAAGTACGACGATTACGAAAAAATCAAATCGCTGATACCAGATGAAAATAAGGATTCAGACGGACAAAGTAGAGCTGAGTTTGAATCGCGCAGGTTTGAGAACGTGTGGTTTAAGTATCCGTATACGGAAAACTATGTGTTGAAGGGGCTTTCGTTTGAAATTAAAAAGGGTGAAAAGGTTATGATCGCCGGAGCAAACGGTGTGGGCAAAACGACGATAATCAAAATTTTAATCGGAGCATACAACATAGAAAAGGGAGATATTTACATAAACGGCAGAAGCATAGCCGAGTATTCCGACCGCGATGTTAAGAAACTGTTTTCCGTAATGTTTCAGGATTTTCAGTTATATCCGTTTACAGTCAAGGAGAATGTTGTAATTTCAAATTTGGACGATACGTCGGATACAGATGCTAAGTTTGCTGCTGCGCTTGACGAAGCCGGTATCGGTGAATTGTCCGACTGCATGGATCAGATGGTGACAAGGATGTTTGACGACAGCGGACTCGAGGTATCCGGCGGTCAGAGACAGAAATTGGTTTTAGCGAGAGCGTACTATAAAAACGATCCGGTCATGATACTCGACGAACCGTCCGCCGCGCTTAACCCTGTGGCAGAGGACAGAATATTTACGAATTTCATAAATATGAGCAGCCAATCCAAAACCGGAATAATGATAACCCATCGCTTAGCCTGCTCCGCGTTTGTTGATAAAATAATATTTTTACATGACGGACAAGCGACGGAAATCGGAAGCCACGAGACTTTAATGCGCTTAAAAGGCGAGTATTACGGTTTTTATTCATCACAAAGAGCAAAATATTACATGGACAAGACTTAAAATGAAATGAGGCGCGCATGAATAAGGTAAAGGACAATATCGTTTCTGCGGTAAAGAATTTATTTTTCACCTTGGAAATATGCTTTAAAGCTACGCATAAATATTTTATATATAAAGTAATACTTCTTGTTTTAGGCGCGGTTATGCCGATAGCCTCAGCGTATATGCTGCAAAAGATAATAGACTTTATTGTTTACAAAGATAGTTCAGTGAACGCATTGATTGCCTGCGTTTGTTTGTATATCGTTTTCCTTCTGTACTCCTCGGTTGCGGGCAGCATAGACGCTTACGTCAATAATTTTTATTACTATTATTTAAACAAATATAAGGACGACTTGCTGATTGAAAAATGTTCGCGGGTAGACCTTGCTTTTTACGACTCATCCTCAATGAAAGACAAATTAAACTACGCCATGTCGGGGTTTTCATCAATGGACAGCCTCGCTTGGTCGTCCTTTGAAATGGTGTCGTTAATTATAAATGTAGTACTGAGCATATACATTGTCGCGAGATTAAACATTTGGCTGGCGGTTTTAGGAATAATAATGGTAATTCCCGAAATTGTATTTGACAGCCGCAATGCCAAGCGAAGTAACATGCTTGAAAAGGAACTGAGCACCGAGGAGAGGAAAAAGAGTTATTACAACGAGGTTTTCGGCTCGCCGCAGCATCAGTTCGAGATAAGATTAAATAATTTGTTTGAGTTTTTCAGTGCAAAATTCAAGCAGAGCCGGAATGTCATTCACACAAAACGGCATGAGTACGCGAATAAGGCGCTGTTTTCAAAAATCGCGGTTTCTTCCGTTTCGGTTCTTGGCAGAATTGCAATAATTTTCTATTCGGTGGTTCTTGTGGTCAAGGGAATGGCTACGGTCGGAAGCTTACAATACAACATAAGCGTTTTTGGAAATATTCAAAACAGCTTGAGCGCACTGTCGAAAAAATCTGTGGAAATCTGGAGCGCGACGGAGAGACTGAACGAGCTGAAGGAATTCTTGAAGCTGAAAACCATCGCCGAGAATAGCGGACGGATGAAGCTTTCCTCTCCGGTTGTGACAATTGAGTTTAAAAACGTATGGTTTAAGTATCCGAACGCCGAGGATTACGTGCTGAGGGGGTGCAGCTTTTTCATAGACCGCGACCAAAAGGTTTGTTTTGTTGGGGAAAACGGCTCCGGAAAAACAACCATAGTCAAATTGATTCTGCGTTTATACGATGTCAACGAAGGCGAAATACTGATAAACAGCGTAAATGTCAAGGAATACGACGTGTACAGTCTGAGAAGCGTGTTCGGAATACTGTTTCAGGATTACATCCGCTACAGCCTGCCCCTTCGCGAAGCCATAGCTCTGTCCGATATGAAAGACTGCGGAGACGACATAAAATTACAAAGAGCGTGCGAAAAGACAGGCTTTAATGAAATTATAAGCGGTTGGGATGGCGGCTTCGACAGCGTGCTCGGACGTGAGTTTTCAGATGACGTACACGATCTTTCGGGAGGGCAGTGGCAGCTTCTTTCGCTTACGAGAGCATATTTTCGCGACAAAAAAGTTATGATACTTGATGAGCCGTCCGCAGCGCTCGATCCGGCAGCAGAAAACCTTATTTTTGATCAGGTTTACAAAAACACAGCCTTAAGCAGCGCTATCATGATATCCCACAGACTGTCAAACACGATTTTTGCAGACAAAATATTCGTGGTAGCGGACGGGAAAATCGGCGAAGAAGGAAATCACGATGATTTAATAAAGCTGAGCGGAGAATACTCCCACCTGTTTAATCTGCAAGCCAAGAGGTATATGTGATATATAAACGACTATTTGAATAACATAGAAAAAATATTAACATATGTTATTAATAATAATGTGATATTTATGGTGGATACAAATTTACAGAGTGAGAACATACTGCCGAGTGAGTGAACTGTATCGAACAAGATGAAGCTTGATGCTATTAAGCGTCAGTGAATGCACGGATTTAACTTATACACAAGTTGTGCCTAAGTTACGCTCTGATGAGAAAATAGCCCGAGAGGTTGGAGACAGTAGAGCGCAGATTCAAAGCTGCAGCGACTTACAGAGCTACAGCCGGAACTCATGAAAATGGTGGACGAATAGAAGATTGCGTTCAGATCCCATGATGAGCAAAATCACAAATCAAATGAAAAGCAGCACAAAGCTGAGAAAGGTGTACATATGGATTTCTTCAACCATGCAGCTAAAGCCAAGACGTAAAGCAAGTGATACCTAATTAAAAAAGATAAATCCCCCGACAAAAATCCGTTTTCAATCGTTATATCATATAGAAGGAGTCAGCCATGCCGGAAATCACAGCCGAAAGCGGTTTTGAAGAGTTTTACGAACGGAATTATAAACTTGTGTACCGCATCTGCTTTACCTACATGAAGAACAAATCCGAAGCCGAAGACTGTACGGAAGACGTTTTTGTCAAAGTGCTGAGCGGTAATGAGCCTGCCGACAAAATACAAGGATGTAATTTATCTCCATTATTACATGGACTACAAAACCGATGAAATTGCGGAAATGCTGCACAAGCCGCCGTCAACCGTGCGAAATCACCTGTCGGAAGCACGCTCGCTTCTCAAGAAACAGCTCGGAGGTATGAGAGAATGAACGATAAAATTAAAAAATCTATAGATAAAATCGAACCCGAATCAGGCGCGTGTACAGTCGTCAATGATAAGTTACAGAAAACTCAAAAAA
>ULWU01019718.1_pt1 | contig 10178 bp, 4 predicted proteins | sample 1960661 | NCBI WGS metagenome assembly ULWU01 (sample SAMEA4835821, study PRJEB28245) | human gut metagenome | biome: gut microbiome; material: fecal sample | place: Denmark | collected 2008
TTCGCTGATAGACAATCCCGACAAGTTGACAGTCAAGGCTGACACCTTCCAGCTCAGCACGCGCACCATCATGGCCGACTCGGTCATCGCACGCAACATCACGGGCTATCTCGGCCGCGTGAAGGATCCGGAGACGGGCAACTACGTGACGGGCGACTTCATGGCGCAGCTGCATCCGCTGAGCAACTATCAGATCGCGGCTGCCGACAGCATCCTTAGCCGCAACGACCAGGGGGAGATCATCGCCGACTCGTGCGAGATCCTGCTGGTCTATAACGACTTCTATGGCGACTCGCTGGCACAGATGAAACTCTCGGCCTACGAGATGGGGCGGCCGCTGGAGGAGGGATCGGTGATCTACTCCAACTTCAATCCGGCGCTCCACGGCTACCTGCGCCAAGGGGGCATCAAGCAGGAGCGCACCTATACGCTGGCGGACCAGACGCGCGGCGCCAAGTACACCAACAAGGCGATCGCCATCCGACTGGACGACGCCTATACGGACAAGGATGGCGTCAGCTACAACAACTATGGCACGTACCTGATGCGGAAGTACTATGCCTCGCCCGAGACGTTCCGCAACAGCTACCGCTTCCTCCACGAGATCAGTCCGGGCTTCTTCTTCAAGGTGACCAACGGCATCGGTTCGATGGCGTATGTGACCAACGCCCAGCTCAATATCTACTTCCGTTCGCAGATCAACGGCAAGGACTCCGTCACCTCGACCTCATTGGCCAGTACGGAGGAGGTGCTGCAGACGACTACGTTCAGCAACGACAACAACCTGCTGGCAAGTCTCGCGGCACAGACGGGATGCAGTTATCTGAAAAGCCCGGCGGGCCTCTTCACCGAGGTCACGCTGCCGGTGGATGAGATCATGAGGGGACACGAGAACGACACGCTCAACACGGCGAAGGTGACCTTTCCGCGCATCAACAACACAATCAGTTCCGACTTCCTCCTCAGTGCGCCGACGACGGTGCTGATCCTTCCGCTCGACGAGCTCCATACGTTCTTCGCCGAGAACCGCATTCCCGACTACAAGACGAGTTTCACCGCAGCCTATAGCGCGACGGTGAACGGCTATACGTTCAACAACATCTCGGGCTTGGTCAACTATATGATCAAGAAGCGCCGGGCCGGACAGGTCGATGCCAACTGGAACAAGGCGGTGCTCGTGCCGATCAGTCTGGCGACAACGACCATCACGGGTAGCTCTGGCACGAAGATAACACGCGTGACAAAGTGCTCCCACGACATGTCGCTCTCCAGCACACGACTCGTGGGTGGCCCCAACAACGCCAACCAGCCCATCCTCCTCTCTGTCATACATAGTACTTTCAATGGCAGATAACTTCTTGGAGCGCCACCGTGCCGACTACGAGCAGCGTAAGGCACGGTGGCTGAAAAAGAAAAGCCGCTGCCAAATCAAGGTCAAAAGACCCGGAACTGACGCACATGCTGACAAAAACCTGAGTGAAGGTCAAACTTAGAAGGGTTTGGCATGTCTTTTGCTCTATACTTTTGCAATTGAACAAGTTGTATTGAACAAGTAAAGAAATTGTATTCTAAAAGAAAATCACGAAAGTCAAGATGATAAGTCAATTCTCTAAAGAACTCTCGGAGGTGCTCGCCTTCAGCCGCGAGGAAGCCGACAGACTGTCCTGTCCCTCGGTGGCTCCGGAGCATCTGTTGCTGGCTGTTTTCAGGCTCTCTGATCCGAAGATACAAAGGGTCATCTCGACGCTCAGCCTCGACGTGCCCACGGTCAAGAAGGAGCTGGAGCAGTATGCCTCTTCAAACAAGGAGGAGAGCAAGCGGATCTACGAGGAGATCAACGTCACGGACCGTGCTGCCAACGTGCTGCATCTCGCAGTACTGGAGGCGCGCATCCAGCATCGCAAGATCGTCGATGTGGAGGACTTGATCCTGGCCATTCTCCACGACCAGACAGACACGGGCGCGAAGATGACGCTCCAGGCTCACCACCTCGACTATATTGAGGCCAACGCGCTGCTGCGCCAGTTGGCCAACGACGTGCAGGGAGGGCTCGACTTGTCCGACGATGACGACGACGATATGCTCTTCAACGACGACGACGAGGAGGATCGCGAGGAGGCGCGCAGCCAGGGTGGTGGAGCGCAGCAGACGCGCACCAAGGAGACCAAGAGTGCGACGCCGGCCCTCGACAACTTCGGCACGGACCTCACGGCAGCAGCCCAGGAGGGAAAACTCGACCCTGTGGTGGGCCGCGAGCGCGAGATCATCCGCGTCAGCGAGATCCTGGGACGCCGCAAGAAGAACAATCCTGTGCTCATCGGCGAACCCGGTGTGGGCAAGAGTGCCATCGTAGAAGGACTGGCGCAGATGATCGTCCAGCACCGCACGTCGCCCACGCTTTTCAACAAGCGGATCGTGTCGCTCGACATGACGAGTATCGTGGCGGGAACGAAATACAGAGGTCAGTTTGAGGAGCGTATCCGCACGATCCTCAAGGAGATAGAGCGCCACCCGGAGGTGATCGTCTTCATCGACGAGATCCACACCATCATCGGGGCGGGATCGGCGGCGGGGACGATGGATGCTGCCAATATCCTCAAGCCAGCCTTGGCGCGGGGCATGATGCAATGTATCGGTGCCACGACGCTCGACGAGTATCGCAAGTCGATCGAGAAGGACGGTGCCCTGGAGCGTAGATTCCAGAAGGTGATCGTCGAACCGACCACGACGGAGGAGACGCTGCAGATCCTGAAGAATATCAAGGACCGCTACGAGCACCATCATCAGGTGACGTATTCTGACGAGGTGCTCCAGTTGATCGTGAAACTCACGGACCGCTACGTCACGGACCGCTTCTTCCCCGACAAGGCCATCGACGTGCTCGACGAGGTGGGATCGCACATCCACCTGCAGCATGCGGAGGTGCCGAAGGAGATCGTGGATCTGCAAAATGAGATCGAGGAGATCAAGCAGAAGAAGCAGAATGCGGTCAAGAACCAAAACTTTGAGATGGCGGCGGGCTTCCGCGACCAGCAGGTGGAGCGCGAGAAGCAGCTCGAAGAGGCCCAGCACCGCTGGGAGGAAGGCGAGGTCGGCGAGCAGGTGGCCATCACGGAGGAGCAGGTGGCCGATGTGGTGTCGATGATGACGGGTGTGCCCGTGCAGCGCATGCAGCAGTCGGAGGGCCTTCGACTGCGCAATATGGCGACGGAACTGAAGCAGGTGGTGGTGGCTCAGGACAAGGCCATCGAGAAAATGGTGAAAGCCATCCAGCGCAACCGCGTGGGTCTGAAGGAGCAGAACCATCCCATCGGCGCATTCATGTTCCTGGGTCCGACGGGTGTGGGCAAGACCTACCTGGCCAAGAAACTGGCGGAGTATATGTTTGGTTCGGCCGATGCGCTGATCCGCGTCGATATGAGTGAATATACGGAGAGCTTCAACACGTCGCGCCTGGTGGGTGCGCCTCCGGGCTATGTCGGCTATGACGAGGGAGGCCAGCTCACGGAGCGGGTGCGCCGCCATCCTTACTCCATCGTCTTGCTCGACGAGATCGAGAAGGCGCATGGCAATGTCTTCAACCTCCTCTTGCAAGTGCTCGACGAGGGACGACTCACGGACGGCAACGGACGACTGATCGACTTCCGCAATACGGTCATCATCATGACGTCGAACGCGGGTACGCGCCAGCTCAAGGAGTTTGGCCGTGGCATCGGATTCACGGCGGGTGGTGCCGAGGGCTTCGCGCGCAACGAGAAGGACAAGGAGTATGCTCGGTCCATCATACAGAAGAGTCTGAACAAGCAGTTCTCGCCGGAGTTCCTTAACCGTCTGGACGAGATCATCACCTTCGACCAGCTGGACCTCAACGCCATCAAGCAGATTGTCGATATCGAACTCAAGGGCTTGTACAAGCGGGTCGGCGAACTGGGCTACGCGCTCCATCTCTCTGACGCTGCCAAGGAGTTTGTGGCCAAGAAGGGCTACGACGTCCAGTTTGGTGCGCGTCCGCTGAAGCGCGCCATCCAAAACTATGTCGAGGATGGACTCAGCGAGCGCATCCTGAGTGGCGAAATGAAGGAGGGCGACTCCATCCTGGTCAACCTGACGGAGGACGGTTCCAACCTCTCATTTGACTCGCAGGTGCCCGACCACGAGTTGTTCTGACGCGCGAGCACGCCAAGCAAGAAAGACTAAGTCTGCAAGGGCAGACAGAAATTATGAGGGGGAAGAAAGCCATCAAACTTTCTTCCCCCTTATCGTATTTGGGTCAAATCAAAAGCGGAAACTTAGTACTTCAATCCCATGTTGTAGAGGATGAAACTATAGATGTCGGCCTGCTCCTCCAGCTGCTTGCTGACGGGCTTGCCGCCACCGTGGCCCGCCTTGCTGTCGATGCGGATGAGGGTGGGCTTGTCGCTGGCATTGTCGGCTTGGAGCGTGGCAGCAAACTTAAAGCTGTGGGCGGGAACAACGCGGTCGTCGTGGTCTGCCGTTGTGATGAGGGTGGCAGGATACTTCACGCCCTTCTTGATGTTGTGCAGGGGAGAGTAGCCGCGCAGATACTCAAACATCTCCTTGGAGTCGGCACTCGTACCATAGTCGGGAGCCCAGTTCCAGCCGATCGTGAACTTATGGTAGCGGAGCATGTCCATCACGGCCACAGAGGGAATGCAGACGCCAAAGAGGTCGGGACGCTGCGTCATGCAAGCGCCGACGAGCAGTCCACCATTGCTGCCACCGACGATGGCGAGGTAGGGAGAACTGGTGTATTTCTCCTTGATCAGATACTCAGCAGCAGCGATGAAGTCGTCGAAGACATTCTGCTTCTGCATCTTCGTACCCGCCTCGTGCCAAGCCTCGCCATACTCGCCGCCGCCACGGAGAGAAGCCTGGGCATAGATGCCGCCGCGCTCCAGGAACGGGATGCGGGAAGCGGAGAACGAGGGATTCATCGAGATATTGAAACCGCCGTAGGCATAGAGATAGACCGGGTTCTTGCCGTTGAGTTTCAGGCCCTTCTTGTAAGTGATGAAGAGCGGCACGCGCGTACCGTCCTTGCTGGTGTAGAACACCTGCTTGGTCTCATACTCGCTGAGCTTGAAGTTGACCTTGGGCACGGCATAGGGCTGCAGCGAGTTGGCGGCGCGGTCATACTGATATACCGTCCAGGGCTGCGTGAAGGAGGCAAAGCTGACGAAGCACTCCTTGCTGTCCTTGTTGCCGCTGACGCTGGCGCTGCCAATGCCCGGGAGGCTTACCTCCTGCTGCATCTTGCCGTTGAGGTCATAGACATAGATGTGGCTGCAGGCGTCCTGCTGGTAGCTCACATAGAGTTCGCCGCCGATGATGTTGGCGCCATCGATCACGTTTTTGCCCTCGGGGATGACGGTCTGCCAGTTTTCCATCGCGGGCTTGTGGATGTCCATCACCATGATCTTATACATCGGCGCACCGTCGTTGGTCAGCAGATAGACCTTGTCGCCGATGGTGGCGATAGGAGAGTAGGCGTAGTCCATGTTGGGGACCACCTTCGTAAACTGTGAGTTGCTGTTTTTCAAGTCGCGGATATAGAGGATGTTGCCCGTGCCGCCGCCCGACTCATAGAGGAACTGCACCGTCTCCTCGTGGTTGACCGACGTACTGAAGAAGTGCATCGGCTCGGTAGGATTCTGGAAGAAGAGCTGGTCCTGCTCCTGCTTCGTGCCGAGGCGGTGGAAGTAGATCTTGTGGGTGGAGTTCTTGCTCGTATAGGCGTTGCCCTCGGGTTTGTCATAGGCGCTATAGAAGAAGCCGTCGCCGAGCCAGGAGGCACCCGAGAACTTGGCCCACTCGATGTGGTCGGGCAATACCTCGAGCGTCTTCGTGTCCATCACATAAAACTCCGACCAGTCGCTGCCCGAACGCGAGATGGCGTAGGCCAAGTATTTGCCGTCGTGGGAGAAACTGATGTTGCCCAGGGCCACCGTGCCGTCCGTAGAGAGCTGGTTGGGGTCGAGGAAGACGCGAGCGTTCTTCTCCTGTCCCAGGCCGTCCATCTCGTAGAGCACACTTTGGTTCTGAAGACCGTTGTTCTTGTAGAAATACCACTTGCCCGTGGCCTTGACATAGAAGGGCGCTCCCACCTTGCCGTAGTCGGAGACTTCGCGCAGGCGTTTCAGGAGTTTGCCGCGGAAGGGAATCTTGGCCAGGTAGTCCTGAGTCACTTGGTTCTCGGCCTCCACCCATTGCATGGTGGCCTCCGAGTGGTCGTCCTCCAAGGGGCGGTAGGGGTCGGCTACTTTCACACCGAAATACTCATCCACGGTGTTGTCCGTCGGAGGGGTGGGGTAGGTCAGGCCCTGTCCGGCAGCTTGGTTGGCAGCCATGGCAAGCATGGCCAACGCTAATGCTTTTTTCATAATCAGTAGTTTACTTTATAATTTTCGTCTTTAGGTTTTTTACCTTTACTTTGTCTCATTCCTTTGACAAGGGGAATGGGGTAATGCTTCTCCTTGCCACGAAAGAGGTTTTGCCTTCTCACGAAAGGTTTTGCCTTCTCACGAAAGGTTTTTTCCTTCTCGCGAAAAGTGCTTCTCCTTGCCACGAAAGAGGCTTTGCCTTGTCACGAAAGTGCGGTTCACCTTGTCTTGATTAGGTTCTGCAAAGGTATGAAATAAAGTCGAACGGCCCAAACATTCCTCCCTTCTTTTCTGTATGACAGAATGGTTATAATCAGGAAAAGATTCTTCGGAGCAAAAAAAATGTCGGAATAGCAGCCTTTTCGACTTACTATTCCGACACGATATCAAGCGGCAGGGCGGAGGATCGCTCCCTTCCTCAAGGGATGGTCCTGCGCCTCCAGATGCGACTTAGCTTACCTTGTTGAGCTTCTTGATGATAGAGAAGATGAACAGGGCAGACACCAGGCAGATGCCAGCGAGGACACCCCAAATGGTGACGAGGTTGAAGTTGAGACCCCACATGATACCAGGCACCATCACCAGCTGGTTGCCGATGGCGGTAGCACCAAACCACAGACCCATCATCAGACCGGCATACTTGGGAGGAGCCACCTTCGACACGAAGGAAATACCGATCGGAGAGAGCAGCAGCTCAGCGAAGGTGAGGATGAGGTAGGTGGAGATCAAGAGGTTGGCGCTGACACGCGGACCCTCCTTAGCGGCCTGGTCGAGCGGCAACTCAAGACCCATAGAACCAACGGCCATCCAAACGAAGCCGAGGGCAGCGACGAGCATACCGAGACCGATCTTCTCAGGAGAGGTCGGCTCCTTGCCGATCTTGTTGAGCCAAGAGAAGAGCGCCACGCTCACCGGAGTGAGGGCCACGACGTAGCACGGGTTGAACTGCTGGAAGATCGGAGCTTTCACGTCGATGGCACCATCCAGGCTGTTGTACTTGTAGAACAAGAAAGCGATGGCAGCTGCGATCACGGCCAGTGAGACAAACTTGCCCTTGGCGGTCTTGCTCTGGGCAAGAGAGAAGCAGGCATAGACGACGAAGATGCAGGCCACGAGGTTGGTCACGTCGAAGAGCATAGACTGAACGCCCTCGGCGCTGGTCTGTGTGAAGTCGCGGGCAAACAGCGTGAGCGTATTACCGTTCTGGTGGAAGGCCATCCAGAAGAAGATCACGACGGCGAACACCAGGCAGAGGCAGACGATGCGCTCCTTGGTCTCGGCCTTGGAAAGCTCGGGAGCATTGGAGGCAGCAGCGTTGGCAGCCTTCTGGTTGCCCTCGCTGGCGAGGACGTGCTTGTAGGTGGAGCTGAAGGCGTAATAGATAGCGATACTGACGATCAGCGATACGCAAGCCACGGCAAAGGCGAAGTGGTATGAATCGGCCTCGCTGACGCCGAGAGAGGCCTGAGCCCACTCCATGATCTTGATGGCAGCGGTCGGGGCGAACATGGCACCGATGTTGATGGCCATATAGAACAACGAGAAACCGGAGTCGCGCTGAGAGGAATAGTCAGGACCGTCATAGAGACGACCCACCATCACCTGGAGGTTACCCTTGAAGAGACCCGTACCCAAGGCAATGAGGATGAGCGACAGACCCATTGCGGCAATGGCAACCGTGTCCTTACCCAGCGGCAGAGAGAGCACCAGGTAGCCGAGGAACATGATAAAGATACCCGTGGTGACCATACGGCCAAAGCCAAACTTGTCGGCAGCGATACCACCAATGATGGGCAGGAAATAGACCATCATGAGGAAGGTGGAGTAGATCGTACTTGCCGTACCAGTGGCGAAACCGAAGTTTGCCTGCAAATAGAGCAAGAACACAGCCAGCATCGTGTAGTAGCCGAAGCGCTCGCCTGTGTTTGCCAAAGCTAAGGCCCAGAGTCCTTTAGGTTGATTTGAAAACATAGATGATTTTGAAATTTTAGTTCCTTCCTTGCGGTCGGAAGAGTTAGTAATTGAGTTATTATTTCTTTCTGTTTTATTCTGTTATTTTGTGATGATGTTATTTCTTGATGATGTCAAACAAGTAGGAAGCCTTGACGACGATGTTGCCGAAGTTGGACTTGCCAAAGAAGTCGCTCTTCGAACTCCCGTAGATGTTGCCGAGACCGTAGTAGTAGCGCGCCTCCAACTGGAAGTGGCCCAGGCGTGGATGGCTCCATTCCGTACCCAGTCCGGCAGCGATGCCGTAGTCGAACTTCGTCTCTACGGGCATGTCCTCCTGCTTCACGATGGTGTTGGCGCGTCCTGTGCCGTCGGTGGCGAGGTTGGGCGCCGTATAGTTGCGTTGGGTCGATTCGCTCAGGTAGAGTCCGATCTGCGGACCCGCCTTGAAGAAGAAGCTCCAGCCCTTGTTCTCCTGCCCCCATGCCAGGTGGGCGAAGACTGGGATCTGCACGTAGTTGATCGTGCGCTCGTAAGCCTCTGCGTTGCCATTGGCGTTGACGACGGGCTGGTCGGCGGGGGTGAGGATGTCCTGCTTCCATCCGAGCGAGGCATAGTTGACCTCCGCGGCAATGGAGCAGATCGTGGAAAAATATTTCTCGCTGGTATAGCGGACCGACAATCCTCCGGTGAATCCCGCGTGCATCTTCTGCGGCACACTCGGGTCGAAACCGACGTTGGACAATACGCAACCCGCATTGACTCCGAGCGACAACACGTTGCGGTGCTCTCCCACCTGCGCCTGGAGCGCCTGCGAGCACACCACCGCTATCAAAAGGAGAATCGGTCTGAGAAGCCGCTTCTGCCCGGCGTGTCGCTTGGAAGACCAAGGTTGCGCGTACCGAAAGATTGACATTTCTGCTTTGACTATCATCTGTGGTAGCATATACTAATAGGTAAGGCTCTCCATGGTTTGGTCGGGCTTGAAGTGGATCAGCTGAAACTGCCTGTTCTGCTGTCCTCCGCCCTGTATGGGCAGGAAACGGAGCCGCGTCTGCAGCGCCTTATACTTCGTCGGCTGCTTCTCCAGTCCCTTGAATGCGGCGCCATACTGCCGGAGTCCCCGCACGAAATACTCGCCGTGGTCGTAGCCCGTCAAGGCCAGGCGCGGGATGTAGTTTTTGTCCATCGCTGCGCCATACGTCTCCTTGTAGAGTTTCTCCAGGGCAGAAGTCTTGTCCGACTGCTTGTTATAAAAGAACGTAGAGGGGATATACGTATTGTACTTAAAGAACCAGTTGAGGTCATAGTCCTGGTAGATGAACCAGTCGTTGTAGCCATACATCGAGATGGCGAGCCCCGGTCGCGTCGCCGTGAGTGAGTCCAACTTATGGAAGACATGCGTCAGCTGCGGACTCTTCTCGGTGTTGAGGACCACGGCGTTGGGCTGCTTGGATGAAAAATGCTTGGCAAAGTCGGCCATCGACGAGTTGATGCTGGTCAGCTCGTAGGGAATCTTGGCCGCGTCGAGCTGCTGTCTCAGCATGCGGGTGAATTTTCCCACGCGCGACGTCGGGTCGTTGCAATCGATGAAGATCGGACGGTGGCTGTTCTGATAGCGCTCCAGGAAGCAGCTGACCGCCATCGCGTTGAGCAACGAGTCGGTCTGATAGACCTGGAAGACCTGGGGATTGCTCTCCACCTCCCGGCTCTCGATGGAGAAGGGAATGACGAGGGCTATCTGGTTGCGACGGCAGAAGTCTGCCAGCGGCTTCACCTGCGGGGTGTAGAGCGGGCCAAAGATGATGTCGAGGGAAGCGGCGTTGG
>ULWU01039151.1_pt1 | contig 10068 bp, 7 predicted proteins | sample 1960661 | NCBI WGS metagenome assembly ULWU01 (sample SAMEA4835821, study PRJEB28245) | human gut metagenome | biome: gut microbiome; material: fecal sample | place: Denmark | collected 2008
TCCAATACGCTTCACCGCATGAGATGTAGTTCTGCGCGATACGCACCTGCTTTCTCAGTGTCTCCCATGCCGCGCTCACATCCCCGCTCCATACGACAGTTCCGTATCTGTGCTGACCGGGATAGGACGAACGCGTCAGGTTAATTACTCTCTCGTCGGAAACCCCGCGCTGTCCCTCATATATTCCACGGGAGTGGGCGAGGGAGTAGGCGTTTATCATGCTGTCGTCAATGTACTTTTTGAATTCATCCGTGGATTTTTTCATTCTCTCGGGAAGCGGAGGACGTTCTTCACCTCCCCATACCGCGTCAAACGGCTCGGAGGAATCGCACCACCATCCGTCAATACCGTAGCTGAAAAGGTTCTCATATGCCTGCTTCCAGTACAGCTTTCGCGCATCTTCGTCAAACGCATTGTATACGGAATGGTCGCCCAGCATCTTTCCCGCTTCTTCAAACTCCGCCTTGTCAATGGATTCTCCGCTCATGTTCGGCCAAATGGATATCATAAGGTGCATATGCATATCGTGAAGCTCTTTTGTCATCGCCGCGGGATCGGGGTAGCGGGATTTGTCAAAGCGTTTTTCTCCCCATGCGCTGTACTGCCAATACATCCAGTCCTGAATTATCCCGTCTATCGGCACACCGAGCTGTCTGTATTTCCGCGCAGTCTCAAGCAGGTCCTCTTCGGATACATATCGCTCCTTTGACTGGATATATCCGACAGCCCATTTCGGAAGCATCGGCGTCTCTCCCGTCAGATAGCGATACCCGCCGCACACATCGTCAAAATCCTCTCCGCAGATGAAGTAGAAGTCGAGCGCGTCAACCGAGTCAAAGTAGAATCTTCCGTACCGTCCGTCAGTTCCGTCAAATGTCATAAGTGACGAGCAGTCGAACAGGTACGCATAACATTTCGTTGAGACAAAATACGGCAGTGCTATTCGCATATTCTCCTGATACAGCGGAACAAACTGCCCTCTCAGGCTCGCGTAGCCTTCCTCGTGACTGCCTAAGCCGTAGAGTGATTCTTCCTCAGAGAATTTCACCGTGAGCTTCGCGTGATTTGAGTATCTCGAAAACGCTCTTTCCGCTTCCCTCACTGAGGAACGTATTCCGTCAACTGTCTCCCTTGTCTCAACCAATCCGCCTATTGTGCTGTATATCGCGTATTCCTCCATGGAACAGCCGAACACACGCGAGAGTACCGTTCCGTCAGCCTTTTCAAAGCGAATGTCAGGCTTATCTTTCGCAATATGCACCCGAAGAAACGACGTGGACAGGCATATCTTCTCACCGCTCTCTTCCATATTAACAGCGATATTTTCCGCAGCCTTTGCCCTCACTATCATGCTCTCCGACGGAGAATTTTTGCCGTAGGTTACGCGGACTGACTTTTCGCTCATTACGGTGATACGCAGTGCAGTCCCGTTTATGTCAAAGTTAAATTTATTCATGTTCTTTCCTTTTTTTCTTTAATCCATCCGAGCGGAGTCTGCCCCGTTGTGCTTTTGAACAGCTTTATGAAGTAGCTGACGTTCTGTATTCCTACAGCCGCCGCAGTTCCGGTTACATCCATGCCTTCCTCAAGCAGACGATATGCCTCCCGCAGTCTTACGGAATTAATATAATTTATCGGAGTGCAGCCGACATAATCGCGGAACAGGCGGAAGAGATATGTTTCGGATATGCTCAAATACTTCGCAAGAGTTGAAACGTTAAGCGGTTCTCTGTAGTGCTCTCCGATATATTCCATAATCCTTGTAACATACTGCACGCCGTATAAATAGTTCTCGTCGGCATAATGAAAGCTGTCAGCCTTATAGCATGACGCGAACATGGCGAAAAGATACGCCGTCACCATGCAGCTTTCGTGTCCTATTTCGATTATCTTCTCCTGATACTTCAGAATCCCGCTTATGACAGGAAGCAGTTCGTTATACCATTCGCTCCCCTGCTCCGCTTTTGCCTTAATCTGGATTTTCTGCTCAAGCATGGCGTCAATGCGCTTGTTTACCTCGTTTCCTCCGCTCATGGTTTTCAAAATTCCGAGACTGAAAACAATATGCGACATCAGCCCGTGTGATTTTCTGAAGGTGCGGTGGATCAGCCCGGGATTGATGAAGAAGATATCTCCAGGGACAACATCGTATTCTGTTTTATCAATATAGAGTGAGCCGCAAGCCTCGGAGTAAAATATCTCCATCTCATTATGCCAGTGTACGGGTACAACAGGTCTGTTAAGCTCCCATTCCGGCATTCTGTAGCAGTAAAAGGGGTATTCGGCTTTTTTCCGTCTGTATTCTTCTTCAAGTAAAGTCTGCCGCTCAGTCATAACGCATCTCCGTTTATGTTTTCGGATTACTGCTCAACGATAGCGTCAACCGTTCTCTTGATGGATTTGCTCAGTGATTTCTGTCGTTTTGCGATTTCGGACGAAAGGTCGGGCTTGTTGTTTATGAACATCGGCTTGAACATTCCGTCGCGCAGGTCATTGCACCACCACGTGTCTCCGAGGTCATACTGACGGACGCTGAATATCAAGTCAAGCATCGCCAGAGATTCGGAGTCGCGTGAGCTTTTACGTTTCAGCGCTACCTCATAGTATTCCGGTATGACATTATTATAACCGTATGACGCCATAGATTCAAGCAGTGCGCCCGCATATTCCGGATTTTTGTTTGTTATCGGAACAATAGCTATCTTGCATCCGCCCTCAACTCTGCTGTAGTAGCCGTTCTGCTCTTCGTTATACTTCGGGAACGGTATAATTCCGAAATCTGTTTCGATATCACGGAATTCTCTAAGGTAGTAAAATGTCTGTCCGGCAAAAAGCGCTCTGTCAGCGGAAAACTGCTGTGTAACATTTGTGCCAAAGTTGCTGTCCTCGCTTGTCGGGTACCATATTCCGCCGTCCCACATCATTTGGAACACCTTTTCAACTATGCCGAAGAATCTCTCGTTTCCGTCAATGTTGAGGTACGGCAGGTCGTCCTTGTCCTTCGCTATGCTCTTCTCTCCTGCTGCCATCCAGAAGTTCGGGAGAACCTGTTTTGGCGAACTGACAAATCCGTATGAATCATCAACCGTCATTGTTCCGCTTCCGTCCACATCCGCAGTAGTCGCCTGAGCCATCTTGTAAAAAGCGTCTAAGGTCCATTTTCCGTTCTCCACAAGCTCATACGGGTTATCAAGCGAATAATTCTGCACCAAAGTCTTGTTGAAGGTGAGAATATGCGTAAGGTCGTAGTACGACAGATCATATGCACCGAACGCGAAATACGTCTTGTTGTTAAACGTAACGCACTTGTTTAAGCTGTCGTCCCAGTAAGGCTTTGAGAGGTCAATGTACTTCAGCTCGTCGCATGGAATTACCATCTTGTCCTTGATATAGTTCGGCGCGTACAAATCAAGCACAAAACAGATATCAAAGGAATCGTCGTCGCCCTTCACGAGGTTGCTCACATATGTCGTGCTGAAAACGTCGGAGGTATACGTCTCGATAATCGAAGTCTCAAACCTCTCTTCAATGGCGTTTTTCATGTTGTACTGCGCGTCGTTTACTCTTTCGCCGGTTATTTCTTCCGCAATAATGTTCTGTGTTGCCCACGACATCTCCGGCATAAGCAGATTCATATCCTTGCCGAAGCTCAACTCAGGCACGTTGTCAGCGGTGTTTTCGGTATCGCTCTCCGCTTCAACAGTCTCGGTATTTGTCTGCGCCGTCGAAGCATCGGATTCGGTAGAAATGTTATCGCTGCCGGTTTCAGACGCCGCACATGAGCCGAGTAAGAAAACAAAAGCTGACAAAAAGCAGATGTATCTTTTTTTCATAATCTCAAATTATCCTTTCTTATAAGTTGCTCACGCCGGAGAATATGCCGTTATTTTGTGAGATATGCTCCCGTTATCTTAAGGTTCACATATGTTCCGGAGTATTCCACGCCCGCAAGTCCTATCTGGTCGATAATGTCGCCCGATTTGAATGCATCAAACGAAAGGAATGCTTCCGTCGGAACGTAGAACACGCCGCTCTCACCGTACACATTCATCGGAGCAAAAGATGACGCGTGATACGTCATTCCCTCGGGTCCCCAGCCGAACCAGTTTTCGCAGAGTACCTCGGATTTTGTTCCGTCGTCATGCACAAACTTGCACATCAACGCAATTTCCGAGTCCTCATCGCAGTCGTCACAGGTGTAGGTGAAGGCAAAATACTTGTACTCCTTCAGCATGTCTTCTGTTATCGCGTCGTTCATCTGCGTGTTGTCGTCGCCGAGAATCCACTGACCGCCGTTTTCCTGTAGTAGAAATTCGGAAACAAGAATGTCGCCCGACAAGTCCAAAGCTCCGTCGAATACGCACGGAACATCCCCCTGTGCGGGAAGTCCGTTATCATCAGCGGAAGGCTCTGTTTCGGCTTTTGTCTCTCCCTCGGGTGCGCTTGTGTCAGAAGTTTCTGACTCGGGAGCATCAGTCTCAGGTGTCGCCGCGGGATCTGTCTCAGCGTTCTCCGAGCTTTCCGTCAGGCTCTTTACATCGGGATATGTTTCGGTGTTCTTTGCGGTTTCAGCTTCTCCGCCGCCGCATGAAGTCAAGGCTAAAGCTGCAATGAGTGCGGTTATGACAGTCTTTGATAAGTTGTTAAAGTTTTTCATTTTTAATGTCCTCGTTTTATAGATTTTTTGTTTTTTCATATACCGAGCGTTTTCTGCTTCAAATATCCGTGTCTGCTCATTTATATTTTAACTGTTCGACACTGATAAAATCTATAAGTAAAGCACACAAAAATAACACTATCCTGCACTCAATTAAAATCCGCGTGGAAAAAAAGCCCGAATATACCGCACAAACGCACTTTCGTAGGCAGAATAGTGTAAAAAGCGATTATATTGCTGTAAGGCTCTTGATGTGGTTATATGCATCAAACTTTGTAAGCTGTTCGTTTACCTGAGCTGTCGATACGCCGGGCATACCTGACGCTATTTTCTTTGCTACTGCGGCTTTTGCTGTCGGAGAAACGGCTTTTGCCTTTCCATTCGCCGTCAATGTATTCATCATGGTGCTCCATTGCGAAGTCAAGGAATTTCTCCCAGTCTTTACGGGATATCTCCATTACTTCCGCGCTTGCAGGTTTCTTGATGTCGAGGTATGCTTCAATAACTCTGTCACCGTATCTTTCGGCAGAGGACTTGTTATCGACAAAGTAATATCCCACACCGAGTTTTTCTCCGTTCTTTCCGCGATTTGCAAGAGAGAATGTCCAAAAGTCGGCATTTGTTCCGTGATATACAACTTTAGGCGTGCCGTCTGTGTTCACGACTTTGCTTGACGGTTGAGACTTAAAATCTTTGTCGTAGCCCTTGACAAGTGCGTACAAATCGGATATACTATACTCAGACCTTGTGTCTGGCATTGTGCCGTAGGATGTTTTTACATTCGGGGTACCGCCGGCAGGGTCTATTTTTATGCCTTTCAGATTGTAGAAACGTCTTCCCCCGTTCTCTGATCCGTATTCTTCCACTGTAACTTTTGCTATGTATAAATCATTATTAAAAATCACAGGAGAATAGAGTTTATGCATGAACAGAGTTTCATTATGCTTTTTAGAGGAAGTTTTCTCTGACACTTCTGTGTCAAGCAGAACTGCGTTTTCAATGATGTTTTTGATTTCGGACAGCATCTTTACGGAAACTTTTTCTCTGCCTGAATGGCTGTTTGTGTCGTTTTTGCCAATGTTTCCTGCACTGATAGCCCAATCGGAATCTTTGTTTGTGAATGTTCCCGTCGGCATAGTTTCTAAGGTTTCATATGCGCTTATATCTGAAACCGTTACAACATTCGTCTTTCCAGTATCATTCTCACGCCAGTCGCCGAACCATGCACGGAAGAACGGAGACTTTGTGCCGAGTTCTGAGTAGAACTTTTTCGCCCATTTTTCGGACTTCTGAATATCCTCCGATGTAAATTCGAATATGCTTTTTCTTCCGATTGAACGGAGCTGTTCTACGTCGGCTTGCGTTATTTTGGAAGAGGTGCCTGTATCAAGCTGCTTCGAGAATCTTACATCAGACAGCGTGTTCAGAACTTTCAGCCTGTCTGCTTCGTTGCCGTTTTCGTATGTTTTTGTTTCTATAGCAACAAAAAAGCTCCCGTCTTTTGAACGAGAGCTATGGAGACAACTGGAATCGAACCAGTGACCCCTTGCATGTCAAGCAAGTACTCTAACCAGCTGAGCTATGCCTCCGAGGTGAGAGTATTATACCACATCTCCGCGCGGATTGCAATAGTTTTTCAAATTTTTCGCGTGATTTTTGTTCGTCGATATGCTCAATATGACGCCGCTTTTTTCGTATGATACGTGCATGAAAAACTCCGCTTTATCTGATATAATCTGATGTAACAGCTGTATCACGAACGCAAATATCGGTACGGCGCAAAGAAAGGGTTAAAAATGAACAGAAAGCTGAAAATCGGCGTGTTCGGCGGTGCGAGAGGAAACACCATGATTCAAAATCTCCTGCACCATCCCGACGCTGAGCTGACCGCGGTATGCGACAAATACGAGCCGCTTCTCAGACAAGCCGAAAAAAGCGCGCAAGAGGCGGGACTTCATATCGAGTGCTTCCGCGACTTTGATGAATTTTTGAAGTGCGACATGGACGCCGTAGTCCTCGCAAATTACGCAACGGAGCACGCGACCTACGCCATCCGCTGTCTCAACGCAGGAAAGCACGTGCTGAGCGAAGTCCTCCCCAGTGAGACTATGGCGCAGGCGGCGGAGCTTATCGAAACGGTGGAGAAAACCGGACTTGTCTACGCATACGCCGAAAATTACTGCTACATGGACGTGACATTCGATATGTGGCGGCAGTACAAGGAAGGCGCGATTGGAGACGTGACCTATGCCGAATGCGAGTACATCCACGACTGCTCCGGAGCATGGATCGGCTTGACCTACGGAGACACCTCGCACTGGCGCAACCACCTCTGCCCTACCTTCTACTGCACGCACTCCCTCGGACCTATCATGATGATAACGGGTCGTCGTCCGGTGCAGGTCGTTGGTTTTGAAAATCCGCCGATTGAGGAATTTTACAAGCTCGGACACGCCGGAGGACACGCAAGCGGCATAGAAATGGTAACTCTTGACAACGGAGCTATCGTCAAAAGCATCCACGGTCCGCTGAAGCTCGAGCCGCCGCACACAAAATACGAGGTGTACGCGACAAAGGGCTACATAGGCACTGTTGACGGCGGAACGCTCAGGCTGTACAAGGAAACTCCCGGCAAATTGGCTGAGGGGAGCAACGAATACTACCACCCCGAGAAGTTCGTTTCAGCCGAGCTTGCGAAAAACAGCAGACTTGCCACACACGGCGGAAGCGATTTCTACCCCACGCATTTCTTCATACAGAAGATTCTCGGAAGAGACGAGGGAAAGTGGTCCATCGACGTGTATCAGGCTGTCGACATGGGAATCTGCGGAATCCTCGCGCACCGCTCCATCCTCGGCGGAAATATTCCCGTGAAGATACCCGACCTGCGCGATCCTGCCGAAAGAGATAAGTGGAGACACGACAACGCCTGCACGAATCCCGAGGTTGCCGGAGACGCTGTCCTGCCCTGCTCATCCTATCCCGAACGCGCCCTGACTCCCGAGCAAGCCGCAAAAAACCGCAGAATCTGGGAAGAGTCGCAGAAATAACGACGCTTATATAGCAAAACAGTCCCGCAGTTTTTCCTGTAGGACTGTTTTTTGTTGGAGTTTCCACCTGCCACTCACGCTGTTACTTCTTAATCCTGCGGCTTACTAAGAATCCGGTATTGTTCAAGCGAAATCACCGTCACTCCCTTATATATTTTCGGTCCGCGGCGGGAATCGTGTCCTCAGACTTATATCTTTCCACTCTCATGTGAAGATTGTATTTGTCTCTCAGCTCCGCTATCTTTTTCATCATGGGAGACTGATGGTGCAGGTCGATGCTTTCCTGATTTTCCCAGATGTCAATCAGCAGAACCGTTTCTTCGTCGCCCATCGGAAAGAAATAGTCGTATCTGATGTTTCCCTCTTCCTTTCTGATAGCGTCAACAGTACCGCTTGATATCATCTCATGTGCAAACTTTCGCGCGGCACCGTTTTCGCCGGAATAATATATATTTACAACTATGCTCACTGTGTTTTTCCTCCGTTACAGATTATAATCCAGAAAATGGACAGTCCCTCTCGGAATTGCCCACTTCTTACGTTAATTATGCGATTTTTCCGGAATATCTCAATACAGCTTTGCGCCTGCCGGAATGTGAGGATCAACCATCAAGAGATGCAGCTTTTCTTCCTCTCCCTCGTGATGTACGGCGGAGATGAGCATACCGCAGGAATCAATGCCCATCATCGGTCTCGGCGGGAGGTTTGTTATGGCTATGCAGGTCTTGCCGACAAGCTCTTCAGGCTCATAGTACGCGTGAATGCCGGAGAGAATTGTGCGGTTTGTGCCTGTTCCGTCGTCGAGAGTGAACTTTAATAATTTCTTTGACTTCGGTACAGCTTCGCAGGCGAGAACCTTTACGGCGCGGAAGTCGGACTTGGAGAACGTCTCGAAATCAACGAATTCCTCAAACAACGGCTCTATCTTAACGTTCGAGAAGTCTATCTTTTCCTCTGCTACAGCTTCTTCTGCCTTTGCGGGAGCTTTCTTGTCTGAGTCGAGCGACTTCATTGTCGGGATTTTCGTGACCAGCCTTAGATAAGCTCCGCTTAGCGTCTATAAGTCCCGACCGACATCTACTCGTTTGAAGCTGGGGTAAGCTCAGTTACGCCTAATTCAGATAGCGGAAAATCTAATGGCGTAAGCCGTGGAGTAAGCTGGCGTAAGGTGGCTTCATTTTTTTGAAAACGAGCCGTGTGCTATACTGAAACTAACCGCTAAAACAGTATAACACACGGCTTAACGAAACTCAATATTTTCCGTTCAGTTTACAAGCATTTCGATTTTTCCATTCTAAAAATCTCTCTCGAAGCACTTCAACATCTTTCTCGGAATCCGTATGGAGATAAATATGATTGCGGATAAACAGCGTTTTGATTTCCGCTGCCATTTGCGAAGTATCCGCAGTTCTTTTAATAAGGTAGTAACCCAGCCGATTACTTTGACAAATGTGAGCTTTCACGCTTTGCTCTCTTTTCTCCGTCACGGTTGCTCCGGCAATATCGACCGCACAATGTAATTCAGGGAGGTATGCAACAAGTCGCATTCCAAGCTCCGAGTCGCTATTGCTTTTGACCGTAATGCCGTTCTGCGCTCCATACATCATTATCAGCATCTGCGGGAGAGCCTGTTGAAACTCAGCTTCACATTGAGGGCAACCCTTTTGCTCAATAGTTCTATCTGTGATTTTGGCACGGTAAGAGTGTCCTGCTCCGCATTTCCACCAAACGACCTTCATCGAGTTTCTCGATACATTGCTCGGTGTCCACTTGGAGTTCTTTTCATAGTCCCATTCTGAGAGTAAGTGAGGATCAGTTGTTCCAAGATCATTATAACCTTGCAGAACGGCTCTCTCAGCACAAACAGGACACATACCGCCTTTGACCCGTGCTTTGACGACGGCTTTCCATTCATAGCCGCAGGTATGGCATTTCCACCAAACATTCTTTGTTGACTTCTCATTGACCGCATCGGGAGTCAACGGCAGGTTTTTATCCGACCACTCTGTGGCAAGCGACGGGAACTTCGTTTGCAGGTCATTAAAGCCTTTGAGCAGTTTTATTCCGCTACAATAGGGACACTGACTTCCTCCGGCACGGGTTGAAATCAATGTGTCCCATTCGTGACCCAAGCGACATTTCCACCAAACTTTAATATTCTTGAAAGCCGTAACCTGATCCGGCGTCAGCGGAAGGTTGCGCTCTGACCACTCCGCAGCGATTTCAGGGAAACGGCTTGCCAAGTCGTTGAAGCCCGGTAGCACAAAGTTGTGTGAGCAGTAGGGACAACCTGTGCCGTTCACCGTCCGGCTTTTCACAGATGCCGTCCATTCGTGTCCGAGCTTGCACCGCCATATTACC
>ULWU01061819.1_pt1 | contig 9971 bp, 9 predicted proteins | sample 1960661 | NCBI WGS metagenome assembly ULWU01 (sample SAMEA4835821, study PRJEB28245) | human gut metagenome | biome: gut microbiome; material: fecal sample | place: Denmark | collected 2008
GGGGGGGGCTTTACGGATAACTTAATAGAACTATCTCCCTGAAAAGAGGAGTTCATCTACGGGTGCTAATTTTTTATTAACATCGTTCGTACCATCATACAATAATGAGCCATAATACGTATTGACAATACGGGTTAATGATTTCAATCTTGTCTCATAATCAGCACCATGCTGATTACAGAGATCTTCATATCGTTTTAAGACACCAGCAACCACCCAGTCGGCCATCTTCTTGTTGATCTTTTTTACTGATCTTGTGCCGATAATATCTGCATCCAGATCATCCAATCTTGAAAGAAGACTTGAATATTTGATAGTAACTAAGTCGACGCATCGATTCATCGGGTTATCGACTATTCCGATGATCGAGTAAAATTCTTTCCCGATCTCATTGATTTCTTTTTTATCAATTCTTTTTTCTTCCAGTCTTTTCTGGATTTCCGTAATTGCTTTTCTTTCTGTGTTTTTCATTGTAATTCCTTTCTTACGACTCCCTTATTAGCCGAGATCATACATTTTAACTCTTATGAGTAAGGAGATCCATTACCTTTATGCGACCATTTATTTCATCGCTATTCAATTAGAAATTCATAGTAAGGGATTTGGCGTATTTATGAATTCATATAAATATTGCATAAACAACAAAAAGGAGATTTACAGTCCATCGTTTTCATAAATCTCAACACCTTTTTAATTAGAAGGGAGGCGAATTTATGTTATCAAAACTTGTCCCTCCAGTTACGATTCACGATACGTCGTATACTGGAAGATTGACGGATAGTATGCGATCTCCATCTCCAGGAGATCCAATGAAAATCTTTATTCCAGATCTCATGAGTAAAATGAGTCCTACCGCTCCTTCAATTACAACTGAGACAGTTCGAGGGGGAACCCTTTTTGTAAATGACCCTGATTGCAAACCAGTTACTAAGAGAACTTTAAAATCTCAGAACTATATCACCATTACGTGTGGAAAAAACGTAAATTGGGATGGGATTGATAAGATCCAAAAAGATGATTCTGGAAGAATTCTTCTTCGAGAACTTCAAAAAGGAACTGTTTTTAATTGCAATTTCATAGGAGGATTATTATCTCACGGTATTATCGAAACTGATCGAGATGATGCGACCTATGATACCCGGTATAATACATCTTCTATCTATTCTGGTGATATGGATAAGGTTGATGTGAATAACCCAGAAGACATTGGAAAGCTTTCTGATCAGGTTAATGATCTTATTGATCGTCTCCAAGATTCCAAAATTCTTGGCAAAAAGATAAAAAAACCTTGATCAAGGGAGTTGAGCTCCCTATTAAATGCAGGATCTCGAACTTCCTGAATTCCATGAAAATATTATATTACTGGAATTAGTAGGTTTGCGAATCAAAAAGAAAGGAGAAATGAAATGATTCCTGTTACGTTAGCAGATCAATTAGCAGAGATTCAAAAACGTGATTTGAGTTATCGGATGTTGCATCCAGCTGCAATTATTTACAATGAAGAAACTGATGTGACAATTGAAACTCCGTTTTCTTCTATTACTGCAAAATTCAATGATTATCTTAGTAATTATATCGTGGAAGCAAATTTAACTTCCATCGATTGTGACAATTATCGGTTTCGACCAAAATCATTATCTTATATGATCTATGGTACCACTGAATTCTGGTCCGATATCTTGATTTTAAATAATTGCGCATCGATTCGAGAATTTCAACCAACTGTGGATAAACCGGTTCGTTACTATGATCCAAGTGCGTTAAAACGTCTTTTAAATGAAATTATGATCATTGAGGGAATTCTATAAAATAGATATACGTGAAGTATCTATTATTCTTTTAAAGAATCTATATGTATAAAGATCTTTTCTTCTTTTATATGTATAGATTCTTTTATTATTCTTTTATTCTTTCTTTTTTATAATAATTTATTAGAGTATTGACATACCTGTAATAGGTCGAAGACTTTATACGGGGACGAAGGTCACCGTTGTAATTCCTATATATAAGGGAAAAATTGTAATAAAAAGAATAGATAAAGATAGTGAAGGTATAGATAAGGATATTATGCGCGGACGGATCGGAAACGATTTCGTCCGTTTATTTTTTATTATCATATAAACCATTTAGTAAGCGTATAATATACGCTACAAATGATGGCTACATATTTTTGTTTGCTACCCTTTAATATCTTTAGCTATTTTTTATTTTTTCAACATAGCTAAATTCGTTATCCGCTACTGAGATGAAGTAGCCTTTTTTCATACGAATGAATCCTTTATTTTTTTATTTGAGAAAGATACTAATTATGTACATACACCACTAAGATGCAGTGGTAACTTCCTCTAAACTGACATGAGTTGGTTTAGAGGAATATTTTTTCATCTACAATAGGTTAGAGAATAGAGATTGTTTATGCTCGTTCTCTTTTTGTCATTAAACAAGATTTCGTAATTACATACAACCTGATTGAAGGTTACCGATTATCCTTTCAGTGAAGAGATCCAGGAAATAACTCCTGGATCTCTTATTTTATTTTTTAATATCAGAGTAACTATCAGGTAAGAATGATCTTAGGTCATTCTTACCATACTGAACTCCTAACACAGTTAGTATGTTTTTGAAAAATTTTTTCTATCTATAATTACGTTCGCTTAGATGAGGCGAGCTCACCTTCCAACAAACCAAAAAAGTTTTTTTGGAAAATTTATCATTATTTACCCTCTGTAGACCGATACACCATTCAGTGTATCGGTCTACTACTGTTTAACGATATATTATTTCTATAGTAAAATGAAAGGAGACAGATATGCATCCAATTATAGACGAAATTAAACAAAGGTACAACAAGGCACTGCAAGATCCTACAAAAATAGAGGAATTGCAAAAATTCTTTGTAAAAGAAGTAAAACCATTTGTGGTATATTTTAAAGACATTCAACTTGATGTACTTCGAGATAATAAGGATCTTGAAATGGAACTGATCACCATTATCAATGCTGCCCAATTAATCTATACCGTCGGTGGTATGGATACTGGAATTGATGACACCACCTATGATATTTTGTGGGAATTGGCTGGAACCTTGGAAGATATGCAAGGAGAAATTTCCATTACACAACCCGTTGTCACAACCAAACAAAAAGGATATCATCTATATCCATCTCTTCGCGGAACGTTGGATAAGATTTATTATCTAGCAGATGTAAGTAAGAAGAAAGACCATCGAAAGAGTTTGGAAGATTGGGTAAAGACATGTGAACGAAAACTCCAAAGTTCTGGAGAGTCCATAAATTTATGGGAAGAGTATATCTATGTTTTCCCAAAGTGGGATGGGGTTTCTGTTGTGATGGAGTATGATGCGGACGGGAATTTACAGCGTGCTCTTACAAGAGGATATACCCAGTTAAATGAAGCCATTCTCGTAACTCCCATTTTTAAAGAACTTGGAAAAACACGAAAAAACATCACGGTTCGGATGAATCCGTATCCAGAGAAAGTTCCTTTTGGAACAAAGTATGAAATAATGACTTCGGAGGAAGATTTAACGAAATACAATCTGGAACATCCAAAGAAGCCATATAAAAATACGAGAGCATTTGCATCTGGAATTATGAATGGAGAGGTAAGCGATGACTTATCTGAAGTCATTCCATATTTAAGACCAATTGCACTTCGAACCGATTACGAGCATGGGGACGATATCTGGCAAGCTCTTGATTCCGAGGCATTTCAATATCCTCATATCTATTGTAAATTAAAGGAAATTGATAAAATTGAAGAATTTGCACAGGATCATCATTATGTGAATGGACTTCGCTGTGATGGTGCTGTCATCTATCTCACAAATCCAAAAGTTCAAAAAATACTTGGAAGAGAGCATGAGAAACAAAAATTTGAAGTTGCTTACAAGTTCACAGAAGAATATGGGTATTCCAATGTTACTGGGATTACTTGGTCTGTTGGAATGTATGGAAACATCACTCCTGTTGTAGAATTTGATCCGATTAAATTAAAAGGGAATAAAGTAAAACGTGTTTCTCTTGGTAGCATTGGGAAGTTAAAAGAATTGGATTTGGGAGTTGGTGATATTATCAAGATTGGTTATGATATCATCCCAGTTGCAGAATTTGATTCTAATGATGAAGCATGTAAGCATTCGATGTTACCAAGATTTCAAATTCCACAAAAATGTGCATTGTGTGAGGGACCATTAACGATTACAGAAGTAACCGCAACATGTGAAAACCCAAAATGTCCAGCTCGTATTATGGGACGAATCAAATCTCACATTGAACGTATGAATATTGCATATATTGGAGATAGCCTGATTGAACAGATGTATCAGAGTGGGATTGTCACGAAGATTGAAGATCTCTATAAATTAGAGAAAAAGAAATCGGATCTCTTGGCACTAGATAACTTTGGAAAGAAGAAGTTTGAACGTCTTGCTGCATCTGTCTTTGAAGTAAAAAATACGACAATTGACGAAGCGCAGTTATTTGGATCTCTTAGTATTAAATATGTCTCTGTTACAACGTTTCGAAAGATCTTTTCCAGATTAACGGTGGAGGAACTACTAGATGCGGTAGACAATGAAGACTATGGTCCACTTAAGAGTATTTCTGGAATTGGAGAAACAACCGCCCGTTGGATCGTCGAAGGATTAAAAGACAAAGACGTACGAAAAACGTTAGAGTACCTACAAAAACATTTGAAAGTGGAACGATTTACCAATACGGCTCCAAAATTTGAATTGGTATTTTCCTCTTTTGGGAAAGAGGATCCAAGAAAAGAAAAGGTAAAAGAAATTGTAAAAGAGTTAGATGGTGCAATTCGGGATACGATTTCAAGTTCTACAAATTTCTTAGTCGTTCCAGATAAATCAATCAACAGTCGAAAGGTCTTATATGCGAAAAATCATATGATCCCGATTTATACGGCGGAAGAATTTGTGCAACGCATTAAACCAAGACCATAAAGATAAGAGAAGAGTATAGAAATATACTCTTCTCGTTACTAGCATTTAAGCTATTAAAAAGTTATATATTATTTTACTGATAAATACATATCAGACGATATGTCTTTATAAAAATAACAAAGGAGGATAACAAAATGAAGTGTTATCAGGTAAAACCAAACAATAGTAAAGAAAAAAGAGAGGATGAGAAATTTAGAATAAATTCTCATAAGAAAAGCTGTAAACATCGTTTAAAAGCTTTAAAAGAGGGTCCAAAGGATACTAACCAGTTATCTTGTTTAATGTACTCTACCATCGGTGAACCTCTTGCACCATATCGAGTTTTAGGTGAAGATATGTTTGAAGTAGAGTATGATCCTAAAGAAGAGTTCGATAGACGAATCCAGTCCATTACCAACTATTTTAAAGAGGATACCCTGCTTCCAATCTATAGAGGAAATGGTTTTGGAACCTATTTGGTAGTAGCTTACAGAGTCTCTGGGCTTGTGTATGATGATAGCCCTACCCCTAGCCCGATGCTCGCAGACTCTACATCCCCGGCTCAGATATTTTTAATTCAGGTAATGCCTGGTGATGATACAACTATGGAATACTATTTGAATAATTGGTTGGTTCGAAATAAATCATACTATACAGCAAATAGTAAAAATGGACTGTATTATGGTGCTAGAATTCAGGTGGTTCCTCTGGATGGATCTGAAGGACGTGATTACTGGATTGCAGCAGAAGATATGCATACCGCAATTGAAACGGCGAAGGCTTATATCAAGAACTGGGAAGAGGTAGATGATAGAAATTTCGAAACCTCTATGAAAGCCAAACACACAATCAAAAAAGCATTACATCAGAAAGCGGTTTCCGATAAAGATAAAAAGGAGACCGAGGAAAAAGATGTCGATTCCGATACAGAAGAAAGCAAAAAAGATGAGAATCTTCCGGAAAACAAAACCAGTCAGGAAGAAGAATAAGGAGATTTTACTATGAAGAAAAAAGAAATGACAAAAGTAACTGAGAGTGTAGAGAAAGCGGTAAAACGCTTTCTCAGACATACAAAGTTTTACGAATACGCCGATGACATGGTCGTTGGCGTATATTCTACCCAGAACGGACTTTTAGTTCGTATGAAAACATCTCAGGCAAACCTGATCGATATGTCAGAAGATCCACTTTCCGAATTGGAGTTATCTGGATATGATCTTCTTGGTATTACTGGAAATCTGAAACATCGTGTCGTGGTAAAAGAGCATGATGTGAATAATGGCAAGAAACTTTCGGTTTCATTTTACAATGTCTCTCATCCGGGAAATGCAGAAGTAAAAGATACCAATAAAGAAGTTCCTTTATATGCAAATATGCAAAAGGAACTAATTGAAGATATTGAAGAGGATACTGAATCTGTGGAAGCGCACAGAGGTATTGTGCTTACAGAGTCCGATCTTGATCAGGAGATTGAGGGATATCTTGATACGTTCCATAAAGGAACTACAAAGAAGATTACCGATATAGATCTTAGCGAACCATCTGATTTATTACTAAGCGGAACTATAGATACGATTACAAAACTAATCGTACAGGATTATGAAGATCATGGTATGTACTATGATGCGTCCACGATAAAGAATCCTGCTAAGTTTGGTCTTTATAAAATCTTGGTAATGATGGCTTATCATAGCAGTGGATTGAAAAATTATTTAGCCGAGACGAGTGGAAAATTGAATAAGAATTTCGAGAGGTATCTGGAAGTAACAGAGACCGTGAAGAGAAAGGAAGATGAAATATTTGCACTGAAATGTGAAAATGCAAAGCTCAAAGATCAACTTGGAGATATGCAGAAGAAATTGGATGGAAATACCACCACTCAGGAATCGTCCAATACTACTAATGATGAGACTCCAGAGCTTGCAAGCAAAGAATTTTTGAGAATGAATTATTTCAATGCATACATTGCAACCGCTGGAAGTAAACCGGGATCAATTATTACCCTTAGTACTTTAATGACATTCGTTCAAGGTATTTTAAAGGAAGAACATGGAAGATATCCATTTGTATCTTCCCTGAAAAAAGAGGGTGTAAGTCGCCGTGAGTATGAATTGTTGAGAGATGATAAAGTGAACGATGCTACGTTCAAGTTGAATCAATTAAGAGCAATTCTGAATCTGTATGCAGATGGGAAACCCGAAACGATACTGCATATGCAAAATGTCTTATGGCAAGCACCTTTCCGTTTGTATAAGAATGCAACGGAAGAAGAAACTCATAAAGTACTGAATGTGCTTCGTGCGGATGTCATTAAAGCACAGGATGCAGCTCAGGGTACCGAGAAGAACGAAGCCAAAGCATGATAAGTTAATTCATGCAATACAATAGTAGTAACTAAAAAATTCCAGGAGGAAAAATACTATGGGTAAAATGAAAAAACCACCTAAGAAACCAGTTGGCACTAAATGGGCGAATCGTCCAGTATCAGTATCACCAGGTAATAATGGTGGTAAAAAACCCTTTGATCGATCAGCTTCTGGAGAGGGACGTACTTCAAGTCGTCCTTCTTCTTATTCCGATCGAAAAGATGGAAAGGTTCCATATAAGAAACCGGAGATTTACGAAGGTCGACCAACAGCTAACAACAGATCAAAGTTTGCCGGTAAAGGTGGTAAACGTCCATTTAAGAAACCATTGCCACCAGGTGATGAACATGCACTTTCTACATTTGTGAAGAAAGTTGCAGATGCGGCAGAAAAGTATTTAAAAGATACATACGCCGAGAAAGCTTCCGATAAACTGGAGGTTATTGTAAATATCAATACCCTTCAGGAGAAATATGGTCTTGTAACGGCGCGTATTCATATCATGGATGATCGTTATAAAGATCTCCTAATTACAGCGGTCTGTGACAAAAACCGACGTCATGGAACGATAGTAATTGCAAGTGATCCTTGTGAGGGATTCCGTCCGTTGTATAATGCGAACGATGGATTGGATAAGTTTGATAAGTTATTTGAAAGCTACTTACCTCACATCTTGGATTCTACTTGGAAGAAGATTCAGCAGCTGAATCTAAAGCATGCGAAAGACAAAGACAAAGTCACGGAAGCATGCGAAGAAACAAAATAATTTAAATTAAGGATTGTGCCATCAGAGATATATTATCTCTATGGTACAATCCAATGTAAACTGGAGGAACCAAATAAAATAACAAAGGAGATTTTTTTATTATGGCTGAAAGGAAAAAACCAACAATCACTGATGCAAAGACATCACAGAACGAAAGTACTACGGTAGATGAAATGGCGGAGGAACTGGAAAAACGAAGAAATGAGAAGATCCCGGAGGATTGGAAAGATCTGGTAGATGCATTCGATGAATATGTATATGAAGATGTTCCGGATATCGCATTGATTTGCAAAACTGCAGGAAATATGTTATATGATCGATTCCGTATCAATATCACACGTCCAGAAGATCCATTCTTCCATTATTATAAGATGACTGCTATGATCTTCATTTATACTTATCAGGCAATTGTAAATTATCTGATGGAAAAACGTGAGAAAAACGCAAGCTATCAGATCAATATTGCAAATCGACTCAGTATCGGATTTACCAATTCTGATTGTGATGAGGATGAGAAAAATGGAAACTTCATGATCTTCATACGGGACATTCCAAATTACGTTGTAAAAGAAGATGATGGTCCAAAGTCTCAGTCACATAGTCGAGAGTACATTCGAAATTGGAACCAGGAAAATATGATTGAGAATCCGCAGGATACCATGGAGATTGCAGCAAAAGCATTAAAGATGTTAAATAATATCAAAATTCGAATTGGATCTGCAGAACTGATCTTCCCGGTATTTGTAACAATTTATGAATCTGCATTAAACTACATGAAGACAATCCGTAGAGAACGAGAAGAGACAGAGTTTGAAATCAATTTCTGTAATTGCTTCTTCTTAAAATGTGCAGAGCAGGATGACGGAGTGGATAAAGTGATTATCCGTCCAGCAATCGAAGGAAAGATGGCTCTTAAGTCAGATAAAATTGGAACCAGTATTTATGAATAATATGGAAGGGTTGAGATGTTTTCTCAACCCTTCTTTTTTGAGGTTTACTTATGAAAAAAGAAAAGAAATCAGAAAAACATGAAATTATTCTATACTATCGGATCGGAACTCCTCTTAGAGCTTATGATGTCCCCAGGTTATACGCTAGTACAGATGATGCAAAACTAGCTAAAAAATTCGAGCAGCAGCGAGATATGAATTTCTTTATTCGAAAAGATACGTACGTCGATTCGGTGTTACAATTCCAAGACCGATATAAATCTACCATTTTACGAATGTGTACGTTTGAAACATCGAATCCGGAACTTTTAATGAAACGCCAATTGGATGTTACAATTCCCTGTACGTATCAAGAAGAAGAGAAAGTCTTCTTACAAACCGATCACGTCTTTCACGAACTTGGGAAAGAAGGAGTGAAATTCTATCCATTATATAACTGCCTAAATCCACTTGTAAAACTAAGTTTGAAAGTTCTTCATTATGAAGACATTATGAATTTTTACAAAGGGATGTTTCGAGATCCGAATATGACAGTCGAAGAACACCTATTTTCAGGATTTGACGGATTTGGAGTATTAGAAGACTATTCTATAAAGGTCGATCAACTTGGATTATTTCTTTATTACTATGGGGATACGTTTAAAAGTAAAATTGGGGATACATAATATCCCCAATTTTTTTATCTCCTTTACGACAATTAATTACACACTTAGAAAGGAGGAGAACCTATGAGTGAAGAAAATACTGGACTTAGCAGTCCTTATAGTTTGGCAGACAAGCTAATCACACGTGGTCCAATTAGTAAAGACAAACCCTATCGAACCGACGAAAATGGATGTGAAGTTCCCAATCGAATCTTTGACAATCCAAATTCAAAAGAAGAACCAAAAAAAGAAGAGCTGGATATGACACAAGTAAACGAACTCTAC
>ULWU01028700.1_pt1 | contig 9847 bp, 6 predicted proteins | sample 1960661 | NCBI WGS metagenome assembly ULWU01 (sample SAMEA4835821, study PRJEB28245) | human gut metagenome | biome: gut microbiome; material: fecal sample | place: Denmark | collected 2008
AAAGGTTCTTGAGATGAACATCGACGAGCTTGAGCTTTCAGTTCGTTCATACAACTGCTTGAAGCGTGCAGGAATTAACACTGTTGCAGAGCTTATCAATAGAACACCTGAGGACATGATGAAGGTTCGTAACCTTGGTCGCAAGTCTTTAGAGGAAGTTTTAGCAAAATTAAAAGAATTAGGTTTAGAGTTAAATCAGACTGAGGAATAATTCATTCGAATAATCCTTGCACTGATTCTTCTAAATAAATTGGTCATATATAAATTTTAAATATCATATTTATGTTTATGTGTGACAAAACTCATAGCGGCAGGGCCAGTAAGACCAAAGAGCGTGACCGTGTCTGATACATGAGTGGCAACTGATTTGAGCATTTGCTTTTTGAAATAAGGCAATGCTTTATCACAACAAGATACGATGTCTGGCAGTAAGACCGATGAGCGTGACCGGATGTCCCACAAATGGAGGAAATTAAAATGGCAAAATATCGTAAGTTAAGCAGAACATCAAGCCAGAGAAAGGCTTTACTCAGAGGTCAGGTTACACAGCTTCTTGTTAACGGAAAGATCGTTACTACAGAGGCTAAGGCTAAAGAGGTTCGTAAGATCGCTGAGGGTCTTATCGCATTAGCAGTAAAAGAGAAAGACAACTTCGAAGAGGTTACTGTAACAGCTAAGGTTGCCCGCAAGGACAAAGATGGCAAGAGAGTAAAAGAGGTTGTAGACGGAAAGAAAGTTACTGTTTATGACGAAGTAGAGAAGAAGATCAAGAAGGATTCTGCTTCACGTCTTCATGCCAGAAGACAGATGCTCAAGGTTCTTTACACAGCTAAAGAGTCTGACGGCACAAAGAAGGGAACAAAGACTATCGATGTAACAAACAAGTTATTCGATGAGATCGCTCCTAAGTATGCTGATCGTAACGGTGGTTACACAAGAATCGTTAAGATTGGACAGCGTAAAGGTGACGGAGCTTTAGAGGTTCTCCTTGAGTTAGTTTAATATTTAATCGGTATAAATCTTAGACTAAATAAAACCAGAGATTTGAGTGGATGACACTCACTTCTCTGGTTTTTTATATTACTAAGATAATTATTCTAAACTTTGAGAAAAACTGATGCGTCTTACTTGCATGTATAGTTCGACAGCCTTTCGTTTGAATTCGTAACTGTAACGCATAAAAATACCCCTTTCACTGGATGTCCAGTAAAAGGGGTACATATCATTTCACACGGCTTTTTATAAATGCACTTAATTATTTATTTTTTGCTGCAGCCTGCTCGTCATTGTACTTCTGAACACACTTCTTGATTCTGTCATATGGTGAGAGAAGATCACTGATAGAACAGTCGTGGTTTAATGTATCAATGAGGTATGCGATGTATTTGCTCATGTCACAGCTGATATAGTACTCCTTAGAGAGAAGCTCCGGTGACTGGTAGATAAGGTTTGTTGTAACTACTCTGTAGATGAGACCCTCCTCGTAAGCCTTGTCAAATGAAGCAAAGCCGTTTGTAAAGAGACCGAATGTAGAAACAACAAAGATTCTGTTAGCTTTACGCTTCTTGAGCTCTCTTGCTGTATCTATCATACTCTCGCCGGAAGAAATCATATCATCGATGATAAGAACATCCTTACCCTCCACATTTGTTCCGAGGAACTCATGAGCTACGATAGGGTTACGTCCGTCAACGATACGGCTGTAATCACGACGTTTGTAGAACATACCCATGTCTACTCCGAGTACGTTTGCAAGGTAGATAGCACGGTTTGTAGCGCCCTCATCAGGAGAGATAATCATAAGATGGTCAGCATCAATAGTGATATCCTTTACGTTCTTTAAAATGCCCTTAATGAACTGGTAAGAAGGCATTACATTCTCAAAGCCGTTCAGAGGAATAGCATTTACCACACGAGGGTCATGAGCATCGAAGGTGATGATATTGTCTACACCCATGTTGATAAGCTCCTGAAGAGCCAATGGACAGTCAAGAGACTCACGGCCTGTACGTCTGTGCTGACGGCTCTCATAAAGGAAAGGCATGATAACTGTGATTCTTCTTGCTTTTCCGCCGGCTGCAGCGATAACACGCTTTAAGTCTGCGTAGTGGTCATCAGGTGACATGTGGTTTGTCTGACCGCATACTGTATAGGTAAGACTGTAGTTTGTTACATCTACCATGATGTACAGATCATAACCACGAACTGACTGGTTGATAACACATTTAGCCTCGCCGGAACCGAATCTAGGTGTAGAAGGCTTGATAATGTAGCTGTTTTTGTAGTAGTCCTTGAAAGCACTCTCGTTAGCATGCTGGTGCTCTCTGTGCTCTCTCCAGCCCTGTAAGTATGCATCTACCTTCTGGGCAAGACCTATACAACTGTCGGTTGCAACAAGTCCAAGTGTACCGGTTGGCATAGTCTCCAAAATTCTCTCATCGTTTGGCATTGTTATTCCTCCATATAACCATATAATAAATAAACTAAATATATAATATAAAAAGCGTTATTTGGAAAGACGCTTTTTAATTCGTATGTCATCTCCAAAGAGCTTGATAAAACTATAATTGCTTGAAATTCTTGAAAGTGTTCTCTCGGAGTAAATATCTGCTATCTGCTCCAGATTCAGATTAGTGGAAATAATAGTAGATTTCTGTCGCAGTATGCGCTCATTTACACAAAGGAAAAGCTGTGATGTGGTAAATGAGTTGGAAAGCTCGGTTCCGAGATCGTCTATGATAAGTAAATCACAGTCGAATATATTCTGGTGCGCTGCGATGGCATCTGCATCCTTTTCAAACACACCTTTGCTTAATATATCAAATAATTGGAATGCTGTAAAGTAAATTACGGAGTAACCTGCATCTAAAAGCTCTTTTGCAATGCAATTAGATAAAAAAGTCTTTCCGACACCGGTATTACCGTAGAAAAATATGTTTTTAGGTTTGTTTTCAAAATTGTCTATAAATTCATGACAGTTCGTCACTGCAAGCTTTGCTGTGGCAAGAGCAGACAGCCCTGTCGCAGGATTTTTCTGCTCATCTGAGTAATAATCGAATGAGAGCGTGGAAAAATTCTCTCTTGATAAAATCTCCCTGATATTGGACTGCGAATAAACGGTATTGATAATAGCCTGTTTGAAACAATGACATTTCTGACCATCTATATATCCGGTATCATGGCAATCTGGACAGGTGTAAATAGGCTCAAAATAATCAAGCGGATATCCGAGTGTGGATAGCAGTGCAGCACGCTCCTCCTTATAGTCCTCGATTGCAAGGCGTAAAGCGGCAAGAGCATTATCATCACCGTCCATAAGCCTGTACGCCTGCCTGACAGATGCAGATGCAATCTCTGAGTCAATCTCCCTGAGGCGGGGCGCCTTGCGATAGGCTTCCTCAATACGTTTGTCATGTATGTATTTGTTCTGAAGCTGGCGTTTATCGTAGCCTCGCATTATCTCATCATATTGAGCATTGGTAAGTGCCATATATCCTCCTTGGGATGTGTAAATCTAACTTGAAAAATCATACCGTAGAATTCAGAAACAGCTTCTCCAGCTTGTCGTAATCATTGTTTCGCTGATTGAAGTTGTTAAATTTATTCTTGGAACTTGAATTATTGCTTTTTGGTTTTGAGGAACCGTTTGCAGCATTTGTGCCTTGTGATGAGCCTGTGGCAGAGGCTTTATTGGCCTTGGCAAAGTTGGCATCAAGCACTTCAACATCCTTTAATGTATGTACATCCTTTTTCCTCCAGTTCGCGAGTATCGAGTCTGTGTACTCGAAGCTTGGCTTCTGGATAGCTGAAATAGTTTTACTGCAGGCGGCCTTTACAAGCTCTATATCGAAACCGTATTCGCCGACCCATTTGTTTATTAGTGACACCTCAGAGTCAACCAGATTGCGGCCTGTGATGCCTAGAGCCTTCATTACAGAATAGTAAATCTGTGAGTGAGCGGCTGCATCGTCCTTTGCCTGGTCTACGGTCTTTATGCCGGCATCGGCCCAGCCGAGAGCGACCTTGTTCATGTAACGAAGGCTTGAATGTCCTTTGGTAATGCAGTACTCTACGAGATATTCTACCAGGTCGGTAGAAAAATGAAGCTCGTCCAGCCAGTAGAGCACCATATTGGTGTCTGTGGATGAGAGCGTATGCTTCAGATATGTCTCTATAATAAAGAAAAGCTCTGAAATGTCAGGATTCTTTCTAAACTCCTTAATCTCATCAAGTGTGTATTCCTTCTGTGAAGAAGCAGCTTTGTCAGGAGTCTGGCTCTTAAGCTTTTCCACAACAGAATCATGCATCCGAGTATTCACGGTAGAAATATTCTGTGCAGCATTATTAACCACGCTGTTTTGCAAAATATTCTGTGCAGCATTATTAACTACGCTGTTTTGCAAATTATTCTGCGCGGCATTATCAGCCACAGCGCTTTGTATATTACTCTGAGCAGCCTGCATACCGGATACAGAAAGACTGCAGAGGTTGATTCCCGTAATCTGGCCATCAGCGCCGGTTTGCACCTGCAAAATGCCCTCAGAGGCCCAGTAATTGAGGGCACGTATGATGTCGGCTTCAGTATTGCTGAAATGATCGGCAATCTCTGAAATAGTTGCTATGCCTGCCCCGGAGCCTGTCGCACGGAGCATATAAAGGTATACCTTGACAAACTCACCGTTTGCCTTTGGCATGTATTGATCTATAAAAATATCTGACACAGTAGTGAATGATGTTGCTATGTCACTGCTAATGTTTATCGCTGTCATATAAAAAACTCTCTTTCGCTTAACCTGTGAGCAATTATAGCACAATATTTTAACCGTGTGAAGATGGTAAAAGTGCTACAAGCCTTGTAAACTCGGGCTTTCCGAGTCCACAAAAAAATGTGGATAACGTGGATAACTGTGTAAAATAATTGAAAAATCAATGTATCACAGGGTATATAAGCTGTTGAAAATTATTTAAAAAATCCACACACAAAATGAGAGTTGTTAACATTTTGTATGTGGATAACGTGGATAACTTATTTCTTAAGCAGGTCTTCGCCGATTTCTACTACATTTCCGGCACCCATTGTTATCAACAGGTCACCGTTTACACAATTTTCTGATAAAAATTTCTCGATTTCCTCAAATGATGGGAAATAGTGCGCATTCACACCTTTTTCGAGCAATAAATCCAGGATATCCTTAGATGAGATACCATATGTGTTCTGCTCACGCGCAGCATAGATATCAGCAAGCACCACAACATCTGCCATTGAAAGAACATCGGCAAAATCATTTAAGAATGCCTTGGTTCTGGAATAGGTGTGTGGCTGGAAACAAAGGACAAGCCTGTCATGTGGATATTTTTGTGCAGCTGTCAGTGTTGCGCGGATCTCGGTTGGATGGTGAGCGTAGTCATCAATGATTGTGACGCCGTTTACCTTGCCCTTGTACTGGAAACGTCTGTCAGCACCGCCAAATTTGTCAAGGCCTGTGAGGATAGACTTCGTATCGAGACCGAGTGTGGTGGATAAAGCTATGGCTGCGAGCGCATTGCTTACATTGTGAGCGCCCGGAACAGAGAGTTTTACGTCGAAAAGTGGACTACCCTGTCTCATAGCTGTAAAAGATGCACAAGCTTTATCGTCATAGGTTATATTCTCCGGATAGAAATCATATTTTGAATCAAAGCCATAGGTGATAATCTTCTGAGGAAGCCCTGCGACAATCTCCTCATAGCGGTCAATCTCACCATTGATGATGGTAGCACCGCCTGCGAGAGTGTTTGATGCATACTCGTGGAAGGAATGTCTGATGTCGTTGATATCCTTGAAGAAATCCAGATGCTCAGCCTCAATATTTAAAATAATACTGTAGCGTGGTCTGAAATTCAAAAAGCTGTTTGTGTACTCACACGCCTCAGAGATGAAGTACTCTGAATCGCCCACACGCAGATTGCCATGGATAGATGACAAAATACCTCCTACGGAAATGGTAGGATCTGTCTGGGCGGCGAGAAGAATCTCGCTGATCATGGATGTGGTGGTAGTCTTGCCGTGTGTGCCGGCTACAGCGATAGAATAATCGTAATTGTCCATAATCTGTCCGAGAAGCTCGGCTCTGGTAAGCATTGGAATACCGGCTGCCTTTGCTGCGGCAAACTCAGGATTGCTTTCGTGGATAGCAGCAGTGTAAACCACCAGGTCGATACCGGAGGTAATATTGTCTGCGCTCTGGCCATATATGACTTTTATGCCCTTGGCTGCAAGAGTCTTTGTGAGGTCTGATTCCTTTGAATCGGAGCCGGAAATTGTAAAGCCCTCCTCATGCAGAATCTCTGCGAGACCGCTCATGCTGATACCGCCGATGCCTATGAAATGGATGTGTATTGGTTTGCTGAAATCTATTTTATACATTAATTTTACCTGCCTGATTTATTATAATTTATATTTTAACTATTAAGAAACACTGAGAACAAAAAGCCGATGCGTCATGATTGCATGTAAGCAACAGATTTTCTTGTTCTGAATAGTTACTTTATGTTAATTATACAACTAAATATAGTATTTGCAAAGGAAAAATAAGGTGAAAGCAGGCATGACTTTCAAATGATAAGAACCATAGCAGGTTAAACAGATATACGATAAATGACACTTGTGCAAAATGTCGAAAAAAAAGAAAAATATTATTTGATTTTGTGAAAAATGTTGAAGTGGTAATGCGGCTGTGGTATAATTTTTTTATAAAAATAATTCATCCGGACCATATGAATTTGATGGGTTTAAAGTATATAGCGGTAACTGCAATTTATGCAGCAGCAACTATAATTTATATGGAAACAATTGTGATTTATTATGGAAGCATTACAGATACGGTTATTACAGAAACAAGTGGTGGGGACCGGATGGCACAACAAAAATTAGGACAGACGAGGAGTGATAACGTGATTAAGAAAGAAATGATAGCCATGCTTTTAGCAGGCGGTCAAGGCAGCAGACTTGGTGTTCTGACAGCGAACGTAGCAAAACCGGCAGTTTCGTTTGGTGGAAAGTACAGAATCATAGATTTTCCGCTTAGCAACTGCATCAATTCAGGCATTGATACAGTGGGTGTACTTACACAGTATCAGCCACTCAGACTTAACAGCCACATCGGAATAGGTATTCCGTGGGATCTCGACAGGAATAATGGAGGAGTGGCAATACTGCCTCCTTATGAGAAGAGCGGCAACAGCGAGTGGTACACAGGTACAGCCAATGCAATCTACCAGAATATGAGGTATATAGACAGTTACAACCCGGACTATGTGTTGATACTGTCAGGAGACCATATTTACAAGATGGACTATGAGGTGATGCTTGATTTCCACAAGGAAAACAATGCCGATGTGACCATAGCAACCATGCCGGTGCCTATCGAGGAGGCCAGCCGATTTGGTATCGTCATAGCCGATGATGATAAGCGCATCAATGCATTTGAGGAAAAGCCGGTTCATCCGCGCAGTAATCTCGCATCAATGGGCATTTACATATTCTCATGGCCGGTGCTAAAGGAAGCATTACTTGCACTAAAGGATCAGGAAAACTGTGATTTTGGCAAGCATGTCATACCATACTGCTTTGAAAACGACAGACGTATGTTTGCATACGAGTTCAACGGATACTGGAAGGACGTAGGTACACTGGGCTCATACTGGGAGGCCAATATGGAGCTTGTGGACCTCATTCCGGAGTTTAATCTGTACGAGGAGTATTGGAAGATTTACACAAAGAATGATGCAATCGAGCCACTTTATATAGCCAAAGGAGGTCATGTGGAGCGAAGCATCATGGGTGAGGGCTGTGAATGCTATGGTCATGTGGAGCATTCTGTTATAGGTGCCAACGTCAAGATTGGAAGAGGCGCAGTAATACGTGATTCCATCATCATGTGTGACACGGAGATAGGCTCCAATGTCACGATAGACAAGTCCATCATTGCCGAAAATTGCAAGGTGGGCGACAATGTGACACTTGGCTTCGGACAGGAGAAGCCGAACGTATTAAATGAGAGCATATACTCATTTGGGCTGGTCACTATAGGAGAAGATTCTGTGATACCGGACGGGGTAAAGATAGGCAAAAATACAGCAATCTCCGGTGTTACATACGAAGAGGACTACAAAGACGGTGTGCTTGAGGGCGGAGAAGTTATTATCAAGGCAGGTGACGGAAAATGAAGGCAATAGGAATAATTTTGGCCGGCGGCAACAATAATAGGATGAAGGAACTGACAGCAAAACGAGCAGTACCGGCCCTGCCGGTAGCAGGCAGCTTCAGAAGCATAGATTTTGCGCTCAGTAGCATGTCAAACTCACATATACAGACTGTCGCAGTACTGACCCAGTACAATGCACGCTCACTGAATGAGCATTTAAGCTCATCAAAATGGTGGAATTTTGGCAGAAAGCAGGGGGGCTTATTCCTCTTTACACCTACAGTCACAGCGGACAACAGTGACTGGTATAGGGGCACGGCAGATGCGATGTATCAGAACATTGATTTTCTCAAGAGACGCCATGAGCCATATGTCATCATCAGCAGCGGTGACTGTGTATACAAGCTGGATTTCAACAGAGTGCTTGATTTTCACATCGAGAAAAAATCAGACATTACAGTGGTATGCAAGGACATGATGTACAACGACGATGTCAGCCGTTTTGGTGTGGTACGCATGGATGATGAGTCAAGAATCACAGAGTTTGATGAAAAGCCAATCGAGGCCTTATCCAACACCATTTCCACAGGTATCTATGTCATCAGGAGACGACAGCTCATAGAGCTTTTGGAGGCGGCAGCTGAGGAAAACAGATTCGATTTCGTAAATGATATCCTCGTGCGCTACAAAAATGTAAAGAAAATATATGGCTACAAGATAAATTCATACTGGAACAATATCGCCGATATTGATGCATACTTCAAGACCAATATGGATTTCTTAAGACCTGACGTCAGAAGCTATTTCTTCAGGGAGGAGCCGACCATCTGCTCAAAGGTGGACGACCTGCCACCGGCCAAGTTTAATCCGGGCTCAGACATTTCAAACAGCCTCGTATCAAGTGGCTGTATCATAAACGGAAGCGTGGAGGATTCGGTGCTTTTCAAGCAGGTATTTGTGGGCAAAAACACCACAGTGAAGAACTGCGTGATACTCAATGACGTCTACATAGGCGACAATGTGCACCTCGAAAATTGCATCGTAGAGAGCCGTGGAACCATCAATCCAAACACCTGCTATTGTGGTGAGGATGGAGTCATGATAGTAAAAGAAAAAAATGTAAGATATGTAATTTAAAAACAGACCAGGGGGACAAAAATATGCAGATTACAGACATCAGAATTCGTAAGGTAGAAAAAGAGGGCAAGATGAAGGCGGTTGTGTCAATCACAATCGATGATGAATTCGTGGTACATGACATCAAGGTAATCGAAGGAGAAAAGGGACTTTTCATCGCCATGCCAAGCCGCAAGGCAAACGATGGCGAGTACAGGGATATAGCCCATCCGATTAACTCTGCCACACGCGAGAATATCCAGAATATGATTCTTGAAAAGTATAAGACAGAGATTGAGAATGTATAAAACAGTCAAATGCTGTAGCAAATGTAAATAATAATTTTGGTATGTGTATATCAGACGAAATCGCGCAAGTGCATCGGAGGAGATTGGCTTGCGCGGTTTTTGTGTAATAAGGGTTTGATTAGAGAATAAAAAGTAAGCATATATTCATTTTAGACCCTCGTCTTTTAGAGAGAAATTTGATGACAAACTGTCCTCTCTGTGCTACAATCAACTCAAAGCATTATATTTCTGTAAATA
>ULWU01035538.1_pt1 | contig 9811 bp, 8 predicted proteins | sample 1960661 | NCBI WGS metagenome assembly ULWU01 (sample SAMEA4835821, study PRJEB28245) | human gut metagenome | biome: gut microbiome; material: fecal sample | place: Denmark | collected 2008
GCTTCGAGGTCGGCGAGACCGTACGCCTGGCCTATGTCGATCAGCAGCACAAGGACATCGACCCGAAGAAGACTGTCTATGAGGTGGTGTCGCAGGGCAACGAGACCATCCGCATGGGAGGCCGCGACGTCAACGCCCGCGCCTACCTCTCGCGCTTCAACTTCTCGGGCAACGACCAGGGCAAGCTCTGCGAGGTCCTCTCCGGTGGTGAGCGCAACCGCCTGCAGCTGGCCTTGGCGCTGAAGCAGGAGGGCAACGTGCTCCTGCTCGATGAGCCTACCAACGACATCGACGTCAACACGCTCCGTGCGCTGGAGGAGGGTCTTGACAGCTTTGCTGGCTGCGCCGTCGTCATCAGCCACGACCGCTGGTTCCTTGACCGTATCTGTACCCACATCCTCGCCTTCGAGGGCGACGGAGAGGTGGTCTTCTTCGAGGGCGACTACTCCGACTACGAGATCAACAAGGCGCGCCGCCTCGGCAACACCGAGATCAAGAAGACGCGCTACCGCAAACTGATGGAGGACTAAACCTCCCCCTCAGAGCACAAGGCATGAGAAAGGGTGCGTCAGGACCGTTGTTCTGATGCACCCTTTGTCGTGGTGCGGCGGCAGGAGGCAGTGGCCGTGCCGTCACGCCATGAGTGTCCCTTTAGTAGTCCTCCTTTGCTTTGAGGAAATCAAAATCAAAAAAAATATTGTTTTTATAAAAAATCGGGTTCTGTCTCAGAACCTTGTCACCAGTTCTACCACCAGTTTGTCTTTCTCTGAGGTGTGGGCCACGCCGCCTTCGCGGTAGAAGTACTTCTCGTAGTTGATTCGGATGTCGCTCACGAAGGGCTTCTTCAGACTGAGCGTCACGCCGCCCGTGATCCTCGACCGTTGATAGTCGTTGACGATGAGGCTTCCCTCCGGGTTTTCCTTGCCCTCCAGGTAGCGTTTGCCGTCGCTATGGTCGCTCATGTAGTCGTAGCGCAGCAGAGGCGTGACGTAGCGGATGAGGCCCTGCCCCGTGGGTATGTCGTAGCTGACGAAGGCGTCGAAGGCGTGGACGGGACGGAAGGCGTCGTGGGCATAGTGCTTGTAGAGATACTCAGCCTCGACGTGCCATCCGCGGGCGTGCCAGTAGAGACCTGCGTCATACATCATGACGTCGACGTCGTCGGGCTTGATCTTCTGCGTGCTCAGCACGAGACCGAAACCGTGGGGCAGCAGCAGTTGCGCCTTGGCCGAGAAGTTGACGCTGTTGGTCCAGAAGTCCTTCTGATTGGTCAGTCCCGACCCGTTGAAGAGTCCTGCCTCCAGCACGATGGGAAATCCCGCCTGGATCGTGTAGCCTGCGGCAAATCCCACGTCGCGCACGTTGCCCACCTGCTTGGCGATGAAGGACCGGTTGGCGAAATACTGCTGGTGGGGCGACCGGTGGGCGTCGATAGTGAAGGGCACGCGCATCTGTCCCAGCGTGAGCTGCAGTCCCTGTGCGGGCTTGAGGCGCGTGTAGGCGTCGAGCATCTTGATCTTGCCCTCGTCGCAGAGGTCTATCTCCGCCTTGTAGCCGATGATGGACGATAGTTTGCCGTCCACGCTGACGCGCGCGTTGCGCACCTCGAAGCGTCCTTCGTTCTCCTGCGTCTGATACTCATACTTCGACCGTATCGTTCCGTGGATGTTCACGGGCAGTCGATCCTCCTGTGGAGCTGTGGTACTCGTCTGTTGTGGTGTCGTGGCGCTCGTCTGCGCCCATGCGCCGCTGCCATGCAGGCAGATCAGGGTGGCGGCGAGGATGAGGCTGTTGGTGTGTCCCATTTTCTTTTGTTTTCGTTACCGTTGTTTTGTGTCGTGTCGTTGTTGGCGCAAGATGGCGTCGGATCTGTCGCCGGCCAGCGCCCCTTGCTTTTCGGCTGCAAATTTCGTGTTTTTATGTTGCTTCTCTGTGACAATGGTGTTACAATCTTATTACGTTGTGTTTTTCTCTGACGTGGAGGTGTTTTCCGTCCCGAGTGGTCTGTGTGTGGTCCTCAAAGATGGGTTTGCCTTGATGGCGCTTCTGTTCTGCTTTTTCCCGAGAAGGCTTTTCCCCGGTTCTCTGCTGGTTTTTCCCGTGGAGTTTCTACCGCTCCCATGCAGGATCTTTCTGTGATGCTTCTTTTCGTGATGCTGTTGTTCATTGCGTTAAGGGTTTGAATGGTTCGAAAATAGAGACCTTGCCGATGGTAGCTTAGGACTGGCGCCGATGATTGTTTGTCCCTTGCCCTTGTCGTAAGGAGGCCCCGCCCCAAGCCTTCCCATGGACTTTTCCACCCGTCTCGTATCTGGTGCAACGATTTGCCTGCGTCGCAATGAGAGCCCCGTTCTCAGATTGCCGAGCGCCGCTAAATCATCTGCAAAGATACGCACTATTTTTCGTACTGCCAAATAAAATCGCAAAAACTTTCTAACTTTTTTTATTTTTTTTAGTCGAGCATATAGCTTTGCTATATGTTTTTCTCTGATAACACGAATATCTTTTTACAGAAACTCCGTTTATGGATTGAACGAGGGTAAGAAGTGGAAAAGCTTAACGTGATAATGTGATAATGTGATAATGTGAGTGTAGAAGGAGTGAAAGCTTTGTGATTAAATGTTTTAATAAAAAGTAGCCAATGTATTATGTGTCAATTATTTAGCTCTAATGATAAATAGGAGTGAGTTGCTGTTGTGCGCATGCTTGTGCGTTATGTTTTGACTTTTGTTAACAAGTGCGGGGGTGTGGTCAAAGTAGTCCTCTGTTGTAAAAAACTCGTCGAAATGACAAAAAATCAGAAGAACTTGCTTTGTCGGGGTGTGGAAAAACCTGCATCGACACAAGAAAATGATGCCTTTTAGCGTTCGTTTGACCTTGAGATGGGTTCTCGAACCCCGTTTTTCCAGCATCGGACCCCGTCTTGGCTCTATGGTTAGAAGGTGAAGAGTTTTGTGTATAATACTCTGATTATCAATGCGAACTATCTGTTTTGCTGCGTTTTTCTCTCTTTCGCGCCGATGTGGAAAAATCTCAGGAAATCTCTCGAAACCACCCTGAAAATCCCCCAAGATTATCTCGGATAGTCTTCAATTCCCCCAAAATCGCCCTTCAGATGCCCGTCAAAAGCCACCTCGATCACCTCCAAAATGATTCAAAAACTACGTCAAGCTCTCCCGGTGACCTCCCGAAATGATCCCGATCACCCCGCCCTTCCTACCCTGCCCCGACCCGATAAAACCCGCTCATGACCCGCTTGAGGCCCTCAAAACCGAAGATAAAAACGCGCCTCACCTACACGCGCAGGCGCGCATATTATAAAAGAGGAAAAACAATTGCTCTTTTAACTTTTTTTATTCCGACTTCAACTCCTTTCTCAATGAAAATATTTACCTTTGTAGTCGGTAATAATGAAAACAAACGCAGACACACGCAACGTTACAAAGCGAAAGGCAAGGGAGCTGCTTGACAGCTACCTGAAAGGAACTGGCCATCGCCACACCCCCGAGCGCAGCGCCATCCTCGACGCGGTCTATGACCAGCGGGGCCACTTCACGCTCGACGAACTGGCCAAGGTGCTGGAGCAGCGCAACTTCCCCGTCTCCCGAGCCACGCTCTACAACACCATGCGCTTGTTTATCAAGCTCAGGCTCGTCGTGCGCCACCGCTTCATTGGGCGCACGAGCTATGAGGCCTGCTACGCCAGCGGCGACCACATCCACCAGGTCTGCACCGTCTGTGGAAGCATACGCGAGGTGGCCGCCGTGGAAGTGGTCGAGGCCGTGGACAAATTGCGTCTCAACCGCTTTCGCAAGGAGGGGTTCTCGCTCTATATCTATGGCGTCTGCACACGCTGCCAGCAGCGCATCACCCGCCAGTCGGAAAAAAAGAAAACAGGAAAACAAGAAAAAATTAGATAAAAACATCTATGAAAACAGGTAAAGTTGACGTCCTCTTGGGTCTCCAATGGGGCGATGAAGGCAAGGGAAAGGTAGTTGATGTCCTCACACCACGCTACGACGCCGTGGCGCGCTTCCAGGGCGGCCCGAACGCAGGACACACCTTGGAGTTTAATGGTGAGAAATACGTGCTCCGCTCCATTCCCTCCGGCATTTTCCAAGGGGGCAAGGTGAACATTATCGGCAATGGTGTCGTGCTCGCCCCCGACTTGTTTATGGATGAGGCCAAGAGCCTTGAGAAGACCGGCCATGCCCTGCGCGAGCGCCTCCACATCTCGAAGAAAGCCCACCTCATCATGCCAACCCACCGCATTCTCGACCGCGCCATCGAGGCCTCCAAGGGCAAGTCGAAGGTCGGTACCACGGGCAAGGGCATCGGCCCGGCCTATACCGACAAGGTCTCGCGCACGGGTCTCCGCGTCGGCGACATCCTCGACCGCTTTGAGGAGAAATATCAGGCCGCCAAGAGCCGCCACCTCGCCACGCTCAAGGGCATGGGATGGACCGACTTCGACGGACTGGAAGAGGTCGAGAAGCACTGGATGGAGGGCGTGGAATACCTCAAAGGATTCCATTTCACCGACTCAGAGCATGAGATCAACCACCTGCTGCGCGACGGCAAGTCCATCCTCTGTGAGGGTGCACAGGGCACGATGCTCGACGTCGATTTCGGTTCCTACCCCTTCGTGACCTCCTCCAACACCATCGGCGCAGGAGCCTGCACCGGACTGGGCATAGGAGCCAACAAGGTCGGCAACGTCTTCGGCATCATGAAGGCCTACTGCACCCGCGTGGGCTCAGGACCCTTCCCCACCGAGCTCTTCGACGAGACGGGCAAGCGCATGCGCGACATCGGTCATGAGTATGGTGCCGTGACCGGGCGCGAGCGTCGCTGCGGATGGATCGACCTCGTGCAGCTGCGCTACTCCATCATGGTCGATGGCGTGACGGAACTGATCATGATGAAGAGCGACGTGCTCGACACCTTCGACACCATCAAGGCCTGTGTGGCCTACCGACTCCCCGACGGCACGGAGACCGACGAACTGCCCTTCGAGCTGGAGGGTGTCACCCCGATCTACAAAGAGATGAAGGGCTGGAAGACGGACATGACGCAATACACCAGCGAGGACCAGTTCCCGCAGGAGTTCAAGGACTACATCCAGTTCCTGGAGGATTTCCTCGAGACCCGCATCGGCATCATCAGCATCGGTCCCGACCGCGAGCAGACCATCGTGAGAGGATAAGTCTCACGGCCAGGGGGGCGGACCACTTCTCCCCCTGGTAGTAACCATCCACGGCCAGTCTTGGCCTCTAACGAAAGCAAACACTATGGCAAATAAACCTTCCATCCCCAAGGGAACGCGCGACTTCGGTCCCGAGGAGATGGCGAAGCGCAATTATATCTTCGACACCATCAAGGCGGCATTCCAGCTCTATGGTTTCCGCCAGATCGAGACCCCGGCGATGGAGACGCTCCACACGCTCATGGGCAAGTATGGCGAGGAGGGCGACAAGCTCCTGTTCAAGGTGCTCAACTCCGGCGACTACCTCAAGAAGGTCTCCGACGAGGAACTCGCGGACCGCAACGTCTATAAGCTCCAGACCAAACTCTGTGAGAAGGGTCTCCGCTACGACCTCACCGTGCCTTTCGCCCGCTATGTGGTAATGCACCGCGAGGAACTCCAGATGCCGTTCAAGCGCTACCAGATACAGCCCGTATGGCGGGCCGACCGTCCGCAGAAGGGACGCTACAGAGAGTTCTACCAGTGCGACGCCGACGTCGTGGGCAGCGACTCGCTCCTCAACGAGGTGGAGCTGGTGCAGATTATGGACACGGTCTTCACGCGCTTCGGTGTGCGTGTGGCCATCAAGGTCAACAACCGCAAGATCCTCACCGGCATTGCCGAGGTGATAGGCGAGGCCGAGAAGATCGTCGATATCACCGTGGCCATCGACAAGATCGACAAGATCGGCGTGGATGGCGTCAATGCCGAACTGCGCTCCGACGGCATCTCAGAGGAGGCCATCGCCCGCCTGCAGCCTATCATCAACCTGCAGGGCACCAACGACGAGAAGTTGGCCACCATCGCCGAGGTGCTCCGCGAGAGCGAGACGGGACTGAAGGGCGTCGAGGAGGTCCGTTTCATCCTCGACACGCTCAAGGGCGTGGGTCTCCACAATACCGTGGAGCTCGACCTGACGCTGGCCCGCGGCCTCAACTACTACACGGGAGCCATCTTCGAGGTGAAGGCTCTCGACGTGGAGATCGGCAGCATCACGGGTGGCGGACGCTACGACAACCTCACGGGCATCTTCGGTATGCCCGGTCTTTCGGGTGTGGGCTTCTCCTTTGGCGCAGACCGCATCTACGACGTGCTCAACGCCCTCGACCTCTATCCGAAGGAGAGCCGTCAGGGCACGGAGGTGCTCTTCATCAACTTCGGTGATGCTGAGACGGCCTACTGCATGCCATTGGTGGCCAAGCTGCGCCAGGCGGGCATTGCCACCGAGCTTTTCCCCGACAAGGCGAAGATGAAGAAGCAGATGAACTATGCCAACGCCAAGCACGTCCCGTTTGTAGCTCTGGCCGGCGAGAGCGAGATGGCCGAAGGCAAGGTGACGCTGAAGGACATGGAGACGGGCGAGCAGCACCTGCTGACCGTGGAGGAAGTGGTAGCCAAGCTCCGCCCATAGGCGGCGCGCGCCAGTCCTCTCCCCTATTCCTATTATATATATACTACTTATATATATACGCTACGAGCAACCATGGAGGCGGCCCTGCTTGCCGTCCGTGGTTGCTCGTAGTGTGTCTGTAGGCCCGCTGAGCCTTCGGCCTATAGAGCCGTCCGTATTTTCCCTAACTCGGCCCGCAGCGCCCTCCAGTCTATCCGAAGAGCAGGCGCAGCGCCTCCTCCACCTTTCTGACGGGATGGATGGCGATGGTGTACTTGCTGTGGTCGAAGCCCTGGAGGTTGTACTTGGGGATGATGATGTGCTGGAAACCCAGTTTTTCGGCCTCGGCGATGCGGGCCTCGATGCGGCTCACGGGGCGCACCTCGCCGCTCAGTCCCACCTCGCCCGCCATGCACCATCCGCTCTCGATGGGCGTATCGACATTGGACGAGAGGACGGCGGCGATGACGCTCAGGTCCATGGCCATGTCCGTCACGCGGAGTCCACCCGCTATGTTGAGAAAGACATCCTTCTGCATGAGTTTGAAGCCCACCCGTTTCTCCAGCACCGCCAGCAGCATGTTGAGCCGTCGCTGGTCGAAGCCCGTGGCCGACCGCTGGGGCGTGCCGTAGGCGGCGGAGGAGACGAGGGCCTGGGTCTCGATCAGAAACGGGCGCACGCCCTCTATGGCGCTGGAGATGGCCACTCCCGAGAGACCGTCGTGGTCGTCGGTGAGAAGCAGTTCCGAGGGATTCTCCACCTGACGAAGCCCCTGCTGCCGCATCTCGTAGATGCCGATCTCCGAGGTGGATCCGAAGCGGTTTTTGATGCTGCGCAGGATACGGTAGAGGTGGTGCTGGTCGCCCTCAAACTGGAGCACCGTATCGACGATGTGCTCCAGGATCTTCGGTCCGGCGAGGGTCCCCTCCTTGTTGATGTGGCCGATGAGGATCACGGGGACGCCACTCGACTTGGCGAAGCGGAGCAGCGCCGAGGCACACTCGCGCACCTGCGAAACGCTGCCCGGCGAACTCTCGGCCTGCTCGGTGGCGATGGTCTGTATGGAGTCGATGACGACGATCTCGGGTTTCTCCTCCTTGATGTGGTCGAAGATGGCCTCCAGCGAAGTCTCTGAGAGGATGACCATGCGGTCGTTGACGGGATTTTGGCCAGCGATGCGGTCCGCCCGCATCTTGATCTGATGAGGGCTCTCCTCGCCGCTCACGTAGAGCACGTGCTGCGGCAGCCGCAGAAGGGTCTGGAGGGTGAGGGTGCTCTTGCCAATGCCCGGTTCGCCGCCCATGAGCACGATGCTGCCAGGGACGAGACCGCCGCCCAGCACGCGGTTGAACTCGCCGTCGATCATGTCGATGCGGGGCTCATCGTGAGCCGCGATGTCACCCAGGCGCATCCTGTGGCTGCGCAAGGGGTGGGTCCTGAGTTCGCTGGCCGCGCTCCGGGCCGCCTGCTGCCCTGTGTCGGATCCCACACGGATCTCCTTGAAGGTGTTCCACTGTCCGCAGCTGGGACATTTTCCCAACCATTTCGCGCTCTCCTGTCCACAATGGGAGCAGACGTAGGCTATTTTGTCTTTTGCCATTTTCGTTCTGTATATATATAGGAGGCCATATCCTATGATAGGAAGTCCTCGTTTCGACCCCACAAAAATAAGAATATTTTTCCGTATTACAAAATTTATTATTAACTTTGCTGCAAGTATGAAGAAACTCATTTGGTACTCGATGGCCGTCTGTCTGCTGACGCTCTGCGCCTGCGGACCGTCCGAAGCCGATCAGAAGCGGGCCCAACGCCAGCGCCAGGAGGCCGACCGCAAGGCTTACCAAGCGGCTTTCAAGGTGGGCACGCTCCCCACCCTCGACTGTCTGCCGCTCTTCCTCCTTCGCGACAGCGTGCTCTACGACACCACCCGCGCCGACATCCGCCTCGTCGGTTTCACAGCCCAGATGGACTGTGATACGGCCATGACAGGACGTAGCGTCAATGCCTGCGTCACCGACCTGGTCAGGGCCCAGCGGCTGCAGCGCAAGGGCGTGCCCATACGGTGGTTTGCCTCCACCAATGCCTACTGGAATCTCTATGCGAGCAAGCAGCTGAAGGTCGATTCCATCGGCCGGCTCAGCGACTGCAACATTGCCATGACGCGCTACTCCATCACCGACTATCTCACGGCCGAGGTGCTGCAGCGTGCCAAGTTGCAGCGGCCCGCCCTGCGCGCGCAGATCAACGACGTGCTGGTGCGCGAGAAAATGGCCACGGGCGGGGAGCTCGACGCGTTTTGGTTCACTGAGCCCATGGCCACGAAGATGCGGCTCGACGGCCATTGCCTCCTCTACTCCTCGCAGAAGTCGGGACTCCATCCTGGTGCCATCGTTCTGGTGGAGGGACCTTCCGACGACCCCCAGCGCAAGATGCGCCAGCAGGAGGAGTTTAGAAAGGCCTACGACCGCGCCGTGGCGCTGATCAACAAGAACGGACTGGTCTATTATTCAGACCTGATCATCAAGTATATGGGCGTCGATAGCAAGGTGGTCATGAACCTGCCCAAGCTCTCTTTCGAACCCGCCCGCGGGCCGCGCGAGGCCGACCTGAAAGCGTTTCAGAAGGGCCGGCCACAATAAGCAGCCCACCATTTATTCACATCAAAAAAGAACAACATCTATGGACAAAGAGAATAGCATCCCCTGCGGACTCACCATCCGCTGCTTCGAGTTCAACATGATCGGTGAGAATTGCTACGTCGTCTCCGACGAGACGCGCGACTGTGTCATCATCGACTGTGGCGCCTACTGGAAAGACGAGCGCGAGGAACTGGTGGAATATATCACGAAGAACGAGCTTCGCCCCGTCCGTCTCCTGGCCACTCACGGCCACCTCGACCATCACTTTGGCGACAACACGCTCTATGACACCTACGGCCTTTCGCCGGAACTCTCTGAGGAGGATGAATATGTATACAAATCGCTTCTCTATCAGGCGGAAAAGTATTTCCACTTGAAGTTAAACTATAAGTTTCCTGCCCCTGGTAGCTATCTGCAGGACGGCGAGACCATCTCCTTTGGCAACCACGAACTGCTGGTCCTCCCCACGCCGGGCCACACGCCAGGATCCGTCTCCTTCTACTGCAAGAGCGAGGGATTCCTCTTCACGGGCGACAC